>JAESGY010000126.1_pt1 | contig 65125 bp, 52 predicted proteins | sample 9269841 | NCBI WGS metagenome assembly JAESGY01 (sample SAMN17022865, study PRJNA683097) | algae metagenome | isolation source: Spirirestis rafaelensis WJT71-NPBG6 and co-occurring heterotrophs from... | place: USA: Pinto Wells, Joshua Tree National Park, Colorado Desert, CA | collected 2006-08-15 | reverse complement strand
TCTCATCCTCGTCAAGAACTTTGAGAGAACTCTAGAAGACAGCGACTGCCAAGGTTAATCTTTGTTTTATTCGGCTGATGGTTAAGAGACTTGCAACCCCTTCTTAGATCTCAAATCGGTTCTATAAGTTTTGAAGCGCCAATCTTCTCGACTAATGCCGTAGATTACCGCTTCACTACCAAAAATCTCTGTTGTCCCTTGCAGTTTCTCTCCTAATTTTTCTGCCACCCGTTTAGAAGCAGCGTTATCTGGACGAATCAAACTAATTACATGAGACTGTTGCAACTCTTCAAAAGCATAGTGCATTGCTGCTTTTGCACCTTCGGTTGCCAAACCACGACCCCAATAAGCTTGTCGCAAAGTCCAGCCAATCTCAAATCCAGCCCAGCCTTCGGGTTGCCAACAGCCTATCCTACCAATCATCTCACTATTAGAGCGTTCTTCTACAGCCCACATCCCATAGCCCCGCAGTTGCCAATGACCAAGCATCATTGCCATGCTTCGCCAAGATTCCCAACGCGATAAAGGCTTGCCCGTACCGATGTAGCGCATAACTTCAGGGTCGCCGCACATTTCGGCGTAAGCGTCAAGGTCTGATTCCCTAAACGCGCGTAAAACTAAACGCTGAGTTTCAAGTTGAGGAATTAACATTCTCTCTCGTCAGCTAAACAAAACTTTTATAATCTTAACTTTGAGGATTTACGCAGGCTTCTGCTGTGAAACTTCGGTTCTACGCCAGAATTTCGATGCGATCGCAGGCGTATTCTCCTAAAAACCAGGTAACTTTGCCTAAGTTTTTACCGACATGCTTCTAAAGCAGGTTTTTTGGATAATGCGGTACTATTATCACTTACCTTTTGTAAATAAAACTTAATAAAATGTTAAATATTGACACTAAATAACAAATTTAAATAAAAGAGTTAAGAAGATTAGAAGAATAACTTATCGAATTCTTGATATATTGTGGAACAAGATACAAATTACGTGGTGTGCAATTTTGTCTTTCGTTCAGGACTCTGCTAAATCAGCTCTTAAAAAAGTTTCTCATTGTCTGTTGCCTGGAAAGGAGTAAAGATGTATGGGGCAAAAGAGGCGGTAATATATACAAGCCTTGCTTTACGTGTGAATTTACTTGAAAAAGGCGATCGCGCAGTTGAGCTATTTTTAGTAGAGTGCGAAGAAGAGATAAAAAAGAATTTACATTCGTGGGACGATGGAAGAGTATACGCGCAAAGTATTGCGTTCATACAACTGAAAAGCACTGGTGAGGAAGATTACTAATCTAACTAAGTGTGAATCTAAAAAACCGCTACCCATTGCCAAAAGCAACCCTTAAGAAAAAAGTTTTCTAAATATTCCTCCTGCTTGTTGGGGGAAAAATCGGGTGAGGGTAAATTGCACAGCTACGTAATTTGCTTGTAAAAAAGAAAATTGACTTGTTGAAAGGATAAAGTATGTCTTACGCGCAAACGAAGACTCAGTCGAAATCAGGTTACCAGGCTGGGGTAAAAGATTACAGATTAACTTATTACACCCCAGACTACACACCTAAAGATACAGACCTTTTGGCAGCTTTCCGGATGACTCCACAACCTGGAGTTCCTCCTGAAGAAGCTGGTGCAGCCGTAGCTGCTGAGTCTTCCACTGGTACTTGGACAACAGTATGGACTGACTTGTTAACCGACCTTGACCGCTACAAAGGTCGCTGCTACGACATCGAACCAGTTCCCGGCGAAGACAATCAGTACATTTGCTACGTTGCTTATCCTCTAGACTTGTTTGAGGAAGGCTCTGTAACCAACATGTTGACCTCGATTGTAGGTAACGTATTTGGTTTCAAAGCATTGCGTGCATTGCGTTTGGAAGACTTGCGGATTCCTGTTGCTTACCTCAAGACCTTCCAAGGTCCTCCTCACGGGATTCAAGTTGAACGTGACAAATTAAACAAATATGGTCGTCCCTTGTTGGGTTGTACCATTAAGCCCAAGCTAGGTTTGTCCGCGAAGAACTACGGACGTGCCGTTTATGAATGCTTGCGCGGTGGTTTGGACTTCACCAAAGACGACGAAAACATCAACTCAGCACCATTCCAAAGATGGCGCGATCGCTTTCTGTTTGTAGCAGAAGCCATCCACAAAGCACAAGCTGAAACCGGTGAAATCAAAGGTCACTACCTGAACGTTACCGCTCCCACCTGCGAACAAATGTTGGAACGGGCTGAGTTCGCTAAAGAACTCAAAATGCCCATCATCATGCATGACTACCTGACCGCAGGTTTCACCGCTAACACCACCTTGGCTCACTGGTGCCGCAAGAACGGTCTGTTATTGCACATCCACCGCGCTATGCACGCGGTTATCGACCGTCAAAAGAACCACGGTATCCACTTCCGCGTATTGGCTAAGTGCTTGCGGATGTCTGGTGGTGACCACATCCACACCGGAACCGTTGTTGGTAAGCTCGAAGGTGAACGCGGTATTACAATGGGCTTCGTTGACCTACTGCGTGAAAACTACGTTGAACAAGACAAGTCACGCGGTATCTACTTCACCCAAGATTGGGCTTCCATGCCTGGTGTAATGGCAGTTGCTTCCGGTGGTATCCACGTATGGCACATGCCCGCACTAGTAGAAATCTTCGGTGACGACTCTGTACTACAATTCGGTGGTGGTACTTTAGGACACCCTTGGGGTAACGCTCCTGGTGCAACCGCTAACCGCGTCGCTTTAGAAGCTTGTATCCAAGCACGTAACGAAGGACGCAACTTGGCTCGCGAAGGTAACGATGTTATCCGCGAAGCTTGTAAGTGGTCACCCGAATTGGCTGTTGCTTGCGAACTTTGGAAAGAAATCAAGTTCGAGTTCGAGGCAATGGATACCGTCTGATTTTAAGTTAAGAGTTAGAAGTTAGGAGTGAGGAGTTAAATTAATTCATAACTCCTAACTCATAACTCATAACTCATAACTCTTTTGGGCTGGGTCAAGCATGGATTTAAAACAAATTGCGAAGGATACAGTTAAGACGCTTTCTAGCTACCTAACTTATCAAGCAGTGCGGACGGTGCTAACTCAACTTGGCGAAACGAATCCTCCCTTGGCGTTTTGGCTGCACAACTTCTCCGCTGACAAAATTCAGGATGGAGAAAGTTACATCCAAAGTTTGTTCCAAGAAAAGCCAGATTTAGCTTTACGGATAATGACTGTCCGAGAACATATCGCCAACGAAGTCAGCGACTTCTTACCCGAAATGATTCGTACTGGGATTCAACAAGCAAATACAGAACATCGTCGTCAGCATTTAGAGCGAATTACCCAATTAAATATGTCAATACCCAGCTCAGAATCAGAAGAAGCAGCAACCTCAGATCCAAATTTGGATAACTGAAAAAGCAAACAGCTTTGTCAATCTAGTAGTTAAAAATCGCCACCTATTACCAGCTATGCAAACTTTACCAAAAGAGCGTCGTTACGAAACCCTTTCTTATCTGCCTCCTCTGTCTGACGCTCAAATCGCCAAGCAAGTGCAGTACATCTTAGATCAAGGTTACATTCCGGCGATCGAATTTAACGAAAAATCCGAGCCAAACGAATTCTACTGGACAATGTGGAAGCTGCCTTTGTTCAACGCTAAATCAACACAAGAAGTTTTGAGCGAAGTTCAAGCTTGCCGTTCTCAATTTTCCACCAGCTTCGTTCGGGTTGTGGGTTTTGACAACATCAAGCAGTGCCAAATTCTCAGCTTTATTGTTCACAAGCCCGGCAGCAGCAGATACTAAAGCTAGCTAACTAACTCTTAAATAAGAGAGCTATCTAATACCTCTCTTATTTACTTGATTTTGAAACACAGAGAAACATAAAGTTCTTCTCTGTGTTTTTTATTGTAGTAACGACTTTAGTCGTTATCTTATGTCCTTACTACGAATTATCACCTTCTTCTTCAGATTGAGTTGGAGGACGCCCAGAAACGACAATAAAACCAACAGAATCAAGGCGAATTGAAGGATGGCGGATTCCTTCTATAATTAGTTGTATTAAATCAGTTTCTGTCTCAATTTCTTCTTCTAGTTCCGAATCAGACCTTTCTTCGTTTTCAACAAGTTGATTAAGCCGTAACTGTAATTGTTCAACCCGCTTATTTAGTTTCTGTTCAGCAATTGTCGCCTGTTTTTCGCACAATTTAACAAAATCAGGACGCTGCTCAAGTAATTCCAAAGAAGTTTGACGTGTTTGATAACAAAAGTCTTGCCATTTATTAGATTCAACAAAGCTATCAATTATTGATAATCGACTTTTTGCTAAGTTATAATCACGATATTGAGCGCTGCCTTTACCTCTATAAGGACGGTGCAAAATAGTTAATAATTCCTCATCTTGCACTACAGACATAGGCTCAACTGCATCAACGAAAATCGACTCGACTATTGGCGGAAATAATCCATCAGCGCGTCGCTTGATAACCTGATATTTGGTGTCGTCTTTCAGGTAAGTCAAATTGGCTTCTATTACATAATTGAACCTAAAACCAAACCATTCCTTACCTTCACTAGGGTTCCAAGATTTATCAAATCGCCACAGTGCAAAAGCTTGACCTCTGTCATCCCAGTGAATGTATGATGCTAATGATTCCAGAAATTCTTCACCAATTCTATAAAGATTGATATCAGAATTTTGATTTGCCAATTGCCGATTAAAAGTACCGAATGTTTCTGCAAAAGTGTTGAAGTAAGTTCTCAACTCATCTACTGGAACTAAGGTACGCATTGTTGGCTGATAGCGCTGTATTCCAGAAAAATCAGTTTTATAAACTTGCTTAAACTCTAAAGCGTCACAAATCCATCCTTCTACACTTCGCTGTATTTCTTGATGTTGAGCATCATAATTATCTAAGGCTGTAAAATACTGGGCAGCATCTTCATCAAGAATATCAATCTCATCTAAAACGTTTTGTTCGTTCAGTTTGACTTTTTCGGCGGCGATTTCGTTTTGGATTTGTTCTATACTTTCTACTAGTCCATTTGCTCCATTTTCAAACAGATTTGCTTCGAGTTGCGGCAATTTTTTATCTGTATAAAACTGAAGACTGGTAATTGAACGGTGAAAGATTGCTAAACCTTCTTTTAACAAGCGATACCAAGCATCGTGGGGACTATCTTCTAAATCTGGACCAGCAAATACTGTTAACTCGATTTTCTGTGTACTGTAGATGCTGTCTATCCTACTAATTCTTTTTTCCAGGCGATTTGGCGACCAAGGAATGTCAAAATGAATCATCCAGTCGGCAAATTGTAAGCTACGACCTTCTTCACCAGTAGAATCACAAACAAAAATAAAACAGTTTGGATCGTTTTTGAATTGTTTAAGGTTCTTTTCAACTTCAGCGCGACTTTGTCCGAATTGATGAGTAGCGACAGTTGCTTTACCAAAACTGCTTCTCAAACAACGGACGATTTCTGCACCAACTTGTGCAAAACTGGTATATAGAACAATTTTTGGTAGCGTATCACCTGGTATTGGTCTTGTAATCCGTCGCTGTACTTGTTCGAGTAATTTACTCAGATTTGACCGATAAGATTGGAGGTTAAAGCGTTCGCTGAGGTGGTAGAGCAATACTGTTTTGAGTAATTCGATGCGATCGCCATCTTCTGAAGGTTGTTGAACAATCTTTAGCAAAGACTCTAAAATCTCTTCTTCCCCAGGAAATTTTGGGGTATCGGTAAGCATGGAAATGCTTTCATCATCAAAGTCTTGAATTAACTCTTTGCGAGCTACGTTTTTTAACCGTGCGGTGATAACCTGTTCTAAAAGACCCAACCAAGTACCAGAAGCTAGAAATAAAAGCAGAAATATGCGCTGATACTCTTTTTCGTTGGGAGCAAGGCTACGCCACTTCTCAATTAATTCGTGAATGTCTATTGAACGCTCATCTAAATCATACTCGGCTTTGGGTGTAATATTTCTGTCAAAAATTACATCTTCTATAGAAGTAGGACGATTGCGGAGGATTCGTCTATGAAGTCGATGAGTGTCGCTGATGTGCGTGCGAATTGCTCTGATAATTTTCTCTGGGTCGCTGGCTGTTTGTATTTCTAGCTGGTCTGCTAAATTGAGTAGATAAGTATCTTTGGGAAAAAGCGTGCGGAGTTGATTCAGATTGTCTTTCACGACAACAGGATCTGCATTTTCTAAAGAAAGTAAAATTTTACCAATTGCGGCGCGGTTTTGCACTTTGGCGCGAAAACGTTGCAAATCATCCATACGATGGATGTCAGGATCTAGCAGGTGTAGCATTGCTAGATAATCCCGCTCGTGATTTAATAATGGACTACCAGTAAGTAAAAGTAGGCGATCGCATTTATGAGCTATGTGTTTGTATATGGCAAAATGCTGGCGTTGTGATGCGTCAAATGAGTACGCCATTGCTGCAATTTTGTCAGCTTGATCTAAAATTAGAAAATTTATATCTGCGTTGCGGTTAATTTTTTGCACATCTTCCACCGCTACCACTTTCACTCTATCAGGAAAATGGGAAATATAAAATTTATTTTCTAACTCTTGATGCCATTGTTCAAGTAAATATTGCGGTACTATCACTAAAGCTATTCCCTGCGGTTCATCTAACAGGTATTGGCGAAGAATAGCACCCGCTTCAATCGTTTTTCCCAATCCCTCATCATCTGCTAATAAATAGCGTTGAATTGGATTTTCTAGTACCCGACGGATAATTTCAACTTGGTGAGGATAAAGCTTAATATTTGCAGAAATTAAGCCAGTCATTCCGCGACTGACAGCGCGTTGCGACATCAACCCATTAACTAAAGCAAGTCGTCTTTCATGGAAATAGGGCGTTTCTTGACCCTTCATTGCTAAAATATCAATTGGGTCTTCAATCGGTAAATCGCAACGGACGTAAACATCTTGCTCAGTTACTAATACGGTCTTTTTATCTGGTAAATCAATTTGATATAAATCGTTGTCTTCATCCCAAGTAAAAATTCTGCCGATTCCCCATCTATCTTCATTTTCTAATTTGATATAACAGCGAGTTTGACGCTGAATTGTAACTTTAGACAGTGCATTTAAAGGTAAAGTACTTTCAATTTGCTTTCCTAAGGAGCAAAAATATTCTACAATTGCCGATTGCTCGGCTATTTGAGTAACTTTGCCTATTCCCAGATTGTTATTGCGCGATCGCACCAATGAACCAACTTGAATCATATCCACATTCTCATAATTTCATTACCGTCAACTGCTTTGAATAATTTACTCAAAGCAGCAAATTCGTACTTTTCGCCAAACTTAATAATAGTTCGTATATCTGATAGCGCAACATCTAAGGTTATACGCCAAGTGATAGGGCTTGCGAGTTTTGTCTTTATCAAATATTTCAATGAAGTGCGATTGCCTAGCTTACCATAACTTACTTCTAATATCACGCACCGACGAGTTGAAATTTGTCGATATGTCAATGAAATTCATTTTAGGTCAGTTCGATATATAGCGATTTGCAGTTTAATTCAATACAGACCTAACCCCCAACCCCTTCCCTTGTAGGGAAGGGGAGGAAGTTTTAAAGCCTCTCTCCTACGAGGGAAGGGGAGAAAATCAAAGCCTCTCTCCTACGAGGAAAGAGGTTTGGAGAGAGGTGAGATTTGCTAATGCAACTTCTGTCAAGCGACTGATTAATTTTTATGATAGTGTCAACATAATTAACGGGTATAAAACATTCAACAAGAAAAAACCCGTGACTGACGAATTAAAAAAAGGCGACAAAGTTAAGTGGAAGACTTCGCAAGGTGAAACCGTCGGGGAGGTGGAAAAGAAACTCACCTCATCTACAGAGATTAAAGGACATCACGTCGCTGCCTCAAAAGATAACCCAGAGTACTTGGTTAAAAGCGATAAAACTGGCAAAGAAGCAGCTCACAAACCTGGTTCCCTTGAGAAAATTGAGGATTAATCTAGGCTTATGAGTGAAGATGTCAAATCAGTGATTGACGAGTTTCATTCTTCTGTAAATATGGCACCAAAGGAACTGGAATCTTGGTTGAAAACAGAGGAATCTCAATCTGTAGGGCAAAGAAAAGAAGACGATGAGTCAATCGGACATAAATCCGGTAAACGCATCGTTGAATTACTGCACAAGAAAAAAGATGATTACACAGACGATGATTTATCTCACATGAAAAAAGTCGTCAGTTATGTACATCGCCACTCAGCACAGCAGCCTGAGGGTGATATTGAGCATACACGCTGGCGTTACTCTTTAATGAATTGGGGGCACGATCCGTTAAAAGACAAAAATTAGGATGCGCGGTAGAGACGTTCTATGTGAACGTCTCTAGTATTAATTTTATTCAACCAAACCAATATGATGGTTGAGAACCTACTTGAACTGTGTCACAAAGGCGATCGCTAATCCAATCTGATTTTTCTTTCATGATTGAAGAAATGCCTTGGTGAATTAAATTTTGCAAGTATAGTGTTTGTTCTAAAGGACTACGAGGTAACTTAAAGTTTAACAAGCACTCTTGATCTAGCTGGTAGACAGGAAGCGAGTTATCCTCAGTTGTACTGTAAAGGCAAGGAATCCGACTAAGAACAAAGGAAATTAATTCTTCACGCAAATCAGGAATAGCAAAAGCCTGTTGATAAGGATTGTATGGATAAGTATCCAAAACGCTTTCAATCTCTCCTAAAACTGATTCTGGTGTTAACTTCACTACTGTTTGCATAACGTTTTAATTCCTTTTTATCCTGCTAATAATCGGTCAAGAATAGAAAGTCTGTCAATGGCAATGTCACCGTAACAATCAGTTAAAACTAGTTTAAGCGTTAGATGCTAAAAACCTAAAACTAATTTTTTCTTTTGTTACAGTCAACAGATAACTTGCTGTAGTTATCTAATTTAAGACTTCTACTGGTTTACAGTAAAATCCTTGAAAACAATGCTCACTACACTCATAAGTGTAAGCGCTATTTACTGATAATTGCAATTATTTAAAATTTAGGAATATTTGACTTAAAACTACATAAAAAGCATCAAAAACAAATAGGGATCAATTCTAGGGACTTGGTAAGATATTAATTACAAAAAAAGTTTGAATGAGTTTCCACTTTTTTAGTTAACATTACTTAGCAATTTTTTCGCCAAGTGTGCCTTAAGCGCTTTTTAATTAGAAAAAACAAAATCAGCCTCTACTGCATATGATGCAACCAGAAGCACTGTAAATTTTTTGGAAGTGAATTATGTAAGTTACTAGCCCAGCAACTTACTATCATTGCAAATTAATTAAGCCAAAGATTAAATGATTACTTAAGAAAATCTAAAAAATTTAACTTCTTCAAAGGTAGATTTTTCATTTGATTGTTAATTTTTTCAGCAGCGGCTAATCCTGAAAGCATCGCACCTTCAACAAGTTTGCCACCACACCAATCACCACAGCACACCAAAGGTAAAAAACTTTCCGCAGATAAAAAAGCCTTGCCCCAAGGATTGCGAGGAAAAGCATAACGCCAGCGATGTACTTGCATCCATTCGGGAGTAGCCAGCCAAGAAAGCTGCACACACTCGCTTGCACGTTGTAACATTTGCTGTGCGGCTGGTTGTAAATCAGAGGATTCTAAATAACGTTGGGCAAAATCAGCGCTACTTTGGATCACAAAAAGCGGTTGCTGTGAATTGTGACGCTTGCTGCTATCTAAACCAATCCACGCTAAATCAGGATTGTCAACAAAACTTAAGGCTTTCCACTCCGGAAGTGGCTGCGAGTCGGCAGGATATCCAGCCATGACAGTCAGGCTGGGGTAAAATTCTATAGAATCCAAGTTATCTAGAAAAGCTTTACCAACTAAATCGCCCAAAGGTGCTAAAAGCGTGAAAGCTTGAGGTGCAGGAATAGCCACAACTACTGATGTAGCAGTTAACTCTTCATTACTGGATTCAAAACTCAGACACCATTTATTATCGATTGGGGTAATAGCTGCGACACGTTGATTCAGGGAAATTTCTAAATTTTGAGCGAGAAACTTAGCGATCGCACTCATTCCTTCAGGTGCAACATAATTTGCAACTGGATCACTTGTCCACACTTCTAGGATATGGCGATCGCTCAACAACTCAACGAAACGCCGCAGCAATTCACCCTTCGGCTTCAAATAACATACACCATGATCCGCACAAGTATTATGTAAACGGCGTGTAGCAACTCGTCCCCCCAAACCACGGGACTTTTCTACTACCAACACTGAGTATCCAGCTTGACTTAACTGCTGGGCGCAAACTAAACCCGCCATCCCAGCACCAATTACAGCAACATCAGTCACGTCGCTTTGCTCCAATTCAAAATGCAAAATTCAAAATTCAAAATTAAACATTCCACACTCTTCAAATTCTTTCTTTGCATCTACCCTTCTCCTGTCGGAGACGCTGCGCGAACAAGAACGTCTTGTCCTAACGGACACGCTAGGCGAAGGACGAATGCGCCTTGGCGTGAGATGATTGTATATGAAAACGAACCACGAAGGGACGTTCGCGCAGCGTCTTTGCCGACAGGAGAAGGACACGAAGCAAACAGTTTGAGAGAGTTTTAATGAGAGGGAACACATACATCTGGGGCACATAATCCCATAAATTGCATTGTTGTCACCTCAAACGTATTCAAATCTACACAGCGAATAGCATGATTATTCGTATCAGCCACATATAAGCGAGAACCCAGAACGCTCAAACCAGAAGGTTCCAAAAAGCGGCTATCCTTACCTTGTCCATCTTGGAAACCAGCAGTATTACCCAATACTGTTTGACAATTTCCTGTGCTGGGGGTAACTAATTTAATTTTGTGGTTGTAAGTGTCAGCTACCCACAGATAATTCTCGGCATATTCTACACCCAAGCAATGCTGCAACCGAACATCAAAACCTTGTCCATCAACATCGCCAAAACCGAATAAATCTCCGCTTCCGCAAATTGTTCGCACTTTTTGCGGTTCTATTAATCCTACGCCGCGTATTGTACTAACTTCACTGTCGGCGATATATAATTCTTGTCCATCGGTGGTGATGCCGCTAGGTTGGGCAAATGCCGATTCGGTGAGCGTACCATCTATACAAGCTTCTGCACCAATACCAGCATAAGTTTTAACAATGTTGGTTTGCAAGTTCATTTCCCAAATTTGGTGAGAACCTGCGATCGCTATATATATGATATTGCCCACTTTCACTAAATCCCAAGGAGAATTTAAGGCTGTTTCTTTTGCCACACCACCGTGAGGACGAATATTACGGCTTTGTTTACCCGTTCCGGCGATGGTTTCCACTAGTTGATGCTTTAAATCAACGCGCCGCAAGGTATGATTTTCTGTATCGGCAATGTAAAGAAGTTGATTTTCTTCATCAAATGCCATTCCTTGAGGTGCAAAAAATTGCGCTTCGTTAAATTAACCATCAGTTAAGCCAGGTTTTCCTGTACCAATTAAATGCAGGATTTCTCCATCTTCGCTACTCATGACAATCCGGTGATGTCCGGAATCCGCGATAAATAAACCCGCGTTTGTCGCTAAGACTTTACCGGGAAAAGCCAGTGGTGTAATTAAAGGTTGGCGCTCTTTTTCTAAAGTCAAGCTAAGTTCTTGAAAATTAATCGTTTTTTTGTCGCGGTGTTCCGAAATCACTTTTGCAATCAACTGATCTAAAACATCGCGCTTACCTTCACCAGATATAGAAGCGATCGCGTAACCTTCTGGATCGATTACAATCAACGTGGGCCAAGCACGGACTGTATATTCTTCCCAAACCCGAAAGCCACTGTCAACTATAACTGGATGTTCGATGTCGTAGCGCAAAATGGCTTGACGAATGTTTTCGGTTTCTTTTTCGTTGTCAAACTTAGCTGAGTGTACGCCGATAATGGTAAGACTATCTTGATATTTCTGTTCGAGATATTTCAAGTCTGGCAGGATATGCAGACAATTGATGCAACAATATGTCCAAAAGTCTAAAATTACGACTCTGCCTTTAAGCTGTTTAATAGATAAGGGTTTGTCAGTATTCAGCCAAGGAAAATTTTGCGGGAATTCTGGCGCTCTTACACGGACATTCATAAAATATGTGTATTAGTAAGTTGGGCATTGGGCATAGAAAGAATTTCTCATATAAACATGCACTCATAGAAGGTCTTTAATAACCTTTTATCCAATGCCCATTGCCCAATACGCATTGCCCAATGCCCATTACCAACCTGATATAACTCTTGAAAAGACTGGAAACTTTAACTATCACCCAGTTAGCCTTTTTGGTACAACAAGCCAAAACTCAAACGAATCAAGGACAAATTGCTAACCGCATTCCTAAAATGGCTGTTGTCGATCGTCATTGCTTTGCGGTTCACATTTTTTGTAAATCAGGGCAAGCTTACAGTACAGGTGATACAAACTCTGTTTTTCCGTTGATGAGCGCGATTAAGCCGTTTTCGCTGTTATATCTGCTAGAACATTTGGGATTGGAAACGGTTTTTCAATGGGTTGGAGTTCAGCCATCAGATGCACCTTTCAATTCTCTCACGCAACTGGTTAGCGATCGCGGATTCCCACGCAACCCCATGATTAATAGTGGTGCAATTACTCTTGCTGATAAATTACCAGGAAAAGACCCTAACGATCGCACACAAAAATTTTGTCAATGGCTGAACCAATTAGCCGATTGTGACTTAAAGCTGGATGAAGAGATGCTAGCTTCAGTACGTTCGGTTAATTCTCAAAGCAATCAAGCGATCGCTCAATATCTGGCTGAAACTGGATATATAGATGATGTAAAAACAGCCCTAGACACTTACGAACAGATTTGCTGTCTTTCTGGGCGAGTTGAAGATTTAGCCTGTCTAGGAAAAGTTTTATCTTTAAACGAAAATATATTACCACAAAATAGGCGCTGTGTCAATGCCTTAATGTTAACTTGTGGATTGTATGAAGCATCTGCCAAATATAGCATCCGGATAGGATTACCGATGAAATCAGGAATTAGCGGTGCGCTTTTAACCATAGTACCAACATTGGGAGCGATCGCCACCTACAGTCCTGCCTTAGATAGTGTGGGTAATTCTGTAGCCGGACTTGCCTTTATTGAAGCATTATCCGAAAATTTACACTTAAGTCTACTATAGTAAGCGCTGAAGCGCTTTCATTACAGTTTTCGTTCCTACCTAACATGCTCCAACCGTGCAGCCATACAAACCAAACCCACGTTCATCGGCTAAAGAAATTGTAGCCCACGAAGGTGGGCTTTGTTCCTGTAGCCCCAGGCTTCCAGCCTGAGGCTAATCAGGTTTAAAAACACGCCCTAGCTTTTATCTTCCGGCTGATTTAGCGGCAAATTTGGAGATGGAGAAGCATTAGGAAACTGACGCGGGTTGAAATATCGTTTTAATTCCGGTTCCTCCGGATCGGGAGCAATTTTTTCCGGTAAAGTCGTTGATTCCGGCGTTGGCATTTCCTCCGATTGAGGTTCAATTAATTCTGGCGTTGGCGTTTCCTCTAATTGCGCTTCTGGTTTTGGATCGATAATCTCTGGTAGTGTCGGTGACACACTAGGAGATGGTAAAGCCTTCGGAAGCTGGCGACGATTGAAAAATCCGCCAAATCTCTGTTTCGTTGTTTGCGGGGATTGTTCCGGTAAAGTCGTTGATTCCGACGTTGGCGTTTCCTCCGATTGAGGTTCAATTAATTCTGGCGTTGGCGTTTCCTCTAATTGCGGTTCTGGTTTTGGATCGATAATCTCTGGTAGTGTAGGTGACTCAATAATCTCTGGTAATGTCGGCGACACATTATCAGATGGTGTTACAGGTGGTTGTGGAGTGGGAATCTTAGGTGCCCGACGATTGAAAAAGCCGCCTGATTTTGGTTTTGCAAGTTGCGGGGATTGTTCCGGTATTGTTGGTTCCGATGTTGGCGTTTCCTCTAATTGCGGTTCGATTTGTTTTGGCTGGCTTGATTCAGGAGATTCAGTTTCAGTAACAGGTTCTTTCTCTACTTTAGTTTCGGGTGTTTTTTCAACTTTTGGTGCGGGTATTGCTTCTGTTGGTGCGGGTATTGCTTCAGGCGTTGTCAGTTTGGCAGCATAATTTGGGTCTACAATTGAGCGAACTTGCTCTGCTGACAGTTCTCCTCTAACAATTCTAGAAAGAGTGTCTTTAGCCTTGGGTTCATAGCTGATCAGCCTGATTGTGCTGTTGAACACATTTTTTACGAGATTTCCCTTCTCATCGAGAAATTCGAGTTTTACCCAGTTTTTACCAGGTTTAAAGCCTTTGAGATAAACAGCCTGCCAGCGATCGAGAATAAAGCTTTCACCATTAATTGTGCAACGAATGCGCCAATCAGCAATTTCATTGTTGGGATTGTCTTTAGCGACAAGGTGCAACGGCGCATTAGTTAAATAAAAGTCTAGTAGAATTGGTTCTGCCCCGTAGCTACCCTTAGGACGGCTGTAGGTTAGCAGCGGTAGTGCCGCATCGGGGTTGTTATCGTCGGTTTTGGTAAAGATGTGGAATGTTGTCTGGGCATAAGCACCTTCATTTTTAAAACTTTCATGCCAAGGACGAGAAGCAAAGACGCGCAGAGTATGAGTACCTGGGGACAAGTCTGGCAAAACCAGCGCTTGATTCAGGTCGTAAACAGCTATGTAAGGATCATTATCAAGAATTAGATGTAAATGAGGTCCAAGATCGAATTTTTGGTCTTTAAATATTGGTAAATCCTTAACTTGCAAGCGGACTGTAACTTTGTCGTCTTGCAGAACTTCATCAGCTTGGGGAGTAACTATTGTTACTTGCGGTTGATAAACCTCTAAGGCAGAACGCAGTTCTTGAATCACTGCTGGTGGGGAAACTTCAGAGAATTGCCGAGAAATCTGTTGCGGCTTTTCTTCGTAATCAACAGGCACTTCTTGGCTGACGGCTTTCTCGCCACAACTAGTAATACTCAATACCAGTAACAAAATTATTAGTCGTCTGAGGATAGCGATCCTAGGTTGGATTTTCGCTATTACTGTTTTCCGCCACTTCATGCTTTCCACCTAGTTGTAGTCTTTAACAACTGATTTTGGCGCAAACCATGCATTCGGAACCATAGCCCAAAAGGTGAAATTTTCTGCAAATCTGATGTTTTCCGCAAAAAAACAGATTTTTTGGGTGTATATCAGTTATTTTTCATAATTAGTCAAATTTTTTACAAATATTTATTAATAGCAATCTCAACAGAATATGGTAGTTGCCGTCATTTAAAAGACCAATATGTACAAATGAAAGGCAAACAGAGTGAAAATGCTTACTGCGACTGAATAATGGCTAAATTTTGCGAATTGTTATAGTTTGTAAATTATATGAAGAATATATTGACTTTTGGGCAAGTTGTTTTCCGGGAAAAACTAGATTTGACAATTACTCCAGGGATTTTTAATTATTGTTAACTTGTGTTCAACAATGGGGGAGATAAGACTTTATAATTCAACAGAAAGCAATCTCCACTTGAGGTCTTCTCCAGTGCTATTATTTCTGTAGCATCGGACTAAGCACAACTTAGCCAAAAAGACAACAAGTGGTTTAAATGATTCCTCACATCCTTGTTAAGAGAGGAGGGTCTAAATGACGATAAGTCCTCCAGAGCGAGAGGAGAAGAAGGCAAGAGTAATAGTTGATAAAGACCCAGTACCCACCTCATTTGAGAAGTGGGCAACCCCAGGTCATTTCGACAGAACCCTTGCTAGAGGTCCAAAAACCACCACCTGGATTTGGAACCTGCACGCACTCGCCCACGACTTTGATACACATACCAGCGATTTAGAAGACATATCCCGCAAAATATTTGCAGCGCACTTCGGGCATTTATCCGTAGTGTTCATCTGGTTGAGCGGGATGATATTCCACGGCGCGAAGTTTTCCAACTACGAAGCCTGGTTAAGCGACCCCTTGAACATTAAGCCAAGTGCTCAGGTCGTTTGGCCCATTGTGGGACAAGATATTTTGAATGGTGATGTCGGTGGTGGCTTCCACGGTATTCAAATCACCTCAGGCTTGTTTCAAATCTGGCGTGGCTGGGGTATTACAAACTCCTTCCAGTTGTACGTCACAGCGATCGGCGGCTTAGTAATGGCAGCATTAATGCTGTTTGCTGGCTGGTTCCACTACCACAAGCGCGCTCCCAAACTGGAATGGTTCCAGAATGTCGAGTCGATGCTGAATCACCACTTGGCAGTATTGCTGGGTTGCGGTTCTTTGGGATGGGCAGGTCACATCATCCACGTATCCGCTCCGATTAATAAGCTTTTGGATGCAGGTGTGTCAATAAAAGACGTACCTTTGCCCCACGAGTTCATCCTGAACAAAGACTTATTGATCGAGTTGTTCCCCAGCTTTGCGAATGGTTTGACACCCTTCTGGACGTTGAACTGGGGTCAGTATGCTGACTTCCTCACCTTCAAAGGCGGTCTGAACACAGTAACTGGCGGCTTGTGGATGACAGATATTGCTCATCACCACTTAGCGATCGCTGTTCTCTTCATCATTGCTGGTCACCAATACCGCACCAATTGGGGTATAGGTCACAGCCTTAGAGAGATCCTCGAAAACCACAAAGGTCCCTTCACAGGCGATGGTCACAGAGGTCTCTACGAAAACATGACCACTTCGTGGCACGCTCAGTTAGGAACTAACCTCGCAATGCTGGGTTCCCTAACGATCATCGTGGCACACCACATGTACGCGATGCCTCCGTATCCGTACTTGGCAACCGACTACGCTACACAGTTGTGTATCTTCACCCACCACATGTGGATTGGAGCCTTCTGTATCGTTGGCGGTGCGGCTCACGCTACCATCTTCATGGTGCGGGATTACGATCCTGTAGTGAACCGAAACAACGTGCTGGATCGGGTGCTTCGTCACCGAGATGCAATCATCTCTCACTTGAACTGGGTTTGTATGTTCCTAGGCTTCCACAGCTTTGGATTGTACGTCCACAACGACACGATGCGTGCTTTGGGTCGTCCCCAAGACATGTTCTCAGATACAGCAATTCAATTACAGCCAGTATTTGCTCAGTGGGTACAAAACATACACACATTAGCACCTGGCGGTACCGCTCCCAATGCTCTAGAACCTGTTAGCTATGCTTTCGGTGGCGGAATTTTGGCTGTAGGCGGTAAAGTGGCGATGATGCCGATCGCACTGGGTACGGCGGACTTCCTGATCCACCACATTCACGCGTTCCAAATTCATGTCACAGTCCTGATTCTGTTAAAAGGATTTCTGTTTGCTCGCGGTTCTCGTCTGATTCCAGACAAAGCAAACCTGGGCTTCCGCTTTCCTTGCGATGGTCCTGGTCGTGGCGGTACTTGTCAAGTATCCGGTTGGGATCACGTATTCCTCGGTTTATTCTGGATGTACAACACGATTTCGATAGCGATTTTCCACTTTAGTTGGAAAATGCAATCAGATGTCTGGGGTACGGTAGACTCAGACGGTGTTGTGTCTCACATCACTGGTGGTAACTTTGCCCAAAGTGCCATCACAATCAACGGCTGGTTGCGTGACTTCTTGTGGGCACAAGCTGTACAAGTTATCAACTCTTACGGCAGTGCGCTGTCAGCTTATGGTCTACTTTTCTTAGGCGGTCACTTTGTTTGGGCATTCAGTTTAATGTTCCTGTTCAGCGGTCGCGGCTACTGGCAAGAACTGATTGAGTCCATCGTTTGGGCGCATAATAAATTGAAAGTAGCACCATCAATTCAGCCTCGCGCTTTGAGCATTATTCAAGGTCGTGCTGTTGGGGTGGCTCACTATCTCTTAGGAGGAATTGTTACCACCTGGGCATTCTTCCACGCACACATACTCTCGATAGGCTAGCAAGGGAGAGTTAAGAGTTAAGAGTTAGTTTTAATTCATTAACTTCTAGCTCCTAAACGCGGCTGTTGCACGGGCGGGGGGGAACCCCCCTTGGGGTTCGCCACTTCGACGGGACGGAAACCGACACCGCCGAGTGGACTCACCGCAGGCAACTGGCTCCTCCTAACTACTACTCTGAACTCCAATAGCTGATGGCTAAAGGGCAAAGGATTTATCAGACCTATGGCAACAAAATATCCAAAATTTAGCCAGGATCTCGCGCAAGACCCGACTACACGTCGGATCTGGTATGCGATGGCTATGGGAAATGATTTTGAAAGCCACGATGGCATGACAGAAGAAAATCTTTACCAAAGGATTTTCGCAACACACTTCGGTCATGTGGCAATCATTTTCCTGTGGGCATCTAGCCTTCTGTTCCACGTAGCTTGGCAAGGTAACTTCCAACAGTGGATTAAAGATCCCATTCATATCCGCCCAATCGCTCATGCGATTTGGGACCCTCACTTCGGTAAACCAGCAATAGAAGCTTTTACCCAAGGTGGGGCTACCAATCCAGTTAACATTGCTTACTCTGGTGTTTACCACTGGTGGTACACCATCGGGATGCGGACGAACAACGACCTATATATGGGTTCAGTGTTCCTCCTCCTATTGTCAGCAGTATTCTTATTTGCTGGTTGGTTGCACTTACAACCCAAGTTCCGTCCCAGCCTCTCTTGGTTTAAGAGTGCTGAACCTCGCCTAAACCACCACTTAGCTGGTTTGTTTGGTGTTAGTTCTTTGGCTTGGACAGGTCACTTGGTTCACGTTGCTATCCCCGAATCTCGCGGACAGCATGTGGGTTGGGACAACTTCCTATCCACCCTGCCTCACCCAGAAGGTTTAACACCCTTCTTTACAGGTAACTGGGGTGCTTATGCTGCTAACCCCGACACTACCAACCATTTGTTTGGTACATCTACTGGTGCAGGGACTGCAATTCTGACTTTCTTGGGTGGTTTCCATCCTCAGACTGAATCGCTGTGGTTGACCGATATGGCACACCACCACTTGGCGATCGCCGTGATCTTCATCATCGCCGGTCACCAGTACCGGACTAACTTCGGGATTGGTCACAGCATCAAAGAAATGCTGAACGCCAAGAACTTCTTTGGTGTGGAAACTCAAGGACAGTTCAACCTGCCTCACCAAGGACTGTACGACACCTATAACAACTCCCTACACTTCCAGTTGTCTATACACCTGGCAGCATTAGGTACTGCTCTTTCCTTAGTGGCGCAGCACATGTACGCCATGCCTCCTTACGCCTTCATGGCTAAGGACTACACAACCCAGGCATGTCTGTACACCCATCACCAGTATCTTGCTGTGTTCTTCATGGTCGGTGCTTTTGCCCACGCAGCGATTTTCTGGATACGAGACTACGATCCAGATCAGAATAAGGGCAACGTACTTGACCGCGTGCTGAAGCACAAAGAAGCGATTATCTCCCACCTGAGCTGGGTGTCTCTGTTCTTAGGCTTCCACACCCTCAGCTTGTACGTTCACAACGACGTAGTAGTAGCTTTTGGAACTCCTGAGAAACAAATCTTGATTGAACCGGTATTTGCCCAGTTCGTCCAAGCTTCTCACGGGAAAGTGCTTTACGGCTTAAACACCTTGTTGTCTAACCCAGACAGCGCTGCTTCTCTAGCTGGCGCTCCTTATTTACCTGGTTGGTTGGATGCAATCAACAATGGCACCAACTCTCTGTTCTTAACTATTGGTCCTGGTGATTTCCTGGTTCACCACGCCTTCGCCCTGGCTATCCACACAACTGTCCTGATTTGTGTCAAGGGTGCGTTGGATGCCCGTGGTACCAAGCTGATGCCCGACAAGAAGGATTTTGGTTTTGCCTTCCCCTGTGACGGTCCTGGTCGGGGTGGTACCTGCCAAACCTCTGCTTGGGAACAATCCTTCTTCCTCGCTATATTCTGGGCGCTCAACACTGTTGGTTGGGTTACCTTCTACTGGCACTGGAAGCATCTAGGCATTTGGCAAGGCAACGTTGCTCAGTTTAACGAGTCTTCTACGTATCTCATGGGCTGGTTCCGAGATTATCTGTGGGCTAACTCCGCTCAGTTGATTAACGGATACAACCCCTACGGTATGAATAACCTGTCTGTCTGGGCTTGGATGTTCCTCTTCGGACACCTAGTTTGGGCAACCGGGTTTATGTTCCTCATTGCCTGGAGAGGTTACTGGCAAGAGTTGATTGAGACTCTGGTTTGGGCACACGAGCGCACACCACTAGCAAACCTGGTTCGTTGGAAAGATAAGCCTGTAGCTCTGTCCATCGTTCAAGGTTGGTTGACGGGTCTAGTTCACTTTACAGTTGGCTACGTCCTCACCTACGCAGCATTCCTCATTGCCTCTACTGCTGGTAAGTTTGGTTAATTCAGCTTTCATGAGTAGTGTTGTAGGTAGATAAAAAAATCCCCCACCATTTGGCGGGGGATTTTTTTGTCTCATCTAGTATAGAAGCATCATAAACAAACTCTGGTCTAACTGAAAAAGATATATGCGTCCTTTAACAGAGAAAGACTTCAAAGCTGAGGCAGAGCCAGTTTTGCAACAAGTTTTTACCATTGATAACCCATTTGCTCCGCACCCCTTTGCTAAAACTATTCCTCAGCGAAGAGTCGTATTTGGCTTAGAGTACGATCTCAAATATACGGTAAAATCGCCCCTTATTGATGCGTTGGTGGCTGCTGCATCCAGTGTAGGTGATACAGGATGTTACTTCACAATGCTCTGGCGTATGAACGAAGAAGCTAAGGGAGAATTCAATCACTGGTACATTCCTTTTTCAGAAATCTCTGCCTACAAAAGAAATGATTATAAAATATTCGGCTTCGCCTTTAATGCTGAGAATGTTCTTTACTCACCTTCAGGAAAATGGGGGATCATGACTTCTCATGAATATCACGGTTTACTTGGTGGTACTCAGGAGTTTATGGATGAAGTCCGTCGGAGAATCCCAAACCTTGATGAGCAAGTGTATGGTTTTCTGGAGCTTTGGCAACAGCATAAGGCTCACAATATAGGTGCTAAAACAGACTGGTTACCAGGACTGTTAACGCAAATCTACGATGAAGAAACAGCATCAGAGATGTTACGAAAGGCAGACTTGCCGTGAGGAATTCAAAGTCGAATTAATTTGTGCTTCTTATTGAAAAAGGGGACGTATTTATCAAGTGATAATTCTTCACAATAACTTGGCTGTGGCTGGTCTGTTAACGGACACACTGGGAAATATTCGCTAAGTGCTTTATTTCCAAAGCTTGAAAATGACTTTAGAGCAAGATTTAACCAATCCAAAATCCGTCTTGAAAAGTTTGCTCAACGCTCTCTAACCCGCGCACGCAACTTTTCGCAAAATCTAAAATCTACCGCAAATCGTTTAAAACAAAAACATCGGGACGAGCGAAACCAGGCTCATTTGGTTTATGCATTGCAATTCCTGTGATCTCTGTGCGAAAACCACGAGCAATCATTTGGCGATAAGCGTCGTGATGACTGGTATTTACCCCAGCAACCAAACGTGACATTCCTGCTTTTGTAGTTAACATCTCACATAAATTCAGTAACTGCTCGAAATGTGTTGAAGCATCCAAACTTGGTCGGACTGCGGCAAATTTCACATAGCAAGTGTCACTACCTGCCTCAGTTAAAGCCCCACAATGACAAATGGCAAATGCGACTAGACCCGTTTCATCCCAAATAAATACTGTATCGCCAAGTTTTTCTTCATACACCGTAGAAATCTCACGCGATACATCTAACCCTGGATAGATGACATTAGTTAACTCAACACTGGCAGTCAAGCATTGGCAGCGTTGCTCTTGGGTAATTAAAGAATAACTTGCTTGTGGAACCCTTTGCTCAACACCAGAAATCGGCTTAGACATCACACAGGTAAGAAAACGCTGCCAGAAACCAAACTTTTGGTAGAGCGCATGATGCTTGGGACTGTTGGAGAAAGTAAACAAACCTGCCTGTTGAATACCTGACTGCGTGAAGTGTTCCATAACCGCTTCAATTAAAAGTTGAGCAATTTTTTGATTCCAAAAGTCTGGGTGAACGCTCAACGGACCAAACCAACCGAAGCTACCCCATTGAGTTGCTAAGTTAGAACCGATAAGTTTTCCATCAACAAATGCTGCAAAAGTCCCATTTGGGTTAGCTTTCCAACGGTGTGAGATGTAATTTGCATCACCACTAAACTGAGTAGGTTCAGGTAAACCGACAAAAGTACCAAAAGCAAGTCGAAAAATGTGGTCAGCTTCTTCTAATTCACTCTTGCGTAGTAGACGGATAGAGGTGTCCATTTGGGGAATGATGACTGGGGACTGGGAAACAGAGCTTTTTCAAGCTTTCTGGAGCAAACACCAGTATTATTACTAATATAAGTTCTTTTCTCCGTACAAATTCCGTGCTTTCCCCGTTTTGAATGTAACTTATCTTATTGTTGAATTAAAAGCGCATATTTCTTTTGATGGGTGTAGTTTGCGAAAACTAATTCTACTTATGATTAAACAATTGAAAGCCGATTTTGGTAAACAAGAAGAAAACTTTCTTGAAGAAAACTTTCTTGTTGTAGCAAAAGATAATGGTGATAAAAGCTACTTTATCGCACGAGCCGGAGAAGAAACAACAGATGACTTTTTCTGGTGTAAAGCTAATAGACCATTGAAGCTACGAGAGATGGTTAATGGTTACTTGGATTCAGATGCATATTTGCATGTTTATAAAATGCCCGAGTTAATAATTCAATAGGTAATTATTAAGTTGAATTATTAGACTGGTTATTGCCATATTACCAATTCACGCGTATCAAGCAGCCAAAGCAACTTTCGCCGGCTGCTATTTTTATTAAAATAAAAAAGCGATCGCACTTTGCATAAAAGTCAAAAAGACTCGTCTGACTTTATCGTTTTGTAAAGAAATATAAATATTAATTGTAATGAAAATATACATTTTTACCGTTTCATCCCTCAGCTAGAAGCGGTGAACTTTCAGTTTTATTTATGATGTATAAAGAAAACACCTGAGGAACCATACCAATGAAGTATCAAATATGATTTATAAAGGATGAAAACAATAAAATAATTATATCTAGCACTAAAAAAATCGGAAAGATAAATCATGTGTAAGGTCTTAACTTCATCCTTTATCCTTCTACTCCACTCCTAAGCTACGCGAACACACTTCATCCTTCAGTTGACCTAGCTAGGTTCAGGAATTCGCCATGCATGAACTATTTCAAGCTGTTTTAAACAGTGATGAGAAAACTGCTTTACGTCAGTTGGTCTTTGCATTAAACGTTTCAGGAAAGCGATACTTCTTGAGAAATGAAATTCTTTCAGCGTTTGCAGACTACTGTCAAGAATCGCAAAAAGCTGCGTATTTTTACCATTCTTCTTCACTGGGTAAGTTAATTCAATACACCCATGAAATAATTATTGAAGAAGAAAATACTTGGTTTGTTGTCCGACCGAGAATTGCTAGCCAAGAAATTTGGCGACTCGAAGCCAACATGACTTTTGAACCTCAAGAGCCAAAAGCATTGTTAGATGTACGCGATCGCTTCGTTAACCGTTACCAACCAAACATCCTGGAAATAGACACCCATCCCTTTTATGAAGGTTCGCCAAATATTAGCGACCCCAGAAACATTGGTCAAGGTCTAACATTCCTCAACCGTTATCTGTGCAGCCAAGTATTAACCGATCGCCAGTACTGGTTAGATGTATTGTATGATGTTTTACAGCGACGAGAATACGACGGCATCCCGTTGTTAATCAACGATCGCATTAATTCCGGTTCCGAATTATCTCAACAAATTAAACAAGCAATCAAGTTAGTTAGCGATCGCCAACCTGACGAACCTTACGAAAAATTTCACCTAGACTTTCAACAACTCGGCTTTGAACCAGGTTGGGGTAACACCGCTTCCCGTGTGCGCGAAACCCTCGAACTCCTCGAAAGACTCTTTGAAAACCCAGAACCTCCCATCCTTGAAGCCTTCGTTTCCCGAATTCCCGCAATATTTCGCGTCGTCCTCGTTTCTATACACGGGTGGGTTGGTCAAGAAGACGTTTTGGGAAGACCGGAGACAATGGGTCAAGTTGTCTACGTCTTAGAACAAGCTCGTAGCTTAGAAAATAAACTGCAAGCAGAAATTAAACTTGCGGGACTCGACCTGCTAAACATTAAACCCCAAGTTATTATTCTTACTCGGCTTATTCCCAACTGCGAAGGAACTCAGTGCTTCTTACGTTTAGAAAAACTTTTAGGAACAGAAAACGGCTGGATTTTGCGCGTTCCTTTCGGTGAATTTAATCCGGAAGTTACTCAAAACTGGATTTCTAAATATGAAATTTGGCCCTATTTAGAAACATTTGCCAATGATGCAGAAAAAGAATTGTTAACTCAATTTAAGGGAACCCCTAATCTAATTATTGGCAACTACAGCGACGGGAACTTAGTAGCCTTTCTTCTCGCTCGTCGTCTCAAAGCTGGCCATTGCCACATTGCCCACTCTTTAGAAAAACCCAAACACTTATTTAGCAATCTTTATTGGCAAGACTTAGAAAAACAATATCATTTTTCAGCGCAATATACCGCCGATATTATTAGCATGAATGCTGCCGATTTTATCGTTACCTCCTCCTATCAAGAAATCGTCGGCACACCCGACAGTATAGGACAGTATGAGTCCTATAAGTGCTTTACCATGCCGGAATTGTATCATGTGATTAATGGAATTGATTTGTTTAGTCCCAAATTCAACATGGTTGCACCCGGAGTAAACGAGAACATATTCTTTCCCTATAGCAAAGTTGAAGACCGAGATAAAAGCGTTATTACACGAGTTAATGACCTATTATTTAACCGGGAAGACCCGCAAATATTTGGTACTTTAGATGACCTAAACAAGCGAACAATCCTTGCTGTAGCTCCGATTACCTCGGTCAAGAACCTCACCGGTTTGGCAGAATGTTTTGGCAAAAGCCACGAATTACAAGCACGTTGTAACTTGATTATCCTCACCAGCAAATTACATGCAAATGATCAAAGCAATCCGGCAGAAGCCGCAGAAATTAAAAAACTCCACGAAATCATTAACCAGTATAATTTGAATGGGAAGATCCGCTGGTTAGGGATGCGCCTTAAAAGTGTTGACCTAGCTGAAGCTTATAGAGCGATCGCCGATCATCAAGGAATTTTTGTCCACTTTGCTCACTTTGAAGCCTTTGGACTGACGATTCTCGAAGCAATGATTTCTGGCTTACCAACTTTCGCCACTCAATTTGGCGGAGCAGCAGAAATTCTCGGCGATCGCGACAATGAATTTCTGCTCAATCCTACCGACTTAGAGGCGACAGCAGCCCGAATCTTGAACTTTATTGACCAATGCGAAACTAATCCCGAATATTGGCATAAAATCTCTGAGTGGGTTATCCAACAAGTTCGTAATAAGTACAACTGGCATTTACACAGCAATCAGTTCTTAGTGTTAGCTAAAATATATACATTTTGGAACTTTGTATCCCGTGAAAATCGTGAATCTGTGCTTCGCTATATGGAAACTCTATTCCATTTAGTTTATAAGCCCAGAGCCGAAAAAATCTTAGAAGAGCATATGCATCGGTAAAGAAATTGAAAAATATAGGAGTCAGGAGTCAAAAGTCAGAATACTAGGAGTCAGGAGTCAGAATACATTGAAGTGGGATTTAATACTATTAACATTCGGTAGACCGTCTTTGTTAAGCGGGGTATTAAACTGTTTTATTCATCTGCTATCCACATAGGATTCTCCCAACTTCTGACTTTTGACTCCAAACTTCTGACTTTTGACTCCTAACTCCTGACTCGTAACTCCTAACTCCTGAATTCTGACTCCTGAATTCTTTCTTAATAATTTTTTGAATTTTGAATAGTCTTTCAACAAGGGCAGTTGTAATGGATACAACAAGTCATTCTAACGGTTTTATTTATACAGATTGGACATTAATCGAAACCCAAGTTGACTTTAACAAGTTTCCTCATAGAGAAACGGTTTTCACCATCGGCAACGGTTATTTAGGAACACGCGGCTCCTTTGAAGAAGGCTATACCCAAGCATCACCTGCTACATTTATTCACGGCGTTTACGACAGTGTACCAGTAGTTTACACTGAACTTGTTAACTGCCCTGACTGGCTACCACTGATAGTAATTGTTGATGGCGATCGCTTTCGTCTCGATCAAGGAGAAATATTAAGTTACGATCGCCAACTTGATTTGCGCCAAGGGCTTATTACCCGTACAATACGTTGGCGCAGTCCCAGTGGAAAAACCATAGATTTGAGTTTTCAACGCTTTGCTAGCCAAGCAGATCAACATGTCTTAGCGCAGCGTTGCCAAATCACCCCAGTAGATTTTGACGGATTAATCGAAATTCAAGCTAGCATTAACGGCTATCCGGAAAATCAAGGCTTCAACCATTGGGAAGCACTCGATCAAGGAAACATTGAGAACGGAATTTGGTTGTATCGTCGCACCCGCAATTCCCGCATCGAAATCAGTCTTGCAGCGCGGATGACACTTTCAGGAGCAGATGCATCTATGCTTGTTACCAGCGCTCCGGGTTATCCGACCTTAAACACAAAATTCCAGGCGATCGCCCAACAGACAGTCACATTAGAAAAGATAGTTACAGTTTTTACCTCGCGGGAAGTAACGCATCCGATTGCAGCAGCTCAAGAAAAACTTGCTCAATTGCCTTCTTACTCTCAGTTGCTAGATGCTCACCAAAAAGCTTGGGATGAAGTTTGGCAACAAAACGACATCGTAATTGAGGGAGATATTAGAGCGCAACTCGCAGTCCGGTACAATATCTTTCAGATGCTCATCGCCGCTCCACGACACGACGATAAAGTGAGTATTCCCGCGAAAACTCTTTCTGGATTTGGTTATCGCGGTCATATATTCTGGGATACCGAGATTTTTCTGTTGCCTTTTTTCACTTACACCCAACCGCAGATCGCCCGGAACTTGCTATCTTACCGCTACCATACCTTAGCTGGAGCGCGACGCAAAGCAGCCCATGACGGTTATAAAGGAGCGATGTTTGCTTGGGAAAGTGCCGATACCGGTGACGAAGTTACTCCGCGTTGGGCACTACCTAACGATCCTTACGCTGAAGACGTGCGGATTTGGTGTCGCGATCGCGAAATTCACATCAGTGCAGATATTGCTTACGCCGTTTGGTATTATTGGCAAGCAACAGGTGATGACGAGTGGATGCAAAAGTACGGCGCAGAAATTATCTTAGACACAGCTATATTTTGGGCTAGCCGAGTAGAGTACAACACCAAATATGAAAGATATGAAATTCGCGGGGTAATAGGTGCAGACGAATATCACGAATTCGTCCATAACAACACCTTTACCAACCGGATGGTGCAATGGCATTTAGAAAAAGCCATTATAGTTCAAGATTGGCTGCGTCAAAATAAGAGCGATCGCGCTATCGAATTAGAAGAGAAATTAAAATTAACTCCAGGAAGGCGATCGCGTTGGCAAGATATTATTACAAATATCTGGATTCCCTACGACGCATCAACCAAGTTAATCGAGCAATACGAAGGATTTTTCCAATTAGAAGATATTAACTTGCAAGAATACGAGCCACGTACTCGTTCCATGCAAGCCATTTTAAGCATCGAGGGCGCTAATAAACGGCAAGTACTTAAACAGCCAGATGTATTAATGCTACTTTATTTAATGCGCCAATCACAGGAATTTCCCTACAACCAAGAAATTTTAGAGAAAAACTGGGACTACTACGCACCTCGTACAGACATTACTTATGGTTCATCCCTCGGTCCTGCGATTCACGGTATCTTAGCCTCAGACTTAGGCAAAACAGCCGAAGGTTACGAAAGATTTATGCAAGCAGCAATGGTAGATTTAGAAGATGTGCGCGGCAACGCAGCCGACGGAATTCATGGTGCAAGTGCTGGTGGGGTTTGGCAAGCCGTAGTTTTCGGGTTTGGTGGTATCCAATTGCGGGATAATCAACCCGTAGCCAACCCCCACCTACCCCCAGGTTGGACACGCTTAAAATTCAAGCTTCAATGGCGCGGTAAATCCCACGAATTTGACTTGCACCAGGAAGGGGGACAAGGAGACAAGGAGACACGGGGACAAGGAGACAAAGAAGAATTTGCTCCCTCATCCTCCCCTCTCCCCCTCCCCCACTCCCCCCTCTCCTCCACTCCCTCATCCCCCCTCGACATCCGAGGATTCATCTTTGACTTAGATGGTGTGCTGACGGATACAGCAGAATTTCACTATCTAGCTTGGCAGAAATTAGCAGATGAAGAGGGTTTACCCTTTACTCGCGAAGCTAACGAAGCTTTGCGGGGTGTGTCGCGTCGCGAATCGTTGCTGTTAATAATTGGGGATAATAAAAACTATTCAGAAGCACAAATTCAGGAGATGATGGAGCGCAAGAACCGCTACTATGTAGAATCGATTGAAAACATCTCCCCAAAGGATTTATTGCCTGGAGCGCTGCCTTTTTTGGATGAACTGCGACAAGCGGGAATTAAAATAGCTTTGGGTTCAGCGAGTAAGAATGCTAGACCAGTTGTAGATAGATTGGGAATTGCTAGTAAAATAGATGCGATCGCTGACGGTTACAGTGTAGAAAAACCCAAACCAGCCCCCGATTTATTTGTGTTCGCTGCCCAACAATTAGGACTTCAACCAGCGCAATGTGTAGTTGTCGAAGATGCAGCAGCGGGTATTGAAGCGGCTTTAGCAGGTGGCATGTGGGTAATAGGACTTGGACCAGTTGAGCGAGTTGGTGCAGCTCACATTGTCCTACCAAGTTTAGCTGGTGCCAATTGGTCAGATATACGCTCCAAATTAGACAATCTTGTTACAAAACAGTAGCGAGAATACTAAGCGTTTTAAGGCTTCAGAAGGGCAGTAAACTATTAGCTTGGTTTCCAACTTTTGGGAGAATATTTCATGTTTTGTAACTATAACTTAGGTTATATCTGAAGATGAAACTCAGATTTAAATCTTTCTCCCAAAAGACACATGAATACACCTGACCATGAGAGCTAACTTGATAAAGTAAATCAGCCAAGATAAAAAGCCAATAAAACTTTATCTTGGCTGAAAAAACCAAAAACTTTAATTAGTTTCAAGGAGTAGTATATCATGTCAGATACAAGTAACCGTGGTTTTGCTTCGATGGATGAGGACAAGCAACGGGAAATAGCCAGCAAGGGTGGACAGGCTGCCCATGAGAAAGGCACTGCTCACGAGTTTACATCTGAAGAAGCTCGTGAAGCTGGACGCAAGGGTGGCGAAACTACAAGTCAAGATAGAGAGCATATGTCTGAAATCGGTCGCGAGGGTGGCAAAAATTCCCACAGCGGCGGTGGCAATAAAGGTGAATAATGGTGTCAAGCGATAAGTTCGCGGTTCGGATAAAGTCCTACTGAGATAGGGCAATAAAAATAGAACTTAAGCAACTGACATTGAAGAGGTGGTTCGTAGTGAGCGTTTTAATGCTTCCTAAGAGCAGTAAAGTGCTCACTACAAGTTTTAAAATCACAAGGTATCTGTAACACATGCGTAAGTTCTCAAGAATATCGAAAAAAGACCGATAAGCGAACTTAATTCTCTTGTTTAACCAGCATAAAAATGTGTGTTGTTAATTAAAACCCCGATCAGGTATTATGATTGGGGTTCTTTTATTTAAAGATTGAAAGTATACTTATTTTAATTTTTCATTGCCATCAGAGTACATTCCCAAACTAGGCGCGGTTGAGCGTAACAAAGTAAATATTTACGCGCTTTTTCTAAGGAGTTAATAATACTTGGTTGATACGATCGCCGCCAATACAACTGCTGTAAATAATCGATTAGCCACAGTTGAGCTTCTGTATCTAAATCATCAATTTCTTTCGCCAATTCTAAAGCATCGCGGTAAGTTTTCGGGGCTGTTGTCACAGCTTCGAGTAACTTATTGGGGATAACTTGCAGTTGCTCGAAAGATGCGATCGCTTCCCCTGGACTGCCAGATGCTATACTTAACACCGCCTCATGCTCTAAAATTTCCTCATGCCCTGTTTGCCTGAGAACCTGAGCCAAAGACACTGCATCCAAACGATAAAAGGGAATGCGTTGACAACGCGAAACTAAAGTTGGCAACACAGACTCAACTGAAGGTGCAATCAAAATCAGCGTCGCTTGTCCTGGTTCTTCTAAAGTCTTCAGCAAAGCGTTTGCCGCAGCTTCCGCCATTGTTTCTGCTTGTTCTAAAACTACCACATTCCTCGGCGCAAGCATCGGTGGACGACTAAGAAATTGTGTAACTTCTCGAATTTGGTCTAATCTAATTACAGGTGGTGCTTTGCGCTTCAGTTTTTTTTCTGCGGCTTCTTGTGGTGTTAGTCGTTGTCCTTGATACTGGTAAGTAGGCTGCACCCAAAATAAATCCGGATGATTTTCTTGACGCAAACGGTTCGTTTCTACAGAATGAGAAAACAGCAATTGTGCAAAGCACCGCGCTGCTAAACTTCGTCCCACACCCTCAGAACCGACAAACAGATAAGCCGGTGCAACTCGGTTTTGTTTAACAGCTTGAGTCAGTAATTCTACTGCTTGTTGTTGCCCTACAAGTTGTGCGAATGCGGTCATTAGTTAGTGATACATTTACTTTTAAGATTTTAGAATAAAATCGAGGTTGGCATTGGAATCATATTCAACGAGGGGTTCGCCAAACTTGAAGAACCGCATTGGTTTATCGCCAATCAATTTCATGGATTCACCTTCAATATTTAACATAGTCCCCTCTTGTAAACCAACTACAGAAATATCGGAATTTACAGCTAAAAATTCTCTGATTCTTTCTTCTCTTGTTTCTCCATTGTGATTGGGAATAAGAGCATCTGTGTAGTGAGGATTTATCTGAAAAGGAACCAGATTTAAGCCGTTAAAGCTTAGAGGTTCAATGATTGGCATATCGTTGGTTGTTTTTAATGTTGGAGAAGCAACATTTGAGCCTGCACTCCACCCAATATAAGGTGTTCCATTGTTTACCTTTTCTCTGATGGTTTCGATAATTCCGGTTTTATGTAACCAATGAACCAGATGAAAAGTGTTTCCACCTCCAACTACTATGGCTTCTGCTTTTTTTATCAATTCGTGATAATTTTCTGCGACATGAATACCATCTATGGCATAACCTATATCTTGAAAGACTTTTCCAACTTTCGCAGTATATTCATCATAATTTGAAGTCACACCAGCAAAGGGAACAAACAAGACTCTTTTAACTGAACTACCTAAAAAGTTTTGAATTTCCTGACGCGGATAAAACAAATATTCTTCACCAAAATTGGTTGAATTACTGAGCAATAATAATTTTTTGGTCATGGAAATAAATACAAGTATGTAAAATAGGATTTATAGTGATATTTTGTATGTATTTGATTAAAGTATTAAATTATACATAGTTCCAACCTTTCAAGCGATCGCTTAAAGTTGTCTGAATCATCTTTTGCACAGCTTCTTTATTCAAACTAGCATCTATGCGGACAATTTTTTCTTGGGATGCTTGCAGTTGACTATATCCTTGCTGTACGCGACGATGAAAGGCGATCGCTTCAAGTTCAATTCTATCAGCAATATCGTTATCAGCACGTTTACGGCTTAGTCCCACTTCAATATCGACATCAAGCCACAAAGTTAAATCGCTTTCTAACCCACCAGTGGCGATCGCATTAAGCTGTTTAATTAAATTTATATCCAAACCGCGACCATAACCTTGATAAGCGATAGTCGAATCTGTATAGCGATCGCACAAGATAATATTACCTTTTTCTAGATTCGGTTTTAGTTTCTGTTCAACGTGTTGCGATCGGTCAGCAGCATACAATAATAATTCTGTGGTGTTGAATATTGTTTTATTTTCTGCGTCTAACAACAAGCGTCGCAAATCCAAGCCTAAAGGAGTTCCCCCAGGTTCGCGAGTCACCACAACTGAAATACCTAAATTTTGCAACCACTCTTGACAAAGTTGCATTTGGCTAGTTTTACCACAGCCTTCCACCCCTTCAAATACGATTAATCTACCATTCATGCTTTTTTATATATTAGACCTGTCCGCAAATAAAGCTCAAAATAGCTGAAACCCTTACATAGCTTGCTTTTTAGCTTATCTTAGATAAGAAACTCTAAAACCCTCTCCAGAGCTAGGTTTCAGGCAAATAAAGCTCTCATTTCCGGATAAGTCTATTGGTAATTGGGCAATGGGCATGGAAAAAATCCTATTAGAACGCGCATTACGTTCTTGAGTTTTTTTAATTTTCATTGCCCATTGCCCATTGCCCATTGCCCATTGCCCCATTACCCAAGCAAATCTATAATCAAAGCTAGTAATTCCGTCGGTTCTACTGGCTTGGCGACGTGCTTTTGGAAACCTGCGGCAAATGCCCGATCGCGATCGCTTTCTCCAGCATAAGCGCTAAGGGCGATCGCTGGAATTTGTCCGCCTTGCTCAGGAGACATCGATCTGATTTGAGCCATTAAACTGTAGCCATCCACCAAGGGCATTCCTAAATCACTCAGTAATATATCTGGCGGCGATTGGGCAAACGCTTCTAGCGCCTCACTTGCAGATGAAGCCTCACTCACAGTCGCTCCATGCTGTTGTAGGAAAAAGCTCATAAATTCCCGTGTATCTATCTCATCATCAACTAACAATATCTGTATTCCTGCCAGAGGTAAGGAACTGATATTCTCCGCTTCTGTCTTATTTTCCTTCTGTTGTTTGCTGCTTTCCTCAATCAAAGGCAATCTCACAATAAAAGTTGCCCCCTGTCCTTCTCCTGGACTTTCAGCCGTGACGGTGCCGCCATGTAACTCTACCAGATGGCGAACAATCGACAAACCCAGCCCCAGCCCACCATGATTCCGGGTAGTGCTGCTATCTGCTTGCCGAAAATATTCAAAAACGTGGGGCAGAAATTCACTTGAAATCCCCTTGCCCGTGTCAGTTATGGTGATTTCGGCGTAGGTGGACAGAGGAGTGGGTGGGTGCGGGAGGGGGAGAGATGGGGCAGCCAAGGTAGAAATTCGTCCTTGTCCTCCCTGCCCCCTGCCCCCTGCTGCCTGCCCCATTCCCACCGACAGCCTGATATCAATTCGTCCCCCTGCGGGAGTAAATTTAACAGCATTATTGAGCAAATTACCGACGACTTGCTGCAAGCGATTGAAATCACACAAAACTTTACCTACATTCGGCTCAATATGCAGATCAATTTCGATTGATTTGTCTTGTGCTGCTAATTTCACTGTTTCGATTGCGGCATTAATTATAATTGCTAAATCAAAGGCAGCAAAATTCAAACATAGTTTACCTCGCAGTATCCGGGAGACATCCAGCAAGTCGTCAATTAGTTGAATCTGCAATTTAGCATTGCGTTCGATGGTATCCAAAGCACGAAATGTAGCCGCTTCATCAAACTTGCGGCTTTTAAGTAACTTTGCCCATCCTAAAATCGGATTGAGAGGCGATCGCAATTCATGAGAAAGTACAGCAAGAAACTCATCTTTTATGCGGTTAGCTGCTTCTGCTTCCAGACGGGCAGCTTTTTCTCGCTCTAAAATTTGGGCGCGTTCTTCATCGATTTGTTTTTGCTGATGAATATCTCTACAAGTGCCAAACCATTTTACGACGCGTCCTTGATCGTCTTTTATCGGTAAACCTCGTACTAAATGCCAACGATATGTGCCATCAGCAGCTCTGAGATAACGATGTTCAACTTCATAAGGTGTACCATTTTGCAGCGCTTCTGTCCACAGTTGTGCAGATATTTCTAAATCATCCGGATGCAGTACTTTTCTCCAGCCGTAGCCAAGAGTTTCCTCTAAACTTAACCCGGTGTATTCTTGCCAACGCTGATTTACGTAAGTCGCCTCACCTTTAGCATCTCTTGTCCAGACCATTTCTGGAATAGTGTCAGCTAAGAAACGGTAATTTTCTTCACTTTGGCGCAGAGTTTCTTCAGCTTGCTTGCGTTCGCGTAGCGCAGCTTGCTGCTCGCTTATATCTTGAATTGTTCCCATCATCCGTATTGGCTGACCATCAGCATCATAAAAGCCTCGACCTTTAGCGGCAAGCCAATGCACGCTATTATCAGCCCAAATAGCGCGATATTCTATATTATAATCTAGCTTTTGAGCAACAGCGGAGCTTACAGCTTCATCGGTGCGTTGGCGGTCTTCTGGATGCAGACGATTCCGAAAAAGCTCGTAAGTAATTGTCGTGTCAGGTGCGAATCCAAATAGTTCTTTAGACTTGGAAGTCCAAATTAACTCGTTGGTGGTCAAATCCCAAAACCACATACCCAAATTAGCCGCTGTGGTTGCTAGGCGAATGCGTTCTTCACTTTCTCGTAAATCGGCTTCAGTTTTTTTGCGATCGCTAATATCAATACTAATGCCAACTATCCTGATAACGCGACCTTCTGCATCCTGCTCAACAAACCCTCGATCCTGTAACCACACATAATGACCATCTTTGTGACGCATCCGGTACTCAATTTTATAACCGTTGCCATTTGCCAAACTGATTTTAAATTCGTCATTAACTCGTTGTAAGTCATCCGGATGCACAAGCTGTTGCCACCATTCTTGGGTCGGTTCAGCTTCTTGTTGAGTGTATCCCAAAAGCGCAGTGATACCTTGAGTTCTTTCTACAGTACCGCGCGAAATCTCCCAATCGTAAAATAGGCAATTAACCGCTGCTAGCTCAAACCGTTCGTTATGCCGCAAGGCGCTTTCTGTATCTTGTTCAGATATATTTGCTGCCTGGTATTCTGTCTGTTGTTCTGTCAAGCTTGCCGATAGCGGTATATTTGCCGATTCCGTAATTTCCGAAAAAGTTGTGACAACAGCGTATGGTGTTGTTCCTCCAGCCATAAATAAAGGTTGTGAGTTCAGCAATAGCCAAACTAGCTGACCATTCGGCTTATACAAACCCATCACCACATTCAAACATGGCTTTCCTGTCCGCAGAGCTACCATCGCTGGGTGAGTCTCACCAGGGAAAGGAGAGCCATCTTCACGAATCGATTGCCAAGGATGATCGACCGAAGTTTGCCCCATCAGCTGCTCGGCAGTCAATCCAAGTATGCGCTCACAAGCCGTATTGCCAGCTTGGATAGTACCGTCCGCAAGTTGCAGCACTATTCCTTCTTCTTCAGTGGCGATCATCGAATAATTCGCTTGTTTATTTATCTGCTGGTGCAACGATAACAAATTATCAGCCAACTCGTTTTGGGACTTTTCCGCGTCTGGCATTATCTGAAAGGCTGACTGTGTACCGCAATCTATTTCTTATCACATAACTGCAAATCTTATTTCTTCCTCCCTTGGGTAGAAAAGAAATTAAAACTAATGTAGTAAATTCAATTTACTTCTATATAGTGCTAATAAACGTCGAGCAAATAAAATGCAAAACCTGAAATTTAGGATTGTGGATTAAATAAGCAATAAAGCGAGCAAGTTAAAACTTCCACCGAATCGTTGCTTACACCGTCAACAGTTCACCATAAAAAATGCCAAATCGACCATCGGCAGTTTCAAAATATTCCACATCAAACAGCGTCTTTATCAAGCAACAGCCCCCTGTTTAGGCTGACGCACCGGACGCTTGCGTTCGCTTCGACGAACGCCTCCTGCTATTTTGTACTCATCGCTATTCTTGCCATACTTTGCAGCTACACTGAGTAACATATGTTCTGTTAGTTCCATCAGCGACTTTTCGGCAAGTTCTAAGGCTCCCTGAGTCAGATCCACGGTGGAGAGGCTTGAGTTATATGTTTCCAACTTGTCTTGCGTTGTTTTGATGACGGCTGCAAAAAAGTCAATTGTTACCCCATTGCCTAAGTCTAAGGTGGGACTGATCGATTTCAAAGCCGCAATCCCACGCTGTGCTCTATCAAGTACTTTAGACCCACGTTTTGGACGTGACATAAATCACTTTCCTGTTATTCAGGATAAAAACTGACTTCTACCCTAAATTGTACAGCACTAGGATAGACAGAATTAGGGTTACTTGACACCCGCATTATTCAGTATATTTTTAATTATTTACTACAAAAATATCGAATGGCTTTATGTAAATTCTTGGTGGTTCCCCGAATTCAATCAACGACTGTCCGAATTCTGTAAACGACTGCCCGAATTCTGTAAACGACTGCCCGAATTCAATCAACGACTGTCCGAATTCAATCAACGACTATCCAAATTCAATCAACGACTGCCCGAATTCAATCAACGACTGCCCGAATTCAATCAACGACTGTCCGAATTTAATATAGGAACTTAGGATTGTGGATTAAATTTAGATACATTCTTCCGTGAATGTAATTTGTAGTAAGCATTTGATTTGTGTCATAATCAGATTGGGAAATACTTGGGAATTTCTCCAAAAAGCTTAATATAGTGTGATTATTCAACCTACAAGATTCAACGAATCATTGGCTCCGGAATTTAATAAATTTATCGCCTCGGTTGTAGAGTCAGGCAACAGCAGTTGGGCAAGCGAAGTCATCCGCAAAAAACTGCACCTACTTCAGCAGCGTGTATCAAGTTTCACTTCTTTAAGTAAAAAGTATCAAATGAGCGAAGGGAAGGAAAAAGAATACGTATGAAGGACGGGCATAAAACAGACCCCTTCCCCGGACTCGGTGAGATGAGAGCGCGGATGCGTGCTTTCGATTGGGCAAACACACCTGTAGGTTCGATAGATACATGGTCGCAAAGCCTGAAAAGCACCGTGAGGATTTTGCTGGCATCACGGTATCCCATGATTCTAATCTGGGGTCCGAATCTGATTCAGTTTTATAACGATGCCTATTCCAAGATTATCGGTGACAAGCACCCCGCCGCACTCGGTACGGATATTAGAATTACCCTCGCCGAAGCGTGGGATACGCTAGGTCCGATGATTTCAGAAGTGATGGTAACAGGCGTAGCGAACTGGGTTCCGGCACAGATGCTTGTTTTAGAGCGATCGGGCTATCGTGAAGAATCCTATTTTAGCCTTTCTCACGCTCCCGCCGAGGATGATTCCGGAGAAATTGTTGGGATGTTTTGCGTGTGTAGTGAAGTCACTCAGCAGATATTGGGCGATCGCAGGTTACGACTTCTTCGAGATTTGGCATCTAAAGCAGGTGAGACGCGCAGTGTAGAAACAACATGCCGCGATATTGCGAGGGCGATCGCCGAACACCCACTTGATGTGCCGTTTGCACTAATTTATCTGCGCGAGCCAGATGGAAAAACTCTCAGGCTTTGTGGAAAAATACAAATGCCCGAAAAAGCGCTTCTTAGTCCAGTCTCTGTTAATATTACTGAACCAGGAAGTGATATCTGGTCGCTGGCGCGAGCTGCTGCTGGTGAAACAGTTTTGGTTGAAGGTGTGGATAGCCACGAGTCAATACCAGGTGGTCCCTGGAACGAGCCCACCCATGCTGCACTCGTCATGCCGATCGCTTCATCAACTCAAACAGAAGCGCTTGGCGTTTTAGTTGCCGGCATCAGCCCCAACCGCTTTCTTGACGAAGGATACACATCCTTCTATGAACTGCTTGTAGGTCAAGTATCCATCGCCGTGCGTAACGCCCAAGCATACGAAGAAGAACGGCGACGAGCTGAGATGCTAGCCGAACTTGACCGCGCAAAAACCGCCTTTTTCTCCAATGTCAGTCACGAGTTCCGCACCCCACTTACTTTAATGCTCGGTCCATTGGAAGATGCGCTACGCGATCCGCACCTTTCCACAAGTCAGCGGGAGCAAATTACCATAGCTCACCGCAACAGTTTAAGACTGCTGAAATTAGTCAATACGCTCTTGGATTTCTCGCGACTTGAAGCGGGTAGGACGCAAGCCATCTACGAACCTACAGATTTGGCGACACTTACCGCAGACTTGGCTAGTGTGTTTCGTTCGGCGATTGAAAAGGCAGGTTTAGAATTTATCGTCGATTGTCAACCTTTATCCGAACCGGTTTATGTAGACCGGGATATGTGGGAAAAGATTGTTCTTAACTTACTTTCAAACGCTTTTAAATTTACGCAACGCGGTTACATCAAAGTTTATCAACGAGCGATCAAGGGCAATATTGAGCTTCGTATTGAAGATACAGGCAGCGGAATTCCTGAATCTGAAGTGAAGAACGTGTTTAAGCGATTTCACCGCATTGAAAAAACGCAAGGTCGAACCCACGAAGGCAGCGGAATTGGTCTAGCACTCGTGCAAGAACTCGCCAAACTCCACGGTGGCAGCGTCCGCGTAGAAAGCGTTTACAAAGTTGGAAGTACCTTCATTGTATCGATTCCTTGTGGCAAGCATCACCTTCCTTCCGAGCAAATGGGTCGCGATCGCACACTTACCCCAACCAGCATTCGAGCCGACGCATTTGTGGAAGAAGCGCTGCGGTGGTTGCCCGATGAAGTGCATGATGTGGATCAGTCAATCGAGATGCGATCCGCCGAAGGTGGCAGCGCTTCGCTATCGCGCATACTTCTGGTAGACGACAACGCTGATATGCGCGAGTATGTGCGAAAGCTTCTAAGTATACACTATGAAGTTATCGCCGTCGCAGATGGCGAGGCAGCTTTAGCCGCAGCACAAGAGCAAGTGCCAGACTTGGTGCTCAGTGATGTAATGATGCCGAAACTTGACGGCTTCGGTCTTCTGGCTCGGCTGCGCGAAGACCAGCGTACCCGTTCTGTACCGCTTATTCTGCTTTCGGCTCGTGCGGGTGAGGAATCGCGTCTTGAGGGACTAGAAGCAGGAGCAGACGATTATTTAGTCAAGCCTTTTAGCGCTAGAGAGATTTTGGCTCGTGTCAAGGCAACATTGGAAACCGCTCGGTTGCGCCAAGAAGCTGCCCGCTCTCGCTTGGAGGTCCAAGCAGCTCAGGAGCGGGCAATTATTCTCGAACGGGTAACAGATGCCTTTTATGGTCTAGATCGGCAGTGGCGATTTACTTACGTGAATCAGCGATGTGAAGAATATATCGGCAAAACCCGCGAAGAACTGCTGGGAAAAGTCCTCTGGGACGAATACCCAATGCTTAGGGGCAGCGTTTTTGAAGAGCAATATTATAAAGCTGTCAGCGATCAAGTAGCGGTACACTTTGAGGTACTGTCTCCCTTCTCCGATGAGTGGGTAGAGGTACACGCTTATCCCTCTGCCGACGGATTGTCAGTTAATTTTCGATATATCAGCGATCGCAAAGAACTCGAACAGCGACGCGAGGCACTTTTAGAAAGCGAACGGGCAGCTCGTACAGAAGCCGAACGAGTCGGACGGCTCAAAGATGAATTTTTGGCAACCCTTTCTCACGAAATTCGGACACCGCTTAACGCCATCCTCGGCTGGAGCCAGCTTCTGCGTAAGGGAAAACTTAGTGCGGCACAATTTGAGAAGGGGCTTGATACCATTGAGAGAAACTCTAGAGCGCAAGCCCAGATTATTGAAGATTTGCTCGACATGAGCCGGATAATTTCCGGTAAAATTCGACTCGACGTTCAAAACGTCAATCTGAACTTGGTGATTTCAGAAGCGATCGAATCTCTTGTTCCCGCTCTTGCAGCCAAGGACATCCGACTTCAAACAGTTTTAGATGCCCTTCCCAGTCCGATAATTGGCGACCCGAACAGACTACAACAAGTAGTGTGGAATCTTGTTTCTAATGCCATTAAGTTTACTCCAACAGGTGGAAGGGTGCAGGTGTCAGTTGAAAAAGTAAACTCTCATGTCGTCTTAACAGTAACCGATACAGGTCACGGCATCAACCCAGAATTTCTGCCGTATGTCTTCGACCGTTTTCGGCAAGCAGACTCCTCTAGTACTCGCAAGTTTGGTGGTTTGGGATTAGGGCTTTCAATCGTCAAGCACCTCGTTGAGCTTCATGGTGGAACTATACAAGCAACAAGCCCAGGAGAGGAACAAGGAGCTACTTTTACTGTCGTGCTTCCGCTGGCTGAAAAAGAAAACCATACTGAGGCTCAAGCAGTTGAATATGCTTGTAATTCGCAGCAGCTTGTAGCAACCGAACTTGAAGAAACAAAGTTGGAAAATATGAAAATTCTTGTAGTTGATGATGAAGTCGATTCTCAAGAATTGCTAAAGAGAGTTTTGGAGGAGTGCGGTGCTAACGTTCTTACCGCTTCCTCGGCAGATGAAGCACTTGAGCTTGTACAAATCTATAAGCCGAATATAGTAATAAGTGATATTGGAATGCCGGGAAAAGATGGGTATGAATTCATCCGTGCGCTGCGAGGACTTCCATCAGAGAAAGGAGGAGAAACTCCAGCAGCAGCAGTAACAGCTTTTGCTCGTTTTGAAGACCGAATTTCTGCTTTGCGTTGTGGATACCAAACCCACGTTGCCAAGCCTGTCGAGCCAGCAGAACTGATTGCAGTTGTCGCTTCTCTTGTCGGTCGTTAAGCACTGGAGTGTAAATAAACGCGCTTCTTACTTTCTTCTCGCTACAAAATTACAAAGAAAGGCAGAGGGCAGAGGGCAGATGGCAGAAGGAAAGAAAAAGTATAAATAAAAACTTTATTTCCCGGTTTAAAGTGCGTTAAAAACAATAATTATACCGAGACGGCTTGCAGCGAGGTATAAAACGTCATTGCTTAAATCCCACTCTTTTAAGGGTGGGCAGCATAGCTGCCTTCTGAACTATTTTTTTCTTTCTTTTCTTCCTTTGTGTACTTCGTCCCTTTGCGGTTCGTTAATAGGTAATCTTCAAGTGTGACAGGAGTAGTAGTAAGCGGCTCTACCCCTTAAATGAGCGGTGAACCGCTCACCTTTTGGGTGACGCTCCTGGGGGAGACCCCCTGTTCTGCGCGCTGGCTCACTAGGAATTATTTTTCTACCTCTATGGATATAGTTAAGAGAATCATTTTTGCAGAAATACACCTCAAGGCTCACGCAGATACCTAAGAGAAACGTTAACAAAGAAGAAGAGCTTTACAATTCGTCGCAACGGGCTGTAATCAAACGCTCAAACTCAAGCTTTGAAATAGAGATAAGAGTAATAATCAATGACAACTGATACAGACCAAAATCAAAAAATTGAAAAGCTGCGTGAACTAGTCAAAGACATTGACTTTGGCATGTTAACCACCATCAATGACGACGGAAGTTTGCACAGTCGCCCTATGTCTACCAATGGCGAAATTGAATCTGATGGTACTCTTTGGTTTTTCACCTACGCTCCTTCTCCTAAAGTAGATGAAATCGAACACCATGAACAGGTTAATGTTAGTTTTTCCGCACCTAATAAACAGCGTTACGTTTCCATGTCCGGCACAGCACAATTAGTGAAAGACCGCAACAAAATTGAAGAATTGTGGAAGCCGGAACTCAAAGCTTGGTTTCCTAAAGGATTAGATGAACCCGATATTGCTTTGCTCAAAGTGAATGTACAAAAAGCCGAATATTGGGATGCACCATCCAGCTTTGTGGCGCACACAATTGGTTTAGTAAAAGCAATTGCTACGGGTGAAAAAGCTAGTAGCGGCGAAAACGAGAAAGTTACCTTAGGGTAAGCATTCAATTAAATGTTTTGCCGAAATAGAAAAAGAAAACGTAGGAACATACAATGAGAATTTTGTTTTGGGTAAGTTTATCTTTTGTGGCAGTGGGGGCAATTATGCTGTTTCTCCAACCAGCTATTGACTTTCATGCAAATTTAAATTAATTTGCAGCGTTGTACGTTTAACAAATGATTTTGTCGGGTGGGCAAACAGCCCACTCTCAGCAGATTTGCTGGTTAGATACGGGCAAAAAATTTTAAATCGTTACGCAATAATCAGGCAAAGTCACATTTGCACAACTATTCAGATAACCAGGTGTAGATCAACTATGAATTATCTTGTTGCAGTCTTGTCAGACCGAATCCAAGCAGAAGAGGCTTACACTGCCCTTGAAAAAGAAGGTGTACCAACCGAGCAGGTTGACATTCTCGGAAATGGCTACAAAAGTGCCGATGAATATGGACTGATTGATCCTAATCAGCAAGCTCGCAAAGGTGCAATTCGAGAGGCTTACTGGCTAGTTCCCTTTGGCTTCGCAGCAGGTTACGCTTTCAATTTACTCACAGGCATCGAAATCTTGCCAATTGGCGGTTTGGGTAATCATTTCATCGGGGGTCTGCTGGGAGCCGCTTCTGGTGGGCTGGGTGCTTTTCTAGTCGGTGGTGGCGTTGGTTTGACGGTTGGCAGTGGCGATGCTTTGCCTTATCGGAATCGCTTGAATGAGGGCAAATACCTAATTGTGGTCAAGGGTAAGGAAGAACTAACTCGTCAGGCAACTCGTGTGTTGCGCTCATTTGAGCCTGAGAATATTCAAGGTTATGCAGAATAGAATCCCCGCCATAAGCCAATATGGTTCGGATAATGTTTTTTGATGAAAATTATAGATCGCAAAGACGTGATAAATCGCCGTCTCTACAAAGGACTAATTATTGTAAAGACGGCGATTTATCGCGTCTCTTGCCTTAACCCAACCGTATTGTGCCATAAGAAGAGCGATCGCTCTTTAGACAAATACAGCAGTCAGGAGCCAGAAGTCAGAAGTAAAATTTGCTCTATGTCTGGCTTTTAGACCTTACTATGCGTACTTCATGCAAGACGCGTGAGGTACAGTGTTTTGGTCTACAAACCAGATAAAAAGCCTTTTTTACTCCTAGCTTCTGGCTCCAGCTGTAATTATGCGAAAGGGTGTGGAACGGTTATTCCTTCCAATCAAGAGGTGGCTCGATTAGGGTTTCATCTGCCTTGCCAGCGCGGACACCTGGCTTGTCAACAATCTTGACAGTGCTTGCTTGGGGACCTTCTATACCCTGACTCAAGAAAAAATGGACACCCGTGCCAATTTCTAAGCGGTCAAAGTCATCATGTAGTACGCTATTGCGGTGGAAGTAGATTTCCTGACCATCTAAGCCTTTGAGGAAGCCATAGCCTTCATCGCGAAAAAGCTTGGTGACAAGCGCTGTTGTCTCCATTGCGTTGTCGTGGTTCTGACCCTTATCATGTTCATTTTGGCGCTGGGTGAGTTTTCTCAACTGCTGAGTAGCGGCATTAAAGGCATCTCGGATCACCGCATCCACTGGCGCATACTGGTTAATATCACTGGGATTGCTTTCTGCCACGAGTTCGTGACCGGGCGGCACGGTGAGATCAATTCGCACTCGGTAAGGAGAACCACTGCGCGGGCGATCGTGAATTTTTTCGATCGCTATGTGGCAACTACTAATGTAATTGCAAAATTGCTCTAGCTTGGCAATCTTTTCCTCAACTAAGGTATCAAGCGCATTAGTTTTGTCAACGTTGCGATAGGTAATTTCTGGTGGAACTTTCATATTTTTGTTTGATTAAGTTGAACGTAGAAGCCAGAGAGAAGTTTGGGCGGAGGTTTCCTCCGCTCAAAGCTTCGGTGAGTCAGAAGTCAAAAGGCAAAGGACAGACGGGAGAAACAGAAGAATTTTTATGCACCTTGCATCAGCGCAGTTGATCACGGCTACCAAAAACTAAAGCTTTGAAATTCTAAAACTCCCGAAAATAAAAGCGATTAAGGACGCTAGTAATAGCGCTCTAGCATTGATTTTTTATGTACCGATCGCAAATGGCAATTGGCGATTTGCAGCTTGATTGAGCAGGTCGCGAACTTCTTGATCGGTTGTTTGCGGAAATTTTTCGTACCAAAAACCGACGCTGTAGAAGGGGCTAGGTGTCTGGGCACAGATGATTTCGTCTACCTGGGATTTAATCTCTTGGCAAGTTTGCGGTGAGGAAGTTGGCACACCGACGACAATTTTCGCGGGTTGTTGTTTGTGCAATGCTGCGATCGCTGCGCGCATCGTTGCACCCGTAGCTAAACCGTCATCAATCAAAAGAATAGTGCGTCCTTGGATCACAGGCTTGGGGCGATCGCCTCGATAAAGATTTTGGCGACGCTGTAGTTCCTGTTGTTCTTCCACCGTCACTTTCTCAATTGCTTCAGGGTCAATTTTCTCATCACGGATAATATCTTCGTTGAGTATTCTCACACCACCATCAGCGATCGCTCCCATTGCTAGTTCTTTTTGACCAGGCACACCCAGTTTGCGAACAACGAAAACATCCAAAGGAGCATTTAGCGCTTTGGCAACTTCAAAGGCAACGGGTACACCACCTCTTGGCAGCGCTAACACCAAAGCATCGGAGCGGTTAGCATAAGCTACTAACTTCTCAGCCAACAATTTCCCCGCTGCTGTTCGGTCTTTAAATATCATAGTGTTACCCTCCTGATTTGCTTCCCAGGAACGGGTTTTTATACGTAACCGTAAATTAGTGTAAAATCTCCGCACCTATTGCGACGGTGAGGATTTTGCACTCCTTCAACAAAGTCGTGTTTCATTGCCGTTCTTGCCACTGTTTTTTAATCTTATGAACTGATGGTATAAAGCTAAAAAGCCTCTTGCCTCTGACTAATGGAGCGACATTGGCGATCTAACGATCTACCTAACGGATGAAATAAAGCGATCGCCGTAGCAATGGTTAGGTACAAATCACCGCACCTGTAAATGGTTATGCTGCCGCTGTTAACCTCGATTATTGTGAACCTCAATAACAGCGACTACATAATTAACCAGCGTTACATATTTTCGCTCTTGATTATTTCACGCTCAAACTTCTCTCTGCGTGAAATTTTCATATCTTGATTCACCAAAGCTTTAGGATTTATTAGAAATAGTACCCTAGATGGGTACTGCCAAACCTCAACAAATTTTCCAGAATTAGAAATGTAAAGGATGATTCCCTACCCAAATGTTATCAGGCTGGGAGAAATCATTAACGCTCTTTAATTACGGAGAATTAGCTCATGCTTTTATCTAATTTTGAACTGCTGGTAAAGCCAATTGCACCAAAACCTTTTAGCCCCAGTATTTCTCGTCGCGTTATTCAAGCTTATTTTTTGACGATTTCCAATCTCAATCCTGCTGGTGACGATGTTGTTTTATCTGTTCAGTTCACTGCTACAGCTGCTTTGAGAACTGAAGATACTTTCACAATCGTTGATGCTGGAGGTTCAAATGTTTTCGGTGAGCTTAGTACTGATAATAATACTGGTAAACCGAGCCAATTGTTAACTCTTCCTGCTGGTAGTACGACTTTGTTTGTCTTACAACCAGATATCTCCAAACCTAACTTCTTAGAAAAAGCAGATTATGAAGTTCGTGGATATGTAGAAGTTCTTCTTTCACCTTTTTCACCTTCTCCATCTGCTGAGTTGTTGGTTTCACCCCAAAGTCGAGGTACATTCGTACCAACTAATTTAGAAGATCCCAATCCTGATTTTGATCAACAAGCTTACAGCCTTCTTACAGCTAGTGGTGGAGCATTCCTAACACTTTAATAATTTGTCATGCTTAAAATAGTTTCGCAGACTTTAAATCTGCGAAACTTTATGCAATAAATGTTTTAATTTTTTCTGAAAAAAATTACGATAAATCACAATTATGAATATAATCTTCAAGGCATTTTGTAATAGTTGGGTAGCAGTTCATCCTAATCCAATCGGTGTAATAGAATTTATAGGAGGTGCTCTGTACGGTACTTTACCCAATATTTGTTACGCTCATTTCTTACATACTTTATTTGAAGCTGGTTACACGATTATTGCCTTACCTTTCAAATTTGGCTTTAACCATGAATCGATTGCCAAAACTTTACTAGTGGAGCGAAATGAGGTTCTAGCTGAATTAAACTATCCGCAAAATATCCCGCATTTTTGGGTTGGTCACAGCTTAGGCTGCAAATATGTTATTTTGTTGGAGGCTTATGGAGCGATTATGAATCAGCCTTCTTTATTAATTGCACCAGATATCTCTGATACTAAGGATGCTGTGCCGTTTCCTGGTTTAGCGAATTTTCTAGATAAAATTAATTGGGGTGCAAATCCTACTAGAAAAGAGACTCAAGCCCTTGTGCAGAACAGTAATTTATTTAATTTGACAGCGCTGATTTCTTTTGATAAAGATGTCATTGCCGGGACGAAAAATTCTCCAATTGATAAAAGTGATGTAGCCTGGTTCATTCATGAACTACAGGATAGAAAGGATGGACACTTTCTTGCTCAAGAAATACCTGGAAGACATTCAGAAGTGGTGGGTATTAAGGTAAGTAATTTATTACTTTATCTAGATTTGAAATCGGGAATATTTGGAAAAATCAAAACTAGAAAATTAGAGCCTTTAGCATTAGAACTTTTAAATAAGTTAAGGCAGCATATGTTAGAACTGGCTGTTGATGGCACTGAAGTTAATTCGACTGAGTTTATGTATCGAGTTCCAGCAGAAGCGGTTAATGATATTTGATTGTCGTTATTAGAGATTTGGAATGGCGATCGCCTAAAATATCACCTGACGCCTAGATGAAGATATGGCGATCGCCTTCCACTACATAAAAGCCGAGAAAAGGCTAAATCCCGCTTTTGGCTAAAGTTACCGCATTGCGGAAATGACCATTGCGCTGAGAAAATTTATCCGCCAGAAGTTGTCGATAAACAGCTTCATAGCCATCGGTCATTGCTTGCAAGCTGAAACGGTTCGAGACATACTCCCGACAAGTACGGCGATCTAATTCTGCCACCTTATCAATCGCACTCACAAATTCTTCTATGTTGTCGCACAAGAAACCGGTTTTTCCGTGGTCAATTACTTCTTTCGTAGACCCTAGTTTCATTGCGATAACTGGTGTACCTGCTGCCATTGATTCTACCATCACCAACCCAAATGGTTCTCGCCAGGTAATGGGGAACAATGTTGCTACAGCACCGCCCATTAAAGCATTTTTCTGCTCATGATTTGCTTCACCCAAATATTCAATTTGCTTACCGTCGATGTGTGGTTTGATTTCCTTTTCATAGTATTCCACATCAACGACATCCACCTTACCAGCCATTTTCAAACGCCAGCCAGCTTTTTTCGCAATTTCTATTGCCAAGTGGGTTCCTTTTTCTGGCGATATCCGACCCAAAAACGCTAAGTATGGCTCATCTTCCGGTTCAGGGTGAAACTTATAACTGCTAACATCAATTCCGTTGTAAACAGTCGCTACACAGTTGAGGTCTAATCTCGGTTCTCGTTGTGCCTCAGAAATACTGATGTATGGTTGTTGTTTCGCGTGTTTAAACATTTTTTCGTTGTCAGGCGTAAAAATACCATGCAACGTATGAACTGTAGGAGTTTTGACTAACTTGGCGTAAGGCAATGTTACAAAGCCCATATGCGAGTGAATGATATCAAAATCTTCTGCCCGCTCATATACCGAACTTAAATGCATCAAGTCGTAGACACCGTACTCCTTGATAGTCGGGTCGAGTCGTAAAGCACGCGGATGAACTGATTCTAGCTTTGCCAAAGTAATAGAATCACCCGATGCAAATAGCGTTACTTCATGTCCCCGACGGACTAATTCATCAGTCAGCAACCCTACTACTAACTCGATACCGCCGTAAGCGGGGGGTGGTACTCTTTCGCATAGTGGGGCTACCTGAGCAATCCGCATTACAAACCTCCCAATAAATAAGACTTGTATTTAAAACGCTTGCTTTCTTACTCAAAAGTGTTTTCAATTCATGCACCCTGTATAAGAATTAAGTTTGAAAACAAACTGTTGCAAGACAAGAATTTAATTTAAATTATATGTATATATCTCACGAATCCCTGTCTACCGGAAGGAAGGAAATCACTATCTCTTGAGAGAGGAAAGTTTTTGAGAACTCACTAAATTCAGATTATTATCTATCTTCAGATATATACCATTTTAAAAATTTTATGCTGGTCAAAATGTTGTGGTACTCGCTAAAATAGTAGTAACAACCAAATAGATAATGGTTGTTCAATAGCGTCCTAAAAGCGCAAATTGAAGCAAATTTGATGATTAATTGGGAATAGCTAATAAGAGCTAGGGAAAATGCTATTGTCATAGCTTATTCCCTAAGTTTTACAACGCTATGCCCGCTCAACTAGTAAAAATCCCATAAACAATAATTTAGATATGAACAAAGGAATTTTGTGGTTAAGCGTTGTTTCAGTTCTCATTCTTTACTGGGTTGGAGTTAACCTACTCATGTAAACAACAAAAAAACACTGGGTTTGCTATTTTACAAGACCTAGTGTTTTTTTGTCAAAGTACACATTTGCACTTATCCCCAGGAAGAAGCAAAGACGCGGAGCGTCTCGGACAGCAGAAGGGCTTGTCGCAAGACATCGCGGGAAATAAAGAAGATATAATGATTGACTATTGACATTAAAAATGATATTATCGATTTTGATAAGGAAGACTTAGCTCAAAATAAACGTGAATCTATCTTCATCCCAGAAAAAACCGCGTGTCGTATGGCAAGCGGTTTTCTCACTACTGATGTTTGTGGTGATGTATCTGCCGATTTTGGTACTTGCCTTTTATAGCTTTAACTCGTCGCCTTACAGTGCAACTTGGCAAGGATTCACCCTTGATTGGTATAAAAAACTATTCAGTGATGAACGTATTTTATCTGCTCTAAAAAACAGTTTAATAGTTGCCTGTAGTGCAGTGAGTATAGCAGCAGTGCTGGGAACGTTGATGGCGGTGGGGATAGCGCGTTATCAGTTTCCAGGAAAGACATTGTATCGGGGAATTTCTTATCTGCCATTGATTATTCCCGATATTGCGATCGCCGTAGCTACCCTAGTTTTTTTAGCAGCGTTTGCCATCCCCTTAAGTTTGTGGACAATTGTTGCTGCTCATGTCGTCTTCTGTCTGGCATACGTTGCACTTGTAGTTTCATCTCGACTTAGCAACATAGATCCCCACTTAGAAGAAGCAGCACTTGATTTAGGAGCCACACCAGTACAAGCCTTCATCCAAGTATTGCTGCCTCAATTGATGCCTGGGATTATAGCCGGTTGTCTGCTTGCCTTTGTACTCAGCTTAGATGACTTCCTCATCGCCAGCTTCACCGCGGGTAGTGGTTCCAACACACTGCCAATGGAAATTTTCAGCCGCATCAGAACTGGAGTTAAGCCAGACATTAACGCTCTCAGCGTCATCTTAATTTTAATATCTGCGATCGTCGCTTTTATCGCTGAATTGATTCGCGCTTCCACCAGAGAATAAAGACTGATAATATCAAACTTTCGGAATTCACCTCGTTACTAGAGGTTTTTAGGTTTCATATAATACTTTCACATGCATCCTCTAAGAAAGAATAAATTATAAATTTTTCAACAAGGCTAGAAGTAAATTTATAAAACTTTCGTAAATTTATTCCAAATTATAGTCAGTGACTTTTTTAGTTCAGTCACACCCAAACCGTTGCATTATCCTGTATTCAACCCGCTTGTGAGGTCTGAGGAATCCAGAGTTTTGGTTTGTATGAATGTATTTTTCTATCTAGTAATTGCACTTAATTCATGGTTTAATTAAAATCATTAAAGGTTAAGTAATTACACCCCCGGAATTATACGGCGTAAAGTAAAAAACTTATGCAGCATCAAACTTAAAAGAGGAATTTTCATTTTGAAAATACAAAGTCTGTTTACAAAGGCTTTCTGGTTGACATTGGTTTGTATCAGTGTCATGCTTGTGACTATTTTCAGATTAACTCCTAGTTTGGCTGGTTATACAACGACAACGCAACCAGTACAAGTATCAGCAACTCCAGTATTTATTGCCCAGTATGATTCAGGTTCAGAACGTTCAGGAGGAAGGTCTCTCTATCAAATGTGTATGATTAACCGGACATAATATGATGCCTGAAAAATCTAAATTGTCGGGTGGGCAAAGCAAAAGCAAATCACTCAAAAACCACCGTCCGATTACCATATACCAAAACGCGATTTTGTAAGTGTAAACGCACTGCCCTTGCTAATACAACGCGCTCCAAATCCTTACCTTTTCTAATTAAATCTTCAACTTCATCGCGGTGACTGACTCGCACCACATCTTGCTCAATAATTGGACCCGCATCTAAATCAGCAGTGGCGTAATGAGCCGTTGCACCAATAATTTTTACACCACGTTCAAAAGCTCTATGATACGGATTTGCGCCGACAAAAGCTGGTAAAAATGAGTGGTGGATATTAATAACTTGGGGAAATTTAGCAAGAAAATCTGCACTGACAACTTGCATATATTTAGCCAATACAACCAAATCAATTTTGTACTGCCGCAGTAATTCTAGTTGTTTGGCTTCCTGTTCCGATTTTGTATCTTTAGTAATGGGAATATGATGATAATCGATATTAAATTTCTCTGCCACCACCTTTAAATCAGAATGGTTGCTGATAATTAGGGGAATTTCCGATGTCAGCTCTTTCGCACGTTGTCGCCAAATTAAGTCAAATAGACAATGATCTTGCTTACTTACCCAAATGGCAATACGCGGGATAGTATCAGAAAAATGCAGTTCCCACTTTCCACCTAAAGGTTGGGCGATCGCGTTAAATGCTGGTGCAATGAATTCTCGCGGCAAATTAAATCCATCCAACTGCCATTCAATGCGAGTCAGAAATAAACCAGCGGCAAAGTCTGTATGCTGGTCTGCGTGGATGATATTGCCACCATTAGCATAGATGAAGTTGGCAATTTTCGCCACTAGCCCCCGTTGATCGGGGCAGGAAATTAACAATGTTGCGGTTGGACTTGTCATAATAATATAGAAAGACTAGCTTCAGCGCAAAGATAACCTTTAAGTAAAATCACCATTAACAAAGTAAGTTTATAGAGCTATTGCCTGAGCGAATTCATTTTAATCTGATTTAAAGCATTGGAGGAAAAGAATTAAATTATGTTTATTTAATTTAATTCGTAAGCTTCAGCCAAGGTAATCTGTGGGTAAGTAATAACTTTTTTTTCGGAAAAATTATAGATAAAAATACTATCATAGTTGGTGCGTAAATTTATTTCATCATCTGCCTTTCCACCCGATCGCACAAGCCTGTAACCATAGAAATATACAGTATTAAGACTGGCATCATAATGATAATTGGTAACTATAGTTACCAATTACTTAACTTTTTCTTTTATAAAGTTTTCACCTATGTACATAAGAATACAGAGGAACAAAGAGGATAAAAGTTCGACATGATTTTAGGTAGTATAAAATATACTTTAATATTTCGATAATATTGCGATCAAGAAAACGTGAAAAATTGAGTATAATAGGAAACACAAAAATGGTTTCTACAGACTAATCAGAGAATTACTGCCACCTGAGAAAAACGAAACTCTCATACGAATGGTTCATTTACTAGTAATTTATGGAAGCAACATGCTGCACACACTTCTTACTTATTTAGCAATTATTTTTTACCTGGTGATGGCTTACTGTTTCTTTACAGAATGGCTACATTTTTTCTTACAAGATGAAGAAATGAATTTAGAGCAGCGCTTATTTTCGAGTGTAATTTTGGTAACAGCTAGTATTTTATGGATAATAGTAGTGCCATTTGCTTATTTGGAACTATTAAAGTTTCATAAAAAACACAAAGGAGTTATTGATTTACTAATTAACCGCTCACACGTAAAAATTTATGAGGATTAACATGAAAGTTATTAATTGCTGGATGGCTGAATTTTAAGTTGTTAATTATTAATCATTGTTTATTTATTCTTTAAGTTTTGTCTATTTCATTAGTACACAAGTTGTGAGTGTAAAATCCTTTAGAAATCAGCAATACACCAAGTAAATGCTTAAATTAGTTATTTGGTGTTTGCTGGATTGGATTGAACGGGGCTAGGCAAATCTTTGATACTATCATCTCCAGATTGTTTCCACTCTGAAAGCTCGCGTTTAACTGCATTTTCAAAATCTGTGGATACCAATAGCACATTTATATTACCATCTGGTTTAGGAGTAGGGTCAACTTGAGCATATAAGAAACGGCGGTTAAAATCAGCTTTACCCAGAATGAATTGATGATTTTTCTGATTTTTGAGGTTGATATTAATAGTTGCTTGGGGTTGATCTAAACCAAAACCTGCAAGCTGGTTAGCTGGAATTAATAAAGTGCGATCGCTTTTACCCTTCACCAGCAAATCCATCAAATAAGAAACAATCGGATCGTTTGCTGGACTGACTGTAGGAGATTTTATCAACCATTTTGTATCACCACCATTATTGTTACGTTCCAGATTTAAAGTCACATTTTCCGTCTTTACCGTCAAAGACTGCACATCATCTGCTGCAAAAGAGAAAATTTGCTGTTTGTTCTCCTTAACTTGCTCTCGCTGAGGTGCGCCTTTAATTTCATAGAAGTAGACAAAAGTACCCAAACCCAGCGCTAGCAATATCAAAATTAAAGTCGTTCTTGGCAATTTCATTTTTTAACATTTGTTAGTTGTTGGTTGTTAGTGGGCATGGGGCATTGGGCAATGGGCAATCTTGGAGGGTCCAAGTGGAAAGGGCAAAGGGGAAAGGTATGGAAATAAAGCGCAAACTCAGCGGGGTCGGTTTCCGTCCCGTTGACGTTTGTAAGAAGAGTTATTTAAAAATAATTCATGATATTCTTTTTTCCCTTTACCCCTTACCCTTTCCCCTTTCCCCCTCTTCAAAAAGCCTTTCCCCATCTCCTTACCGTCGTCTCCACCAGAGAACAGCAGCTGCCGCTAACCCAATTAGGGGTAATATTAGCAGAGATGATAATGCTAAAAGATTTGCCTGTGCCCCTGTAATGTTAATGCGGCGGTTTTTGACTTCTTTGGGACGAATTGAAAGAGGTTGTTGATCTTGCTGACTCAACCAAGTCACTGAGTTGAGGAACATGTCTCCGTTTAACTGTTGTTGAAACAAGCCATCGGTGGCGAAATTGGAATTTCCTAAGACTACTAAGCGTGATTCGGTGGAAGTGGGGGAGAGGGGGGGAGTGGGAGAGGGGGGGAGGGGAGGAGTGGGGGAAGCGATGGGTGTGGGGGTAGCTTTACTTTGAGTGGTTGGTGATGGTAATGGTGAAGTGTTGGGGGTGGGGGTAGGTAAAGCGGCTGGTTTGGCTGATAGTTTGCGCTTTAATGCAACACCTAAGGTTAATGGACCTTTGCGATCGCTTCCCTCATTAAACTGCAAATTTTCGCTTTGCAAGTCGCTTTCTGCCCAACTGCTGGGATAAGGTTTGGTTACTATCAGGGTGGTAGACTCGACACCGGGCACTGGAGTAACTTCTAAAGGACGAGCAAACGGATAAAGCGAAATGCCGTTACCGAAATCTTTGGTGATTGGATGTTGCCCGTATTCTGTCACTAAAGCAACCGCAGGACCAAGCCCGACGTTGTTAGAAACATCGACTGCTAAACGATTATCAAGCCGCACACCCCACTCTTGTAGTAAACTATCAACTTTAGAGTCAGTATTTGGATCGATCATCAGCAACAAGTTACCACCTCGATTGAGGTAGCTTTGCAAAGCTTTCACTTCATTGTCAAACAAAGCTTTTTTCGCACCTGCGACGATTACGACAGCCGCATCATCAGGAACTGCTGATTTTTCTGCCAAATTTAGCGCTGATGTGGTGAAATTTTTCTCGCCTAACGCTTGAATTGCTTGGGAAATCGCACCTTCACCGGCTGCAAGTTGGCGTTCGCCATGACCTTGAAGTAAGTAAACTTTAGCTGTGGTTGTGCTACTGATTTGTTGTAAGCGATTAGTTAAGCGAATTTCTGACAGACGTTCATTCTGATTCACCACCTGCACTAATTGTCGTCTATCTTGGGATTCTAAGTAAACTTCTCCATAATCTTTCACGCCAAATTTATCTGCCAAACCTGGTCTTGCTTGCGGATCTACAAATTCAAACTTAAAATTTGAACTTTGCCGTCGATAATTTTCCAGTAATTCTAAATCTTGGGGATTTCGATTAACATCAAACACCCATACCTTTGCAGGCTTTTGCAAAGACTGTACCAATTGCCGTGATTGCGGCGCAAGGGTAAATAACTGAGCATCAGTTAAGTCTGTTCGTAGATGGTAGCGAGTGCCTAAAAAGTTAACTAAACCTAAAATCGCCAATACTGCAAGAGTTGCAACTAAGGCATTTGTACCAGCTTGGGTAGAACGGCGTCCCCACCAGTTAGTTCGTTGAGTTTGCCAGATTAACCAAAAGCCGATGATCACTATTCCCGCAACCAAAAATGCTAATGGAATTACTCCCCACTTTTGCGATACTAACCCGGCTGTTAAACCAGCAACAAGTAAAAATGGACCAAACCAAAATAGATATTTCCAAAGTCTTCGTTTAGCTATGCTTTTCATAATTATTAATATTTTTACTTTGTTAGTTGTTAGTTGTTAGTTGTTAGTTGTTAGTGGTTAGTTGTTCAAAAAAACTCAGCTTCTTCCCTACAGACGCGAGGAACATCGAGTCTCTACAACTCCAAATACCCACTAACCACTAACTCATAACCACCATCCACTAACTAATTACGCTGAAATCGTAATGCATCAATTGATTGTGCCGTGAGAAAGATGCCTAAAATAATGTAACTAGCAAATAATATTAAGCTGCTAGTATCGAAAATTCCTTGTACAAGGGTGTTGTAATGTTTGAGTAACGATAGATGACTTAGAGCTTCTCCCGCGACACCGCCAACATTTTTGGCGATTAAATCTACGAACAACAGCAATAAAATTACTGCAAATGTAAGTACGGCAGATAAAATTGTGCTGTCTGTTAAAGAAGAAATAAACATCCCTAAAGACAATATTGCAGCTGCTAGTAAGATTAATGCCAGATGACCTAACAAGGGAATTGTTGGGGATATTGGTGGAGCTGATCCACTTAAGGCGATCGCTTCAAACACCAACAGTGGTGCTACCATTGTTGTAAAAAATGTTAACACTCCTAATAACTTACCTATAGCTACTGCCCAGTTGGTTATTGGTGATGTCGCTAAAAGTTCCAAAGTGCCGCGTTTGCGTTCTTCGGCATAAAGTCCCATAGAAAGAATTGGTAGCACAAACAGCAACAGCCACCCCATACGATCCAAAAATGCCCGCACAAATTCGTAGGGAACATCAATTGGTGGTACTGGCACCCCGATTTGTTGCCCTTGTAAATCTAAGGCGGCAACCGTTGGTAAAATACCTTGTGGTCCCAGCAAAATCAAGACTAAGAACAATCCAGACAATAGCCAAAAAATACTAGCGATCGCATATGCTAAAGGCGATACAAAATAACTTTGTAACTCTCGGCGATAAATGGCAATAATATTACCCAGCACTACACCCATTTACGCTGCTTCTCCTTCTTTGGCTTCATCGTCTACCTCAGATGGCAAATTTTTTTCTTCTGTAGTCAGTTGCAAGAACACATCCTCTAAAGTAGCGCTGACACGTCGCATTTCATATAAACCAAATCCCGCACGCACCAACCCCATGACAATTTCGTGTCCTGGTTCGGTTCCTGGCTGCGATATTACCCGCAAATAACCTCGGTTATCCTCAATTGGGGTATGACCATGCATTCCGCTGGGCATCGATTCTACCAGACTGACGCCAGGTAAGTTTTGCAATACCTGTTTGGCTAAGGCAGGTTCTCCGGCAATTTCCAATTCATATCCAGAGCCACCTGTCAACTGCGTCATCAAATTTTCTGGCGTATTCGTTGCTACTACTTTACCGCGATTAATGATGGCTACGCGGTTACAGGTCATGCTCACTTCTGGCAAAATGTGCGTAGAGAGAATAATTGTGTGAGTACCCGCGAGACTTTTAATTAAATTCCGCACTTCAATGATTTGCCGGGGATCAAGTCCAACAGTAGGTTCATCCAGAATGATAGCTGGTGGATCGTGGACGATCGCCTGGGCAATGCCAACTCTTTGGCGGTATCCCTTAGAAAGCTTGCGAATAATTACATTACTCTTATCTTCTAAATTACAGCGTTTAATCGCTGCTTTTACCTTGTTAGTGCGATCGCCTGCCGGTACTCCCTTAATCCGCGTCACAAAATACAAAAATGACGCAACTGTCATCTCTGGATATAACGGGGGTGTTTCTGGTAAATAGCCAATTCGTTGCCGTACTGAGAGAGAATTTTCATGGACATCGTAGCCAGCGATTCTGACTGTGCCACTTGTCGCGGGTAAATAACCAGCTAAAATTCGCATGGTTGTAGTTTTACCAGCACCATTGGGTCCCAAGAACCCTAAAATCTCACCTTGCTCTACGTTAAAAGTAACATCAGTAATTGCTGTAGTTGAGCCGTATATTTTACTGAGACCATCAACTTCAATCATCGTTAAATTCGCCTGATTGCTGATCGGACATTAAAAGATATTAAATCAATATTTTCAAAATGCACCGAATTTACAGAGATTGGGAGGTGAGGAGACTAGAGACGCGATTAATCGATTTGTACAGGAGTGGGGATGAAAGGAGAATTTGAGCTTTATTAGCTTAAACTCCGAGTTCAGAGCACGAAACTCCGAGTTCAGAACATCAAACTCCGAGTTCAGAGCACGAAACTCCGAGTTCGGAACACGAAACTCCGAGTTCGGAACACGAAACTCCGAGTTCAAAGCACGAAACTCCGAGTTCAAAGCACGAAACTCCGAGTTCAAAGCACGAAACTCCGAGTTCAGAACACGAAACTCCGAGTTCAGAACACGAAACTCCGAGTTCAGAACACGAAACTCCGAGTTCAGAGCACGAAACTCCGAGTTCAGAACACGAAACTTCAAGCTTGACTGTTAACTGTTGACTAATGACTATATGGTGAACTCGACTTTCGTTAAAACAATTTACGTTAATCCTATGACTGGGAATGATGCCAATGCTGGTTCCAAGTCCAGTCCGTTGAAAACTCTCAGCGGTGCTTTAAAAGCCAGCATAAAATCTACAATTATTCAACTGGCGGAGGGAGACTACAATTCTCTGACTGGAGAAGTATTTCCGCTTTTGATCCCCGATGGTGTGTTGGTGGTGGGTAATGAAGGCACTAAAGGTAGAGGAATTGTAATTGAAGGAAGTGGTGCATATCAGAGCCAAAGCTTTGGATGGCAAAATATCACGCTGTTATTGCTAGGTGAAGCGACTGTCATGGGTGTGACCGTGGCAAATTCAAGCGGAAAAGGCACTGGTGTTTGGATTGAATCGACCGCACCCTCTTTGATTAATAATACTTTTACCAAATGTAGTCGGGAAGCTTTGTTTGTGACGGGGAGTGCTAAACCTGCAATTTTGGACAATGTGTTTGTGGAAAACGCTGTCAGTGGCTTGGTGATGGCTGGTAATAGCAAAGGGGAAGTGCTGCGGAATATTTTTCAAAAAAATATTATTGGCATGGCGATTAGTGACTCTGCTGCCCCAATGATTGTAAATAACAAACTAATAGAAAATCGGACAGCGATCGCTCTCTCTAGACAAGCGCAACCTGTGCTACGTCAGAATATAATTGCCAAGAATACCGAAGGTGGACTTTTAGTCAACGGTAATGCCGTCCCTGATTTAGGTAATCAACAAGAAAATGCCAAAAATATTTTTCGCGATAACAGTCAATTTGATTTAAAAAATACTACATCACAAAAATTAGTATTAGTAGGTAATCAGTTGAATCCTGCCCAGGTAAAGGGACTGGTGGAGTTTAGCACTGTAGTACCTAGTACTAAGTTTTCTGATATGACTGGGCATTGGGCAGCGGATTTTGTCGAAGCATTGGCAAGCAAGAATTTGATTAATAGTGCTGATGGGACTTTTGCACCAGATAAACTGATGACTCGCGCCGATTATGCAGTTATAGTGGCGGTAGCATTTAATCCCATTCCCAGATATCCAGCACCAGATTTTATTGACGTACCCAAAGATTTTTGGGCTTATGATGCAATTCAAATCGCAGCGCAGGGTGGTTTTGTGAGTGGAAAAAGCGATCGCACTTTCCGTCCTGAGCAAAATGTACAGCGACTACAAGTGATTGTCTCTTTAGTTAACGGATTGAAGCTACCACCGGCTCATAACGATGCCTTACTCTGCTACAGTGACCGTAATACTATTCTTAATAATGCCCGTACAGCAGTTGCAGCTGCCACACAACAAAAAATCGTAGTTAATTACCCAAACCCTAAGCAAATCGAGCCTTATCGTGAGGCAACACGTGCCGAAGTAGCAGCAATGATTTACCAAGCATTAGTCGCAATCAAAAAATCTCCTCCCCTAAAATCACCGTATATCGTTTCAAATTAATGCAGTTGACAAGTAGAATAAAAAACACTTCCCATAAACTTAAAAGCGCTTGGTAACTTCCCCTGTAGCTAAAAGCACGACAGCCGATATGCGATGGGTTGAAAATTTATACCTATTGCCAGAAGCCGATAGCAAGATGTTCACACAAACCCTGGACACCTCTGCCACACCACATCGAACCGGGCGACAAAGCGCTCAACGCTTGGAACCCCCGCACATGACGGGTGACTCCCAAACCCCGATACACGAGTGGCTCAACTTGGCAGCAGCCTTATTAATTCACTATAGTTTTGACCTCAGTGGGTACAGTGCCAGTGAGCTAGTTAACCGTTGGCAAACTCAGTACCCACTTAATTGGCTACACTTAGCCGTAATTGAAGCACTGTATCAAGGTCGGTACAAAGCTTTTTCAGTTCAGCAAATTTTAACCTTTTGGCAGCGGCGCGGACAGGCTATTTTTCATTTCAATATGGAATTTGAACGCCTGATTTGCAGCAAATTTCCCGAAAGCTTAACTTCACTGACTTCACCATTTTTATCTCACAATAAAGAAAATACTATTGAATTACCGCCAACCGCAAATTCTGTAACTGACAATTCAGCAACTGCTGGTAGCGTGAATAATGGGTATCGGGGCAACAATACTCAGCCAATAGAAGTGATGAGTGAGCAAGAAAAGCCACTCTTACATTATGAGGAAAGACGCAAAAGTACAGAGACAAAGAAGGCTTTGCCATCTTCCACAACCAAATCTAAATATTCCCTTGAGTATCAGCCGACTTATGCTTCAAGCCAAACAACGGCTGATGGGTATCTTTTGAGTGAAACATCTTCTTTGAGTCAACAGACAGACTTGTCTTTATCTGCTGTCAATCATCCGCCAATTGGACAATTCACCCCCGAAAAAAGCGATCGCTCTGAGTTGTTTACATCAAAACTGAAAGCGATAAGGAGTGAAAAGCCGTTACGTCGTTACACCCAACAAGAAACGGAGGCTTGAAAATATTTAAGGAAAGTCTTTACAAATTATTACCAATCAAAATATTGACTTTAATGTTATTAAAAACATTTCAAAAGAGCGATCGCACCTTGCCTTTATTCACAAGATGGGCGATCGCACTTTATAACTCCGTCAACTCATAATTAATAATTACGAAAAAAGAGCGATCGCTTTTTCACAGCTATACAAGCTTAATTCGTAGGCTCAATCATTCCTCTCAAACCTTTTCTATTAAGAAGTTTCAGCATTTGGTTGGCGTTATAGCGACTGCTAAAAACTCCTGCCTGCATGACTCCTCTACCTTGCGAAACCGTAGCGAAAGCACCAGGAGCAATAAATCGCACTAAGTCTTGCTCGCTTTGATTTGCTATTTCCACCATTACCCGATAACGCAAACCCCTTTGGGTAACACCCATAGACAAAGGCGATTGACCGCGATACATTGTTGTTGAGTTTTGAGGTGCGCTACCTCGCATATCGCTGACAGAAGTCGCTTCTAACGGTGGGGATGTCGTTTGCGGTGCGTTAAACTCGATTGTGTTGCGATCAACCTGCACATAATTCAACTGTGACGCCAATGCGTTAGTGGCGATTGGAGATGGCGCAGAAACTGAAGAACGATACCCTGGTAAGCTGCTAGGAGTAGGGAAGCTGGCAATTCTAGAGATCGGTTGCTGTTGATTTTTAGAAGCCACGGAAAGCGGAGAATTGGCACTTTGTAGTGGCAGTAGTTGCGGGTTCAATCCGGTCGAAGGAATATTGCTTCTAGGTGATGGCGATTTTAATTTAGGAGTTTGCGATTGCGATATAGATGGCGCCTCGAAGGTGATTTCTCGATTTGCTGAAGTTCGAGGTGCTGGATTGTTGGGTAATGAAGCGATGCCTTCTCTAGGAGAGGCTCCACCAACGCCAACGGCGAGCTTTCCTGCGGAACGCTCCGCGAACGCTAACGCACTTCCACCTTGCATATCTATTTTACCAGCGATGCGATCGCTTCCTAAGCTATTTCCAGCCGCTGAAATTACTTGTTTAGCGGCAAGCGCGTTAATGTCATAACGACCATTATTGCGAAACTGATTACCACCCGGTTCGGATGCGTTACCTAAATCTGGCATAGCAAACGCGATCGCTACTAACCCATCTTCTTTACTGCCTTCAATTACATTATTCCGGAAAATTGGGCGAGCATTAGCCTGGACAATAATTCCTGCTCTGTTGTCCTTAATTTGATTGCCTACCACCATTGGCGTGGCATTTTTGGCAATATTAATCCCAAAACCCGTTTGTTCAAAGACATTTTCTCGCACTTCCGGATGAGAATTACCGTCAATGGTGATTCCATTCGCTCCATTGCGATAAAAATAATTTTTGCTAACAATCGGCGCACTGCTGCCATTGACAGAAATGCCGTCTTGTGTACTACCAGTAAAGGTATTTTCGACGATTAGAGGATTGCTCGATTCAATCCACAAGCCGTAACCACGGCGATTGGGGTTCGTCACTGTCACCCCAGTTAATCTGGCTTGGTTTGCTCCGACAATTGTGGCATTTTGTCCGCCAAAGCTGCGACTGAGGTAATCACCACCCCCCTGAATTTCAATTTGGCGTCCTTTGCTGTAAGAGTCTCCTTGAATTGACACTCTAGGTTTGAGGATTAATGGAAATACCTCTCCGGTTTGGGTGCTGTAAGTACCTCTAGAGAGCATAATTACAGTATTGGGCAACGCTAGTTGCAGGGCTTGGGTAATTGTTTTTAACGGAGCGCGTTCACTACCATTACCTAGTTTGTCATCTCCGACACTTGGGTTGACAAACAGCACATTAACCTGAGACATTGTTTTTTCACCCATAGGCATCTGATTTGGTGCAGATGGTTGAGCTATGGCAGGGTTGGCAATACCCAACAATGCTGTAGTTACTACCCCTACTCCAAGGGTAAAACACAAAATAGAAGACAGAAGTTGGAGCGGAGGCTTCCTGCGATTTAAACTTCGGGAACCAACAACCAAAAGTATTGCTAATTTCAGGCAAGAATCTGGTTTGTTGTCAGGAGCGATCGCCTTTGGTGGCAGCATATCTGCTTTACGATAGTTAGGAAACACTAGGGGGAAAATCAATTTAGAGCACTCCTTACAACCAAGAATATTTTTTTCTACTCACAGTCCGGCTAGTATGTCGATAATATTACCCAGATATTGACCTATTGGCTACTTTTAATACAAAGTAATGAAGGAACTGGGGCATGGGGGCTAAGGACTAGAGATTAGAAAAAGAATTATTACCTATTACGTGTTACCTATTCCCCAATCCGTAATCCCTAATAAATAACCAACTTCGATGCGAAAAAAATTGCAAATATGAAAGAGGCTGGCTGTGACGATGAAAGCACTAATGGGGTTGTTGTAATGGTCGAGCCATACAGCCAAACAGAGCAGATACAGCATGTTATTTACCGCATTTTAGATGCAAATTTAGATCGCGCTCGTGAAGGCTTGCGAATTATTGAAGAATGGTGTCGCTTTGGGCTGAATAATGCCCAATTAGCTCTTGAATGTAAGCATTTACGGCAAGAGATAGCTAATTGGCATACGCCTCAAATGCGGGCGGCACGAGATACACTAGGCGATGCTGGTACTGAGTTAAGTCATCCTCAGGAAGAACAACGCGCCAATATCAAATCGTTATTGCAAGCTAACTTCGGTCGCGTACAAGAAGCAATGCGGGTGCTGGAAGAATACGGCAAGCTCACCCATCCGAATATGGGAAAAGCTTTTAAGCAGATGCGCTACCGGGTTTATACCCTAGAAAGTAGTTTATTAGGTTATCAGCGCCATCAATTGCTGTTGCGATCGCGTCTTTATCTTGTCACCTCCAAAAGTGAAAATTTATTGTCAACCGTTGAAGCTGCCCTTAAAGGTGGATTAACGCTTTTACAGTACCGCGACAAAACCGCTGATGATACTGTGCGTATAGAACAAGCTATGAAGCTGCGGCAGCTATGTCACAGCTATGGCGCTCTTTTCATTATGAATGACCGGGTGGATTTGGCTTTGGCAGTGGATGCAGATGGGGTGCATCTAGGACAGCAAGATATGCCTATTGCCATTGCCCGACAATTACTCGGTCCGCAGCGCTTGATAGGTCGTTCTACCACAAATTCACAAGAAATGCAAGGGGCGATTGCCGCCGGCGCAGATTACATTGGCGTTGGACCAGTTTATGAAACTCCGACAAAAGCGGGTAAAGCAGCAACTGGCGTAGAATATGTCACTTATGCGGCGAAAAATAGTCCGATACCTTGGTTTGCAATTGGGGGAATCGACCCGAATAATATTAATGACGTGATTGACGCAGGTGCAGAACGTGTAGCGGTGGTGCGATCGCTTATCGAAGCCGAACAACCTACTTTAGTAACACAATATTTCCTCTCCCAACTTTATCGCGTTAAAGCAAATGTTTAAACAATTCCAAAATCATTTTTAGTACATCTGTGAAAGCTTATGTCTGACCAGATTACAGTTCAAGTAAACGGGGAAACTCGTACTTGCTCATATCAAACGCCTTTACCCGATATACTTCAACAATTAGGTTTTAATCCCCGCTTAATAGCAGTGGAGTATAACGGGGAAATTTTACACCGTCAGTTTTGGTCTGACACAAAAATAGAGCAAGGCGATCGCCTTGAAGTAGTCACCATTGTCGGTGGTGGATGAGTCAGGAGTCAGGAGTTAGGAGTTAGGAGTCAAGTATCAACTATCGACTATCGACTAACTCCTGATAGTAAAGCGTACGGTGAAGGGTTTTGCGTTTGGCTAATTCTTTTCCGATGCGACCTAGTTTTTCACGTAGCTGCTGGTCTTTACACAAGCGACTGAAAGCTTGAAAAATTTCATAGCCAGAATTGGGATTAACTAGAATGCCATTTTCTTCATGGCGAACTGCATCTATAACACCCCCTAAACAAGAAGCAATTACAGGCTTACCAAAGTAACCCGCTTCTAAGTAAACTGCATCAAAACCCTCTATACTGGCGGATTTGGTGTCAAACAAAGTCAGCATAGCAAATAAATCGCAGGCTGCATAGTAGCCAGCTAATTCGCGATCGCTTACATATCCGGCAAAATGTACCCGTTTATCTACTCGCAAGCGACGTGCTAAAGATTTCAGTTCTAATTCACAAGCACCTTGCCCACAAAGTATATAGTGAACATCTATCCCCTGAGTCAGCAGTAGTGTTAAATTTTCAATCACTCGGTCGAAGCCTTTACACTTATCAAGTTGCCCTACCGAGAGAATGACTACAGATGTTTCAGGAATATTGTAGGTCTCACGCACACGAACACGTAAATTATCAAGACTATCAATGCTGGCTGCAACGGCAAATTTTTCCGGTCTGAGGATAGGATTAATAATGTGGGTAGGAGTATTAAATCGGAAATTAGCTTTCAGGTAATCTTTTATAAACGAACTTTTACAAACAATTCCTTCGGCTCGCACCAGTGTTAATGCAAATAGCGATCGCCACAAAGGATTGCGTAAAACATGAACAACATCATTGCCATGTAAGTAGATAAAAAAACGAATAGGTAATAAATAGCTTAACAGTAACAGGCAAAGAAAATTGTAGCCGTGACCCCATTCTATGTAGCGGTAACGATAGCGAAAATAAAGTTGCACGGCTAACACAAATGAGCAGACCAGATTTAAAATCTGCTTTATATTATTCTCGACAAAACCACTACGCCAAAATCTAGGATTTGACCAGCGATACACCGGAAACTCTTGAGCGCGGTCAAACGCTTTGTCTCCAGAACAACTACCCGTTAAAACAATTACCCTTTCTGGGTCTTGCAGACAGCGATTATAGATATATTCTCCAATTCCACCCTGGATCGGCAAGAAGGTGCGTGATATTACTAAGATGTCAGGAGAGGCTGTTTTGTCTCTGATTTTTCCATCAATTTGTGATATTTGTTCCATGAAAAGTTCGTTGTCTAAACTTCTTAATTGTTCATTCTGTAGGCTGAATACAAAAGTTAGATAAAGTTGCTTTTCCTTAATAGATATGTTATTGGGGGACTTTTTATATTGACAAACTTTTCTTGGTTACTAAATTTACTCAGTCAGCAACTTGGGAAAATCAGTATTTTTTATTCTTTACAACGATTCGTATCATCTAAGATCATTAATGATACAAATCATAATTCACGCTATGTTTTGCTAACTATCCTCAAGAATATTTTTTAATTATTCTTGAAAAAATAATATTTGTGTTTGTATTTGCTAAAGTAAAATAATTGACAATGAGTAGAAAATCGCAATTAGAAAAAATGACTTGAGCATAATCTGTAGAGATTGCTAAGTCTATCTACTATTATAAATAGTTTACCCTAAATACAGCCATAATGTTATGCCAAAGTGCCGATAATGCTTTGATTTGTGGCGAAACTAAAGTACATTCAATGCGCCCCAAGCGTCGTCTGTGTAGAGTAGGTGGAGATAGTTAAAGTTAAAAAGGCGATCGCGACTCCACCGCAATAGGTTAATGCATAACTATAAAGCGAAGACTAACCTATATAATCGATAATAGCCAAAAATAGCTGCAAGCATCCATAGAAGATTAATTTGATCAGCTTAAAAAAATTGCTCGCTTTAAATCATCTGTATAATCTAAAACTGAAATCAGACCAAGCTACCCCAGTTGACAATGGTGATAAGTTATTCTGATTAATACACGATCGCACTCTTCTCACAGGGGGATAACTAGTAGTCTGTCAATAAACAATTGAAGGATAAAGACGCTTAAGTTTAATTCGTGCATCTGCGGTAGTAAACTGCCTTTTCCCCAGTGCGTGACAAATTATTTCTGCGTGCTTCCCAGGCTGCAA
>JAESGY010000125.1_pt1 | contig 65208 bp, 55 predicted proteins | sample 9269841 | NCBI WGS metagenome assembly JAESGY01 (sample SAMN17022865, study PRJNA683097) | algae metagenome | isolation source: Spirirestis rafaelensis WJT71-NPBG6 and co-occurring heterotrophs from... | place: USA: Pinto Wells, Joshua Tree National Park, Colorado Desert, CA | collected 2006-08-15 | reverse complement strand
CGAAGCTGCACGATTATCATTTTCATCTCAGGAAGTTTGAGTATTTTAACTGATTGACAAAAGGTGCTTTATTTTAAACTTTAACGGATGCACTGATACCAATTGTGCCAGTTGCGTAAGTCCTGATAATCTTTGAGAGCTTCTTCGTAACGCTCCATCAAGCGGTAAGTTTGACCTCGACCTGCGATCGCCCAATCAAGTTTAGGATTTAATTCAATAGCGCGGTCATAATCTTTGAGAGCTTCTTCATAACGCTGCATTAAGCGGTAAGTTAAACCTCGATGTGCGATCGCCCAATCGAGTTTAGGATTAAGTTCAATCGCACCGTTCAAATCTTTGAGAGCTTCTTCATAATGCTCCATCAAGCAGTAAGTATAACCTCGCAGTGCGATCGCCCAATCGTATTTGGGATTAAGTTCAATAGCGCGGTCATAATCTTTGAGAGCTTCTTCGTAACGCTGCATTAAGCGGTAAATGTCACCTCGATTTGCGATCGCCCAGTCATATTTAGGATTAAGTTCAATCGCTCGGTTAAAGTCTTTGAGAGCTTCTTCATAACATTTCATCGAGCAGTAAGTATAAGCTCGACCTGCGATCGCCCAATCAGATTTAGGATTAAGTTCAATGGCACAGTCAAAGTTTTTAAGAGCTACTTCGTAGCGCTCCATCAAGCGGTAAGTATAACCTCGCCAACTGAAAGCAATTGATCGCCACTGAAACTGAATCTCAGAATACTCTAGCAGTGCTGTAAACATTTCTACAGCAACTTCGTAACGTTTTTCTTCATAAGCATTAAATCCATTGACTAGCTGCTCCCCCCAGCGCTGAACTTCAGCATTATCACCATTTTTACCAGCCTGCACCATCGTTTCTGCCCAGCACAGGGCAAAAGAGCGTTGATTTTTAAAAGCAGGAAGGAATTCATTGAGAGCTATGGGCAAACTTTTTTGGGGTGTTTGACATAAGCTGTGATACAAAACATTTAAAGCGTGACTTTGCCAAGTTGGATCGCCGTGTTTGTTTTCTTCATCGAGTTGCAAATTATGCTGCAAAGTGTCGTAATATTCTCCTAACTTGCCATGAAGGTCAGCCCAACTTTGCGGAGAGCAAAGACGCTTGTGGCGGAGCATTTGCGTTTTCACGACTTCATGATAAGCCCAGCCATCAGTACGTTCTTCAATAAACGGCATTTCTTTCAGCCAGTTAAATAGATCATCAGCTTCATCTTCTTCTCGCAACTTCGCCAACACATCTCGATTTAAACAACGCGGAATTGCTGCATCTAAAGCTAATTGTCGCCGCTTGGGATCGTCAATCCATTTTAAGAAGCGTTCTACAGCCGTACCACTAGGATCGCCTACTTGACTAGGGTCATTGGGACTTCCAGCCGCCAAAGTTGCGACTAATAGCGGCAAGCGTCCAGAAAGACGTAAAATCACTTCAATAACACGACTGTCGATAATGCCTTTACGAGTCAAATACTGTTGAGCTTCCTCTTCGGTAAACGGTTCCAAAGGAAAACGAATCATTAACCCCTCGTAAGGCGCCCAATGATTTTTATCTAATTCTTGCCGTCCGGCGATAATAACTAATATATTTAGAGGAACTTCACCGTAACGACCTTCTAAAATTTCTCGCAGCCAGTTATCGAGAAAATCCTCGGTGCATTCATAAGTATCGAAAAACAGTGCTACGCCAGATTTCTCCGCTAATTTGGAAATATCCTGCAAAAATAGCGGAGTCAGCATTTCCACAGGTTCTTGAATTAAGCGAACTTCGTCTTTGTTGGTTAATTTCTTTGCCACATAAGATGCCCATTCCCCAGCTTGCGAGGCTACAGCATCCTCATCTATAAAGTCAAATACAGCCCCCCCAACGGGAACTCGACGCGCTAAAAGCACACCTGTTTTTGCCACAGTTTTTCCCACAAAAGCGGAAAATCCTTGAGGTGCTTCGGGATCGCTTTCTAATTCTTGCCGCTTCTGACGATAAACTTTGTAGCGTTCGGTAAACTGCGGCAGTTTATGATTTTGCTGTTCTAACTGTTCAGCCAGACGACCCATAGCTTCAGGGACAGATTTTTCACTATCATCTGTATGAGCCGCGACCATTTTCGCTGACTCCGCCATTTTGCGAAACTGGCGTAACAGTGTGCTTTTACCTACACCCCCTTGACCCCAAACATTAAACAGAAACTGCCTGCGCGAGTCTTCCAGGGACAAGTCCAAATTTTGACGAAACAGGCTAACTTGTTCTTCACGCCCGACAAAGCCTGATTGCTGCCGTTGCTGGAGGATATCTTGTAAGCTCTTGGGCTTTTTTTGTGGGTTATTCACTTCTGTTTCGGCTGGAGGTGCAATTACTTACACTGTAGCTACTAATTACCCACCCCGGATTTCGGATTTTGACAAATTTATTTGTAGACTGGGCTAATTGAGGGTTGAAATTTAAACGCAAAGGGACACAGAGGTAAGCCCAGAGGCACGCGGAGAATTTGCGCTATTAATTTCAGAAAAACTCCGCGTTACTTTGCGCTGACTTTGCGTCCCTCTGCGTTTCAAAACGCTACAAATTAATGAAACGCTGTAGTTAGTAGATATTCCCAAAGGCTAATGTAAAGGTTAATGATTTGTTTTGAAGTGCGATCTTCGTAGCTTACCGTAGGTATCGCTCCTCAAAGCCTCAAAGTTGACCTTCTGATGCTCATCGTTGACCTTCTGATGCTCATCGTTGACCTTCTGAGGCTCAATGTTGACCTTCTGATGCTCATCGTTGACCTTCTAATGCTCATCGTTGACCTTCTGAGGCTCATCGTTGACCTTCTGAGGCTCATCGTTGACCTTCTGAGGCTCATCGTTGACCTTCTGAGGCTCATCGTTGACCTTCTGATGCTCATCGTTGACCTTCTGAGGCTCATCGTTGACCTTCTGAGGCTCGAACATTAATATTTGATATATAAAATTGAAAGCCCTCACCCTGGAAGGGTGGGGCTATACGAGCGAAGCCTGACGGAGCAGGCTTAATATGGTTGTAAATTGATAGTCCGCGCAGGCGGACTTGGTTCGTGTAGCCTCAGGCTTCAGCCTGTCGGCGACTTTGCAGACGAAATTAAAAGCCCTCACCCTGGAAGGGTGGGGCTATACGAGCGAAGCCTGACGGAGCAGGCTTAATATGGTTGTAAATTGATAGTCCGCGTAGGCGGACTTGGTTCGTGTAGCCTCAGGCTTCAGCCTGTCGGCGACTTTGCAGACGAAATTAAAAGCCCTCACCCTAGAAGGGTGGGGCTATACGAGCGAAGCCTGACGGAGCAGGCTTAATATGGTTGTAAATTGATAGTCCGCGCAGGCGGACTTAGTTCGTGTAGCCTCAGGCTTCATCCTGTGAGCTACTTTGATTTCGGCAAACCGCTTATTTACAGCTTTAGTTAACTGAATTTTCAGGTTGCTTTTTCTTAGAACGACGGGTAAACCTGCGTCCCATTTCATCAATGACTGCATCTAAACCAGTCACGTCACCGCTAGCCTTGGCATAGCCGTAAACAGCCAGCGCTGCTGCATACGCTTCACTACCAATAGCTATATAAGTATCATCTACCAATTCTTGCAGTTGAGTTAAAGAAAGCAAAATTGGATACAACGCCTCATATAGCACCAAATCTCGACGCATTTCTTCGACATCAAAAGAACGGGGCAAAAATTCCGGGTTTTGTGTCGCCACTTCCAAGGCTTTGCTGACAAAAGCCCGACTTTTATCTCCCATCTTTACTATTGTTCGCCGGTCTTCAGTTGTCAAATCAATCAAAAACGGTAACTTTTGCCGAATAGTGGCGATCGCATCCATCACTGCCAGCCGATCTGTTGCAGAAAAATTCGCACTGATTTTATTGTCTGCCATTTTTCTTACTCCCTTGAGTTGACTAAAGTAAGTATTCCCAAATCGAGAGAGCGATCGCACTTATGAAATGTCCTAAAATAAAATTTTTCCCAAGCCTTGCTACAGCAGTGTTTGACAAAACAGAATACTCATGACACCAATTAAAATTATTGTCGAAAAACATTCTGATGGTTACATAGCCTATCCCTTAGGGATCAAAGGAGTTGTTGTTGGTGAGGGTGACACCTACGAGGAAGCATTGACTGATGTTAAATCTGCTATCCGTTGCCATATTGAAACATTTGGCAATGATGTTTTAGAAGAATCACTAGTGCTAGAAGCCTTTGTCGCTGAAGCTGAGGTATCTATTTAATGTCTAAATTTCCTGTAGATGCACCATTAGCCAAAGTAATTAGAACATTGGAGTTACTTGGATTTATTGTCTTGGGGGAGCGAAAGCATATTGTCATGGTGCGCTACAATCCGGATGCCACAACAATGCCCTTGACTATGCCCAATCACTCCAAAATTAAAAGTTCAACACTGAGATCCATCTGCGCTCAATCAGGTATCTCCCGTGACGAGTTTTTGTATTATTACGAGCAAAGTTGAAAGATTGTAAAGCAAGCGATCGCTAACCCCCAATCACCGCGATACAATCAATTTCCACCAAAACATCCTTAGGTAAACGCGACACCTGCACACAAGCACGCGCCGGCGCGATCGCTTCATCAAAAAACTTTGCATAAACTGCATTCATCGCCGCGAAATCATTCATATCAGCTAAAAACACAGTCGTCTTCACCACATTATCAAACCCCGCCCCAGAAGCTTGCAGAATTGCTTCTAAATTCGCCATCACCTGCTGTGTTTGCTGCGTCACATCTCCCACCCCAACAATCTCCCCCGAACCCGCATCAAGGGGAATTTGCCCAGCTACAAACACCAACTCACCAGAAACAGCGATCGCTTGATTATAAGGTCCCACCGGAGCCGGTGCCTTCTCTGTCCGAATTACCCTTTTACTCATCTTCTCTCCTCTGCTACGAGTGCGGTTCGTTTTCTACCCTAACCTGGGACGTATACGATAATGCCGATACCGCCAATAATCCTGCAAAATGCGATCGTGGTCAAAACATAAATTACCAGGCACACGCCAAGACTCAAACATCGCGACACTTTTTGCATCATCCCCAGCACACGGTTCACCGGTCGCTGTTGCCAAAAACACAATACTTAGCGTATGTTGACGGGGATCGCGACTAGGGTCAGAATACACCAGAAATTGTTCAATTAATTCTACCTGCAAACCAGTCTCCTCCTCGGCTTCGCGCCGCGCTGCCACTTCCACAGATTCCCCATAATCGACAAAACCACCAGGAATTGCCCAACCCAAAGGAGGATTATGTCTTTCGATTAACACTATTGGTCGATGAGGACGATCAACCAATTCGATGATGATATCAACTGTCGGAGCCGGATTGCGGTAAGACATGGTTATTAGGAATGTGGTAGAGACGCAATTCATCGCGTCTGTTAGGAGTTTTTTGTCAACCAACAACTAACTACTGTTACGTGATAAATTCTATGCGATCGCGAGCGCGTGTCTTCAGACAATCGGTTCTTTCTATAATTCAGGTAAAGCAATGCCTTTTTTCAGATCCAGCGGTATTTTACTTCATCCCACCTCATTTCCCAGTCGATTCGGCATTGGTGACTTAGGAGTAGAAGCTTACGCTTTTATTGATTTCTTGAGAGAAACTCAGCAACAATATTGGCAAGTTCTGCCATTAGGACCGACTGGTTACGGTAATTCTCCTTATGCTTCTTATTCAGCAGTAGCAGGAAACCCTCTACTCATCAGCCCCCAAAAACTGTTAGAGCAAGGTTTGCTATCAGAAGAAGACTTTGCTAATTTACCAGGATTTGAGCCGAATAAAGTCAACTACGAGCAAGTTGTACCATTTAAGATTGGGCTATTAAAGAAAGCCTGCGAGAACTTTAAAACCCAAGCAGGACCGGCACAACAAAAAGAATTTGCTGGTTTTTGTGAGATCAAAGCTTATTGGCTGGATGATTACGCCTTATTTATGGCATTGAAAGATGCCAACAAAGGTGCAAGCTGGCATACTTGGGAACCAGAAGTGCGATCGCGCCAACCAGAAGCAATGGATCGAGTGCGGCAAGAGATGGATGCGGAGATTTTTTATTACAAATACACGCAATATGAATTTTTCCGCCAGTGGTCTGAGTTGAAGAGCTATGCCAACATGGCTGGTATAGAAATTATTGGTGATATCCCCATCTACGTAGCTCACGACAGCGCTGATGTCTGGTCTAATCCTGATATTTTTTGCTTAGATGAAAACACAGGAGAAGCCTCACTAATGGCGGGAGTTCCACCAGATTACTTTAGCGCCACCGGTCAATTGTGGGGCAACCCAGTTTACAAGTGGGATGAATTAGAAAAACAAAACTTTAAATGGTGGGTGAAGCGCTTTGAAGCAATGCTGGATTACATAGACGTAATTCGCATCGACCACTTTCGCGGATTTGAAGCTTACTGGGCTGTCAAACAAGGTGAACAGACAGCCATGAATGGAGAGTGGATCAAAGCCCCAGGAGACAAATTATTTGAGGAAATCAAACAAAAATTGGGCAAGCTGCCGGTTTTGGCGGAAGATTTAGGTGTAATCACCCCAGAGGTAGAAGCACTGCGCGACAAATTTGAATTTCCGGGCATGAAAGTTTTGCAATTTGCCTTTGGTTCCGATCCCGGTAATGGCTTTTTACCCTTCAATTACCCGCGCAACGCCGTAGTTTACACCGGCACTCACGACAACGACACAACCGTAGGCTGGTTCAATCAAGCGTCGGACTGGGAAAAGCGAAACTTGTTGCTTTATTTAGGTTCTGTCAGTCCTGAAGGCATTCACTGGGATTTAATTCGACTTGCCTTGAGTTCTGTAGCAAATCAGGCAATTATCCCCTTACAAGATGTTTTAGGATTAGACAGCCAAGGGCGGATGAATACGCCTAGCGTTGCCGAAGGTAACTGGGACTGGCGATATCAATCAGAAGCTTTAACCCATGAATTAAGATCAAAGCTGAAAGATCTCACCACCCTTTATGGTCGTGCCCCACAGGTGAACTGAGATAGGGGGAGTGGGGGCATTGGGCATTGGGCATTGGGCAATGGGCAATGGGCATTGGGAAAAAAGAATTCTTTTGCTCCCCCTGCTCCCCCTGCTCCCCCTGCTCCCCCTGCTCCCCCTGCTCCCCCTGCTCCTCCTCTCCTCAAGTCCCAGCCCTGGCAGCAACTATGACTTCTTTGACTTTCCCAACATCTCCCATTGGCTTGGCTTGCTCTTTATTGACACTCACCAACACTGCCCCTGCGTTGCCGGCTTTAACTGTCAGTTGATCTTGAGCTTTCCAAGTGCGTTGGGTTCCTTGTGGCAATTCGCCTTCAAACTGAGTTTTACCATCAGCTACTACGCGAATCCAAGATTTCTCCTTTAAGGTCACACCAATCTGCACTGCCTGTCCGTTAGTGGTGATATTGCTAACAGGTTGAAGTTCTGGCTGTGTTTGTTTCGGTTGAATCTGTGCTTTTTCCGTACCTTCGCTATTGTTTGCTTGGATAGCGGCATTATTCAATAATTGAGACAAGCCGTTAACAGAACAGACAATCAAACCGATGTAAAGCACGTAAAGATGAAAAGGACGCAGCACTTGACCGAAGGGCGTAGGTTTCCAACCAGGTGTAAGGTTAACGCGATTTGAGCCTACGGGGAAACTCTTAGCAAATTCCGCTCCATCTAACCCCAGTGCATCAGCAAATTGCCTAATTAAACCGCGAATATAAATTGGTTCTGGCAAATCACCTAAATTGCCTTCTTCGATCCCCTGCAACAACCGACGGGGAATCATGGTTAATGCGACCATTTCATCCAAGGATAAACCTTGTTCTTGACGCTTTACCCAAAGTTGACCGCCCAATTCTGCCAACTTTTCGGCTCGTAATTGCTCCACAGAAATTACTGGTTGGTCATCATTCTTGCTTTTTTGCCATTTCATGATTGTTTGATACTCCTAAACCCAGCTGAATCATTAATAGGTATGTGCTTAATTTGCTCTTGCAAAAAGCGAATCTCATCATCTTTTAGGGAACGATATGAACCTTCAGCTAAAGAAGGTTCTCCGGGCTTTTCTAATTTAATTGGACCTATGGCTGTGCGGTGCAGCTTAATCACTGGGTATCCCAGCAGTTCGGCTACACGGCGAATCTGACGATTTCTTCCCTCCTTTAAAATAATTTCTAGGCAGCTTTCATCTGCCAAACTTTTTATTAGGCGCACTTGCGCCGATCGTGTTTTTTTACCCTCCAGCATCACACCCTGACGCCATTTTTGTAACACTGATTCTGGAGGATGACCTTTTACCAAAACACGATAAGTCTTAGGAATATTGTGGCTGGGATGAGTTAACCCAAATGTCAAGTTTCCATCATTTGTAAGTATTAATGCCCCTGTAGAGTATGCATCTAAACGACCAACTGGATGAATGCCTTGATTTTCTCTTAATTCTTTCGGTAGTAGATGCAAAACTGTTGGTCGTCCTTGAGGATCTTCGCAGGTGGAAACTATTCCAGCCGGTTTGTGTACTAATAAATAAATTAAAGCTGGACGCACAAGACTAGATATCGGCTTGCCATCTACTGTGATGGTGTCTATGAGCGGGTCAGCTTTTTGACCTAAATGCGCTAATTCGCCATTGATCCGCACCCGCGATCGCCCGATCATTTCTTCGGCTTCGCGTCTTGAGGCTATACCCCATTTGGATAGAATCTTTTGTAACCTTTCCTCCATGTTGAAATTACTTATATTTTTTTCAGGATTAATTAAATTAACTATAATACTTGCATTTTGTTGGTGATAGCCACAAATGCTACAGTTGAATTCTGTTTGAGCGCTTAATTGCTTGCCATATAGACAGTCATCAAAAAGTTGATTAGATGCATAAAGAAAATTCATCACCCAAAAATCCCCACAAGATACGCATCATAACCAATGTACTAAAAACAGCACTAAAGCTGTGGTTGCGATCGCAAGTCAGCCAGATATCGCAACTGGAAGTGGAAATTCAAGCAAGCGATCGTCAACTTCTTTCCGGTCGCATTCCTGGAGTATCTATTTTTGCTAATCATGGAATTTATCAAGGTCTCCATCTCACAGAAATTTTACTAAAAGCAGAAAATATAAGGATAAACATCGGCGCAGTACTCAAGGGACAACCGCTGCGTCTGTTAGAAACAGTACCAGTAGTTGGCGAGGTTATCCTGAACGAGGAGGATCTTAAAGCTTCTCTCTCATCGGAATTATTATCGACTGCTTTAAATGATGTACTGCTAAAACTATTACCAGAACACAGCGGAAATTCCAAGCCAACTGCTTGGCAAACAATTGCTCTTGCAAATAATAGATTGATAGTTTGCGGAATACAAGCACCCGAAACCAATCCCACCACGATTGAGATGAGTGTAAACCTAGAATTACTCAGCGGTCATGAATTGCAACTGTCACAAATCCAAATAAAATACGACACCGCAGTGCTTACAGAGGGTAATCAAGGACACTATCTGGATCTAGGTCCAGATGTCGATATCCAAGAATTAACGCTGATCCCAGGTAAACTAGTCTGTCGCGGAGGGATTAACGTTAATCCCTAATGATTAAGAATTAAAAATTAAAAATAATTATTGTTGATTTTTTCTTATGTCTCTAATTTCAACGGCATTAGGCATGGGGCATTGGGCATTGGGTATTGTCGAAGTAAAATTCTGAAACTTCTTTTTATTCCCCAATCATAGGCAGATGCTCCAATGAGTGGAAACCCCTTGGAGAAGCGCCTCTCCCTTCGGGAGAAGACCCTTACGGGTTCGGCAGTTACTCTACTTGGTCCGACACCAAGACCGTACTGCCTCACCGCAGTGGCTCCCCTTTCCCCCTCTTCTAATCCCCTTTCCCCTTTCCCATGAGTCCCTTTTCCCTTTCCCCCTCTTCAATTGCCCCTAGCCTCTAGTCCCTAGCAGTGGTAATACGAGTGTGACGAAGTAGTAAACTAAAGGAGCGGTAAAAATATAACTATCAGTACGATCTAAGATCCCGCCGTGACCTGGGATTAATTGCCCTGAATCTTTTACCCCAGCATCGCGTTTGAGCATGGATTCGGTGAGGTCGCCCAAAAGACTAGCGATCCCAATCAGTAAACCCAGCGCCATACCAGTCAAAGGAGGTTTTGACCAGTTAAGAAAATAAGCTCCTGCCACGGCTGTGAGAACGCTGGCGCTAATGCCAAATAGTGCTCCTTCAACGGTTTTTTTCGGGCTGATATCAGACAGAGGAGTTTTACCGAAGAATTTGCCGAAAGTGTAAGCGCCGATGTCAGCTGACCAAATGCAGAGGAAGGTCAGCGCTGTTGCTGTCAAACCTTGTGGTAGAAAAGCAAAATTTCCTTTTTGAATAATATCTAGCCAATCTGGGGGTAAGTACCCACCTAAAGGTAGATTGTTGATACCTTCACTATCAATTCCGCGTAACCTTACCCAGTAGCTCGGCAAATAACCGGTGTAAAATAACCCCATAATCGAAGCGGAAATATCGGCGATCGTTGCCATCTTCGGCTGAAACAATAAGTAAAAACAAATAAATGTGCCAGCCAATGGCGTGACAGCATCAGCTAAAGAGCCATTAAGAGTACAAATCACTAACAAGGCTTGGCTGACAACAAGAGTAGTTTTAGCGGCAGGAGCGATACCTTTGCTTCGCACTAATTCAAAATATTCCTGTTGACCCAAAAAGATAATCGCCGCAAACATAAAAGTAAAGTACCAACCCCCTAAAAGGGTCGCACTTAAAGCAAGGGCGATCGCCACAATTCCACTAATAATTCGAGACCAGGGCATAGATATAAGTGTGGAGTAAAAAGGATGAAGTTTGAAGTTTGAGTTGTTATTTATCCTTTATCCTTCTCCTTTGGAGACGCTGCGCGAACAGCGTTCATCCTTCAGATTTAGTCTAGTTTCTCACCACTGAGGATAAAAATGGGATCGACGGCTGCAAAGGTTTGCGAATAGCCGCGTGTTTCTAAGCGATTAATTGCCGACTGGACAACTTCAACATTCCGAGCTTGCAGTTGAGAAAAGCTTTGAGAAATAGCATACAGAGTTTCTAGACTAGCAGCTGTGGCGACAACTCGACCGGATGATGGTAAATAATGCCAGACTGCTGGCAAAATTTCCTGGATGGAACGTCCGGACTCAATGCAAACGCGATCAGGTTTCTCTTTTAGATTGTGCAAACACTCTGGGGCACTACCTTCAATGACTTCAACATTCTTCACTTCAAAGCGATCGCAGTTGCGCCGAATCAAGTTGGCTACTTCTTCATCTCTTTCCACTGCGATAATCTGCCCCTCAGGACACAACAACCCCACTTCTACCGGAATTGTACCTGTTCCCGCGCCAACATCCCACAACACTGAATTGGGTAACAGACGCAGTTGAGCTATCAACAGCAGGCGAATTTCGCGCTGTGAAAGAGGAATTCCGGGTAAGCTTTCAAACAACTCATCGGGAATACCAGGAGTAATGTAGGGCCAAAGTTGTGAGGGCATAGGGTTCTACAATTAAACTAAAAGGGGAATGGGAATGGGGAATGGGCTTTTTTAAGAGGGGAAAAGGGTAAAGGGTAAAGGGTAAAGGAAGAAGAGTTTTTTCCTTTCCCCCTTCCCCTTTTCCCTTTCACCCAGACCATGATTGCCCTTTGCCCTTTGCCCTTTACCCTTCTTTTTTGTCATGAACGGTCAAATATTAGGCGAACGCTACGAAATTCAGCAGCAGTTGGGAAAAAAGGCAGGACGGCGATCGCTCTTAGCTCGTGATTTGAAAACTGAGGAATTAGTTGTAATAAAGTTACTTTCTTTCAACAGTGATTTTGAATGGGACGATCTCAAGCTGTTTGAACGAGAAGCCGAAACTTTAAAATCTTTGTATCATCCCCAAATTCCGCGCTATTTAGATTATTTTGAGGTAAATTCACCTTCTATTAAAGGATTTGCTTTAGTACAGTCTTATATCCCGGCACAAACTTTAGAGCAATACTTAAACAGTGGGCGTAGTTTTACGGAAGCAGAAGTAAAAGAAGTAGCTAAAGAACTTTTATCCATTCTCATTTACTTACATGGGTTGCATCCGTCTGTAATTCACCGCGATATTAAGCCTAGCAATATTTTATTGGGCGATGCCTACGGCGGGCTACGCCAACGCACTGGTAATAATGTCGCTCAAGTATACCTTGTAGATTTTGGCTCGGTGCAGACTGTTGCTAAAGAAAGCGGAACTCGCACTGTAGTAGGAACATATGGCTATATGCCACCTGAACAATTTGGCGATCGCACAACAAGCGCCTCTGACCTTTATAGTTTAGGTGCAACGTTAATTTACTTGGTCACGGGTTTGCACCCAGCAGATTTACCCCAAAAGGATTTTCGCATTTCTTTTGAGCATCTTACTAATCTCAGTCCCGCTTTTACTGATTGGTTGCGGTGGATGACTGAACCGAGTCTAGAAAAGCGTTTGAGTTCTGCTGTTGAAGCACTTGCAGCTTTAAATGATTCACAACCCAGAATCACTACTTTAGCTTTGCATAAACCAGCAGGTAGCAAAATACAACTTACCAAGGATGGAGATTCGCTCTTAATTTTGATTCCGCCGGCTGGCTTTCAATCCTCGATGGTGTTCACGGGTTTGTTTGCGATCGCCTGGAATTCATTTATCTTTTTTTGGACAACTGCCGCTCTTGCCGCCCCTTTTCCTGTCAATATAATCTTTAGCTTGTTTTCCCTTCCTTTTTGGGGTGCTGGCTTTCATCTAGCGTCTTTACTACTATTTCCTTTATTCAAAAGTACCGGATTGCGCTTGACAAAAAAGCAAATTGCCTTCACGACAAAGATATTTGGATTGCAATTTTATCAGCGTCCATCGCCAACACAAGATATTACTAAATTGGTTTATACTTCCAACCACTTTACTAAAGATTTTGAAGGAAACCGCTTTCAAGTGCCGGCGCAATTAGAGATTTGGGCAGGAGTCCAGAAGTATGAAATAGGTATTAATAATGGTATTGTCAAATCTGAAGTTGAACTCGAATGGCTAGCACATGAATTGAGTGATTGGTTAAATATACCGATTACGCGAGATTCGTAGTAAGGACTTCAGTCCTTTCATGAAGCGTTAAAACGCTCACTACAAAAACATCACTACTGTCTATAGTTAGTAAAGAAGAGTTGACAGGAGATATTTATGTTTGGACTGGGATGGACGGAAGTGGGTGTAATCGCTATAGTTGCTATTTTAATTTTTGGACCAAAAAAAATTCCCGAACTAGGAAGCGCACTGGGCAAAACCCTCAGGGGGTTTAAAGAGGAAATGAAAAATCCCAGCGACGAAACCAGTCCGGAAGAAAAAGAAGATGTAAAGTAAACGATGAAGTCAGAAGTATCAAGCATAAAGTGGGAAACCCCACTCATAACAGCTTATTTAACACAGAAGAAGTCACCCCAATTTGGGAATCTACAGGATTAGTTGTAGTATTTGATTGATGCAACTCCTCTTTAACTAGACCGCGCAGTTTAATTAACTTAATAGCGCGGCTGACACTTTCTGGTAAAATCACCACCAGGCTGTTATCAGGAGCCATATCTAAAGCTTTGTTAATTGCTTGCGTTTCGTCCATAACGACTTCATGGCGGCAATTAGGCTTGACTTGGGTGATGCCTTGGGTAATTAGGCTTGAAGCTGAACCTCGTGCGCGTCCCCGCGTATCATCATCTTCTTTGACGATGATGTAATCGAAAATATCTGCTGCCAGTTTACCTAAAGTAACAAAGTCTTCGTCACGGCGATCGCCTGGTCCACCAACTACACCAATTCGCTGTCCTGTATTCCAGTTGCGGACAAATGAACCCACAGCTTCATAACTAGCCGCGTTATGAGCATAATCTACCAAAGCGTGGTGATTCCCCAAATTAAACAAATTCATTCGTCCTGGCGTTTGACTGACCGAAGCACGGAACGTTTTCAAGCCAGCACGAATCTGTTCAATTGTCACATTTTGCACAAACGCCGCCAGAGAAGCTGCTAAAGCATTAGCAATCATAAACGGCGCACGTCCACCCATTGTCAGAGGTATATTTTCTGCCCTTTCTATACGGTGCGTCCAATCGCCTTTGACTATTGACAAATAGCCATTTTCATACACTGCTGCGACTCCACCCTTTTGGATGTGCTTTCGTACCAGATCCGAATCCGGGTTCATGGTGAAGTAAGCAATATTCGCTTTGGTTTTTTCTGCCATCGCGGCGACGCGCACATCATCGGCGTTGAGCACTGCATAGCCATCAGGATAGACAGATTCGGCTACCACACTCTTGAGATTAGCCAATTGATCGATAGTATCAATGTCGCCTATGCCTAAATGATCGGCGGCAACATTCAATACCACACCCACATTTGCGGCTTCAAAACCCAGCCCTGAGCGGAGAAGACCGCCGCGAGCCGTTTCCAGCACTGCTACTTCTACAGTTGCGTCTTGCAAAATTAACTGAGCGCTTTGGGGACCGGTATTGTCTCCCGTCTCAACTAAGTAATCACCGATATAAGTTCCGTCTGTAGTCGTATAACCTACGACTTTGCCTGTTTGCTTGCAAATGTGTGCTAGCAGGCGAGTGGTAGTGGTTTTGCCGTTCGTACCCGTTACAGTGAGAATCGGAATGCTGCTGGATTGGTCGTTGGGGAACAGCATATCCATCACAGCGCCGGCGACGTTGCGGGGGATGCCAACGCTGGGGGCAACGTGCATCCGGAAACCTGGGGCAGCGTTAACTTCAACAATCACGCCATCGACTTCGCGCAAAGGACGGCTAATATCGGTGGTGACAACATCAAGTCCGGCGATATCCAAACCGATAATTTTGACTACCCGTTGTGCTAGCCAAACGGTTTCTGGGTGGATTTCGTCGGTGCGGTCTACGGCAATACCACCTGTACTTAGGTTAGCAGTTGCCCGGAGATAACACATCACACCTTTATTTGGCACGCTATTGAGAGTGTAGCCTTGCCTTTCTAGTAGCTGATAACTGGTGCGGTCTAGCTCAATTTTTGTCAGGACATTATCATGTCCTTCACCGCGATTTGGGTCTTGATTGGTTTCCTCAATCAAGTCGGCTATGGTGGATCTGCCATTACCGACTACATGAGCTGGCACGCGTTCAGCTACTGCTACTACTTTGCCATCTATCACCAGTACTCTATGGTCGCGTCCGACGTAATAGCGCTCAACAATGATTGCGCGAGAAACTTGTCTGGCGGCATCGTAAGCGGCTTCTGCTTCTTCTCTGGTGCGGATATCAATGGTGATGCCGCGTCCATGATTGCCATCTACGGGCTTGATGACGATGGGAAAGCCGCCAACGTGTTCAATAGCTTCTTCTAAATCATCTAAGAAGTTAATTACCGTGCCTCTGGGAACTGGCACTCCCGATGCAGCTAAGATGCGTTTGGTGGCTTCTTTGTCGCCAGCGAGTTCTACGCCCAGAACGCTGGTATTATCGGTCATTGTGGCTTGCATCCGCTTTTGGTTAGCCCCGTAACCTAGCTGAATCAAAAAGCGTGCCGGCAAAGACATCCAGGGAATGCCTCTTTTTTCGGCTTCTTTGACAATTGCTTCTGTTGAGGGTCCTAAGGAAGCATCACGCCACAATTCTTTTAAGTCTTGTAAGTCTTGCTCTAATTCGGCTTTAGGATAACGACCTCGATCAACTATGCTTTGGCACAACCGCACTGCTGCGCGTGCTGCATAGCGTCCGGCTTCTTCATTCAGGTATTCGATTACTACCTGGTAAACCCCAGGTGTGGCGGTTTCGCGAGTCCGACCAAAGCCTACCTGCATTCCGGATAATTCCTGGAGTTCTAAGGCTACGTGTTCGACGATATGACCCATCATGGTGCCTTCGCGAACCCGTAACAAAAAGCCACCACGACAGCCAGGCGAGCAATAATGACCCTCCAAACTTGGCAGTGCCTCAACTAATCCTTCATAGAAGCCAGGAATTTCATTCGAGGGCGTCTCGGCGAGATTTTCCAAGTCGAGGCGCATGACTATGAGCTTGTGGCGTCGAATGCTCCAGTAATTGGGGCCGCGTAATGTCTGGATCTTGAGGATTCTCATGGGAATAGGTAGATGGAGATTCGGAACCTAAATTCTAGTTTTCTACTAGTTTCATACTCGAATTGACCGCTAAACTGTTCATTGCAAACAGTTTTTTATTTTTACATGGTATTATCCTTACTTTTCTCCAGCTAGCGAGAAATTAGCGGTCAACACAGTGTAACCTCAGATACTCTATTCCGTCAGCTGGAAATACGGTGTACAGCGGGTAGAACGGTGCGTTGGTATAGGTGGAAGCGATCGCCATGACTGAGGATATGCAGTCGCAAATTATGCACCGTTAGCGGTTCTGAAGCTCCGACATGGGGTTCGTTGGTGTGTGTCACTTCTGTGGGATCGACAATTGTTACACTGCCTTTGCCCATAGCTTGTAGCCAACCATCCCTTTCAAACATGGCACAGGTATCTTCATCGATACCAATGCCCAGGCGATCGGGATGTGCGGCGATCGCGCTAATTAACCTTCCCATCCGATTGCGATTGTGAAAGTGTTGATCGACAATAACTTCTGGAATAAATCCTAAACCTGTCGCCATATCAACTAGAGAACGTTTTGGTGTTTCACCACTGCCACCGCCAGCAATCATATGATGCCCCATCACTGCTGCCCCTGCCGAAGTGCCTGCTAAGGTAAGCTGCCCTGCTCTCACTCGTTGCCTGATAATTTCCATCGCTGGCGTATCCGCCAACACACCGCAAAGGCGCAATTGATCCCCTCCTGTCAAAAACACCCCGCTACAGGCTTCTAAGGATGCTTTTGTTTCGGCGCTTTCACACTGTTCCCGTTCCCGAATGTCTAATATCTCAACCTTTTTAGCACCCATTTCTTCAAAAATCCGGGTATACCGACCACCAATGATGGCAGGTTCGCGGGAGGCTGATGGAATTATTGTAATATAGCCATTGCTAGCACCGGCACGTCCAAAAAAAGTTCTCAGGATTTCACGTCCGTGAACTTTGTCTTCTGCGCCTCCGATAACTAGAACGGCGGTCTTAGTTGCTTGAGGTGTCCTCATTTCCAGCGATTTAGCTTTTAATTGCGGCATTGTGTTTCTCCTGTCAACAACTTCGGGTGAATAAAACAAGGTTCATTTTTTCTGATAATGTTCCCGCTTCGCTTCAAAGGAGGACACTTGAACAGGCGTTGAGTTGCGGCTTTTGCAGAAACTCCGCTCTGTTGCTTGATGTGTAGACAAATCTGAAGGTAGGGAGAAATTTTTGCTTCCTTGAGACTGTCATACCCCAACGAGCGGTAGTGTCTTTTGCCGTTCCTCAGCACAAAGAAGAGTGTTTTTCACCTGTCCTAATTTTCCAGACTGGCATAATACTGCTTGGGGAAAGCAGGTATTGGCACGCTTTTTTCTGAGGCTGGCTTGATGCATCAGGTGGAAGTTGTTAACTTGCTTCGATTATTAATTTAAATGTAGTTGTCACAATATTTAAACATAAATTAAGTAATTAGAAAAACTTTTGCTGCCGCAGAAAATCCAATCTTGTCTGGTACTTTTAGATACTATTGATGAAACCCCATAAGTCTTGTACGCGACATCAGACGGGGAGAGGGACTCTTGCACTGGTGCAAGGGGCAAGGGTCATAAAGGGGGGAAAGCGAACAACAAAGATAAAAGTTTTTTTATTCCTTTCCCCTTTCCCCTTTAACCTTTTTCCTCTTAAAATTCCCCTTTCCCCCTCTTTTTTCAGACATGCCAATTTAAGATTAGTGTCGTTGAATACGAATTACTGTGCGCTTTGATATAGTTACGCTATTTCCTGACTCGTTTATCTCTGTTCTCAGTTCTGGGCTTTTGGGTAAAGCTTTAGCCAAAAAAATTGCCGAAATTAATTTGGTTAATCCACGAGACTTTACCACTGACAAGCACCGGAAGGTGGATGATGAACCATATGGTGGTGGAGTGGGAATGCTGATGAAGCCAGAACCCATTTTTAAGGCTGTGGAGTCGCTGCCGATTTTACCTCGCAGAGAGGTTATTTTGATGAGTCCTCAAGGTCAAACGATAAATCAACCGCTGTTACGAGAACTGGCGACAAATTATGACCAGTTAATTGTCATCTGTGGACATTATGAAGGAGTAGATGAGCGAGTGCTGCATTTAGTTACCCGCGAAGTATCTCTGGGTGATTTTGTATTAACGGGTGGAGAAATTCCGGCAATGGCTTTGATTAATGGCGTGATGCGACTGCTTCCCGGAACCGTGGGCAAAGCGGAGTCTTTAGAATCAGAAAGTTTTGAGGAGGGATTATTAGACTATCCCCAGTATACCCGTCCGGCAAATTTTCGCGGCTGGAAAGTGCCTGATGTATTACTTAGCGGTAATCATGCAGCGATCGCCAAGTGGCGTTATCAACAACAAGTTGCAAGAACACGCTTACGTCGTCCTGATTTGCTCAATGAGCCGGGGGAGTAGGAGCGATAGGGAGATAAGGAGCAGGGGGGGACAAGAGAGCAGGGGGAGACAGATGAAGAATTAATTCTTTTCCCTTTCCCCTTTCCCCTTCTGTTTTCCCAATGTCCAATAAATAGTAACTAACAACCAACAACTAATTAATGACTAATATTCGCATTGGTAACGGTTATGATATTCACCAACTGGTGAGCGATCGCTCTTTGATTTTGGGAGGTGTTAAGATTCCTCACGAAGTTGGTTTGTTAGGACATAGTGATGCTGATGTCCTAACGCACGCGATTATGGACGCGATGTTGGGTGCTTTGTCTTTAGGGGATATTGGACATTATTTCCCCCCTAGCGATGCTCAATGGGCGGGGGCTGATAGTTTAATGTTATTAGCTCAAGTAGATAAACTGATACGCGATCGCGGTTGGCAAATTGGCAATATTGATTCGGTAGTAGTCGCAGAACGTCCAAAGTTAAAACCGCATATTGGTAATATGCGCGACAAATTAGCGGGTGTTTTACAATTACAACCAAATCAAGTTGGTATCAAAGCCACGACTAACGAAAAATTAGGTCCCGTGGGACGCGAAGAAGGTATTTGTGCTTATGCTGTTGTTTTGCTCTTTGCTGAGTGAGTAAATTTTATTTGCTGGCTTAGTGGCGCTATTTTAACAGTGGTTAAGATGGGAATTAATGATTGATAGCAACAAAGAAACCTTAGAGGAAATAACAAATATCGGTTGATTAGAAGTATTATCAGACCGAACTAGTCAAGCTTATTAGCAATCGCCAGTGATACTTTACATTGAAAGTAATTTGTGGATGGGCATTGCTAAAAAATGATAAAACAAAAGTATTTTTAAGTAGCAATCAAAATATGAAGTTGTAGAGATTTTACGAAATAGTGGTATTCAGTATCTCAAAAAAACTAAAAACTTCCTGGGTTGGCTACAATCTTAATCACTTTAGCAAAAGACTTGAATATTAAAATTATGAAATTTGCTAGCATCTTTCCCACAATCAGGCGTTCTTGGTTACTCGTAATTCTGATGATTACAGCACTTACAGTTACCGCTTGCAACCCTGCTAATTTCAGAACCGCTGCGGCTCAGGTGCCGCAACTCGTCATTGCCGTTTTAGGTGAGCCTTCAACTTTTAACCCAGCGCTGAATGAGTCGGCATATAGTGTTTTTGGTTTTATTTATGACTCGTTGATGACAACAAACCCGTTCACGACTAAGCTAGAACCTGCTTTAGCTGAGTCTTGGGAAGTCACTAATAATGGGCAGCGAATTGTAATTACCCTGCGACCAGGACTTAAGTGGTCAGATGGTCAACCAATGACTGCTGATGATATTGTCTTTACCTACAAAGACATTTACCTAAATCCCAAAGTACCTACGCCTACCAAAGATGCTCTAAAAATTGGCGAAAGCGGTAAGTTGCCGACAGTGAAAAAACTTGATGAACGTCGAGTAGAATTCACTGTGCCGGAACCGTTTGCGCCTTTTTTGAGATTAGTAGGTGGAATAGAAATTTTGCCGGCTCATATCCTGCAAAAATCTACCCAAACGAAGGGATCTGATGGCAATCTTCAGTTTCTCTCAATGTGGACGACAGGAACCAATCTGAAAGAAATTGTCGGTAACGGTCCCTATGTGATGGAAAGCTATATTCCCAGTCAGCGAGTGATATTCCGGCGCAATCCATACTATTGGCGCAAAGATGCTCAAGGTAAACCTCAACCTTATATTGAGCGAATTGTTTACCAAATTATTGAATCTACTGAGAACCAGTTGATTAGTTTTCGCTCTGGACAATTAGATGATTTGGAAGTTGCTCCGGAAGGGTTTAGTTTGCTCAAACAAGAGGAAAAACGGGCGAAATTTAAAATATATAACGGTGGACCAGATACAGGTACGACTTTTATTTCTTTCAACTTAAGTAAAGCTAAAAATTCTAAGGGCGAGCCTTCTGTAGATCCGATCAAGTCTCGGTGGTTTAATAAAAAGGAATTTCGGCAGGCTATAGCTTATGCCCTTGACCGCGAAACGATGAAAACAAATGCTTTTCGGGGATTAGGTGAACTGCAAAATTCCTTTGTTTATGTCAAAAGTCCCTTTTACCTTCCACCAGAAAAAGGTTTAAAGGTTTACAATCACGATCCAGAAAAGGCAAAGAAATTACTTTTACAAGCAGGCTTCAAATATAACTCTGCAAATCAATTAGTAGATGCTGACGGAAATCAAGTACGATTCACTTTGCTAACTAATGCCGAAAGAAAAGTTAGAGGAGACATGGCAGCGCAAATCAGACGCGATTTGGCTAAACTAGGGATTAGAGTTGATTTGCAAATTCTTAGTTTCAACGCTTATTTGGATAAACTTAAAGTTGCCCAAACTTGGGATTGTTACCTTGGGGGATTTGCTGGAGGTGGAATTGAACCTCATGGTGCCAGCAATATCTGGAGGATTAATGGAGCATCCCACACATTTAATCAAGCTCCACAACCGGGACAGTCCGGAATAACTGGGTGGGAAGCTGCTGACTGGGAAAAGCAAATTGATCTGCTTTATATTAAAGGAGCGCAGGAAGTTGATGAAAACAAGCGTAAGCAATATTATTACGAATATCAGCGCATCGCTTCGGAACAGTTGCCGTTTATTCATTTGGTGGAAAGGTTGAATTTACAAGCTGTGCGTGATCGCTTTACCGGTGTGAAGTACAGTGCTCTTGGTGGTCCATTCTGGAACCTCTACGAATTGAAAGTAACTGATTAGGGAATGGGGACTAGGGACTAGTCCCTAGTCCCTAGAAAAAGAATTATTACCAATGCCCTATGCCCAATGCCCTATGCCCTATGCCCTATGCCCTATGCCCAATTAACAATGACTGATGAAAAAGATTTGCGATCGCTCCTACAAGCAGTCGCTAATGGTAACGTCACCCCTGATGTGGCGTTAGACAAACTGAAAAATTTAGCTTATGAGCCTGTCGGTGAGTTTGCCAAAATCGACCACCATCGCCAATTGAGAACCGGCTTTCCAGAGGTGATTTGGGGACTTGGCAAAACTCCGGATCAAATTGCTCAAATTATGGAAGTGATGCGTCTGCGTAACCCGGTGGTGATGGCTACGCGAATTGAACCAGAAGTTTACGCTACACTCGCAAGCAAGGTTCAAGGTTTGCGATATTACGAGTCGGCGCGGATTTGTGCCATAACTCCCCCAACTATCGAACCTCAGTATTCTGGTAATATTGGCATTCTTTCGGCTGGTACTGCTGATTTACCTGTAGCTGAAGAAGCTGCTGTCACTGCTGAACTTTCTGGTTTCCGCGTAGAACGCCTTTGGGATGTCGGCGTCGCTGGTATTCACCGCTTGTTGAATAACCGCCATGTCATCGATTCGGCTTCGGTGTTAATTGTCGTTGCGGGGATGGAAGGCGCTTTACCCAGTGTGGTTGCGGGTTTGGCAGATTGTCCGGTAATTGCCGTTCCCACTAGCATCGGTTACGGTGCAAGTTTTGGTGGGTTAGCGCCCCTCTTGACAATGCTCAATTCCTGTGCTGCCGGAGTCGGAGTAGTGAATATTGATAATGGCTTTGGCGCAGCTGTTTTAGCAGGGCAGATTTTGCGGACTGCGAATAAGTTGGCGACTGGGGATTAGGGACTGGGGACAAGGGGACAGGGGGACAGGGGGACAAGGGGATAAGGGGACAAGGGAGAATTTGCTTCCTCATCTCCCCATCTCCCGATGCCCTATGCCCGATGCCCAATGCCCGATGCCCAATGCCCTATGCAGTTACAGTGGCGATCGCCTTATCAAGAGCTTGCAATGCTGTTTCTACTTCTTTTTCTGTCACAATCAACGGTGGTACAAAGCGGAGAACTTTCGGTCCTGCTGGTACGAGTAATAAGCCTTCGTCCATTGCGGCTTTGACGATATCACCAGCGGTTAGCTGAATGTCTGCTTGTAACTCCATCCCGTTGATTAAACCCCAGCCGCGTACTTCGGTAATTATGTGGGGATATTTAAGAGCGATCGCTCTCAATCCATCTCGCAATTGTTCGCCCCGATCCTGCACATTCTCTAAAATATTCTCTTGTTCCAATGTCTGACACACCGAAAGCGCAACTCCACAAGCAAAGGGATTGCCACCAAAGGTGCTAGCATGTTCCCCAGGTTGGAAAACATCGCAGAATGACTTACTCATCATTGCGCCAATGGGGATACCGCCACCCAAGCCTTTAGCACTGGTGAAAATATCCGGCTCAACGCCAAGATGTTCATAACCCCATAATTTACCGCTGCGTCCCATCCCTACTTGCACTTCATCGAAAATCAATAAAATGCCGGTTTCATCGCATATTTTCCGCAGTTTTTGGAAGTAAGCAACGTCACCCGGACGCACTCCGCCTTCTCCTTGCAATGGCTCGATTAAAATCGCCGCTACGCGATAATCACCTTCATCAAGTTCGCTTATTGCGGCTTCTACTGCGGCAATATCGTTGTAAGGTACATAGTGGAATCCCGGCACTAATGGGTCAAAGTGTTTTTGATACTTCGGCTGTCCGGTAGCGGTAATTGTCGCCAAAGTCCGTCCGTGGAAACTGGCATGAGCTGTGAGTATTATTGGTTTGTCAATTTGTAATACTGTGTGTGCGTATTTTCGCGCAAGTTTAATTGCAGCTTCATTCGCTTCCGCGCCGGAATTGCAGAAAAACACGCGATCGCTACAAGAATGTTCAACTATCCATTTTGCTAATTCCGCTTGTTCGGGAATGTAGTACAAATTAGAAACGTGATGCAGCTTTTGAATTTGCTTTGTCACCGCTTCTACTAATGCTGGGTGGGCGTGTCCTAAAGTGCAAGTGGCAATTCCGGCGACAAAATCCAGATATTCCCGTCCTTGTGTATCCCAAACGCGGCATCCTGCGCCTTTTTCTAGGGCTAAGGGAAATCGCGCATAAGTGGACATGACGACTTGATCAAAGCTATCTGCATCAAACGGAGTAGATTGTACAGAATCTGACTGTGGAGGTATTGTCGCTTGTTTTAAAGTCTGCATACTTACTATCGCTTAGAAGTGAAAGTTTTTCATCCTATAGTTATTTACTAGTGTGATAGAAAATCTTCAAAATTTCTTATTATTTACTGTCCTGTGTTAGTGAATGGCGACAAGGGGACTGGGGAGACAAGGAGACAAGGAGACAAGGAGACAAGGAGACAAGGGGCAAGGAGAATAATTCTTCTTTCCCCCTTTCCCCCTTTCCCCCTCTCCCCCTCTCCCCCTCTCCCCTCCTCCCCCTTCCCCATGCCCCAAATCATGAAAAACTGTGTATTCAACGCTTGAGCAAAAATATCGCCGCATCCAAACAGAGTTGATGGCAGGAACCGCTGCCCTCGGCGGTGTCTTCATCATTGGGACTTTATGGTACAGGTTAGTAGAACAGTGGAGTTGGGAAGATGCAGCTTATATGACGGTCATCACCTTAGCTACTGTGGGCTATGGTGAGACAAATCCTTTGGGAAACCGAGGACGCTTGTTTACGATCGCCTTGATTTTAATGGGCGTGATTACTATCGGTTTCATCGTCAATAGATTTACAGAAGCGTTAATTCAAGGTTACTTTCAAGAAGGAATTCGATTACGACAACAGCGACGCCTAATGGAATCTTTGTCAGAACATTACATCCTCTGTGGATTTAGTCGGACTGGTCGTCAAATTGCCAAAGAGTTTCGGGCAGAAGGCGTACCTTTTGTAATTATTGATTCGGAGATTGAATCGGTGCGAAAAGCGCAATCTGAAGGTTTCACATTATACCAAGGTGATGCAACTTTGGATGAAACTCTCTATAAGGTTGGGATTCAACGGGCAATTTGTATTGTAGCAGCACTGCCTTCAGACGCAGAAAATTTATACGTGGTCCTTTCAGCAAAAACACTCAATCCAAATATTCGAGCGATCGCCCGCGCAAGTACAGAAGAAGCTGTACAAAAATTACAACGTGGGGGTGCTGATGCGGTGATTTCTCCTTATATTACTGGGGGCAAAAGAATGGCAGCATCTGCCCTCAGACCGCAGGTAATGGATTTTGTTGATGGTATTCTCACAGGTGCAGACCGACAACTATATATGGAAGAAGTTTTGCTCGATCCGGCAATTTGTCCGTATCTCGGTCAAACTTTGCAGAAAGCAAGATTGCGATCGCAAACTGGAGCGTTAATTTTAGCAATTCGTCGCACCGATGGCACTCTCATCGGCGGTCCCACTGGCGATACTATTTTATTACCAGGAGATTTGCTGATTTGCATGGGTACAGCTGAACAGCTGCGTAGCCTAAACCAAATCCTTGGACCAATTGGTTCTCAGAAAGTGCGTAAACCGAAAAATAGCTGATGCGCTGTGGGAAAGTGGGGGTTTAGGAGGGAGATGAGGGAGACAAAAATAATCAAGAATTAACAGCTAACCACTAACCAGTAACCACTAACTATGAACAATTAACTACTAACTAATGACTCTTGACCAACCTCTTGCCAACCATGCATGGGGGCTATACTTTTAGTTACCGATTCGATGATCGTTGGGGGAGCTTCGGATATTAAGATACTTGGATAAACTGCCATGCCCCAATTCGGATGAATTAAGACACGGCATTTATTTTTGAGCACTGGGTAGTTAAGTAAAGCTTTGATAACGGCTGTGTCGTCGTGGGGAATTTGTCCAGGATGAGAAAGTAAGGGATAGCCAGTGCGGGGATCGATTATGTCTGTCATATAACTGCGATCGCGCAAATTAAAAGCTACGTCACAGCCAAACCTCATAAATTTTTCCCGCAAGCGTTCTTTTTCTTTCTCTATTGTTGGCGTACTTTCTACTAATTGATATCGCGATCGCTGTAAGACAATCACCACCCAAAAAGACGGCTGGTTTTTCCAATCTGGTAATATCCGTTCACGGTTGGCACAGATATACTGACTGGGGGAATGAATCGAAATGTCAACTGCTTGTCCCGGTTTGCCAACTAAATTAATGGGACAGCCTTGCTCCGAAGTGTAAACGTTGGGGTAGTTCACTACATTTATTCGGTTTTTGCAAGTTTTGTATTTAAATCCTTGATTTCGATGATAACTCTTAAACATTCATAAAAATCATCAATTTTCCATAATATGTTATGTTTATTTGAATTCATTGTGACAAAAATGTGAATTTTTAATCGCACTTTTATCCTTTCTTAACTTGTTCTGATACTACTTACTTATATTCGGAGACAATTTCCGGATTTATGCAACGTTATATAGTTAGAGACGCAAGCGATTGTTTGCGTCTCTAATTCCCAAAATAAAAATCGTACCTGGGAAAATATCAGGCATAAAGGATAATGGATCAAAAAACAAGGAAAAATGGGATAAGAGCAAATGAAAAAGAGGGGGAAGGGGGAAGGGGGAAAGGGTCGGAGTTATTTAAAATTAGTAAAAATATTTAAAATTACTTCTTTACATGAGTCCCTTTCCCCCTCTTCAAAAATAGGGGAATAAGAGCATGGATGGTGATTTTTACCGTTCTACGTGTCTGCTAAAATCTTCGGCACGTTATGCATGTCATCGGACACGCATAAGCTGCCGTTCTTTAATATTCTCCATATTTAAAAATAGGGGCTTTATACCGAAGAAAAGAAAAGTTCTTTCTTCTTCCTTTACCCCTTACCCCTTGCCCTTTCACGGCAGGTGCTCCACTTGGGGAGACCCCTTGGCGCTAGCCTCTCCCTTTGGGAGAAGACCCTTACGGGTGACGCTCCTGCGTCGCTAACGCTACGCTAACGGCAGTTACTCTACTTGGGGAGACCCCAAGACCGTACTGCCTCACCGCACTGCCTCCCCTTTTCCCCTTCTTGGTAAATTAATTCAGTTTTAAAGCATTGACAGGAACTTCATCCCAAGAATCAACAGTTCGCAATCGCGCTACCCAACCAGTTGCCTTTTGCGTCTGAGTCAAATTGTTCTCAAAGGATTCATGACAATCTTTTGCCTGAGACTCATCACAACAGGCAATACAAGCATGAATCATGCCAGAGGGATCAATTTGCTCGTTTACCCAAATACTCATGGCGTATCCTCTCAATATCTTTTCCCAAAAAAGGAATTTGCCATTTTAGAATACTATGAGATGAGGCATGGGGGAGCCAGTGCCGTGCGGTGAAACACGGGCGCGGTTGCCTGTACCGTCCCGCACTCATTGTTGAACCCGTTCGCGTAGCGTCTCCGCATCTGAGAAGGGAGGTTTCCGAGGCAGCGCGTTGCGGAGCGCTAGTTTCGTGCGGGGGTGGAGGAGTTTGAGGCATAGCCGCGTTGGGCTTCTTTGCGCTATCTGCGACTGCCGTTCCGAGTCCGGCATCTGGCATCATGGGGCATGGAAAGAATCGTATTAGAACGCGCATGAGCGATCTTGAACTTGTTTAATTCCCATTGCCCCGCAATACTGCTCGGTTAAGGAAAATAAAGGGGAAAACAAAGAAAATATTGTTCGCGAGGCATCTGTTGGAACAGCTTAGATTGCAATCTAAGCTGGTTTGATAATAGTAGAGAGCTTAGTTGCTAGTGGAGTTTAAATCTTGGCAATGAACTTCCAAGTCATATTTGTGGCAAAGGGATTTAAGTTTTTCTTTAACGAGCGATCGCACATTTTCTGGTAATATAACCACACAATCTGGTGCATATTGCATGACTTCGCGGCTAAACCAAAATGTACTAGATACTCGCCTGACAACTCGCCGGACTCGCGCTTTATCTGGTAGCCACTCATTAATATTGTCTTCTGGTTTAGCTTGATAGGCAAAAGCCAAACCAGCAAATAGATGCATTTCCACTTCTATCTGGGCCAAATTAGATCGCCACTCACCAGAAATTGGCATAACAGCAGCTTCAGTAATTCGGTCTAATCGTAAACTCCAGTTGTGAACCAGTTCTGGTATATCAAAGTTTCCTTCTGTTTCTTCGCACCAGCAATCAAGATATTGCCGCTTTTCGTGGGGTGTAACTTTGGCATAGCGAACGGTAAAATTAAACACACGCTCTGCTGCATCTTGATAGGAAAGCTGAAAGGGCTGTTCGCGTAAGATGTAGCGGTCTATTTCTAAGCGCCAAGGTGGGGGCAAATTCTCTAAGAAACGTTCGATTTCGCCTCGCAACGGTAATGATAATTCGCTGCGTTCGAGAAGTAAGTTTGCAATGATTTGGGCTTGTTCAATTTGCCCGATGTCTGTCAACGCATTGATACATCGATGTAATGCTCTAATGCGTGGTTCTTTCCAATCGTTATTGTTACCGATGAGTAACTTACGTTGAGCGATCGCTTTAATTAACTTAGAGATGTTAGGCTGCTCTTCTCCCCACATCATACCGAATTCACGAGCGATCGCTTCTAGCTCGGCTTTATCACGTTCTGATATCGACAGTGTAATAGATTGACCTTTTCGACTCATTAAAAGTGTCCGTGTACTTTATACGTAAACTCTCTTGTCAACTTCTATTTTGCGTGCCAATATAGTTTTTAACAACCAGTTACGGACACTATTTAAGTGTAAGTCCAAATATAGAATTAGGAGAAGAGGATTCATTGAGAAGAATTACGACAAATTTGGAGAAGTTTCAATGACTAAGAACGATTTACTATCTCGAATTTCCATTGATCCAAATATTTGTTTCGGTAAACCTTGTATTAAAGGTCATCGTATATGGGTTAGTTTAATTCTCGACCTTCTTGCAAGTGGAGAAAAAATAGAGACAATTTTAGAAGAATATCCCGGTTTGGAACAAGAAGATATCCTATCCTGTATTGCATACGCTGCGGAGATGACAAGAGATAGCTATGTAGAAATTCCTTTGGGGTTGCAAAAGGAATCACAAAAGTGAATATTAAACTTGATGAAAATCTTGGTAGTCTGCGAGTAGCTACATTATTGCGTCTTGCAGGACATGATGTTGCCACTGTCCGAGAACAAGGTTTAATTTCAACTCCTGATGAGGAATTAATTGATATTTGTCGTAGCGAGAATAGATGTTTAGTAACGATAGATAGAGGATTCGGAAATCGTCTTAAATATAATCGTTCTCACTATACAGGAATTATAGTCATTCGTTTACCATCTCGTCCTACTTTTGAAGATTATCATACAGTTACAGAAACTTTAATTGCTGGACTTGAAGCAGCAGATGTGACTGGTAAATTATGGCTAATTCGACAAGGAAGTATTCAAGAATATCAGGATATTGAGGTGGAGAGAAAAGATAAATGACCGAAGCATACAAAATTATTACTCTTAAGCCTGTTTACTCCCAAACTGTCCCAACACCTGACGAGGTGAAATTACCTAAAGATTGGTTACTTTCTTGGCATCAAGCCGCAACTTTAGAAGCGTTGCGCGATCCAAATATTGATGTAGTATTCAACACTGCAATGACTGGCGATGGTAAAAGTCTCGCCGGATACCTGGATATTTTGCAAAGACACTCTCCTGTTTTAGGGCTATATCCCACAAACGAACTCGCTAGAGATCAAGAAAAACAAATTAAAGGATACATTGAGCAATTTCAGCCTGAACATAAACCGCGCGTTAATAGATTAAGTGGACAAGAATTAGAAATTTATGCTGAAGAAGAAAACTTGAAAAAAGGAGTAGCTTTAGAAACTCGCGCTGGGCAATCTGAAATTTTGCTTACCAATCCTGATATTTTTCACTATCTACATTATGGGTCATATTTACTTTATAAAGATAATCCAGATAAACTCTGGAATAGAATAGATAAGCGTTTTAATGTCATTCTTTTTGATGAATTTCATGTGTTCAAAGCGCCACAAATTGCCAGCGTAATTAACACAATGCTTTTGATTCGTCGTACTAACAGGCGTAAAAAGTTTTTATTCCTTTCTGCTACCCCAAATCCCCAATTAATTGAGAGGCTTAAATTAGCAGATTTTCGCTGTCATGAAATTAACCCAGTTGAAGAGAATAAATATCAATTTCCTAACACTATTACTGAATTTGAGCATCTAAAAACTCAATATTGGCGAAAAGTCGTAGGGGAAATATCATTGCATTTTGTCGGTTTAGAATCTACATCTAAGGCTTCTGAAACTTGGTTAAGAGACAATGTAGCGTTGATTTTAGATCATTTACAAAAGCATCCAGATAGCAAAGGCGCAATTATTCTTAATTCTATTGCTGCTGTGAAACGATTAAAGGATTTTTTTACACCTTTTCTCCAGCCGTATAATTTCACAGTTGAAGAAAATACTGGTTTATCTGGGAAAAAAACTAAAGAAGAATCCCTAGATGCTGATTTAGTTTTAGGAACTAGCACTATTGATGTGGGTGTTGATTTCAAAATCAATTTCTTGTTTTTTGAATCAGCAGACGCAGGTAATTTTATCCAGCGTTTAGGCAGACTGGGACGACATGATGGTTATGAACGTGACGGACAGCAGATTAATTTTACTAACTTTACTGCTTATGCACTTGTCCCTGAATTTTTGGTGAAAAGGCTTTTTGAAAAAGATGAGAAGGATGAAGCACCACTATTGAAGTCAGGCGAAGTTTATGAACGTCCATTTTTTCATGATCAAATTAGGGATAAATACCGCAAAATTAATGATTTTACAGGCTATTACTTTAAATGGGGTGTTGTTCAATCTATGCGACTGGTTCGGCAGTTGGGACATCCTAATATTAAAGAGCAATATGCAGCAGGTAGTCAGGAAGCACTAAAGAAAGATTGTGAGATAGTTTTCAGCACTGACAAAAGAAAAGCCAATCTTAAAGCAGCCTTTGTCCGTAGCAAAGAATGGGAAGAAAAATGGCACGAACTTTCAGGAACAGATAAGGGAAATCCTATTTTAGAGGAGGCTGTGAGCTTTCGTGGTAAGAGTCCTTTACTGTGTGGAATTTACGATACTACCGAGAAAAATGAGGCTGATAAGTTCAAAACCTACGATTTACCAGGAATTCTCAGCAACTTGGAAATTGAACCGATAAAAGGGACAGAATTTGAACGACTGCGACAAGCGACAGCAGAACGCACAGATACAACTATTCCCAAAGGCAGATTTAAAAACTGTTTAGGATTTATGAAATTACTTCGCTATCGAGAAGAAAGACTAGATTGGAAATTTACTTATCCTGGGGACTTGAAACCCTTTGCTGATACTTGGGATGTGCAGGTGTTGTTAGGTATTCAGGTTTGGCAACCTGCAAACTATTGGATTAGTGAAATTAACAAGCAATTGAAGAAACAGGCATTAGTTAGTTATCTGCTGCCTTTTCCCTTAGAGAGAGTACGTCAGCAAGGAAGATTGCCAATGCACTTTCAGATTTACCCAATTAGTGACCAATATAGTGTTTTAGATAATACACCACCATACTGCATTGCTTTCGGGCAGTCTGCACTATTGCTAGATACTCAAGCTTATCGTTTCCAGGGGGAAGAGATATGGATAGTTTAGAGTTTCATCCCTGATAGGGATTTTAGAATCTTGCAAACCCTTATTCAATAAATGTAAGGGCTTGCAAATTTGGGCGAGAAGGTATAAGCCTTCAAGTTCAGCATCGGAAATTTCAATCCCTGATAGGGATTTTAAACTGCCTAAATTTCTGAAAGCAGTGCTAAAGTTCGCCCACCCTGATTTTATAACTATTTAGTCTAAATTTACAAGTGGTCTTCCTATGCTGAACTTATACGATGTGTTATTATTTAGGCGGTGGTGTCAGCCTTCAAGTTCAGAGACGGAAACTCGTTGTCACCGATGTTTGAGCATAGACGACGCTCTTACGGCTGCGGTATTGATAATTTCTTACCTCAGCCGCATGAGCGTTGCCACAAATGCTAACACGCTGCCGACGCTATCACGCCTTTTTGATGACAAGAGCCACCATGCACAAAAAGTAAATGGAGCTTCAACTGCATGGATTTTTATAAGCAGTTGGAACTCTTCGACCTACGTCTTTACACATCTAAGCATTTTACTGCTAATGATGGTGAAGAAAAGCAGTTCGAGGAAGTTCCGCAACCCATCGAGTACGAACAACTCGAACTCGATTTATTTCCAGAGCCAACTTGCTTAATACCTATGAAGTTGATGAAATTGGCTGCTTAAAATTTAAAGGGGGCTTAAAATAAATCATTTTAAAAGCCCCCTCCTTCTCCAAATTAAAATTTTAATAGCATTCAAAAAGTTATTTTCTGGTGCTTATAGTGGCAGACACCAAGATGCGTTAAAACTTTGTTGCAAGCATCTCGCACTTGGCACGGAAAGATGTACAAGCTTGTTGAACCTATGCAGCTAGTTTAAATATTTTTATTATGAGTAATTTCATTTCTGACGATTACAGACATCTACTTATGGAAGTACAACAACGGATTCGTTCAGCCCAGTACGAAGCATTAAAGGCAGTTAATCGGGAAATGATTAACCTGTATTGGGATATTGGGCAGATGATTGTTATCAAACAACAGGATGCTAGTTGGGGTAAATCAGTAGTAGAACAGCTAGCAAAAGACTTACAAGCAGAGTTTCCTGGTATTAGTGGTTTTTCTGCTAGAAATATCTGGAATATGCGGAATTTTTACGTCACATATAGCCAAAATCAAAAACTGCAACCAATGGTTGCAGAAATTGGATGGACTCACAATTTGGTCATTTTAGAAAAATGCAAAGATGACTTAGAACGAGAGTTTTACATTAGAATGACTCGGAAGTTTGGCTGGACAAAAAACGTATTAATTCACCAAATTGAAAATCAAACTTATGAAAAAACTCTGCTTAATCAAACTAATTTTGATCAAAGTATTTCAGCAGAGATACGTAACCAATTAAAGCTAGCAGTTAAAGATGAATATACTTTTGATTTTTTAGAATTAGCAGATGAACACAGCGAACGACAGCTAGAAGAGTCAATTTTAGCAAAAGTTCAACCTTTCTTACAAGAAATGGGTGGAATATTTGCTTTTATTGGTAGCCAATATCGTTTAGAAGTTGATGATGAGGAATATTTTATAGATATCCTATTATATCATCGCCGTTTGAAGTGTTTGGTGGCAATAGAATTAAAAATTGGTAAGTTTTTACCTGAATATGTTGGCAAAATGCAGTTTTATTTAGCTGTTTTAGATAACACGGTAAAGCTACCAGAAGAAAATCCTTCTATTGGCATTATTCTTTGTAAATCCAAACAGAGAACTATTGTGGAATATGCACTAAAGGAATCTAATAAACCAATTGGTGTTGCAACTTACCAAATAGTTTCTAAAGTACCACAAGAATTAAAAAATCAACTTCCAGATCCAGAACAAGTTGCTAAATTGCTAGAAGGATTTGAATGAATCTTGACGATTAACGATAATGCTGGAAAAGTCAAATCTTATTTAATTTAATAAAGAAAATGGCTAAAAAAACTAAGAAATCAGATGAATATCAACAACTATCACTCTTAAAAGCAGAAATAGAAAATGATTCAACTTCCGAACTATCAGATGATGATTGGATGTCTGGAGATGATTCTGACTTTCAAGAAACATCTAATCTAAAAGTCGAAACACAATCAGCAGAACTCTTAACCCTCAAGTTACTGCAAGATGCAATTAAATCAGAAAATGACGATGATTTAATTATGCAGGAATTTAGTGATTACGTTTTACCCAATCTTTTACGGGTAGCAGTTGGAGTCACAGCCAAAGGTGGTAAATTTTTTGATTATTTCGATAAAAAGAGAGAAAAGGAGATAGAGAATTTCCACAAAAATAATTTAGGTAAAAGCCACAAAATAAAAGAGCCGAAAAAACTTGATCGAAGAAATGCAGGTGATCAATCTTTAAATACTCATTTACTCAATGGTTTACTACCAGCTAATTTAATAGAGCGTTGTCTAAATAAACTTGATACCACTGCAAAAAGGGTAATTCAAGAACAAGAAAGACGGTTATTAATTGCTGGGTTTATTTTACATGATTTTGAAAAGTTTGATTATCGGCTATTTCCTAAAATGCCAGATAATTATAAAACAATTAGCCAAGATAAAGAACAAGACATTCGCAAGTTATCTGTAGATGCCCACCGCGAAATTATAGATGTTATAGTCTGTGAATTAGGTCTTGATAAATTTGTTAGTCCTGATGAACCAACAGCATGGCAAGAATATCGAGATGATTTGTTATTTATTGCCTACAATGCCCAGCGTCGAAATGATACAAATCTCAATGTTTCTGAGTATGGTTTACAGCCAATAATTGATGATTATATCCTGATATGTCTTGCTGATTTAACTTATTTAGCTGATTTAGTTTCCTCAGTTATTAAGCATCCTCAAGATGCAGAACACCAAACATTAAATGGAATTCTCCACAGCCTCAGTGATGGGCAATTAAAATTTACCTATCACAGCATTGCTGAGAATCGTGGTGTTTTAACTAATGTGGTAAATAATGCTTTAATCCAGGCTCATACTAGACTCAATACTGATGAGCAGACCTACTATGAACCTTTGTTATATCTGCCAACAGGCGTAATTTACTTGGCTTCGCGCAATGCTCCAGCTATCTCGCCGGAAGATTTACCAGATCGTGTAGTTAATAGTATTAAATCGCTTTGTTCAGGTCAATTACGCCTGAGACAAACAGGATTTGGTAGAGATGGCAAAGGCATGAAATATGCCGAATATTACAACTTATTTTTTGATGATATAGGCTTGATGAAAGTAGCCTTAGATGCAACATTACGCATCTTAAACCCTAATAAAGGCTCTGTTGCTAAAAGTCGCAGCGAAAATCTGAATAAGTTTCAGCAACAAAATGTTTTATCTGCTGATTATGACTTCAAATTTGAAGATGATATCCGCATTGACCAAATAGCAGAATTTGGGGATTTAGTTAGCCGGAAGATTTGGGAAGAAACAGTTAATCGCGTTGATTCTGCTCGTAAGAAAGATAAAAAGCTGCCAGCAGTTCCCGATTTTGATTTAACTCACAAAGTTGCAGAATTTTGGAATATAGCAGAATGTTTACCCCAAATTAGAGAAATTCAACGCATTAATGAAAGTCTCAAAGAAAACAAGTTAAAGGGAAATACTGGAGGAGTACCTTATGAATGGTACTATCTGGCGGCTAAATATTTAGAACATCATCCAGGTATTGAAGATGTCCGCGAAGCTTGTCAGCAAGTCATTGACTATTTGACAACCTTAATTTTTCCGATAATTTCTCAGTATGAATTACCTGATGGTTGGGATGATTTAAGGCTTTGGGTAAAACGAGTTGTCATGTTACCAGGCACTAATCAAGAGCCATCTGTTAAAACTCAAGTTGAAACATTTCTAAATGAGTTAGATAATTACAATGCTGCGAAAAAAGCAGGGCGAGGGAAACAATTAATCTGCTCAATTTCTCATTCTGCTTACACGGTTACTGAGCAAATGGAATCAGCAGTTTTATTTACGCCACAAGTTTATACAAATAAGCAGATGTTAGGAGGTTCCAACGCTAAACGCAATATCTCCAGTATTGCAGGTATGGAGATGATGCTGAGGCAAATCTTGATGAATCAAACTCAAGCTGTAGGTAAGCGATTTGAAGATGGTAAATATCGCTATCTCTACTTTTATCCTACTTATTACTTTACTCCAGAGACTAATAAGTTTTTGCAGAAAGCATACAATGGTATTGCTCAAACTCGCTTTGATACGGGCGTTCGGAATCATTTTATCAGTAAGGATTTACAGGCGGACTTGGGGCGCGATCGCTACCAAAGTGTAGATAGTTTCTTAATCGATGAAAACCTCCAGCGTGACAAGGATCGCACCTTTAAGCTTTCCTATCCTGAAGACCAGCCTTTAACATTTTACTTCATGGCGCTCCCGCCAGGAAGAGACAGCACCGATACAGAATCTTGGGTAATGCCAACTTGGTTAGCGTTTGCTTTCCCAATGATTTTAGATGTTAAAACTGTGATTTCAGAGTCACCAATTCCACCTTTTAATGATGGGGCTGAATTTGAGGAAAGCGTTTTCCTTGATAGTGCGCCTCATGCTTTTCGTGCTTTAGTAAGGCGCGATCGCTTCCGTCTTGACTACATCCTCGAAGGCTGGAACGAAAACGGCATCCAATATCCAGCACCTTTAAATGTGCTTACCGCCGCTTATGCCATTCATTTAGATGTGAATGCGCGACAGGGGAAGTCTGGTTACGATGCCAACTGGGGGAGATTTACGGAACTGGCTAAAGATTTTGAAACCAGTCCACTGTACGTCTTTTCTTATCTCAATCGGTGGGTGCGTAACCAAAAAGTTGATGCTGCAAGCTTGAGTAAAATTAAGCTTTATGCTAACCACTTTTACCCTTGTTTTGACCCTTATGTTAAATATGATTTTCACCTGGAGAAATGGACTATGGCAGAAGAATCACACTTGCATCATCCCAAAAAATTAACTGAACTTTACCGCAAATTTTACCGAGCAAAATCTAGTAAAGGAAAACCAATCAAGTCTAATGCTATCTTGAAACCAATTGATGAGGCTGCTGAGACTATTATCAAAGCCGACAAAAACTTCTTTCAAGGTGAAGTATTAGTTGATGCGGTAGCTGCAAAAATTTTTAAATTGATGGAGCGAGTGCGTAACTCAACAGCAGAGGGACGTTGGGTTATCGTTCATCGTGATGAAGAAAGAGAGGCAATTTTAAATTTTGCACAACACTTTGTAGTAGAAGTTTTTGAAAAATCATTTGCAGGCGATCGCGCTCGTTTAGCTGGCCGTCAACTCAATCTAATCAAAGATACTTGCGAGTTTTTATATCGTCTAGAAAATGATAAAGAACGCCATGATAAAGGTAATAAACCTGATAATGATATACAAGAAGAAAATGAAGATGAAGCTTTGTAGGCTATTTTAGCCTATAGAAATAACGATTCTGCGTACAAAACTATCAAGCGATTATTTCATTTAATTTGGAGACAAAAAATATGTCATTATTGAAGACTGTTGAAGCGAAGTTTTTTCAATCTGAAATTCCATACAAGCCAATGGGTAAATATGTCCATTTTTTGACTATTCGTATTACCGAGTCTTATCCTTTATTTCAGACAGATTCAGAACTTAATAAAGCACGGGTAAGAGCCGGAGTCAAAGATAAAACTACAATTAGCCGTTTGTCGATGTTCAAACGTAAGCAATCAACGCCAGAACGTTTAGTAGGCCGAGAATTGCTACGGAACTATGGTTTAATGACTGCTGAAGAATGTGAATATAACGTAGCTTTTGCAATGGATAATCCTGATTGCATTATTTACGGGTTTGCTATTGGTGATTCTGGCTCTGAAAAATCCAAAGTTGTCGTAGATACAGCATTTTCAATTACATCTTTTGATGAATCACACGAAAGTTTTACCCTCAATGCTCCCTATGAAAATGGCACAATGGCTGCAAAAGGAGAAAAGAAATCAGATGGTAAAGTAGATGGTGAAATAGGTACAGTAACAGCCAGAATTAACCAACAAGACCATATTAGACCGCAAGTTTTCTTCCCTAGTATTGTCACCTTGAAAGACCCCACTGAAGCTAGCTTCCTTTACGTTTTTAATAACATTTTGCGAACTCGTCACTATGGGGCGCAAACTACCCGTACAGGTCGCGTTAGAAATGAGTTAATTGGTGTCGTATTTGCGGATGGAGAAATCACTAGTAACCTGCGTTGGACTCAGGCAATATATGACCAAATGAAATCTAATAATACTATAAATCCTCCCGATCCACTAGATGAAGATGATGTAATTACTGCTGCTAAAAATGCTATTGAGGCGTTAATGGCTGATGAGTTCATTGTTCATAGAGATTTCATTGGTGATGCTTTTGTATCCTTAATTAATGAAGTCAAAACTTTAACAGGAAGTGAGAAAGGAATTCAGGCAATTTTGCAAAAAGCTGATGCAGAAGCTAAAGATTATGCCAAGAAGCATATCAGCAAGAAGAAAACTGCTGCTAAAGCGGGGAAAGAGTAATGGTGTTTATTTACCGTTGTCAATTAGAGTTGCACGACAGCCTTTATTTCGCAACTCGTGAAATCGGGCGATTGTATGAAACAGAGCCAATAATCCACAATTACGCTCTTTGTTATGCATTGGGTTTAGTTGATAGCAAAATCTACTCTACTACCGTTGCTGAAGAACATTCCTATCGATACTTTTGCCCCGAACAAGTGCCAAAATATGAGGAGCATTTAACGCCACTCAATCAACAGAAAATTTACGTAACTCCAGCGCGATCGCTCAATCATTCTTCTATCCTCAACACCTGGAAGTATGCTAATAACAATTATCATGTTGAGATGCAAAAAACTCAGAAAAATATCCCTAGTTTTGGTAGAGCAAAAGAAATTGCGCCAGAAAGTAAATTTGAGTTTTTTGTTATTTCTGGCAATAAACTCAGATTATCAAAATGGATTCGCTTAGGTAAATGGATGAGTAAGGCTGAGGTAATTGTTGAAGAATTACCAAAACATAAAATTGTTGAAGGTATATTTACTTGTACCTACCCTTTAAATCCCCTAGATGTGATGTTCACTAATCAAGTGATTAGCTATGACGTGGTAAATATGCCTCCAGTAAGCTTAATTAAAAATGTGCAAATGCGAGGGCAATACTACCAATTTGATAAAATCCAAGAAGTAAAAATTCCGGCTCGGATGGAATATTGTTTTAATAATTGAACAAATCAACTTAGTACAGTCCTTTTGTAGATGCGTTAAATTTGCGTCTCTACAATACAAAAACTTTTGTATTATGCCCCATAGCCTCGTTCTCAACCTCACACCAAAATCCTCCATCTACCCTGATTTCCTCACCGGCAGACATCTCCACGCCCTATTTTTAACGCTTGTTAGTTCGGTAGATAAAACATTAGGAGACTATCTGCATTCATCCAACGCAGACAAGCCTTTTACTCTTTCTCCCTTACAAATACAACCAAGCCACAAAAATTATCACACCTTGCAATTATGTCATCAAAAACCTATTGCCCCAGGTACTTGCTGTTGGTGGCGCATCTCTCTATTAGACGACACTCTATTTAGCAAGCTGACTCCGCTATGGCTAAACCTTAACCCCAACCAACCTTGGCATTTGGGTTCTGCTGATTTATTTATTACCAGCATTCAAGGGACACCCCAATCTACCCAACCTTGGGCAAATGCTTGCACCTACGCACAATTATATGAACAAGCATCAGAAAGCGATCGCACTATTAACTTCACCTTTGCCACCCCTACAGCATTTCGTCAAGGAGGATACGATACCGTACTACCAATTCGAGAATGTGTCTTTAACAGTCTTCTCAGTCGCTGGAATAAATACAGTGGGATTGAATTTGATAATATCCCCGTCGAATCTATTTATCCCAGTTTTTTTAACATCAATACCCAAATTCTAAGCAACTACGATAGCAAATTTATTGGCTGTGTTGGCGAAATTAGCTATCGTATTTTTGGTGAAATGGAACCAATATCAATCAAAAAAATAAATGCCTTAGCTGATTTTGCAATATATGCAGGCGTAGGGCGAAAAAGCACAATGGGTATGGGTATGGTTAGAAGAGTTAGAAATTAGCAATTGTTAATAAAGCTAAAAATAATAAAAGATAAATAACCAATGAGAAATGACGAATATATTCAAATTGCAGCATTAAACCAATATGCTTACTGCCCGCACCGCTGCTGGCGGATGTTTTGTGCGGGAGAATTTATTGACAACCAATACACAATTGAAGGCACAAGTTTACATGAACGCGTGCATACTGTTAGTGAAGGGAACCGCGAATCAACTTGGCAAATTCGGGCAATCTGGCTGAAATCAGATACACATAAACTCATTGGTAAATCAGACTTAATCGAAGCTGAAAATGGCGAATTTTATCCTGTTGAATACAAACGCGGACGCAAAGGTGAATGGGATAACGATGAACTGCAAGTCTGCGCCCAAGCCTTGTGTTTAGAAGAAATGACCGGAAAAACTATTAATACTGGTTATATCTATTACGCACATTCGCACCAACGCCAATTAGTCGAGATAAATGAAGAGTTGCGACAAAGTGCGATCGCTACTATCGAAGCTGTGCAAATACTTTTATCTACAGGGACAATGCCTAAAGCTGTCAAGACCAAGCGCTGCGATGGATGCAGCTTGTATGGACGATGTTTACCTCAAGCAACAGAAAAAGTAAGTCGCTATCAAGAAGCACTCTAACTTTTTGATTTTAAATTTTTTAACAATCAAACACTCATAACACTCAACTCATACTTTATGGGCACAGTTTACATTTCCCAAAATGATGCATTTATCGGTAAAATCGACGAACGATTAAGCGTCAAGTTCGACAAAAAAACGATTTTAGATATACCATTACTCAAAATCGATGGTATTGTAGTTTTAGGGCGTGCTACAGTTTCACCAGCTGTTGTTAATGAACTATTAACAAGGCAAATTCCACTGACTTTTCTTACCGATACAGGTCGCTATCTCGGACGATTAGAGCCAGAAGTTACCAAAAATATCTTTGTTCGCAAAGCCCAATGGCAAGCAGCGGGTGAGTCACCTCAAGCAATTCACGCCGTACAAGCGTTTGTACGCGGTAAACTTAAAAACTACCGCAACACTCTTATCCGCCGTCAACGCGATACAGACTTGGATTTATCTGCTAGCATTACCCGCATAGAACATGCGATCGCACCCATCGACACAACACAAACAGTAAACTCGTTACGTGGGCTGGAAGGTGCGGGGAGTGCTGCATATTTTGGCTGTTTCAACCAACTCATTCGCAATGCGGAATTTGAATTTAAAACCCGCGTCCGGCGTCCCCCAACCGATCCAGTCAATTCCCTACTCAGCTTTGGGTACTCGTTGCTGCGTCACGATGTTCAAGGTGCAGTTAACATTGTCGGGTTTGACCCTTATTTGGGGTATTTGCATTGCGATCGCTACGGTCGTCCATCGCTGGCTTTGGACTTAATGGAGGAGTTTCGCCCATTAATAGTAGATGCAGTTGTACTATTGGCAATAAACAAACGCTATTTGACACCCGCAGATTTTGTTACAGAGCCATTAAGCGGTGCGGTTTCCCTTACCCCTGAAGGACGCAAAACCTTTTTGCGGCTGTACGCACAGAAAAAACAATCTGAGTTTAAACATCCAGTCTTAGGACGCAAATGCATGTATCAAGAAGCTTTTGAACTGCAAGCCCGGTTGCTTGCAAAATACTTAATGGGCGAAAGCGAAAAATATCCACCACTGGTTTTGAAATAATCAATTCAAAGAGTGCAAGTCACGATGAACGTTGTTGTCTCCTACGATATTTCTGAAGATAAACGCCGTACCAAAATTCACAGCACCCTTAAGTCTTACGGGCAATGGGTACAATATAGCGTGTTTGAATGTCAGCTTACCGATACCCAATATGCAAAATTGCGATCGCGCTTGAACAAGTTGATTAAGCCTGACACCGATAGCATTCGCTTTTACTTTCTATGCGCGTGTTGTTTTGGTAAAGTTGAACGTATCGGTGGCGAACAACCCCGCGATGAAACAATTTTCTTTGCTTAGTGCGCGGATGGGTAGGTGTAGAAAAAGAGGTTTTGATGAAAATGGCTGAATCCCTTGCAAGACACAGCTTTGCCATTGTCTTCACTCGCTAGCTACCCGCGCACCATACACAGTAAAGGTTTCAGCTTTTTTGACATTGTGCGATCGCTTTGGAGTGTGTTATGATTTTCCCATCCGCGCAACCGAACCTTGAAAACCTCATACTGACTCAGTTTTAGCCTCTTACTGTTGAAATTTCACTTACTCCCTATTAGGGATTGAAACCTTTCAACGGCTTGGTAAAAGGACTTTGGAGTAAAGTTGAAATTTCACTTACTCCCTATTAGGGATTGAAACATATTAATCAACTTAGGGAGGCTTGATCCTCCAGTAGGGTTGAAATTTCACTTACTCCCTATTAGGGATTGAAACGAACTTAGTTCTATCCCCACGACACAATACTGCTTGTTGAAATTTCACTTACTCCCTATTAGGGATTGAAACTGATTATTTAGACAAAGATAAATCTAGTAAGAGTTGTGTTGAAATTTCACTTACTCCCTATTAGGGATTGAAACACCATTGGCAGCGGGAAAATCAGAGCCATAAACTAAAACGTTGAAATTTCACTTACTCCCTATTAGGGATTGAAACTTTAGCTGAGGCTTTAACTTTGGTACTAAAAACTAAGGTTGAAATTTCACTTACTCCCTATTAGGGATTGAAACAAATTGAATACGGTTAATACTATCTTGATGTTTGTTGAAATTTCACTTACTCCCTATTAGGGATTGAAACAACTCCTTTCAAAAGGAGAGATAGCCCAAAGAGAGTTGAAATTTCACTTACTCCCTATTAGGGATTGAAACTGCTTCCGACCTCTTTAATATAGCTAATAATCCAAAGGTTGAAATTTCACTTACTCCCTATTAGGGATTGAAACATCAGTAAATTCATCGATATTTTCGATAATCACATGTTGAAATTTCACTTACTCCCTATTAGGGATTGAAACAGAGGCATTGATAATTGCGTTATTAGCATCAAAAAGGTTGAAATTTCACTTACTCCCTATTAGGGATTGAAACTTATAGATTTACCTAATTTCATTGCCCTTGCTGCGTTGAAATTTCACTTACTCCCTATTAGGGATTGAAACCACTTGCAGTCCTAAAGCTAAAGTGCCTCCATCGTTTGTTGAAATTTCACTTACTCCCTATTAGGGATTGAAACGCGTAGTAGCTTCAATGGAACACCAAAGGGAGTTTATGACGTTGAAATTTCACTTACTCCCTATTAGGGATTGAAACCTGGTTCGGGGAAATCAACCTTGGAACGATTTAGTTGAAATTTCACTTACTCCCTATTAGGGATTGAAACTTCTATCTCCTGAGTAATGAACATCATTAAACTTAGTTGAAATTTCACTTACTCCCTATTAGGGATTGAAACAGAAGGAAGAGTAGATGGTAAATGCCACAACTACAGTTGAAATTTCACTTACTCCCTATTAGGGATTGAAACAGCAGTGGTAGAGGGTGGTTTAGGGAAAAAGGGTTGAAATTTCACTTACTCCCTATTAGGGATTGAAACGTGCAAATTGCCTCGGCATTGCCTGCGATTGGGTTCGTTGAAATTTCACTTACTCCCTATTAGGGATTGAAACTTCAGATTGGGGTGAGCATCTAAGGCGGCTACGACGTTGAAATTTCACTTACTCCCTATTAGGGATTGAAACCTTGTGTAGTTGATTTTGGAAGCCCCAACTTCAGCGAAGTTGAAATTTCACTTACTCCCTATTAGGGATTGAAACAAGGAAGAAAACCTCTAACACCTAATCAAGTCATTGTTGAAATTTCACTTACTCCCTATTAGGGATTGAAACAACAGTACTTTACGTGCATACACATTATCTTTAATCGTTGAAATTTCACTTACTCCCTATTAGGGATTGAAACCAATTTTACGCCCACCTTGTACCAACTCAACAGGTTGAAATTTCACTTACTCCCTATTAGGGATTGAAACAAGTCCTCTCTCTTTTTTGGAACTAAGAATAAATCGTTGAAATTTCACTTACTCCCTATTAGGGATTGAAACAGGGGATCTTACGAGATATCAGGAGGTAAAAAAGGTTGAAATTTCACTTACTCCCTATTAGGGATTGAAACTTTTAAATTTTCAGTTTTAGGACTCAAATTTAGAGTTGAAATTTCACTTACTCCCTATTAGGGATTGAAACTTATGATTTCGGCTTTTCTATCCGCGTATTTATCAGGTTGAAATTTCACTTACTCCCTATTAGGGATTGAAACAGAACTCTTCACTACTGGGAAAAAGGCATCATTAATGTTGAAATTTCACTTACTCCCTATTAGGGATTGAAACTTGCCTCCTCCTGTAGCTAATTGAGCCATTACCGTTGAAATTTCACTTACTCCCTATTAGGGATTGAAACCGAGGGATTTCCATTCTCTGGATTTGGTAATCTATGTTGAAATTTCACTTACTCCCTATTAGGGATTGAAACAACAAAAAAGTCAAACAAACCAGTGAAAGACACACCGTTGAAATTTCACTTACTCCCTATTAGGGATTGAAACGACTTTGAATTTCTTTGGGTGAGTAGATATTGATTGTTGAAATTTCACTTACTCCCTATTAGGGATTGAAACGGGCTACGTAAGCTCGGTACAAAACACTGGTGGTTGAAATTTCACTTACTCCCTATTAGGGATTGAAACCACCGGAGTTCCCGGAACCCGTATATTTTACCTAGGTTGAAATTTCACTTACTCCCTATTAGGGATTGAAACATGATGGGATTACCCTTAAAATAAAGGTGTATTGGGTTGAAATTTCACTTACTCCCTATTAGGGATTGAAACGCCGAAAAACCGACCCCGCAGGGCGAAGCGAAAGGTTGAAATTTCACTTACTCCCTATTAGGGATTGAAACAATATAGAAGCCTCTCAATACGCTTTGACTGAAGGTTGAAATTTCACTTACTCCCTATTAGGGATTGAAACGGCACAGGGCGCTACACGGAAGCCCTAGTTAAGGCGTTGAAATTTCACTTACTCCCTATTAGGGATTGAAACGCCGGACTACGCCGACAGCCTTGCCTACTCAGAAGTTGAAATTTCACTTACTCCCTATTAGGGATTGAAACACGCGGGACGATAAGTTCGGACGAATTCGCCACGAGTTGAAATTTCACTTACTCCCTATTAGGGATTGAAACAAGTAGAACCGACCAGCTATGAGTAGCCACAGATTGTTGAAATTTCACTTACTCCCTATTAGGGATTGAAACTGGACGCATATTTACGCCGAAATGACACCTGAGGAGCGAGTTGAAATTTCACTTACTCCCTATTAGGGATTGAAACATCTATTTCAAATTCTTTACCGTCAATATTGACTAGCGTTGAAATTTCACTTACTCCCTATTAGGGATTGAAACTTTGATACTGCCTCTGCGCCACGCATATAGATGGTTGAAATTTCACTTACTCCCTATTAGGGATTGAAACAATTGACTGGGGCGGCGTACTCGTTGGAGTGGGGGCGTTGAAATTTCACTTACTCCCTATTAGGGATTGAAACTGACTCCCTTTTATGTCGCGCACGCCTATGCGATAGCATTGCTTGTTGAAATTTCACTTACTCCCTATTAGGGATTGAAACGGGCACAGTCGGCGCACAAGGTATTGCCGTCTAAGTTGAAATTTCACTTACTCCCTATTAGGGATTGAAACTACGCTCTCGGCAGGCTCTACCGACACCCTCCAGAGTTGAAATTTCACTTACTCCCTATTAGGGATTGAAACAATCCATCAGTAAATAACAGACGTAATTCTTCAGGTTGAAATTTCACTTACTCCCTATTAGGGATTGAAACCGCTTTATTAGAATTCCAAGCAATTCGCTTGCGAAGTTGAAATTTCAGTTACTCCCTATTAGGGATTGAAACCGTAATTTGAAAAGGTGTACATGAATTCAAACACGTTGAAATTTCAGTTACTCCCTATTAGGGATTGAAACGCAGGGCGTACCGGGGGCGACGGGGGCAACTGGCGGTGGTGTTGAAATTTCAGTTACTCCCTATTAGGGATTGAAACGAGCAAAGGGCTAATGCGGCTAATACGACTGGATGTTGAAATTTCAGTTACTCCCTATTAGGGATTGAAACGGGGAGCGAAGCACATTCGGTAACTTTATCCCCGGAGTTGAAATTTCAGTTACTCCCTATTAGGGATTGAAACAGAGACAAGCACTTTAAGGATAAAAGTAACCCCGGAGTTGAAATTTCACTCAGATTGCTTTATTGCATCTTATTTCATCCTTAATCCTTCATCCTTTAATTGCCCATCTTCCATATAAATGATGCGATCGGCAATATCAAGGATGCGGTTGTCATGAGTAACGAGCAAAATTGTACAGCCTTGTTCTTTAGCAAGTTTTTGCATTAATTCGACGACATCGCGTCCCGATTTTTTGTCGAGTGCAGCAGTGGGTTCGTCTGCTAAAACTATTTTAGGTTGGCTGATCAAGGCACGAGCGATCGCTACTCTTTGTTTTTGTCCACCTGATAGATTTTCTGGGTAATAATTAGCACGATTTCCCAAACCAACTGTTTCTAACATGGCAAGCGCTTTGCCATCCATGTCTTGATTTAACATCTCTTCATGTAACTCTAGAGACATTCGTACATTTTCTTTAGCTGTCAAAAATGTCATCAAGTTATGTGCTTGGAAAATATAGCCAATCTGTCGCCGAATTTGGGTTAACTGCTTTTTGCTGGCTTTGCACATTTCCTCTGATAAGATTTTTAGGCTACCTTCTTGAGGAGAACGCAGTCCACCCATTAACGACAATAATGTGGTTTTTCCGGAACCACTTGGACCTGTCATAATTACTATGTCGCCTGGATAAATTTCTAAGTTAATGTCAAATAATGCTTGTTTGCGAACTTCTCCGCTACCAAAGTAATGGTTGAGGTTTTGGACGGAGATGACGGGTTGTGTTGACATGGAATTTTTCTCACGCAGAGGCGCAGAGGAGGAAAGTTAGAATATATCGGCGGGATCGGCAGCTTGTAGTTTTCGCATGGCGATCGCACCAGATGCACTACACATGACTACGGTTAAAATAAATACACTGATGGCGCGGCTGAGTGTCATGCCAATCGGTAGCAGTGTCGCTGCATAAGTCAATTGATAAAGTCCGATGGAAATCAAAAATCCGGGAATATACCCTAATATCGCTAAGAGGAGTGCTTCTTGTAACAGCACGCCAAGAAGGTAGCGATCGCTATAACCCATCGCTTTTAATGTGGCATACTCTGGTAAATGATTTGTCACATCGGTGTAGAGTATTTGATAAACAATCACAATCCCGACGATAAAGCCGACTACTACACCAAGTCCAAAAATAAAGCCAATTGTGCCTTGGCTTTCCCAGTAATATCTCTCTATTGCAACAAAACCTTGGGTAGTTAAGATTTTCACATCCTTTGGCAAAATTGCGGTAAGTTGCGCTTGGGCTACGTCAGGATTTATACCGGGTTTGAGTTGGATTAAACCTACGTCTATTTGATGCGGTTGACGTTCGGGAAACAACTTCAAGAATGTGGAATCGCTGGTAATAACGTTACCGTCAGCACCAAAGGATGTGCCAAGAGTAAACAGTCCTGTTACTTGAATGTTTTGGTTATTCAATTCTGTTTCCATTGTCTGATGCTTTTGCAATATATCGGCGATCGCACCATATTCTGGACGAGAAGCGCGATCGAATAATACGTTATCCAGAAGTTTTAAATCTGTCGCATTTTGTCTGACTTCTGGTAACTTAAAGCTAGGAGCTTCAGGTTCTACTCCCCATATCAAAATCGCCCGATTTAAGCGAGTTTGAGCATTTTTCCACTGTCCTATCGCAATATAAATTGAACTGACTGCTTCAACATTTTCCGAAGCCAATGTTTGATACAATCGTTCTCTAAGAAAGCTTTTCGGTGAAGCTAAAGTTTGAAATTGGGGATTAATAACTACCAAATCTGCTTGTAGTAAGCTATGCGCCAAGGTCGCGCTGTCATAAAGCGAGTCTTGTAAGCCCAATTGACTAAACATTAGCATGTCTGCAAAAGCAATCCCAGCCGCTGCAACCATTAGACGAGTTTTTTCTTTCATTAACTGCCGCCACGCTAGCGGAGTTTTCCGAAATAATTTGCCCAGCATATTATAATCCTAAGAATTGATAACTTCGTAGTCGGCGCTTTAGCGCTGAAATGTTAACTACAATTAATTAGTTTGCTGTTCAACTTGGCGCTGTCGTCTTAACAGAAACAACGGCAAACCAAACGAAACACCAACCAAAAAATTGCAGACAACGTAAACCCAGAGATGTCGCATTTTCAAACGTGTTCCTTCCCAAAATACAAATGTCCAAAAGACTAGGGATGACACCGCAACATCCATGCCAAAAAATCCCGAAATTCGGTTAGCAAAAAGCTGTTCAAAAAACAGCTTAATATCAAATCCATGTTCCAAAAGAAACGGAACGAGCTGAGAATAGGGCAAAACAAAACCAACGATGCAAAGTATTAAGTAGAGACTTTGAAGCATATTGAAATTCTCCATTTATATCAGACATTCGTTATAAATCAGGGAATTGGAAATTTACAATTCAATTGCTGTCTGCACCTGCAAGTTGGTGAAACCCGCAACTCGTTGACTATCTTCGGGGTGAAGGCGAATTTTTACTTCAATTACTCGGCGATCGAGGTTTTCTCCTGGCTGATTGCTGAAGACGTTTTGCCGATTTACCTGCAAGCCAATTTGAGAAACCGTGCCGCGCAGTTTACCGGAAAATGCTTGACTGGTAATTATAGCTTGCTGTCCGAGTTTCACTTTACTAATATCAGTTTGATAAACTTCTGTAACTGCAACCATGCGATTAACTTGTGCTAAATCTGCAATACCAGCGTCATCAATTTTTTCGCCAATTCGCGTGTGAATTTTCAGAATTTTTCCTGTTATTGGTGCTTTGATATAAGCTGCTTCTAAGTCGGTTTTGGCGTGTTTGGCTGAAGCGATCGCATTATCAACTTCTGTCTGCGCTGCTTGCACATCTACCGAACGAACTTCTGCAATACTATTAAATGTGGCTTTGGCTTCGCTGATTTGCTTGTTGCCAGTGGCGTTAATTCGGTTGAGTGTGGCTTTGGCTTCGCTGATTTGCTTGTTGCCAGTGGCGTTAATTCGGTTGAAAACGGCTTTCGCTTCACTTAATTGCTGTTTGCTAGTTTCTACAATTAACCGCTTACTATCAAACAAAGAGCTAGAAATTGCACCTTCTTTATATAATTGTTGATAGCGCTGATATTCAGCTTGTGCGTTGTTAAGTTCGGCTTCAAGTTTTCTAATTGTTGCTTGTTGGGCAATGTTGTCTCCTTGTAATTGCGCTTTTAATCGAGCTATAGTTTCAGCTTGAGCGATTTTATCACCTTGCAATTGCGCCTGCAAACGTTCAACACTAGCTTGTTGTGCTTGAATTTCTCCGGTTTTTGCACCAGCTTTCACTTGTGCGAGTTTAGCTTTGGCGACATTTATCTGTTGTTGAGTTTGTTGGAAAGCGTCTTGCAAGCGATCGCGCGAATCGAGAATTGCCACAACTTGTCCTGCTTTGACTGTATCACCTTCAGATACCAATATTTTCGCTATGCGATCGCCATCCAAAGCTAAAGGTGCAGACAATTTAATTACCTCTGCTTCTGGTTCAAGTCGTGCTAACGCTGTTACTTTTTGAATGCGAGGTGTAGTTTCTACTTGATTAGATGCAGATTTGTCAGCAAGCCCAAATTGAGAAACACCATAAATAGCGATCGCGCCGGTAATTCCAGTTGCGGCAACTATTAACCCAATCAACCAATGACGATTTGAAGGTTTAAATAAAATATTGCTACTCATAATTTTTCCCTGTTCAACTAGTTTATTTCTCGTTTCTCGTTCCCAGGTTAAACCGAATTCTGGCTTTCGTACAGACGCGATTCATCGCGTCTCTACAACTCCTAGCTATTTTCTTTCTCTAAATATGCCGTTAGCATTTTGCCCAATAAAGCGCATTGTTCGGGAATCGAAACCATCTCGTTATTCAATAGACGCTCAAAGATTAAGCCATCAAAAAACGAGTATATAAAGGCGGCAATTACTGGATCTTGAATACCTAAAACATCATATATTGCTTGCTTATATCTCTCATTTATCCGATTAAATGCGTCAACATTTTCCATTCCCTGAGCGTTTTGATGCTGACAAAAATCAACTAATAAATAAGTCCATTTAATCAAATAATCCTCTTTTTTTATTAGGAATTTCCCAATAATTTCTAGCTGTTCTGGCAGCGTTTGCGTTCCTGACAACTCAGCCATTGCCATCGACACATCTTGTTGACATATTTCCTCCATCAATTGCTCAAATAAAGCTTGCTTGCTGGGAAAGTAATGATACAGCGTGCCAGTAGAAACCTTTAAGCCTTCGGCAATTTGGCGCATGGTAATCGAGCCATAGCCTTTCTCGGCAAATAAATCAAAGCATTTGCTAAGTAGTTCTTTGCGATATTGGTCATGATCAACAATCTTCGGCATTAATCGGAAAAAAATATATCGAACGCTCGTTATTAAATAATTTACGATGCTTTTCCCAGTTTTGTCAAGGAAGGGGAGCAGGGGGAGCAGGGGAAGATGAGGGAGAAGAAGAATTAATTCCTTTCCCCTTTACCCTTTAACCTTTACCCCTCAACAAAATTGCCCAATGCTCAAATCATCGCACATTCCGATGAAGCAGATAAATGCTGTATATTATCGCATTTTTCGGTGACAATCTGGGCTTTATAGCTTATATAAAAATTTTTGCAGACAATCTCAAGCTTTATCTTCCACTCTTCATCATTTCCTCATTTTTATCCTCTAGCTTGCGTGAAATGACAACTTACTAAAGTAAGAGGTTTTGTATGAGTAGCTTACGTGTATCAGTTGCCAAAAACTCTACTAAATTGCAGAGACTACTTTTGTCTCTGCGGGTGAATAGCAGCACCCAGTTAGAGATCGCTAAGATTATAAAGCAAAGTCCTGAGTTAAAAATCCTGAGAAGCCAGAGTACGCGACTTGCTTTTCAGCATTTAGGACTAATGAAAAATATTGCCTATTGGTGGTACTTTCATCTGGTTGTTTTCCCTAATAAGCCTCTGTTATTTGCAATCATCCCAGAAGCTTTACTAGCGATTCAGTCATTAGCTCAAAAGTGCCATGAAATTGCGGTTTGCCTGATAACAGGGACTCTTGACGGGGATTTCGAGAGAGAAAGGGTAACGCTACAGGGTAAGAGTAAGCAACTCGCTTCTACTTATTATCCTTACTTTAGTTATGAAAATTTGCGATCGCCTTGCCGCGCTTGTGTTGCGTCAGCTTGTCTGCGACACGCTTTGCGATCGCTTTATTTCACTTTCCCTCAATTTTCCGCTTTGGCGCTTTATCAAAATTAACAGTCCAGCAAATGAGTTAATACTCGGCTATGACGGAGTATGACATGAAAATTCTAGTAGTGGAGGACGATCAGCGTACTGCTTCGATGGTGTCAGAAGTGCTTAGATCCCATAATTACATAGTTGATACGATCGCTGAGAGTCAAACAGCTTTGCAACTAGTGCGAACCTTTGCATATGACCTGATCATCCTCGATATAATTTTGCCTGGGCTGGATGGCATTAGTCTTTGTCGTCAATTGCGAGCTAGCGGTTATCAAATGCCGATTTTGCTATTAACTGTCAAAGATAGCAGCACTGATAAGGTGATGGGTTTAGATGCAGGTGCAGATGATTACATGGTCAAACCTTTTGACGTGTCAGAACTAATTGCCCGCGTTCGCGCTTTATTGCGACGAGGAAGTAATATTTTGGCTACCGTACTCATTTGGGGAAAGCTGCAACTTGATACTAGCAGCAGCAAAGTTATTTATGAAGGGAGGCTTTTACGACTTACAGCAACAGAATATCGTTTATTACAGCTCTTCTTGCGAAACCCGCAACGTATATTTAGCCGGAGTATGATTTTAGACCGTCTTTGGTCTATTGCCGAGTATCCGGGTGAGGATGCGGTGACAACTCATATCAAAAAACTTCGCCAAAAATTAAAAGCAGCAGGAATGACTGCTGATTTAATTGAAACAATCTACGGCTTAGGATATCGGCTTTTACCTCCACCAGATCAACGGACACCTGCACCTGAGCGGTCATTATCTTCTAGTGATGCGGACAGGCAACAGGCTGAAAATATGGTGATAGAATCTGTTAACAATATTTGGCAGCGCAACAAGGAGAGCTTTACTAGTCAGTTGGCATTATTTGAGCAGGTGGTTGCTGCTTTGATGACAGACACCCTAAACGAGCAAATCCAACACGCAGCCAAGCTAGAAGCTCATAAAATGGCAGGTTCACTGGGTTCTTTTGGCTTTAATGAAGGTTCCAGATTAGCACGCGAGATTGAAGAGTTGCTCGAAACTGAAGCAATTGGACAACAATCAACACAACTACAGCAACTAGTTAGTTTGTTACAACAAGAACTAGAAAAGACACCAACTCTAAGTGCTGTTGTCCCTGTTTTGGAACAATCTGCTGTAATACTGATAATTGATGACGATCGCTTATTAGTTGAACAAATCATGCAATCGGCGATCGCTTTAAATTTGCGCTTAGTAGTTGCGAATTCTTTGGCTGCTGGTAGAGAAGCGATCGCTCAAAATCCCCCGGACGCAATTTTGCTCAATCTGATTTTTGCTAACACCAATGAGAATGGACTCACGCTACTGACTGAATTAGCACAAAGTAAATCTTCAATCCCGGTGTTAGTTTTGACCATAAGGGGTAGCTTGCTTGACCGAGTAGAAGTAGCTCGTTTAGGCGCTCGTGCCTTTTTACACAAGCCCATAGCCCCAGAGCAAATCCTCAAAGCTGTCACCCAGATACTGAATCAAGCTACGGTGAACGAAGCCAGAGTTCTAATCGTGGATGATGATTCCCAAGTACTGACAACTTTGAGCGATTTACTACAACCTTGGGGACTTGATGTCACAACCTTAGAAGATCCCCAATATTTCTGGGAAGTGCTAACTACTACAGTTCCCGACCTACTAATTTTAGACGCTTCTATGCCTACGTTCAGCGGTATTGACCTTTGCCAAGTAGTACGTCAAGATCCTCATTGGGGAGATTTACCTATCGTAGTACTGACATCTGACACAAATGCTGATACCATACGTCAAGTATTTGCCGCAGGTGCAGATGATTATGTAGGTAAACCGATTGTGGAACCAGAACTTATTACCCGGATTATCAGCCGTTTAAAACGGATACAACTGTGGTAAGAGAAACTTTTGAGTCCTGAGTTCCGAGCCGGAGAAACTTTAGAAATCTTGAGTTCTGAGTCCTGAGTTTTAAATTTTGACTTTTAAATTTAACTCAACACTCAACGCTCAACAATCACCACTCTTACTCTGCTCTCAGCACTCGGTAGTGATATTATTTATATATTATTAATTGTTAATTAAAAATTAATCATGCTTCGATTGGCGCTGGAATAAAGTATTTTCCTAAGATCCAATAGGTATACCATCATAAATAAAAGCGTAAAATTTACTGTAGAGACGTTTCAGCAAACGTCTCTACATTGCAATCTAGGTAGCCACAATTCATTTAGGAACGCTATACTAATGACTACTTCAATTAAAGAGCAAAAAATTAATAATACTTGAAAATGTAATTATTATGCAAACAAATGTAGATTTAACTAATTGCGATCGCGAAGAAATTCACATTCCTGGTTTAATTCAACCACATGGTCTTCTCTTTGTTTTAAAAGAATCAGATTTTACTATTTTACAAGTTAGCAAAAATAGTTTTGATTTGATTGGAATACATCCAGAAGAATTGTTAAGTAAACAACTTCAAAAATTAATAGATGCAGAGCAAATTTATGCTATTGAACAATGTTTATCTAACGACTTTGAAAGCGTAAATGCTCTCAAAATATCTTTTAAAAACCAAAACAATACTTTGTTATTTGATGGAATTATACATAATTATAAAAATAATATAATTCTCGAATTATTGCCTGTCACATCACAAAATTCTCAAGACTTTTTTAGCTTTTATCAATTAGTAAAAAATCCTATACAAAAAATACAAGATACACTTACTTTACAAGAATTGTGTCAAGTTTTAGCCAAACAGGTGCGAAAAATTACAGGATTTGACCGAGTTATGATCTATCGCTTTGATGCGGAAGGCGCTGGTAAGGTCATAGCCGAAGATAAATTAAATGATTTGGCTTCTTATTTGAGTTTACACTATCCTGCATCAGATATTCCCAAACAAGCAAAGCAATTATATATTTTTAATTGGTTACGGTTAATTCCTGATGTTAATTATCAACCTGTAGAACTGATTCCTACTCATAGTCCAATTAATAATGAACCTATAGATTTAAGTTACTCAGTTTTGAGGAGTGTTTCTCCCATACATATTGAATATTTGCAGAATATGGGCGTTAGTGCTTCTATGTCAATTTCTTTAATTAAAAATAAAAAATTATGGGGATTGATTGCCTGCCATCATAATACACCTAAATATGTACCCTATTATATCCGCACTGTCTGCGAATTTTTGGGACATGTTATGTCTTTAGACATTGGGACTAAAGAAGAAAATGAAGATTTAGATTACAAACTTCAACTTAAGACAATTCAATCAAAGTTGGTTGAGGCTATTTCTCAAACCACAAATTTAGGGCATACTTTAATTGAGCAGAAAAATGAATTATTAGAATTAGCCAGCGCTCAAGGTGTTGCTGTCTGCTTGAATCAAGAATTGCTATTATTTGGTAAAACGCCTAAAGAAGCAGATATTCAAGATTTAATAGGCTGGTTAACAGCGAATATTAAGAGCGATAACGTTTTTTCTACAGATTCATTAGCAAAACTTTACCCAGCATCAGAAAATTTTCAAAATGTTGCGGGTGGAATGCTAGCACTTGCGATTGCCAAAACTCAAAAACATTGGATTTTGTGGTTTCGTCCAGAAGTTATTGAAACTGTAAAATGGGGGGGAAATCCTAACAAACCAGTGGAAGTTGACGAAAATGGTAGTTTGCATCTGTCACCACGTAAATCCTTTGAAATGTGGCAAGAAACAGTACGATTTAAATCTTTACCTTGGAGACAATGTGAAATTGATGGTGCTTTAGAACTCAAAAGCGCAATTGTAGGAATGGTACTAAAAAAAGCGGATGAACTAGCAAAAATTAATATCGAATTAGAACGCAGGAACAGCGAATTAGATGCTTTTGCTTACATTGCTTCTCATGATTTAAAAGAACCGCTACGGGGAATTCACAACTACTCAACATTTCTCATTGAAGATTACGCTGATTCGCTGAATGAAGATGGAATTGCAAAACTGCAAACTCTGGTGCGTCTGACTCAGCGAATGGAAAATTTGATTAATTCTCTGTTGCATTTTTCTCGTTTAGGACGAGTCGAACTTGTAATGCGAGGGACAAACTTGCACGAATTAGTAGAAAGTGTCATAGAAGTATTAAAAATTGGTTTAAAAGAGACTAATAATGTAGATATTCACATTTGCCAACGATTACCGGATATTAAATGCGATCGCATTCAAATAAGTGAAGTATTTACTAATTTAATTAGCAACGCAATTAAATACAACGATAAAGCAAATAAATTAGTAGAAATTGGCTTTTTAGAGCAACAAGAAGCAACAAACCAATCCACAATCACTTTTTATGTGCGAGACAATGGTATAGGAATTAGGGAAAAACATCTAGATAATATTTTTCGCATTTTCAAACGTCTGCACGCAGCAAGTCAATATGGTGGTGGTACAGGTGCAGGCTTAACTATTGCCAAAAAAATTGTCGAGCGTCACGGTGGCAAAATTTGGGTAGAATCTACTTATGGGGAAGGTAGCACTTTCTATTTCACATTACCAAGTTGAGGTAAGTAAGTAAATGTTAGGACACCAAACTCCAACATTATTGGTTATTGAAGATAGCGATGAAGATTTTGTTGCTTTACAACGCATGATGAAGAGTGCATCTCTTCCTCACAGAGTTGAACGTTGTACTGATGGCGATGATGCTTTAGACTTTCTCTATCATACTGGCAAATATGTAGATAAGAAAACAGCACCCCGTCCATCTTTAATTTTACTCGACCTCAATTTGCCAGGTACAGATGGGCGAGAAATTCTACACCAATTGAAGCAGGATGATAGTCTGAAAATTATTCCTGTAGTGGTATTTTCTACATCGTCAAATCCCAAAGATATTGAAGCTTGTTATGAATATGGTGTAAATAGTTATATTCTCAAACCAATCGATGCCCATAAATTGAAAATGACAATCGAAATTTTTAGTAAGTACTGGTTTGAAGTAATTAGTCTACCTGATACTGAAAACGTGTAAAAAATAAAATCAGAATTCAGGAGTTAGGAGTCGGGAGTCAGAAGTCAGGAGTCGGGAGTCAGCAGTCAGGAGTTAGGAGTTAGGAGTCAGGAGTCGGGAGTTAGGAGTCGGGAGTCAGGAGTCGGGAGTCAGAAGTCGGGAGTTGGGAGTTAGAAGTCAAAAGTCGGGAGTTAGGAGTTAGGAGTCAGGAGTTAGGAGTTAGGAGTCAGAAGTTAGGAGTCGGGAGTTAGGAGTCAGGAGTCGGGAGTCGGAAGTCAGGAGTCAGAAGTATTGCATGTAAAATAAATGCACACCAGAGAAGCAAAAGAAGCATTAAGGGAAAGCGAAGAGCGGTTTCGCAGTGCCTTTGACCACGCAGCTATTGGCATGGCACTGGTAGGATTAGATGGTCGTTGGCTGAGAGTTAATCCTGCTTTATGTGAAATTCTCAGTTACTCAAAATCAGAACTGCTAGCGACAACTTATCAGGCGATGTCTAGCGACAAGACGCAGAGCGTCTACGCTTCACAAAACAATCACTTTCAGTTTGCTCGCAACATCAAGCAACTGCTATCCGGCTCAATTCGCAGTTTTCAACTAGAAAAAAGCTACCATCACAAACTAGGGCACATCATTTGGATATTAATGAGTGTATCTTTAGTGCAGGATGCTCAAGGTGAACCATCCTACTTTGTCGCTCAAATTCAGGATATCACCGACCGCAAACAAACAGAAGTCGCATTGCAAGAAAGTGAAAGACGATTTCGCGCTATCTTTGACCAAACATTTCAATTTATGTGGCTTTTAAAACTGGATGGTACACTTTTAGAAGCTAATCAAACAGCACTGAATTTTGGCGGATTGCAACCAACAGATGTAGTTGGGTATCCATTTTGGCAAGCGCAGTGGTGGACAATTTCCGAGGAAACACAAACGCAATTAAAAAGCGCGATCACGCAGTGTGCCGAAGGTATCGCTCAAGCCGCAAAAGGCGAATTTGTTCGCTACGAAGTAGATATAATCGGTGCGTCCGGGATAGTGCGAACAATTGACTTTTCCCTCAAACCTCTTTTAGATGAAAGCGGCAAAGTAGTATTATTAATTTCCGAAGGACGGGACATAAGCGATACCTGCGGCACACTTCGTGAACGCGTTGCCGCACTACGCGAACGCAAACTTGCATTATCAGCCTTACGCTGGTGCGAAGACGAATTCCGCGTTCTCAGCGAAGCTTCCCCAGTCGGCATTTTTCGAGTAAATCCCCAAGGACGATGTATCTACACCAATCCTCGCGCTCAAGCAATTTGCGGTTACACCTTTGAAGAAGCTTTAGGACATGGCTGGATCAAATTCGTTCACCCAGAGGATCGTCAGCTTTATTTTTCTCGCTGGTTACAAGCAGTAACAGCAAATCAAGAATTTATTGGCGAACTACGTTCTGTCCATCGAGACGGAAGCATACGTTTTTGTCGGCTGAAAACAGCTCCCATTTTTTCTGACCAAAAAGAATTAATCGGTCATGTCGGAACCATTGAAGACATCACCGAAATGCGAGCCATAGAAAAAATGAAAAACGAATTTCTTTCAATTGTCAGCCACGAATTGCGAACACCATTAGCTTCGATTCGTGGCTCTTTAGGATTGCTCGCTTCCGGACGACTCGACAACCAACCGCAAAAAGCGCGACGCATGTTAGAAATTGCTACCCTTGACACCGAACGCTTAGTACGTTTAGTCAATCAAGTTCTTGATTTAGAGCGACTCGAATCAGGCAAAATTGTATTGGCAAAGCATCCATGTAATGCTGCTACGTTAATGCAGCAAGCAATAGACGCTGTGCAATCCCTTGCCGAAGAAGCCAACATCACCCTAACAGTTTTTCCCCTATCTGTTGAGATATGTGCCGATCGCGATCGCATCATTCAAACTCTTGTCAATCTACTAGGAAACGCCGTTAAATTTTCGCCTTCGAGCAGTACTGTTATTCTTAGTGCAGAAGTTCAACGCGACAAGGAGAAAATAGCTACCTTGTCTCCCTTGTCCCCCACTCCCCCACTCTCCCCCTCCCCCACTCCCCCCCACTCCCCTCTCCCCACTCCCTATCTCTTATTCAAAGTCAAAGACCAAGGGCGAGGTATTCCTGGTGATAAACTAGAAAGTATTTTTGGCAGGTTTGAGCAAGTTGATGCTTCAGACTCTCGCAATCAAGGAGGTACTGGACTTGGGCTAGCTATATGTCGCACTATTGTGCAGCAGCATGGCGGAAAAATTTGGGTTGAAAGCGTTTTAGGTGAAGGCAGTACCTTCTATTTCACCCTTCCACTGTCGTTACAGCAAGGGGAATAAAATCACCCTCAGATTACTACCAGCGCAAGAAGAGGAGTACAGCCTTCCAAAGTAGGCTACCTTTATCGCCTAAAAAAATACTCCTTTGGTAATGCGACAAATTTTGCTGATTGATGATGAAGAACGTTTGAGCGAAGTAGTTCAGACTTGTTTAGAAACCTTAGGAGGTTGGCAAGTACTGATCGCTACCACAGCTAGTGAAGGGTTGCTCATAGCGGAAATTGAACAGCCAAATGCCATTTTGCTAGATGTGATGCTGCCAGAAATGGATGGTATCACTTTATTTCATCATCTACAAGAGAAACCTGATACCCAATCGATTCCAGTTATTTTGCTGACTGCGAAAATACAGTTTGCCGAGCCGAATCAGTTTGCCCACTTAGGTGTAGCAGGAGTCATTGCCAAGCCCTTTGACCCTTTGAAGCTGGCAGATCAAGTGGCAAAAATCCTGAATTGGAGTTAAGTTTTATAGTAATATCAAAGACTTAAATAGTTGATATATATATATTGCGAATCTATCTTTAGACATAATTTATAATTTGTTCAGAATTTGCTCATATTTGAGAGATAACCTGGCGTTGGCAAAAGGAAATTAAGAATATCTGCCGTCAAAGCGGATAAGTCTTAATTTGCTGATGCGATCGCATCAGCCTGGTATAAAAAAATTATATGCAAATAAGTAAATCAATTCAGGAAGCAAGCACGGATGAATTGTCGCTAAAGGTGGAAAAAATGGCACAAAAGCAACGCAGCATTCTCATCGTTGATGATTGTCACGAAGATAGGCAAATTTTCCGCCGTTATTTACACCAAGCCTCCAACTACATATATAGTGTCATTGAGTCCGGGTTTGGCGAAGAAGCGTTAGAATTGTGCAAGATTTTACAGCCCGATTGCGTTGTAATCGATTACTGCCTACCTGATATGGATGGTCTTGAGTTTCTTGAGAAATTCAGAAAGGCAAGCAATAAGGCAGATATCCCCGTGGTGATGCTGACAGGTTGCGGTAATGAAGCGATCGCTGTCCAAGCAATGAAAAAAGGAGCTACGGACTATCTCAGCAAAGAACAGCTCACAGCAGAAAATTTGCAAACCACTCTTCAGCACGCTCTCGAAAAAGTAGAACTGCTGTGGAAACTGAAAACGACTCAAGAGCAATTAAAATTTCAGGCTTATATTTTATCTCAAGTAACCGATGCAGTTATGGTTACTGAAGTCAAGGCAATTGATGAGAGCAAAACGCAGATAGTCTATGTCAACGCAGCATTCACCAGCATGACTGGCTACAGTGCTGAGGAGGTTTTAGGTAAAACACCGAGTATCCTCAACGGACTGAAAACTGATCCAAAAGTACTAGAGCAAATTAGTCAAGCGATGGGTACTTATCAGCCTTTAAAGGTAGAACTGATTAACTACCACAAAGACGGATCGGAGTTTTGGTCAGAAATTAATGTTACCCCGATGCTTGACGAAGTTGGGGAATGCACTAATTTTATTTTTGTGCAACGCGACATCAGCCAACACAAACTTGCCGAAGCAGAAAAGCAACAACTACTAACCCTAGAAAAAGCCTGCCGCGTTGAAGCAGAAGCAAGCAACCGTACAAAGGATCAGTTTTTGGCAATTATTTCCCATGAGTTGCGATCGCCTCTGAATGCTATACTCGGTTGGACAAAGTTAATTCAAGGTGGCAAGTTAGACAACTTGGCTACTGCACGAGCATTAGCAACAATTGAGCGTAACGCCAAGTTACAAAACGAGTTAATTCAAGACCTCTTAGACTTTTCACGCATCACAGAAGGTAAACTTCGTCTTGAACTGTTCCCAGTTGATTTGACAGAAATAATTAATGCTGCAATTGATGTAGTGCGTCCATTAGCTGATGCTAAAAGCATTGTCATTGAGTCAGCACTTGAATTTACAATCGGCGAAGTTTTAGGCGATGCCAGCCGATTACAACAAGTTATATGGAATTTACTGACTAACGCGATTAAATTTACACCAGAACAGGGACAGGTTGCAATTTGGTTAGAGCAAGTTGAGTCCTACGCCCAGATTACAGTCAGTGATACAGGTGTTGGTATTAGTCCTGACTTTTTGCCTTACGTGTTCGAGCAATTTAGTCAAGCTGATAACCAATATACAGCAAGGCATAAAGGATTAGGACTAGGACTAGCGATCGTCCGTAGTTTAGTGGAAATGCACAATGGCACTATTACCGCAGCGAGTGACGGTGAAGGGCAGGGTGCAACCTTTAGAGTTAGGTTGCCGCTTCATAATCGAGTATAGGGCAATGGGCATGGGGCATGATAATAAGGGGCATGGGGCATAGCGGTAGGAGATAATTTTTGTTACCCATTGCCCATTGCCCATTGCCCAATTCCTAGTCTAATATGCGATCGCTTGCTGAAATTAATGATAAAATTAGCCGCAAACGTGCGGTAGTGTTGACTGTTGAAGAACTCAAAGCACGAGTTGCAGAAGTTGGCGTTACTCAAGTTGCCAAAGAAACTGATGTCATTACTACCGGCACATTTGAGCCGATGGAATCATCAGGTGCGATTATTAACTTAGGGCACACTGACCCACCAATTAAAATTCGCCGCGCTTGGTTAGATGGTGTCCCCGTATATTCCGGTTTTGGTGCAGTAGATTTATACATAGGTGCAAGCTGTGCCGTCGAAGTCATGGACGGCGAAGAAGTCCGGGAACGCGGTGGTGGTCATGTAATCGAAGATTTAATCGCTGGAAAACCCGTACATGTACGAGCGCAAGGACAAGTAACAGATTGTTACCCCCGCGCCACCTTTGAAACGACAATTACCCGTGAAACCATAAATCAGTTTTATTTATTTAATCCGCGCAATCTTTATCAAAATTTTATCGTAGGCGTAAATGGAGGCGATCGCCCACTTTTTACTTATCTCGGACCACTACAACCGCGTTTGGGGAATGCAGTTTACTCTAACCCAGGTGCCATTTCCCCCCTACTCAACGACCCAGAACTACAGCTTATCGGTATTGGTACGCGAATTTTCTTAGGCGGTGGTGTTGGTTATGTTTCATGGGAAGGTACTCAGCACTTTCCTTTACAAAAGCGATTACCTAATCGTACACCTATCGGTCCTGCCGCCACTTTAGCCTTAATTGGTGATGCCAAGCAAATGGATGCGCGTTGGGTACGCGGTTGCTACTTCAAAAGTTACGGACCTTCCCTAATGTTGGGTGTAGGCGTACCACTTCCGGTATTAAATGAACAAGTCGTAGAACGCGCTTGCGTCACTGACAAAGACTTAGTAGCGCCGATAGTAGACTTTTCTATCCCTCGGCGTGTCCGTCCCACCTTTGGGTTAGTGAGTTACGCCCAACTCAAATCTGGGCGAGTCACTATTGAGGGTAAAACAGTGCGTGCTGCTCCCCTTGCGAGTATGTTTCTTTCCAGACAAGTGGCTCAAGAATTGAAGCAGTGGATTGAAGCTGGGACATTTACCCTGACAGAAGCAGTTTCCCCAATTCCGATGGAGCGATCGTTTTTGCCCCAAGACAGGTGGACAGAGTTTTGATTTATAGGAAGGGGAGATGGGGAGAGGGGGAGAGGGGGAGAGGGGGGGAAAGAACAATTATTCTCCTTGTCTCCTTGTCTCCTTGTCTCCTTGTCTCCTTGTCTCCAAGGAGTCCCCCACTCCCCCCATCTTCCCCTCCCCCACTCCTCTACTGCGGCTTCGGTCGTTTAATTGGCTTAGGAGCCGGTGCTTTGGGTAGGGGATTTGACACTGGCGATGACTCGCCTTTCTTGATTGGGCGGGGGGTTTCGCCGCTACTGCGTCTGGGTGGATATGGTTTTCTGCCGCCACCACCACCGCCACCGCGACCGCCACCGCCACCACGGAAACCGCCTTTTTCAGGTGGTCTGCGTTTTTTGGGCAAATCAGCGATCGCAGTAGCGTTTTCAATCATTAATAAATCAGCTTCTCGCTTTACTTGGAAGTCCCAAAACTTCCCGACAGCTTTCGTACCAAGTACACCTGTAAGTTTCAACTTGAAATACTTGGGTTTGTCATCTGTCTTGCGGGGGGCTTGTTTAATCTTCACCACCAAGCTTTTAGCGTCAAAAGACTGATAAACTACTTCACCACGAACTGAAAAACCGCCATCTGTAATTTCTGATGAAGGTATTAGAGCGCTGGTAGTTTCTTCAGATTCTGATGAAACTTCATTACTAGAAACTAATTCTTGTGAGTTTGAGTCTTGGTTTTCATCTTCTGCCGAATGTTTCGCGAGGTTTTCTGGCTCCCAAACCCCGACAATTTGCAGGTGCAGTGCATCATTTTCTTGCCTTGTACGCGGATATACTACCCACAAATGTTCTTTTTCTAAATCTAAATGATTCTTAACTAAACTCATTATCCGACCTAAAAGGACGGCATTGAGTTCTACACCATCTATAGTCCGGAGGATTCCTTGAGTGAATTGCTCACTACTAGCAACATAGCTACCTCGGACTAAGCCGATCGCTCGATATTGCATCGGTTCGCTGGGAGGGGGAATCGGTTGCTGGCGATTGCCTAAGTTTGCATCTGAGGCAGTCTCGCTGGGGTCAACCTTTAAAGAATTCTCAGGCTTAGAGACGTGGGCTGGTTTTTCAGTTTCAACTTGTTTTCCTGCTTCTATACTAGTTGGCTCTTGATTAGAGGCAGATGATTTGGACGGTTCAGACGACGGCATCAGGTCGGAATTCATATAAACTCCTTGCGGCGGAGACACATCCCATTGTGGGATTTTACTAAGGCAGCTGAAAAGAGCGTTTGTGCGGCGTTTAAAAGTATATTTCTTTCAAATTAGCCACGCCAGAGCGCTCTGTGTGATACTCTAAACGCTAAACTTACCATTTATATACTAAATGTGTAATTTAGCGCCTTTACACTAGTTTGGGCAGCTTAACATAGCTACAATTTCAGAGGATTTCCCCCAAAGGCATCACCTACTTTAGCAGTGTAAATTGCTAATTGTTATAAATTTCACAGTTAAATACCCGTATTCCGCATAGTTTTTAAAATTTTTAACTTTCGGATTTGTGTTAATGATAGTTTCATTATTCAGCAGAAGGACGGTTTTGTGTCTAAACAGGGCAATCGTTGGATGGTTAAGGTAGTGCTGTTGCTGGCAGTTTTTGCTTTTGTCGGGGTTTCTGTTGTTCCTTTAATTACGGCATTTAATGATACGCAACGCCAAACTCAGAACGCCAGTAACCCCAAAGTCGCCAGTTCACCTGCTTCTGACCCAAAATCAAAAGTGGAAGACGAAGTACGGGGTTATGAATTAGTTTTACAACGGGAACCAGAAAATCAAGCCGCGCTTAAAGGGTTATTACAAGCTAGGTTACAGCTGCTGAGTCAAAAAGGAAAAGGTGAAATTCAGCCACCTGACATTCAAGCGGTAATCGAACCTTTGGAAAAGCTAGTCAAGCTGAATCCAGAACAAACGAAATATGCCGTATTATTAGCGCAAGCAAAACAGCAAATTGGCGACAAGGAAGGAGCAGCTCAAGCTTATCGCTCTGTTTTAGCAACTAAACCTGGCGATATTGAAGCTTTACAAGGAATGGTGGCTCTTTTATTATCTCAAAAACGCCCCGAAGCGGCGATCGGCTTGCTGCAAGATACCCTCTCCACCTCAACCCAGGCAAATAAAATTCAACCGGGAAGTGTGGATGCGATCGCCGTGCAAGTACTTTTGGGCAACGTCTACGCTTCCCAAAAACGCTACACTCAAGCTTTTTCTATTTACGATCAGGCAATTAAGAACGATGCTAAAGATTTTCGCCCCGTTTTGGCAAAGGCGTTGCTTGTGAAAGAACAAGGCAAAATTGAAGAGGCAAAACCTTTATTTGACAAAGCTGCCACTTTAGCACCTGCTCAATATAAAGACCAAATTAACCAACAAGCAACAGCCTCACCCAGCCCGACGGCTTCTCCTACACCGTGAGGAGTCGGGGAGAGTGGGGGAGTGGGGGAGTGGGGGAGTGGGGGACAACTAACCACGCTCCAACTAACCATTAACTCCGCTCCTCCTAACTCCCTTCCATCGCCGCAACTACACCAAACACAATAAATAAGCATCCACCAATAATGGTGAGTTGGCGTTCGGAAATTCGCCCAGCTATCATTCGTCCACAACTTACGGCGATGACTGCACAAATAGTATGCCCTAATATCGCGCCCAAAGTTACGCCAAAAGGGTTGTTGCTAGCCGCTAGAGCAATGGTGGCAAATTGTGTGCGATCGCCCCACTCTGCCATAAATGTTAATACAAAGGCTTCTGCTATAATTGACAGTGGCGTTTTTTTCTTGGGCAGTTGCTTCTCTGCTTGTTCTACCGCTTCTTTTGCCTCTTCTAGTACTTCTGCATCACAACTAGATGCAGGCATTCGAGTTGCATCATATAGCAGCTTGATACCAAAGCCGATAAATAAAACAATTTCTGCGTAATGAATATAAAGCTTTGGCAAGAAAGATACCGCTTGCCCCGCTACCACAGAAATTATTGTCATCGCAGCTAAAGCCGCTGTCGCACCTATTAATACCAGCCGTCGCGAGTGACGCATGGCTAAAATTGCGGCGATAAAAAAGGTTTTATCTCCTAATTCGGAAACTGTGATTAATAATAAACCTGCGGTAAAACCTGTTAGCACTCTCTCAAACTCCTAAGGATTTTTTTCCTGTGTGAAGCTTGATGAGGTTGCGAAACTTCACTAAGCTTCACACTTTTTCGTGTGAACTCAGTGAAGGTCTCGCTATCAAATATCTAAATACTTGCCATCTGAACCAGGTTTATCACCAGTATGTTGATTCAAATGTACTGGCTTTTGATTCTTTTGCCAGCAGCTACTCCCCTTCTATATGATATGAATCATACATCTGTCCCAGGTACGAGTCAAGCAAGTAGGGATCAAGCAGTTTGAATAAATTCGTTTCTGTATAACTTAGGGGCAATTCATCAATTGCCCCTACTTTAGTTTTGCGTAAATCCTATAGAACCGATTTGAGATCTAAGAAGGGGTTGCAAGTCTCTTAACCATCAGCCGAATAAAACAAAGATTAACCTTGGCAGTCGCTGTCTTCTAGAGTTCTCTCAAAGTTCTTGACGAGGATGAG
>JAESGY010000124.1_pt1 | contig 65348 bp, 57 predicted proteins | sample 9269841 | NCBI WGS metagenome assembly JAESGY01 (sample SAMN17022865, study PRJNA683097) | algae metagenome | isolation source: Spirirestis rafaelensis WJT71-NPBG6 and co-occurring heterotrophs from... | place: USA: Pinto Wells, Joshua Tree National Park, Colorado Desert, CA | collected 2006-08-15 | reverse complement strand
ACCTGGCCTTCTCCATGGTCATGGCGGTCATCGCCGGCGGCGGCACAGGCGGCGTCATCCTGCCAACGCCCTGGTACTTCAACCACCGCATGGCGCTGGAGATGCAGGGCATCCCCGCGATCCCCCTGCCCTGCCGCGCCGAGGACGGCTTCGTCCCGGATCCCGCCCGGCTGGCGCCGCTGCTGGCCGCCGGCGCCCGTGCCCTGGTGCTCGTCTCCCCCAACAACCCGACCGGCGCCATCTACCCGCCCGAGTTCATCGAGGCCTGCGCCGCACTCTGCCGCCGTCACAACGCCTGGCTGGTGCTGGACGAGACCTACCGGGACTTTCTGCCCGCCGCGGCGACGCCGCCGCACCGCCTGTTCCAGGACCCGGCTTGGCGGGACGGCCTCGTGCATCTCTACAGCTTCTCCAAGGCCTATTGCGTGCCGGGCCACCGGGTCGGCGCCATTCTCGCCGGCCCGGTCTTCCGGGCGGAGCTCATGAAAGCGCTCGACACCTGGCAGATCTGCGCGCCGCGGCCGGCCCAGGCGGCGCTCGCCTGGGCGGTGCGGGCACTCGCTGCCTGGCGCGTCGGCAACCGCGACCTGATGGCCGAGCGCGCGGCAAGCTTCCGGACAGCGGTGGCGCAGCTGCCCGGCTGACGGCTGGACGCGCTCGGCGCCTATTTCGCCTGTCTCCGCGTGCCGGAGGACGGCCCGGACGCCATGGCGGTGGCCGAGCGCCTGGCAGCGGAGCACGGGCTGCTCGGCCTGCCCGGCCCCTTCTTCGGTCCCGGTCAGGATCGGCATCTGCGCTTCGCCTTCGCCAATGCCGGGCTGGACGCGATAGCCCAGGTTCCGGGACGGCTCGCGGGCGGGTAGCGGGCGCGCTGCGCCTGCAGACCGGGGTCATGCGCATCCGATGCGGCACGCCCCCGGCCGGCGCCGCCGGATCATGGCGGCCGCATGACGGACCGACCGATGGTCGCTCGCCGTGCGGCCGGGATGCGTCTCGTCCTGGCACGTCGCCGCCACACCAACCCTGCGTGCCGGTATCCGGCGCAGAGCGTCGCGCGCAGCCAAGCTGCCGGAGGCGGCGCCGGCGCCTGAGGCCGCCTCAATGCGTCAGCATTGACGCAACAGCATCAGACCACCGTCAGCCGGACCGGCACGTTGTTCCGGGTCGCATTGGAATAGGGGCAGACCTGGTGCGCCTTCTCGACCAGCGCCTCGGCCTGGTCGCGCGGCACGCCCGGGAGGGAGACATCGAGCTGAATGTCGAGCCCAAAGCCGCCCTCGCTGCGCGGTCCGATGCCGACCGTCGCCGTGACAGTGGTGTCGGCCGGCACCTTCGTGCTGCCGCCCTGGGAGGCGACGGCTTTCATCGCCCCGATGAAGCAGGCGGCGTAGCCGGCCGCGAAGAGCTGTTCCGGGTTGTTCCCCGGCCCGCCGCCGCCGCCGAGTTCCTTCGGCGTGGACAGGCCGACATCCAGGCTGCCGTCCTTGGTGGTGGCACGGCCGTCGCGCCCGCCGGTCGCGGTGGCGCTGGTGGTGTACTTCACGTCGACAGGCATGGCGTCCTCCCTCCTCCACGCAGGGCTGAATGGCGCGTCGCCCGAGGAAGTTGCCTGCGCGGCGAACCTATCACTCCGTGGCATACCGGCGCCGCGCCGAGGCGGCTTTGCGCGAAGGACCGGCCGGCGCAGCATGCCTTGGCCAGACAGAGGGAGACATCCGATGACCGCCCGCAGCCGTGCCCAGGCCTTCTGCGACCGATTCGGCCTCCAGGCTCCCATCCTCCAGGCGCCCATGGCCGGCTCCAACCCGCCGGCTCTCGCCGCCGCCGTCGCCTCGGCGGGCGGGCTGGGCGGCTTCGGCGCGCTGATGTCCTCGCCGGCGCAGATGCGGGACTGGGTGGCGCAGTTCCGCGCTGCCAGCAATGGCGGCTTCCAGATCAATCTCTGGGCGCCCGACCCGACCCCGGTGCGGGACGCGGCGCATGAGGCTAAGGTGCGGGAAGCGCTCGGCAGGCTTGCCGGGGTCGAGGTGCCCGATCCGGGCCCCGGCCCCTTCGTCCAGGATTTCGCCGCGCAATGCGAGGCGCTGGTCGAGGCGGCACCGCCGGTCGCCTCCACCATCATGGGCCTCTTCCCGCCGGAGGTGGTGGTGCAGCTCAAGGCACGCGGCATCGCCTGGTTCTGCACCGCAACCACGGTCGCCGAGGCGCGCGCGGCCGAGGCGGCCGGCGCCGATGCGGTGGTGGCGCAGGGCGCCGAGGCCGGCGGGCATCGCGGCAGCTTCGAGAATGCCGCGGCGGAGCGGTCCCAGGTCGGGCTCTTCGCCCTGCTGCCGCAGGTCGCGGATGCGGTGCGCGTGCCCGTCATCGCCGCCGGCGGCATCATGGACGGGCGGGGCATCGCGGCCGCGCTGACCCTCGGCGCCAGCGCGGTGCAGATGGGCACCGGCTTCCTGCGCTGCCCGGAAGCCGGCATCCATCCGGCCTGGGCAGAGGCGATCGGCCGCACCCCGCCGGAGGACACGGTGCTGACCCGCGGCTTCTCCGGCCGCCTCGCGCGCGGCATCCGCAACCAGGTGACCGAACTCTTCGCCGGGGAACTCCGGCCCACCCCCTATCCGGTGCAACGGGCGCTGATGGTGAAGGTGCGGGCGGCGGCAGAGGTGGCGAATGATGTCTCCCGCATGCAGGCCTGGGCCGGCCAGGGTGCCGCGCTCTCCACTGCTGAGCCAGCAGGCGAGCTTGTCCGGCGGCTCTGGGCGGAGGCGGCGGCGCTGCTGCCCTGAGCGAGTGGCCGCTCCGCTGGCGCTGAATTACCCGTACGTCGGCGGAACGGATTCCCTGGCGCGCGAGTTGTTGCGGCAAGCGCGCCCAGAGGAGAGGTGCCGGCATGATGGAGCCCGAGGACCGCCGCCACCAGGACAATGGCCAGGGCCGGGTGAAGGACCCGGCGCATGACGGCAGGCTGAAGGCGAACCGTGACCGCGGCATCTCGCTGGGCACCACCACGCGGCGCGAGGATTCCGGGCCGACCGGCAAGGGCCGCGTGAAGGACCCATCGCGCGACCGGCGGCTGAGAGGGAACCGCCAATAGGGCCGGATCCCTGGGCGGGATACACGGCCCGCCGTGTCACGGCGCGGGATCCTCCGAGACGCAGGCGGCAAGGCCGGGCGCGAGGATGCCACGATGGATCGGCACGCAGTTGGCCGGCGGCTCGGCGAGGAATTCGGCGCCCCGGTCCTGCAGCCTGCCGAGCACGCGGTCGAGATGCCGCATGGCGCCGTTCGGCAGGTCGTGTAGCACCATCAGGACGGGCCCGGTCGCCGCCGCGTGCTGCGCCAGGGCACGCTCCGGCCACCCCTCCGGATCGTCAAAATCGCGCGGAATGGCGTTCCACAGCACGACGGTATGGCCACCCGCCTGCAGGTGGCGCGCGGCGGAGGCGTTCAGCAGATGCGGCCCGAGCGCGCCGCCGCCGCCATTCGGGCGGAACAGCCGCTCCGGCTCCCTCAGAGTCCCGAGCAGCGCATCACAAGCCTCGATCTCCGCCACCGCCTCCGCCCCACCACGGCGGCCGAGCGGTGTTCCATGGGTCAGGGTGTGGTTCCCGACCGGGAAGCCCTCGGCCCGCGCCCGCGCGGCAAGCGCGCGACGCGCCGGGTCGCACAGCTTCTCCCCCACCACGAAGAACATGGCCGGGATGCCACGCCGCGCCAGGATGGCGAGGACGCCGGGCGTCACCTCGGGTTCCGGTCCATTGTCGAAGGTCAGGCAGATCGGCTGTGCGGCCGCCATGCGCTTCCATCCCCGCGCGCTCCCGCAAGGGCGGAAGCGGTTCTGGCGCCATCCTGGCCGGCGGCGCCGGAGGCGACAAGCAGGGTGTAGGCAGTGCCGGGGAGTGGCCATCCTCGTCTTCGGGATGACCGCTGGGCGAACTGTCCCGGCCTGTGCCGGGCTGGTGGCCGGGAGGCGGTTGGGCAGCGCGCCCGGCCCGGCTGGCGGGCCCGACCTGCGGCGCCCGCCACGAGCACTGCAACGCGCTCAGCTCAGGGCGAATTTCGCCACGCAGAGCGCGGCGATGATCCAGACCGCGCCGCTCACCTCGCCTGCCCTGCCGGCCGCGGTCTTCAGCAGTGCATAGGTGACGAAGCCGAGGCCGATGCCCGTCGCGATGGAGAAGGTGAAGGGCGTGGCCAGCGCGGTGATGACCGCCGGGACATATTCCGTGGCGTCGTCCCAGTCCAGGTCGCGCAGCGCCTGCGCCATCAGGCAGGCGACGAAGACCAGCGCCGGCGCGGTGGCGAAGCCGGGGATCGAGGTGGCGAGCGGCGCGAGGAACAGCACCGCGAGGAAGAGCACCGCGGCCGTCACCGCCGTCAGCCCCGTGCGCCCGCCGGCCTGGATGCCCGCCGCGCTCTCGATATAGCTGACGGTGGTGGAGGTGCCGAGCGTCGCGCCGATGATGGCGCCGCCGCTATCGGCCTGCAGGGCACGGCCGAGATTGGGCACGGTGCCGTCCGGCCGCATCAGCCCGGCGCGGTGGGTGGTGGCGATCAGCGTGCCGGTATTGTCGAGCAGATCCACGAGGAAGAAGGTGAAGATGATGCCGAACACGCCGAGCTGCAGCGCGCCGGCGATGTCGAGTTGCAGGAAGGTCGGCGCGATGGAGGGCGGCAGGCTGACCAGGCCGCCGATCTTCGTCAGCCCGAAGGGGATGCCGAGGGCGGCGGTCGCCAGGATGCCGATGACGATGGCGCCCGGCACCCGCCGCGCCGCGAGCCCGGCGATGATGACGAAGCCGAGGCAGCCGAGCAGCACCGAGGTCTCGCCGAGCTTGCCGAGGCCGACCAGCGTCGCCGGATGATCAACGACGAGGCCCATGTTCTTGAAGCCGATGAGGCCGAGGAAGAAGCCGATGCCGGCGGCAATGCCGAGCTTGAGGCTGAACGGGATGCCGTTGATCAGCCATTCCCGCACCTTCAGCAGGGAGACGGCAAGGAAGAGCAGGCCGGAGAGGAAGACGGCGCCGAGCGCCACCTGCCAGGAGATGCCCATGCCAAGCACGACGGCGAAGGCGAAATAGGCGTTGAGGCCCATGCCGGGTGCCAGCGCGATCGGGAAATTCGCCAGCAACCCCATCATCGCGGAGCCGATGGCGGCGGCCAGGCAGGTGGCGACGAAGGCGGCCCCCTGGTCGATGCCCGCCTGCGCCATGATCGCCGGATTGACGATGACGATATAGACCATCGTCAGGAAGGTAGTGGCGCCGGCCACCACCTCCGTCCTGACGGTCGTCCCGCGCTCCTGCAGCGCGAAGAAACGCTCCATGACCCTAACCCCCTTCGGCCCTCGGTCCCCCTGGCGGCCATGCTGCGCCGGTCTTGCCCGGCATTCTCCCGCATCTCCTGGCCCTGCCGTTCACAGGATCATCAGGCCCGGGGAGCCATCGGCTCCTATCCCGAAGCGGAACGGGGCGCCATGGCGGCGGAGTTCCTGGCCGGCGGCTCGCACCGGGACGGTCGCGCCAGGCAAGTGCGGGACCAAGCCTTTCCGCAATGGATGGGGGGTTTCCACGGCTCCAGGGTCTTCACCCCCGTCGGCCTGGGCACCCCATCGGCCTCGCGGGCCGGCAGGCCCATGTTCCGCGGTGCGCAGAGGCAGTGGTCCTTCGCCAGCCCGGGGAACGACCGGCCGGCAGACCGCCGACACATCCGCGCGACACCCATTGCGCCACGAGATCCATGACAGGCCCGGTGAAGGCGTCGAGGCCGAGCCACCCAGGCCGAGCCTGACAGGCGAGGCTTGCCGGCCTCAATTCCCGCTCCGCCCAGTGGCGCCCGTCCGAGCCCTGGGATCAGCCTGCATGGCAGGACGGACAGGCTCCATCACGCCATCCGGGCAGCGGAGCTTCCGGCAGATGCCCTGCGATGTCAGAGCGGCCAGGCCCGCCCGCGCACCGGCTCGCGCTCCGGGTCCGGCACCTGGGTGATCTGCGGCACGGCCTCCGCGTGCTCGCCGGGCCGGCCGCGATACTCGGTGGCTGACTGCCCGGTTGGATAGGCGCCAACCACCAGCAGGTCCGGGCTGGACTCCAGGTTGCGGTGGCCGGTTCCGGCAGGCAGCACCACCACATCGCCGGCGGCAAGCTCGACCGCTTGCCCCCCTTCCCCGCCCAGCATCACCCGTACCCTGCCTTGGGTGATCGCTAGCGCCTCATGCGCATCCGGATGGTAGTGATGATAGGGATAGATCCCGTCCCGCCAGGCCGGCGGCCAGCCATGCGCGGCGAAGAGCGCCTCGGCCGCTGTCGGGTCCCCCACCGGAACCGCACCGCGGAACAACAGCACCGGCAGGCGCGGATTGTTCGGGATGGTCCCGTCATCGGCGAAAAAGAGGAGTTCGGGTCCTTCGGTCATTTGCGCCTCCGCAAGCACGCAACGGCCCGGGCATGCCATGGTTCGCGGGATGGCGTGGGAGGACAGGCATGGCGGGAATCGCCCGGCTGCGCGATTTCGTGCAGGGCATGACGAGGCTGGCGGATGCCGGCGCGGGTGAGGCGGAGTTTCTTGCGCAGGGCGCGGCCCTGCTGGAGGATCTGGTCGCGTGGGATGACTGGCTGCCGCCGGCCTTCGCCGCCGCGGGCCCGGGCTACCGCCAATACCTTCTGCACTGCGACCCGGCGGAGCGCTTTTCGGTGGTCAGCTTCGTCTGGGGCCCGGGGCAGCGGACTCCCATCCATGACCACCTGGTTTGGGGCCTGGTCGGGCAATTGCGAGGCGAGGAGATCTCGACCGAATACGTGCTCGGACTGCCGGGCAGGCCGCCGCAGCCGGGCCGGCGCGACCGCCTGCGCCCGGGCGAGGTGGCGAAGGTCAGCGCCGCCACCTATGACGTGCATGTGGTGGAGAATGCCGTACCGGACGCGCCGAGCATCAGCATCCACTGCTACGGGGCGAATATCGGCGCGCTTCGGCGGCATGTCTTCGATCCCGATACGGCCGAGGCGCGCAGCTTCATTTCCGGCTACACGAATGACGTGATCCCCAATCTCTGGGACCGCAGCGGGGGCTAGAGCAGATCGCGGGCGGTCGTGAACGGCCGGACGCGGAAATCTGCTCTTCAACCAGTGGCCTACAGCGGATTGGTGTTCAGACCTGAACGCAATCCGCCCTAGGCAACAGAGGAGCGCAGGTGGCGATGGCCTGCTAAGCTCCGGCGCAAGAGCAAGCCCGGAGGAGACCATGTCCACGCTGCCACCCTTTGACCCGGCCATCCTGCCGGCCGGGATCCGCGCGCGAATCATCCCCGGCATCAATGGCCTGTCGATGCATGTGCTGGAGGCCGGGGAGCCGGGCCGGCCCTGCCTGCTGCTGCTGCATGGTTTCCCCGAACTCGCCTGGTCCTGGCGCAGGGTCATGCCGGCCCTGGCCGCGGCCGGCTACCACGTGGTGGCGCCCGACCAGCGTGGCTATGGCCGCACCACGGGATGGAGCGCCGACTATGATGGCGACCTGGCGCCCTTCCGCATGCTGAACCTGGTGCGCGACCAGCTCGGGCTGGTAGCGTCCCTCGGCTACGGGCATGTGGAGGCGGTGATCGGTCATGATTTCGGCTCGCCGGTTGCGGCCTGGTGCGCGCTGATCCGGCCGGACGTGTTCCGCCGCGTGGCGCTGATGAGCGCGCCCTTCGCTGGCCCGCCTGCCCTGCCCGAGGAGGATCCCGACCGCCCGCGGACGCCCGACATCCATGCCGCGCTCGCCGCCCTGCCGCGGCCGCGCAAGCACTACCAATGGTACTATTCGGAGCGTGGCGCGAACGAGAACATGTGGCATTGCCCGCAAGGCGTGCATGCCTTCCTACGTGCCTACTACCACATGAAGAGCGCCGACTGGCCCGCCAACAAGCCCTTCCGGCTGGCCGGCTGGATGGCAGAGGCGCTGGCCCAGATGCCGACCTACTACATCATGGATCTGGACAAGGGCATGGCGGAGACGGTGGCGCCGGAGATGCCGGACGCGGAGGCGATCACGGCATGCCGCTGGCTGCCCGAACGCGATCTCGCGGTCTATGCCGGCGAGTATGACCGCACCGGCTTCCAGGGCGGGTTGCAATGGTACCGCTGCCGCACCAGCGGACGGTTCGAGGCGGAGGCGCAGGTCTTTGCCGGGCGAAGCATCGACGTGCCCTCGGTCTTCATCGCCGGTGCCAGTGACTGGGGCATCGAGCAGGTGCCGGGCGCGCTGCGCCGCATGCGGGAACTGGCCTGCACGAGGATGACCGACATGCACCTGGTCGAGGGCGCGGGGCACTGGGTGCAGCAGGAACAGCCCGAGCGGGTGACGGCGCTGCTACTCGACTGGTTGGACGGGACCCGGGGCTGACCGGCCCGGCGGGTCGCATGGCCCAGCGGGCCATGGTGGTGGTCGCTCGCGGCATCCAGGCAGTTCGCCGCCCGCTCACGACAGTTCCGCCAATGGCGGGAGGTGCAGGGAGGGCGAGGCCCTCCCTGCCGTCATGGATTCAGAGCTTCACCTTCAGCATGGCCGCGATCTCGCCGACCAGGCCGCGCCGGAAGGCGAGCACGCAGGTGACGAAGATCACGCCCTGGATCACCGTCACCCAGGCGCCCATCTCCGCCAGATAGTTCTGCATGGTCACGATGACCGCGGCGCCGACCACCGGCCCGAAGACCGTGCCGAGACCGCCGACCAGTGTCATCAGCACCACCTCACCGGACATGGACCAGTGCACATCGGTGAGCGTGGCGATGCCGAAGACGATGGATTTGGTCGCCCCGGCCGCGCCCGCGATCGTGGCGGAGAGAATGAAGGCCAGCAGCTTGTAGTCATCCGTCCGGTAGCCGAGCGAGGTTGCGCGCGGCTCGTTCTCGCGGATCGACTTCAGCACCTGCCCATAGGGGGAGTGGATGATCCGGTGGATCAGCAGGAAGGCGCCCAGGAAGATCCCCGCCACCAGCCAGTACATGGTCATGTCCTGGTCGAGCGGGATCACGCCGAAGAGGCTGCCGCGCGGGATGGCCTGGATGCCGTCCTCGCCGCCGGTGAAGGGTGCCTGAACGCAGAAGAAGTAGACCATCTGCGCCAGCGCCAGGGTGATCATGGCGAAGTAGATGCCCTGCCGCCGGATCGCAATCCAGCCGGCGATGGTGCCGAGCAGACCGGCCGTCACGGCGCCGACGATGATCGCCAGCTCCGGCGTCAGCCCCCAGGCCTTCGCCGCATGTCCTGCCAGATAGCCGCCCATGCCGAAATAGGCGGCATGGCCGAAGCTCAGCAGCCCGACATAGCCGATCAGCAGGTTGAAGGCGCAGGCGAACAGGGCGAAGCAGAGCAGCTTCATCAGGAAGACGGGGTAGAGCACGAAGGGCGCCACCGCGAGGAACACGATGAGCAGGCCGAGCGCCGCGAGCTGCGCCCGGGTGAAGCCCCAGGCGCCATGCGCTTCCTGCGTCGCGTCCGGCAGCGCGCCGGCGGTGATTGAAGTGGTATCGGCGGCCATGCTCATTTCCTCCCGAAGAGGCCGGCAGGACGTGCGAGCAGCACGATTGCCATGATGACGAAGATGACGGTGGCGGAGGCTTCCGGCCAGAAGACCTTGGTCAGGCCCTCCACGATGCCGAGGGCGAAGCCGGTGAGGATGGAGCCAAGGATCGAACCCATGCCGCCGATGACCACCACCGCGAAGACCACGATGATGAGGTTGGAGCCCATCTGCGGGTTCACCGAGTAGATCGGTGCCGCCAGCACGCCGCCGATGGCGGCCAGCGCCACACCCGCGCCATAGGTCAGCGTGACCATGCGCGGCACGTTGACGCCGAAGGCCTGCACCAGCGCGGCATTCTCGGTCGCGGCGCGGAGATAGGCGCCAAGCCGGGTCTTCTCGATCAGCAGCCAGGTCGCCAGGCAGAGCACCAGCGCCGCCACCACGACCCAGCCGCGATAGACCGGCATGAACATGAAGCCGAAATCCCAGGCGCCCGAAAGCTCGGCCGGGATGCGGTAGGGCAGGCCGGAGGAGCCGAATTCGTTACGGAAAATCCCCTCGATGATAAGCGCCAGGCCGAAGGTCAGCAGCAGGCCATAAAGGTGGTCGAGCTTGTAGAGTTTGCTGATGAACAGCTTCTCCAAGATCACGCCGGTGAAGCCGACGATGAGCGGCGAGAGCAGCAACGCCCACCAGTAGCCGATGCCGCCCCAGGCAAGCAGCATCCAGGCGGCGAAGGCACCCATCATGAACTGGGCGCCATGCGCCATGTTGACGATGTTGAGCAGGCCGAAGATCACCGCGAGGCCAAGCGAGAGCATCGCATAGAAGGCGCCGTTGATCAGGCCGAGCAGCAGCTGCCCGAAGAGCAGCGGCGCGGGGATGCCGAATATTTCGTCCATGCGGGTCGTCTCGGTCCTCAGTTGCTAAGGCGGGAACGGCCGCCCGGATGGGCGGCCGCAGGGAAAGGATCCAGGCGTAGCGGCGCAGCCATGCGGCGCAGCTCAGCTGCGGACCAGCGGGCAGCCACCCTCCGCGAGCGGCCGGAAGGCTTCCTCGCCCGGGGTGGTGGCGACAACTTTGTAGAGGTCCCACGGATTGCGGGATTCGCCCGGGGCCTTCACCTCGAACAGGTAGCCCGGATGGATCTTGCGGCCATCGGCGCGGATGTTTCCCTGGCCGAAGGCATCGTCGTCGCAGGGCATGGCTTTCATGCGGTTCACTGCCTCGACCCCGCTCGCCTTGGCCGCGGCGACGCCCATATCGGCCACTGCCTTCAGGTAGTGCAGCGTGGCACCGTAGCAGCCGGCCGGCACCATGGCCGGCGGACGGTCCTGGTTCTTCGACCGCACGCGCTGGGTCAGCGACCGGGTGCGGTCGTTCAGGTCCCAGTAGAAACTCTCGGTCAGCAGCAATCCCTGGCCGGATTCGAGCCCGAGTGACTTCACATCCACCACGCCCATCAGCAGGGCCGCGAGTTTTATCGAGCGATGCAGGCCGAACTCGCGCGCGCCCTTGATGCAGTTCACCGTATCGGTCGAGGCATTGGCAAGGCCGAGCACCTTGGCGCGGCTGGCCTGGGCCTGCAGCAGGAAGGCGGAGAAGTCCGTGGTCGCCGGGAAGGGATAGCGGGCATTGCCGAGCACGCGCCCGCCCTGGGCGCGGACGAAATTGCCCGTGTCGCGTTCTAGCGCATGGCCGAAGGCATAATCGGCGGTGATGAAGAACCAGCTATCGCCACCAGTCTTGACGATGGCGGCACCGGTCGACTTCGCCAGCATGTAGGTGTCGTAGGTCCAGTGCACCGTGTTGGGGCTGCACTGCGCGCCGGTCAGGTCCGAGGTGGCGGCACCGGAATTCAGATGGACCTTGTTTTTCTCCCGGGCGATCTGGTTGACCGCGAGCGCGACGGAGGAGGTCGGCAGGTCGACCACCGCATCGACGCCCTGGTCGAACCACTGCCGCGCGATATTGGCACCGACATCCGGCTTGTTCTGGTGGTCGGCCTGCAGCACTTCCACCTGGAAGCCGCGCCCGCCGCCCATGAAGTCCTGCACCGCCTGCTGGGTGAGCACGACGCTGCCCGGCCCCGTGGTGTCGCGGTAAGGACCGGACATGTCCGTGATCACACCGATGCGGATGATCTGCGTGCCCTGGGCGTGGGCCCGGGGCAGCCCGCCGAGCGCCGTGACAGCGCCGGCGGCCAGCAGATCGCGTCGTTGGACCGGCATGTCCGTTCCTCCCTTATGGTTGGCCTATGACCTGACGAGGCTGCAGCCGCCCTCATTCATCGGGCGGAAGGCTTCCTCGGCCGGGGTGGTCTGCAGCAGCTTGTAGTAGTCCCAAGGGCCCTTGCTCTCGGCCGGGCTCTTCACCTCGAAGAGGTAGGAGGGGCAGAGCTTGCGGCCGTCCTCGCGGATACGTCCGGGGCCGAAGGCATCGTCGTCGCAGGGGATCGCCTTCATGCGGTTGACGACATCAATGCCCGAGGCCTTGGAGGCGGCCACCCCCATATCGGCGATCGCCTTCAGATAGTGCAGCGTTGCAGAGTAGTTGGCGATCGAGGCCATGTTTGGCCGAACGTCCTTCAGCCGCGGGCGCAGCCGCTCGGAGACTGCGCGGGTACGGTCATTGAGGTCCCAATAGAAGCTTTCGGTCAGGACCAGCCCCTGCGCGGTCTGCAGGCCGAGCGCATGGACATCAGGCAGGAACATCAGCAGCGCGGCAAGCTTGGTGCCGCGGCGGGTGATGCCGAACTCGGCCGCCTGCTTGATGCTGTTGATGGTGTCGGCGCCGGCATTGGCCAAGCCAATGACCTTCGCGCGGGACGCCTGCGCCTGCACGAGGAAGGAGGAGAAATCGGACGTCGCGGGGAAGGGGTACTTCACGCTGCCCGTCACGCGGCCGCCCGCGGCACGGACGAAATTGGTCGTGTCCCGCTCCAGCGCATGACCAAAGGCGTAGTCCGCGGTGATGAAGAACCAGCTGTCGCCGCCCGCCTTCACCATGGCGCCGCCGGTCGATTTCGCCAGCATGTAGGTGTCATACATCCAGTGCACCGTGTTCGGGCTGCACTGCGCGCCGGTGAGGTCGGAGGTGGCCGAGCCGGTATTGATATAGGCCTTGTTCTTCTCGCGCGCGACGTTGTTCACCGCCAGGCCGACCGAGCTGGTCGGCACATCGAGGATCATGTCGACGCCCTGGTCGTACCACTGCCGGGCGATGTTCACGCCGACATCCGGCTTGTTCTGGTGGTCGGCGGTGATGACTTCGATATTGAAGCCCTTGTTGCCGAACTCCGCCACCGCCTGCCGGGTGCACTCGATGCCATAGGGCCCACTGATGTCGCGGTATGCGCCGGACTGGTCGTTGAGCACGCCAATCCGGATCGTATTGGCGGCCTGCGCGCGGGAGAGCCGCGGCAGGGCCGGCATCATGGTGGTACCGACAGACGCGGCAATGAAGCCGCGACGGGTAAGCGACATTCAGACTTCTCCTCGCCACACGCGGCGCGGGACATTTCCCGCGCCGCGGAAATCACTGCGTCAACTGCGGACCAGCGGGCAGTTGCCCTCGGCGAGCGGCCGGAAGGCTTCCTCTGTCGCGGTGGTCTGCAGCAGCTTGTAGTAGTCCCAGGGGCCCTTGCTCTCCTCCGGCTTCTTCACCTCGAAGAGGTAGGAGGGATGGATCTTCCGCCCATCCACGCGGATGGAGCCCGCGCCAAAGCAGTCGTCATCCGTCGGCATGGCCTTCATGCGGTTCACCACCTCGAGGCCCGGGCCCTTGGCAGCGGTGACACCCATATCGGCCACCACCTTCAGGTAGTGCAGCACGGCCGAGTAGCAGCCGGCATGGATCATGTTGGGGTAGAGGTTCGGCATCTTCGGCAGCACGCGGCGTGTGAAGGCCCGGGTGCGGTCGTTGAGGTCCCAGTAGAAGGTCTCGGAGCAGACCAGCCCCTGTCCGGTCTGCAACCCGATGCTATGCACATCGGTGATGAAGAGCAGCAGCGAGGCGAGCTTGATCCCGCGCCGTGTCAGGCCGAACTCTGCGGCCTGCTTGACGCAGTTGATGGTATCGGAACCGGCGTTGGCCAGGCCGATCACCTTCGGCCGCGTCGCCTGCGCCTGCACGAGGAAGGAGGAAAAATCGCTCGTCGCCGGGAAAGGCGTGCGCACCTGGCCGAGGACGCGGCCGCCGGCGGCGCGGACGAAATTCGCCGTATCCCGCTCCAGCGCATGGCCGAACGCATAGTCGGCGGTGATGAAGAACCAGGTATCGCCACCCGCCTTCACCGTGGCACCACCGGTCGACTTCGCCAGCATGTAGGTGTCGTAGGCCCAGTGGATGCCCGACGGGTTGCATTGCGCGCCGGTCAGATCGCTGGTCGCGGAGCCGACATTGATGGCGACCTTGTTTTTTTCCTTCGCCACGTTGTTGACGGCGAGGCCGACCGAACTGGTGGGGATGTCGAGGATCAGGTCGATCCCCTGATCGTACCACTGCCGCGCCAGATTCACCCCGACATCCGGCTTGTTCTGGTGGTCGGCGAAGATGAGCTCAACATTGAAGCCGCGCTGGCCGAATTCGGCGATGGCCTGCTGGGCGCAGGCGACGGAGCCGGGACCGGTATTGTCCCGGTAGGTCCCGGACATGTCGTTCATCACGCCGATGCGGATCGTGTTCGCCGCCTGCGCGCGCGACAGCTTCGGCAGGGCCGTCACCGCGCCGGCGGCGGCCCCTGTCGCAAGCAGTGTCCTGCGTCCCAATGCCATCTTCGTCGCCTCCGTCATCCCTGTTGTCCGGCCGGGTATTCCCGGTCCGTTTGGTCAGGGGATGGCCGTTTGCCGGCCACCCCCAATCCGCATCAGCTGCGAACCAGCGGGCAGCCGCCCTCGGCCAGCGGCCGGAAGGCTTCCTCCGCCGGCGTGGTCTGCAGCAGCTTGTAATAGTCCCAGGCCCCCTTGCTCTCGGCAGGGCTCTTCACCTCGAAGAGGTAGGCAGGATGGATCTTGCGCCCATCCGCACGGATGGAGCCAGCGCCGAAGCAGTCGTCATCCGTCGGCATCGCCTTCATGCGCGCGACGGCCTCGGTGCCCGAGGCCTTGGCCTGCGCCACACCCATATCGGCGGCAGCCTTCAGGTAGTGCAGCACCGCCGAATAGCAGCCGGCATGCGACATCGCCGGCATGTTGCCCGCGAGGTGCGGCCTGACCTTGTTAGTGAAGGCGCGGGTACGGTCGTTGAGATCCCAGTAGAAGGTCTCGGTGCAGACCAGCCCCTGTGCCGCCTGCAGGCCAAGACCGTGCACATCGTTGATGAACATCAGCAGCACGGCAATCTTGGTGCCGCGCCGCGTCAGGCCGAACTCGGCAGCCTGCTTCACCGTGTTGATGGTATCCGCACCCGCATTCGCCAGGCCGATCACCTTGGCGCGGGAGGCCTGGGCCTGCACCAGGAAGGAGGAGTAGTCGGTGTTGCTCAGCGGATGCCGCACGGCGCCGACCACGCGGCCATTCTGCGCCCTGACGAAATTCGCGGTATCGCGCTCCAGCGCATGGCCGAAGGCATAGTCCGCGGTAATGAAGTACCAGGTGTCGCCACCCGCTTTCACCATCGCGCCGCCGGTGCTGCGCGCCAGCATCCAGGTGTCGTAGGTCCAGTGCACCGTATTCGGGCTGCACTGCGAACCCGTCAGATCGGCGGTCGCCGCAGTGCTGTTGAGGTAGACCTTGTTCCTCTCCCGCACCACCCCGTTCACCGCCAGCGCCACCGCGCTGTTCGGCACATCGACGATGACATCCACGCCATCCCGGTCCAGCCACTGCCGGGCGATGTTGGAACCAACATCGGGCTTGTTCTGATGGTCGCCGGCAACCACCTCCACATTGAAGCCGCGGCTGCCGAAATCCTGCACCGCCTGCCGCACGCAGGTGACGGAGGTGGGCCCCGAGATGTCGCGGTAGACGCCGGACTGATCGTTGAGCACGCCGATCTTGATCGTGTTGGCCTGGGCGCGCGCCGGGCGCAATGGCAGGCCGCCGAGCGCCGCTGTGGCGGCGGTCCCGGTGATCAGGGTGCGGCGGTCAAGGGTCATGTCCGGCTTCTCCGGTTGGTTAGCTTCGCACGAAGCTGCACCCACCCTCGTTGAGCGGCCGGAAGGCCTCCTCTCCCGGGGTGGTCTGCAGCAGTTTGTAGTAGTCCCACTCCCCGCGGCTCTCGGCCGGGCTCTTCACCTCAAAGAGATAGGCGGGGTGCAGTTTGCGGCCGTCCGGGCGGATACTGCCCTGGCCGAAGCAATCGTCGTCGCAGGGCATCGCCTTCATGCGATTCACCACCTCGACGCCGCTGGCCTTGGCCTGGGCGACGCCCATATCGGCCACGGCCTTCAGGTAATGCAGCACCGCGGCATAGCCGCCGGCATGGTTCATGCAGAGCGGCACGCTGATATTCGGCCGCACGCGCCGGGTGAAGGCGCGGGTGCGGTCGTTCAGGTCCCAATAGAAGGTCTCGGTGCAGATCAGCCCCTGCGCCGTCTGCAGCCCGATGGCATGCACATCGGGCAGGAACATCAGTAGGGAGGCGAGCTTGATGCCGCGCCGGCCGACCCCGAACTCGGCCGCCTGCTTGATGCAGTTGACAGTGTCCGAGCCGGCATTCGCGAGGCCAATCACCTTCGGCCGCGCCGCCGCCGCCTGCACCAGGAAGGAGGAGAAATCCGTGGTGCCCGGGAAGGGCGTCCGCACCTGGCCGAGGATCTTGCCGCCCTGGGCGCGAACGAAGCCGGACGTGTCGCGCTCCAGCGCATGGCCGAAGGCGTAATCCGCGGTGATGAAGTACCAGCTATCCCCGCCCGCGCGCACCGTGGCGCCACCGGTCGAGCGCGCCAGCATCCAGGTGTCGTAGGTCCAGTGCACCGTGTTCGGCGAGCATTTGCTGCCGGTAAGGTCCGAGGTGGCCGAGGAGGTATTCAGGAAGACCTTGTTCTTCTCCCGCACCACGTCATTGACGGCCAGCGCCACGGAGGATGCGCCGCCATCCACGATGCAATCCACCCCGTCGCGGTCAATCCAGCCGCGGGTGAGGTTGGAGCCGACATCCGGCTTGTTCTGGTTGTCGCCGAAGACGACCTCGATATTGAAGCCGCGGTCGCTGAACTCCGCCACGGCCTGGCGGATGCAGGCGAGTTCCGTCGGCCCCGTCACGTCGCGATAGGTACCGGAAAAGTCGCAGAGCAGCGCGATCCTGATGGTGTTCGCAGCCTGCGCCCTGGCGCTCCGCCAAGGCAGTCCACCCGCGGCAGGCAGCGCCACCGCGGCTTTCAGGACTGATCTCCGGTTGGTCGTGCTCGTCATATCTCCTGTTCTCCCCCCCATCTGGAGCCGCTTCTGTTGGCGGCGTCTGGTTTGATGTTCCGGTCGCCCGCGTCAGACGCCCAGGTACTCATGCAGCCGGTCCATGGAAGCTGCGAGGTCGGCATTGGCGACCATGTCCACCACCCGGCCGTGCTCCATGACGTAGTGCCGGTCGGCGACCGTCTGCGCGAAGCGGAAATTCTGCTCGACCAGCAGCACGGTGAAGCCGCGCTGCTTCAGCTCGCGGATGGTCCGGCCGATCTGCTGCACGATCACCGGGGCGAGTCCTTCCGAGGGTTCATCCAGCAGCAGCAGGTTCGCACCGGTGCGCAGGATGCGGGCGATGGCCAGCATCTGCTGCTCGCCGCCCGAGAGCTTGGTGCCCGGGCTGTTCGCGCGCTCCTTCAGGTTCGGAAACAGCGCGTAGATGGTGTCGAGATCGAGGCCACCCTGCTTCACCACAGGCGGCAGCATGAGGTTCTCCGTCACCGTCAGGCTCGCGAAGATGCCGCGCTCCTCCGGGCAGTAGCCGATGCCGGCCCGGGCGATGATGTCCGAGCGCTCGTTGATCATCTCGCGCCCGTTGAACCTGATGCTGCCGGTGCGCTTGCCGACCAGGCCCATGATGGCGCGCAGCGTGGTGGTCTTGCCGGCGCCGTTGCGACCGAGCAGCGTCACCACCTCGCCCGGGCGGATCTCAATGCCGACGCCATGCAGGACGTGGCTCTCGCCATACCAGGCTTCCAGGTTCTTGACCTCGAGCATGGCCTGGCCGCTCGCGGCGGCAGGGCGGGTCGCTTGCAGGGTTGCGGACATCAGACCGGCACTCCCTCGGTGACGGTGTGGGCCTCAGTGCCAAGATAGGCAGTGATGACTTCGGGGTTCTTCGCCACGCTCTGGTAATCGCCTTCCGCGAGCACGCGACCGCGGGTCAGCACGGTAATGGTGTCACAGAGGCCGGCGACCACCTTCAGGTTGTGCTCCACCAGCAGCACGGTGCGGCCGACTGCCACGCGCTTCACCAGCGCCACGATGCGGTCCACATCCTCATGTGCCATACCAGCCGTTGGCTCATCGAGCAGCATCATCTGGGGCTCCATCGCCAGGGTCGTGGCGATCTCCAGCGCCCGCTTGCGGCCATAGGGCAGTTCGCCGGCCGGCAGGCTCTCGTAGCCGGTCAGGCCGACATCGGCGAGCAGCGCACGTGCCCGGTCGTCATAGCGGCGAAGTATCGAATCGGAGCGCCAGAAATCGAAGCTGCCGCCGCGCTGCCGCTGCAGCGCCATGCGGACATTCTCCAGCACCGTCAGATGCGGGAAGACCGCCGATATCTGGAAGCTCCGGACCAAGCCGAGGCGCGCCACCTCAGCCGGCTTCATGCCGGTGATGTCGCGCCCATCATAGGTGATGGTGCCGCGCGTCGGCGGCAGGAACTTGGTCAGAAGATTGAAGCATGTGGTCTTGCCGGCGCCGTTCGGGCCGATCAGGCCATGGATGCTGCCGCGCCGGACCTTCAGGGACACATCGCCAACCGCGACGAAGCCCATGAATTCCTTGGTCAGCCCGTTGGTTTCCAGGAGGATGTCGGACACCCGGATCGTTCTCCCAATTGCGGCAGCCCCCTGCATCCCGGGCCCGAAAGCCCGATCAGCCCCAAGACCGGAATGCGCGTGAGCGGTTTCTGACGCATCCCGCACCCGGCACCGTCCTGGTGCGGCAGAGGCGCGGAATACCGTCCGTCGTTGCGGCAAGGTATGGCTGTCCCTCGCCCGCAATGCAAGGGAGGGGGCCGGATTCGGCGGTTTGGGCAGCCCAAGACGGGTGTGCGAAACCCTGCGAGGAACCACCCCGGCGAGGGTGGTCCCTGTCCCTCGCGCGCCCGTCAGACCCGACCAGCACCGACGCAGGCCAGCGGGCGCATCCCAGACGGGAAATCCCGCGGATCGTGCTCGGCGCATCCGGGCGCAGGGCCTGGCCGGCGGCAGCCTGCGCCGAGGACTGAACGCCTTACCCTTGCACAGTTGCGTCGCGCATCCGGGCCCGCATGGCTGTTCGCGCCAAGCTCCCTAGCGCAGGCCGTCGCGACCTTCGATCTCGTCCGTGCGGAGGCCACCGATGCGGGGCAGCGGGCGCCCGCCATCGGTCAATGCCAAGCAGAGCAGGATCTCATGCGCTCGCGGCGCGTCCGGCACCCGCGCCTCGATGGCGTCGAAATGGCTGCGCACGAAGGCGGCATCCTTGTGCCCGAGCGGCACGTCGATGGCGGTGCCCGGCCCGCCTGCCTTCTTGGCCGAGGGGATCAGCGCCGGCCCCTTCCCGAGCGCGGCCCGCACCGGCGTGCCCATCTTCGGGTGCAGCAGCGCCGCTGCATGCTCCAGCTCTCCTGCCTCCCCCACCACCGCGGCCTTGCCGAAGCTCTCCACCTGCTCTCCCGGGATGCCGAGGGCGGCGATGGCGCGCTCCGCCAGCAAGGCACCAAGCTCCTCCCCCTGCGCGATCAGCTCGGAGAGATCCGCCTCAAACCGGCCGGCGAAGGGGTTTTCGATGACCGCGCATGCGACGGCGCGGCGAATCGGCGGGGAGAGGTCCCGGCGCATCTCGCGCCGCGTCTCGTCCAGGATGGTGACCAGCTTGCGGATAACGGCGGGCATGGGGGGCTCCTTTCCGGTCCGCGAGCTTGCCGTGCCCGGCCGGCGCCTGCCAGCCATGCCAGGGGACGGTGCTGCCCGGAGAGGGCGGCTGCCGGCATCGGATAGCGCCGATCCGCCCTTGCGATTGTCACCAAAGGCTTCGCCGGCCTTACCGCGACAGCGGCACCGTACCGGCAAAGCGGAAGCTGTCGCCAAGGCCGCCGGCCCGCTGCGCAGGTCATGCCGCGGGGAGGTCGACGGCCAGCGCAGCCGGCCCCGCCACGCTCAGTGGCCGAGCAGCTCGGGCACCCGCTCGGCCGGTGGGGTGTTGCGGCTACGGCCGCAGCGCAGGACGCCATCGATCATCACCGCACCGATGCCCGGGATGTCGCCCAGCTCGATGCTGTGCAGCAGGTCGCGCCCCGCCGTGTGCTGGGCGCGGTCAAGGAAGACCAGGTCGGCGGCGCGTCCCACCTCGAGGATCCCGGCATCCAGCTTGCGGATGCGGGCGGTGTTACCGGTGGCGAGCGCGATGGCCTGTGCCGCCGGGATGCCGCCAAGCGAGGAGAGCAGCGCGATCAGTCGCAGAATGCCGAGCGGCTGCACGCCCGACCCCGCCGGGCTGTCCGTACCGAGGATGACGCGGTGGAGCTGGCCGAGATCGCGTGCCGCCTGCACCGCGGCGATCGCCACCCGCTCATTGCCGTTATGGACGATCTCGATGGCGCGGGTGCTCCGCTCGCAGAGCTCGCAGATATGGCCCTCCGGCAGCGCGGTATGCCCACCATTAATGTGGCCGATGATGTCGGCATCGGCCTCCAGTACCGTGTCCTTGTCGATCAGCCCGCTGCCGGGGATGGAGGGGCCGCCGGTATGGATGGTGCTCTGGATGCCATGCTTGCGGGCCCAGGCGACCATCTCCCGCGCCTCGTAACCCGCCTTGACCGAGCCGAGGCCGACCTCCCCGAGCAGGGTGACGCCCGCGGCGGCGAGTTCGGCGAAGTCGCTCTCGACCATCCCCTTCTCCAGCACCGGCGCGCCGGCCAGCACCTTCACCCCGGCAGGCCGGGCATTGAAGAAGGCCCGCTGCGCGGTGATGGCCAGCGCCTTGAGCCCGGTGATGTCCTTGGGGCGGCCGGGCAGGTGCACCTCGCCGGCCGAGATCATCGTGGTCACGCCGCCATTGAGGAAGCTTTCGACCCAGCCAATCTGGTTCTGCCGCGGGGTCCAGTCGCCGAAGACGGGATGGACATGGCTGTCCACCAGCCCAGGGGAGACCGCGCAGCCATGCGCGTCGATCACGCCATCGAGAGGGCCGTGATCCGCCAGTTCCGCCCCGCGACCAATGGCGGCAAGCCTGCCCTCCTCGATCAGGATCGCATCCGCCTCCAGCACCGGCGCATCCAGGTCGCCCGAGAGCAGCAGGCCGATGTTCCGCACCAGGGTCCTGCCCTTCGCCGGCCCCGCAGACTGCTCCACCGCCATCGCCGCACCCCTCCTCCGGGAGGCCGAAGCCTATCGAGGCCCCGGGCGGCGGCATAGCCTGGCGTGGTCCGTTGTTTTTGCGGCAGGCCACCGCAGAGAGGCCTGGATTCGCGGCCGGGCCGGTGCATGCTGATGGGGTGACCGCCTACCGCCGCCCCACCAGCCTGCAGGAGGCGCTGGCACTCCTCGCGGAAGCTCCCACGCCGCTGCTCCTGCTGGCGGGCGGTACCGACATCTACCCGGCCCGTGCCGCGGGCGAGGCCTGGATGCGGCCTGCGGACCGCCCCCTGCTGGACCTCTCGGCCCTGCCGGAACTGCAAGGCGTGGAGGAGCGGGAGGACCACCACCGCATCGGCGCGCTGGTGACCTGGGCGATGCTGCGCGACGCAGCCTTGCCCCCTTGGTTCGGCGCGCTGCGCCAGGCCGCCATGCAGGTGAGCGGGGCGCAGGTACAGAACCGCGGGACGCTGGTCGGCAATCTCTGCAACGCCTCCCCCGCCGCGGATGGCGCCCCCGCGCTGCTGGCGCTGGACGCGGAGATGGAACTGGCGGGCCGGCACGGCACGCGGCGGCTGGCGCTGGGCGACTTCCTCCGCGGCAATCGCCAGACGGCGCTGGCGCCGGACGAGATCGCCACGGCGGTGATCGTGCCCAAGGCGATGCCCGGGGCATGGGCGCGGTTCGAGAAGCTGGGGGCACGGACCTATCTGGTCATCTCCATCGTCATGGTGCGGCGGTGATCGAGGCCGCGGGCGGGCGCATCGCGCGGGCACGGATCGCGGTCGGGGCCTGCTCGCCGGTCGCGCAGCGTCTGCCGGCGCTGGAGGCGGCGCTGTCCGGACTCGGGTGGAGGCCGCGGCTGCCATACCGCAGCCGGAGCACCTGGCGCCGCTCTCACCCATCGACGATGTCCGGGCGACGGCCGACTACCGACAGCACGCAGCGTTGGTGCTGCTGCGGCGCGCGCTCTCGGCACCGGCGGAGGCGCGGGCGGCATGACGGCGCAGGCAGTCCTGCTCTCGGTGAACGGCACGGCACGGGCGGTTACGGCCCCTGGCGAGACCCGGCTGACCAGCGTGCTGCGCGATGCGCTGGGCCTGACCGGCACCAAGGTAGGGTGCGACGCCGGCGATTGCGGCGCCTGCACGGTGCTGCTGGACGGCGCGCAGGTCTGCGCCTGCCTGGTGCCGCTGGCCCAGGCGGAGGGGCGGAGCGTGACGACGGTGGAAGGCCTGGCGGCGACGCCGATGGGCGCCACGCTCCAGCGCGCCTTCCTGCACCATGGCGTGGCGCAATGCGGCATCTGCACGCCCGGCATGCTGATGGCCGCGACCGAGTTGCTGACCGCCAACCCGCGCCCGACCAAGGCGGAGGCGATGGTGGCGCTGGGCGGCGTGCTCTGCCGCTGCACCGGCTACCGCAAGATCCTGGAGGCGGTGCTGGCGGCGCATGCCTTCCTGGAGAGCGGGCCCGCACCCGTCATGCCCGCGGCGGGCTGCGCCGTGGGCAGCCGCATGGCGCGGGCCGATGGCCTGGCAAAGGTGACCGGGACCGACCGCTTCGGTGCGGATGCGGCGCCTGCCGATGCGCTTTGGCTGCGCGCGGTGCGCAGCCCCTACCCCCGCGCCGGTTTCCTATTCGGCGACTGGGCACCGCTGCTGGCGAGGCATCCAGGCCTCACGCGCGTGCTGACCGCAGCCGATGTCCCCGGGCGAAACGGATTCGGCATCTATCCGGATATCAAGGACCAGCCGGTCTTCTGCGAGCACGAGGTGCGTTACCGTGGCGACTGCCTTTGCGCACTGGTCGGCGACCGGGCAACGCTCGATAGCATCCGCTTCGACGAGTTGCCGATCACCTGGGAGGTGCGGGAGCCCGTCACGCTGGACGCCGCGCTGGGCGGCGACGCGCTGCACGCGCGCTGGCCGGACAACGTCCTGACCACCGGCCGTGTCGTCTCGGGTGATGCCGAGATGGCGCTGACCGAAAGCACGCATGTCGCGGCGATCGAGATCGAGACCAGCTTCGTCGAGCATGCCTATATCGAGCCGGAGGCCGGCTGGGCACAGCGCGTCGGCGATCGGATCGCGATCTTCGCCTGCACCCAGGCCCCCTATATGGACCTGGAGGCCGTCGCCGGCGTCCTCGGCATCCCGCAGGCCGCCGTCCGGATCATCCCCTCGGCCTGCGGCGGCGGCTTCGGCGGCAAGCTGGATGTCTCCATCCAGCCCATGCTGGCGATCGCCGCCTGGCTTCTGGACCGGCCGGTGCGTGCGGTATTGCCGCGAAGCGAGAGCATGGCCTCCAGCACCAAGCGCCACCCGGCGCGGATCACGGCGCGGGCCGGATGCGACGCGACGGGACGGCTGACCGGCTTCGCTTTCGAGGGCCTCTATGACACCGGCGCCTATGCGAGCTGGGGCCCGACCGTCGCGGGACGGGTGCCGGTGCATGCCATGGGGCCCTATCGCGTGCCGGCCGTCGCCAGCCGGGCACGGGCGATCTTCACCAGCAACCCGCCCTCCGGCGCTTTTCGCGGCTTCGGCGTACCGCAGGCCGCGATCGCGCAGGAGGCGCTGTGGGACCGCCTGGCCGATTCGGTCGGCCTGGACCGGCTGGAGTTCCGCGCCTTGAACGCGCTGCGCGCTGGCGACACCACGGCAACAGGGCAGGTGCTGGAGCATTCGGTGGGGTTGGTCGCCTGCCTGGATGCGCTGCAGCCGCGCTGGCGGGCCCTGCGCGCGGATGCCGCGGCCGCCAATGCCCGTGGCGGCGTGCGGCGGCACAGCGTCGGCATCGCCTGCATGTGGTACGGCATCGGCAATACCGGCATGTCCAACCCCTCCACCATGCGGGTCACGCTGGGGCCCGACGGGCTGGTGTTCCACAATGGCGCAGTCGATATCGGCCAGGGCAGCACCACGGTGCTGCTGCAGATCGCGGCCGATGCGCTGGGGCTGCCGGCCAGCGCTTTCCGCCTGGTGCTGGGCGATACGGACCTGACTGCCGATGCCGGCAAGACCAGTGCCTCCCGGCAAACCTTCGTGAGCGGTCGCGCGGCGCAGGAGGCCGGCAAGGCGCTGCGCGACGCCATTTTGCTGCGGGCCAATGCCGGGCCAGCGGCGAAGCTGGCATGGGACGGCAGCGCATTGCTGGTGGATGGCCGCCCTCTGGCGTTGGCGGCGCCGCTAGAGGGGATCGGCCGCTTCGACCCGCCGACCGTGCCGCTGGATGCCGACGGTCAGGGCATTCCCTATGCCACCTATGGATTCGCGGCCCAGGTCGCGGCACTGTCGGTGGATGTGGGACTGGGCACGGTGCACCTCGACCGCATCATCGCCGCGCATGACCTGGGCCGCGCCATCAACCCGACGCTGGTGGAGGGCCAGATCCATGGCGGCATCGCCCAGGGCATCGGCCTCGCGCTGATGGAGGAATACCTGCCCGGCCGGACCGAGAACCTGCACGACTACCTGATCCCGACCATCGGCGATGTGCCGGAGATCGAGTGCATCCTGGTGGAGGACCGCGAGCCGCTCGGCCCCTTCGGTGCCAAGGGCATCGGGGAGCCGGCGCTGGTGCCGACCGCGCCGGCGATCTTCTCGGCGATCCGCGATGCGACGGGGGCCACGATCACGCGGATCCCCGCCCTGCCCCATCGCGTGCTGGAGGCGATCGGGCGATGAGCACCGACCGGACCGTGATCTTCGGCGCGCGCGAGGGCCATGAGGGCATTGTCCGCTGCGATGCCTGCCCCGTGCTCTGCCGCATCCGCCCGGGCCGCGCCGGCGCCTGCAACCGCTACGCCAACCGGGATGGCGAACTGGTGCGCACCGACCCGCTGGTGCTGATGACCCGCACGGTGGAGGCCGGTGGCGAGACCGTGCCCTTCCTCGACAAGGCCGGGGACTGGGATGGCGGGATCGCGCCGCCGGCCCAGACCTTCGTCACCGCGATCGGTGCCGGCACCACCTATCCGGACTACAAGCCGGCCCCCTTCATCGTTGCCTCAGAGCATCAGGGCGTGGACACGGTCACCGTCGTGACCGAAGGCATCTTCAGCTATTGCGGGCTGAAGGTGAAGATCGACACCGACCGCCACCTGGGGCCGGAGACGGCTGCGGTGCGCGTAGATGGCGAGCAGATCGGCCATGTCATCACGGCCGAATATGGCAGCAAGATGCTGAGCCTTGGCGGCGTGCGGCACCTGACCGGCGGCAGCAAGAAGGAAGGCAACGTCACCTGCGCCGCCATGCTGGCACTCTGTGAAAAGCAGCCGGTCGAGGTGACGATCGACGGTGGCGCCAGGGTCGTGCTGCAGGCGGGCCGTGCGCCCATCGTGAACGGCGTGCCGGAGCAACGCATGCGCGTCGGCTGCGGCAGTGCCGCCATCGGCATTTTCGCCCGGCAATGGCATGGCCATGTGGATGAGGTGATCGTGGTCGACGACCACATCACCGGCGTGCTGTCCGAGCATCAGGCCGGCAAGTGCCTGGATGTGCCCCCTACCGGCATTCGCGTGCGCGGCCGCCGCTCGACGCCCGGACGCTATTTCCAGGTCGCGCATCCCGGCACCGGCTGGGGTGGCACCGACATCACCGATCCGCTCAGCGTCATCGAGGGCATCGACCCGAAACGGGCCTGGCCGGGCCTCAGGCTGCTGCTGACCAGCACGACCGGCGAGGATTTCCTCTATGTCGAGTTGGACGAGAGGCTGCGGCCCGTCCCGGCCAAGGCGCCCGAGGCGGTGGTCAGGACGGTGGAGCGCATCGGGGAGAATTGCGAGCCGGCGCTCACCTCCATCCTCTTCATGGCCGGTGCCGGCGGGTCCCTGCGCGCCGGCGTCACGGAAAACCCGGTGCTGCTGACGCGGGAGGTGCAGCGGTCCCTGGTTCGCGTAACCATCGGCGGCGCCCCCTGCTTCCTCTGGCCCGGCGGCGGCATCACCCTCATGGCGGATGTGCTGCGCGTGCCGGAGGGCGCCTTCGGCCATGTGCCGACGCCGGCGCTGGTCGCGCCGATCGAGTTCACCCTGCACGCCGATCTCTATGCGCGGCTTGGCGGACATATGGAGCATGCCGTGCCGCTGGAGCGCGTGCTGGCGGAGTATGGCGAGGCGGCGCGCCACGAAGCCTGGATGGAGCCGAACCCGTGGCCGGCGCCGTAGCCGCCACCCTGCCGGACGGTCGCCTGCACCTGCAGGAGGGTCCGATCGACCTGGTCATCGGCCTGGACGGCACGCGCGCGGCAGTGGCGGAAGCGCGCACCCGTGCCTGCGCCGCGTTCGAGGGTTTGTTGGCCGGCCTCGTGGCGGAACTGCCGCTGCTGCGCAGCCCGATCGGCGCCGACCTGCCGCCGGTACGCGGCCGTGTCGCGCGGCGCATGGCGATGGCCGTCTGGCCGTTCCGGCGGGACACCATCACCCCCATGGCTGCCGTTGCCGGCGCGGTGGCCGAGGAGGTGCTGGAGGCGATCGCCACGACCCACGGCCTGCTCGCCGCGCATGTCAATAATGGCGGCGACATCGCGCTGCATCTCGCGCCGGGCCAGTCCCTGCGGGTCGGGCTGGTGCCGAGCCTGGAGCGCGCCGCGCCGGAAGGTTTGGTGCATGTGCGGGCGGAGGACCCGGTGCGCGGCATCGCCACCTCCGGCTGGCCGGGCCGCAGCTTCTCCCGCGGCATCGCTGATGCCGTGACCGTCCTGGCCGCAACGGCATCGCAGGCCGATGCGGCCGCGACGGTCATCGCCAATGCGGTGGATGCGGATCACCCCGCGGTGCGGCGGGCGCCGGCGGACTCCCTGGACCCGGACAGCGACCTCGGGGCCCTGCCGGTGACGGTCGAGGTCGGTGAGCTCTCGCCCGGGGTGACCGAGGCAGCGCTGGATGCCGGCGAGGCCATCGCAGAGGGGCTGCTGCAGCGCGGGCTGATCCTGGGCGCCCTGCTGGTCGTGAAGCACAGCATGCGGACCGTCGGCGACCCGCGGATGCTGCCCGGCTGCTGACCGGGGCCGAGGCGCCGCAAGGTGGCATCACACCGAGAGATACTGCTCCCTCACCTCCGCAGCCGCCATCAGTTCGGGGATCGTGCCGCTCCAGCGGATGCGCCCCTTCTCGATGATAATGGCCCGGTCGCTGACGGCGCGGGCGAAACGCAAGTTCTGCTCCGAGAGCAGGATGGACAGCCCCTCCGCCTTCAAGGCGCGGATCGCCTCCGCCATGCGCTCCACCACCACCGGCGCCAGCCCCTCGCTCGGCTCGTCCAGCAGCACGAGGCGGGGATTGCCCATCAGCGTGCGGGCGATGGTCAGCATTTGCTGCTCGCCGCCGCTCATCCGCCCGCCGGGTCTGTCCCGCATGCCGGCAAGGCTTGGGAAGAGCGCGAAGAGTCGCTCGGGAGTCCAGGGCGCCATGCCGGGCGGCGCCGACTTCCGGCCGACTGCCAGATTCTCCATCACGGTCAGCTCGGAGAAGACCCGCCGCTCCTCCGGCACATAGCCGAGGCCGAGGCGCGCGATCTCGAAAGGCTCCCGCCCCGCGATCTCCTGCCCGAGGAAACGCACGCTGCCGCCGCTCGGCGGCACCAGGCCCATGATGGCCTTCATGGTCGTGCTCTTGCCCGCGCCGTTGCGGCCGAGCAGCACCACCACCTCGCCCGGACCGACGTCCAGCGCCACGCCATCCAGGATATGCGCGCGGCCGTAATGGGCGGATAGGCGGGTGACCGCCAACATCAGTGCCCGGCTCCCAGATAGACCTCGCGCACGCGCGGATTGGTCCGCACCTCGGCCGGTTCACCCTCAGCGATCAGGGCGCCCCGATCCAACACCAGGATACGGTCGGCATGGCCAAAGACCACGTCCATGTCGTGCTCTGTGAACAGCACGGCGATGCCCCTCTCCCGCGCGATGCTTGCCGTCAGCGCCATCAGCCCGACGCGCTCCTGCGGCGCCATGCCGGCCGTCGGTTCATCCATCAGCAGCAGCTTCGGGTCATTGGCCAATGCGATGGCGAGTTCCACGCGCTTGAGGTCGCCATAGGCCAGGATACCACAGGGCCGCGCGGCCTGGTCGATCATGCCCAGGCGCGCCAGCAGCGCCTCCGCCGGGGCGCGGTCCGTGCACGCCACGGCCGTCCAGAGCTGGCCGAGCCGGCGATGATGCGAGAGCAGCGCCATCTGGACATTCTCCAGAACCGTCATGGAGCCGAAGGTGGCGGTGATCTGGAAGGTGCGCCCGACGCCCATGCGCCAGACCTTGCGCGGCGCCAGCCCGGTGATGTCCTGGCCTTCCAGCCTCACCCGCCCGGCATCGGGGCGGAGCTGCCCGTTCAGCATGTTGAAGCAGGTGGATTTCCCGGCCCCGTTCGGGCCGATGAGCGCCAGCATCTCACCCGGCGCCACGGCGAAGGAGATGTCGCGGACGGCCTGGACGCCGCCGAAGCTCTTCCGGAGGTTCGCCACCTCAAGCGTCGCCACAGCGGGCATCCCACTGCGCGCGGGCGGCGCCGGCCAGGCCCTGCGGGAAGAACAGCACCAGCGCGACAATGACCGAGCCGAGGATGAGCCGCCAGAGATCGGTGAGGCGCACCAGCTGTTCCTGCAGCCCGGTGAAGGCAAGCGCGCCGATGATCGGGCCGCTCAGCGTCTGCACGCCGCCCAGCAGCACCATCAGCAGCGCATCCACGCTGCGCGGAATGCCAAGGAAGGTCGGGAAGACGCTCCCCTTGGCATAGGCGAAGAGCCCGCCCGCGATGCCGGCCATGACGGCTGCCAGGGCAAAGGCGAGCCAGCGGATGCGGAAGGCATCGATCCCGATCGCCTCGGCCCTCAGCGCGCTGTCCCGCTGCGCCCGCAACGCATAGCCGAAGGGCGCGTGGATGATCCGCCGCAGCAGCAGCGTGGCACCGAGGCAGAGCGCGAGCGTCAGATAGTAATAGACCAGCTTCGGCGCGGCCCAAGGTTCCGGCCAGACGCCGAGGATGCCGTTGTCGCCGCCCGTTACCTCCACCCATTGGAAGGTGACCGACCAGGCGATCTGAGCGAAGGCCAGCGTCAGCATGGCGGAATAGACACCGGAAAGCCGCACGCAGAACCAGCCGAAGATCAGCCCGAAGAGGCCGGCCGCGAAGGGGGCGATGGCGAGGCCGAGTTCCATCGGCGCCGCCAGCCACTTCGCTGCCAGCGCAGCGCCATAGGCGCCCAGGCCGAAATAGGCGGCATGGCCGAAGCTCGCCATCCCGCCCGGCCCCATGATGAGGTGCAAACTGGCAGCGAAGAGGATGAAGATGGCGATCTCGGTCAGGACGGAGAGGGCGTAGTCGCCGGCGAAGGGCGGCAGGACCAGCGCGGCCACGAGTGCCGCGATCCCCAGATGCACCAGCGGCCGCGACGCCGGGCCGATCACGGGCTCCGTCCCCCCTGCCCCGCCATGCTCCGGACCGGTCGCCTTGCCCATCAACCCATGCGGCCGCACCACCAGCACCACCGCCATCACCAGGAAGACCAGCACCAGCGTGATCTTGGGCAGCACCAGGATGCCGAAGGCGTGCAGCTCCCCGATCAGCAATGCAGCCAGCGCGGCGCCTGTCAGGCTGCCGAGGCCGCCCACCACCACCACCACGAAAGCCTCCGCGATGATGGCGAGATCCATGTGGAGGTTCACGCTCTCCCGCGGCAATTGCAGCGCGCCGCCGAGGCCGGCCAGGAAGGCGCCGAGAAAGAAGACACTGGTGAAGAGCATGCGCTGGTTGACGCCGAGCGCGCCGACCATCTCGCGGTCCTGCGTCGCCGCCCGCACCAGCGTGCCCCAGCGGGTATAACGGAACAGCAGGACCAGCAGCCCAAGCACGACCGGCCCGACACAGATCAGGAACAGCTCATAGTCCGGGAAGCGCATGCCCAAAATCTCGGTGCCGCCGCGCAGCCCGGGTGCACGCGGGCCGAGCAGGTCCTGCGCCCCCCAGGTCAGCAGCGCGAGATCCTGCACGATCAGCACCACGCCGAAGGTCGCCAGCAGTTGGAAGAGTTCCGGCGCGCGGTAGATGCGCCGCAGCAGCAGCACCTCCACCACCACGCCGATCAGCCCGACCAGCAGCGCCGCCGCCAGCACGCCACCCCAGAAGCCGAGATGGCCGCGCGGCAGCGTGGTGACGAAGGTCCAAGCGAGATAGGCCCCCAGCATGTAGAAGGAGCCGTGGGCGAAATTGACGATCCGGCTGACGCCGAAGATGACGGTCAGCCCACTCGCCACGAGGAAGAGCGAGGAGGCGCTCGCCAGGCCGCTGAGCGCCTGGAGGACAAGGTTCTCCAATTTCGGGCAGTCAGCTTTGCGGCCGCAGCGCGCGCACCACGTCGTCGGGCGGCAGGTAGTTCTTCCCGTCGGCATAGCGCCAGTCGGCCATGGTGCCGCGGCCGTTGCGCAGCACGGTCCGCCCGACGAAGGCGCCCATGGTTGACTGGTGGTCGATGGCACGGAACTCCACCGGGCCGAAGACGGACTGGAACTGCAGCCCCTTCATCCCTTCCACCATCGCTTCGGTGTCGGTCGTGTTGGTCTTTCGCAGCATGGCGGCGATCGCCATGACGGTATCGTAGCCGACCACGCTGCCGAGCCGCGGATAATCGTTCCAGCGGCGGCGATAGGCATCGCGGAATGCGGCATGTTCGGGCGTGTTCACCTGCTCCCAGGGGTAGCCGGTGACGATCCAGTTCTCCGGTGCCTCGTCCTGCAGCGGGTCGAGATATTCCGGCTCCCCGGTCAGCAGGGAGACGACGCGGCGGCGTTCGAACAACCCGCGGGTCAGGCCCTGGCGGACGAAATTGGTCAGGTCCGCACCGAAGGTGACGTTGAAGATCGCCTCGGGATTGGACGCCGCCAGCGCCTGCACCGTCGCCCCCGCATCGATACGGCCGAGCGCCGGGAATTGCTCGGCGACGAAGGTGACATCCGGCCGGGCGCGCCCCAGCAGCTCCTTGAACCAGCGCACGGCGGACTGGCCGTATTCGTAGTTCGGTGCGACGGTCGCCCAACGCCTGGCGGGCAGCTTCGTGGCCTCCTCCGCCAGCATGGCGCACTGCATGTAGGTGCTGGCGCGCAGCCGGAAGGTATAGCGATTGCCGCGCGACCAGACGAGCGCATCGGTCAGCGGCTCGGAAGCCACGTAGAGCCGGCGGTTCTGGTTGGCATAGTCCGCAACGGCGAGGCCGACATGCGAGAGAAAGCCACCGGAGAGCAGATGGACCTTCTCGGCATTCACCAATTCGCCGGCAAGCCGCACCGCATCTTCCGGGCGGCCGGCATCGTCGCGGAACACGGTCTCCAGCCGGCGGCCATTGAGGCCGCCGGCGGCGTTCACCTGCTCAACCGCGAGCGTCCAGGCATTGCGATAGGGCAGCAGGAAGGCAGGCTGGGCGGTGTAGCTGTTGATCTCGCCGATGCGGACGGCATCGCCCTGCGCCCGACCGATCGCCGGCGCCGCCAATGCCGCCCCCGCCCCTGCCAGCATTTGGCGGCGCCCGATCACCCAAGCTGTCATGTCGCCCCCGGTCGCGTTTTGTGTTGCGATGCACCCATGCAACCGCAACGCCCGGAGGCGCGCAAGAGCAGAGAGGCCGTTACTGCACCTCAACATAACGGAGATACGGCTTCTTTGCCTCCCAACCCTGGGGGAAGAGCGTCCTCGCCTGCTCGTCCGGGATGGAGGGCGGGATAATGCCCCGCTCGCCCGGTCGCCAGTTCACCGGCGTCGCCACCTTGGCGCGATCGGTGATCTGCAATCTGTCGGTTACCCGCAGGATCTCATCGAAATTCGGCCCCGTACTGGGCGGGCAGTCGCCGAACCACTCATGGAAGCGGCTGCGGCCCTGGGTCGCCTCCGCTTCGACATCCGGGCCGGTTTGGCAGAGCTGGATCATCCTGTGTCCCCTCCTGCCACCGGCACCTGCGCCCGGCCCGGGTCGCTCCCGGACCGGGGTATTGCGTCAGGCGGCCGTCACCAGGCCGCCGGCATTCGCCAGGTACCGAACCCAGTAATCGGCATCGCCGAACATGGCGTCGTTCACCGTCAGGCGCTTGAAGTAATGCCCGGCAGCGTATTCCATCGTCATCGCGATGCCGCCATGAAGCTGGATGGACTGCTGCCCGACGAAGCGGGCGGAACGGCCGATCTGCGCCTTGACGGAGGCCATGTTCTTCCGCCGCTCGAGCGGGTCCCGCTCCTCGACCCCCATGGCAGCGAAGTAGGACATGCTGCGCGCCTGCTCGAGCTGCACCAGCATGTCGGCGGCGCGGTGCTGCAGCGCCTGAAAGCTGCCGATCGGCCGGTCGAACTGCTTGCGGGTCTTCATGTAATCGATGGTCATGTCGTGGGCGACCTGCATGCAGCCGACGGCCTCGGCCGCCAGCGCCACGATCGTCTCGTCCACCACCTGATCGACCAGCGGCAGCCCATCCTCGGGATTGCCCAGCACCGCTTCTGCCCGCGCCTCGGAGAACTCGACCTCCGCCGCGCGCTGCCCGTCGACGGTGCGGTAGCCGCGGCGGGTCACGCCGGGGCCACTGGCATCCACCAGGAAAACGCCGATGCCCTTAGCATCGCGCTGGCCGCCGGCGGTGCGGGCGGTGACCACCAGCTTCCCGGCACTGTCACCATGGATGACCATGCCCTTGCGGCCGGAAATGACCCAGCCCGAGCCGTCCTTCTTCGCGGTCGTCGCCACGTCGTTCAGGTCGTAGCGCGACTGCCGCTCGGTATGGGCGAAGGCCAGCATCAGCTCGCCGCCGGCGATCTGCGGCACCAGTTCGGCGCGCAGCCCGGCCTCGCCGCCGTTGCGCAGGAAGCCGCCGCCGATGACAACGGTCGGGATCCAGGGCTCCAGCGCCAGCGCTTTGCCGAGCTGCTCGGCGACCAGCATGGTCTCCACATGGCTGCCGCCGAAGCCGCCCTCATCCTCGGCGAAGGGCAGGCCGAGCAGACCTAGCTCGGCATACTGCGCCCAGATGTCGCGGCTCCAGCCCTCGGCCGACTTCATATAGGCCTTGCGCTGCTCGAAGCCGTATTTGTCAGTAAACAGGCGGGCAACGCTGTCCTGGAGGAGGCGCTGCTCCTCCGTCAGATCGAAATCCATGTTTCCTCAGAGCCCCCAAGGGGCGCGCCAGAGGCGCGGCCCGTTCACAAACCCAGAAAGGCTTTGGCCATGATGTTGCGCTGGATCTCGTTGGACCCACCGTAGATCGACTGCTTGCGCCAGTTGAAATAGACGCCGGCGAGCCCGAAGGCCCAGTCCGGGGCCACATCGATGTCGTTGCTGCCCTCCGCCTCCGGGTCGCCATCCACCCAGGCATAGGGGCCGGCCGCCTTCATCAGCAGTTCGGAGCACATCTGCTGGATCTCGGTGCCCTTGATCTTGAGGACCGAGGTCGCGGGATCGGGCTTCTTGTCGCGGCGCTTGGACTCGGTGGCGATGACACGCATCACCGTCATCTCCAGCGCCTTCAGCTCGACCTCGATCTCCGTCACCTTGCGGGCGAAGTCGGGGTCCTCCATCAGCGGGCGACCGCCATCCATGCTCTCGGTGGAGGCGATGGCCTTCAGCCGACGGATGCGCTCGCGGCTGGCGCCGACGCGGGCCTGGCCAAAGCGCTCATTGCCCAGCAGGAATTTCGCGCAGTCCCAGCCCTTGTTCTCTTCGCCGACCAGGTTCTCGACCGGGACCCTCACGTCGTCGAAGAAGACCTCGTTCACCTCATGCCCGCCCTCGATGGTGATGATCGGACGAACGGTGATGCCGGGCGTCTTCATGTCGCAGAGCAGGAAGGAAATGCCCTCCTGCTTCTTGGCGTTCGGGTCGGTGCGGACCAGCAGGAAGATCCAGTCGGCGTGCTGCGCCAGCGTGGTCCAGGTCTTCTGGCCGTTGACGATGTAGTGGTCGCCCTGCTTCACCGCGCGGGTCTTGAGGCCGGCGAGGTCGGAACCCGCGCCCGGCTCGGAGAAGCCCTGGCACCACCAATCGTCCAGATTGGCCATGCGCGGCAGGAAGCGCTTCTTCTGCTCCTCCGTACCGAATTCGGCGATCACCGGGCCGCACATATTGGTGTTGAAGGCGAGAGGCTGCGGCGCCGGCGCCATCTGCAGCTCCTCGCGGAAGATGTAGCGCATGCCGAGCGTCCAGTCCGGCCCGCCCCATTCGCGCGGCCATTCCGGCACCGCCCAGCCCTTGGCGTTCAGCTTGCGCTGCCAGTCCACCACCATCTGCTTGGTCGGCGACTTGCCGGCGAGCATGCGCTCGCGCGTCTCCTTGGGCAATTCCCTGGCGATGAAGTCGCGGACTTCCTGGCGGAAGGCGCGCTCGGCCTCGCTGAAGCGCAATTCCATGGGTCTCTCCCCGTCCTGAGTTCTAGCTAAGCGGCGGCGCTGCGGCCCCGCTCCTCCTCGATCAAAACCAGCTTTGCGAGCTTGCCGACTGGCGTTCGTGGCAACTCATCGCGGATCTCCAGGGCGGCCGGCAGCTCATGCTTCCCAAGTCGGTCGGCCAGGAAGACCCGCAAGCCCTCCAGCGTGAAAGGCACCGCGCCGGGCTTCAGGCTGACATAGGCCTTGGCCGCCTGGCCGCGATACTCGTCCGGAATGCCGATAACGGCACATTCCAGCACATCCGGATGTTCGTGGATCGCCTCCTCGATCACCCGCGGATAGACGTTGAAGCCGCCGGAGAGAATCATGTCCTTCTTCCGGTCGGTCAGGAAGACGAAGCCGTCCGGCTCCATCCGGGCGATATCGCCGGTCAGGAAGAAGCCGTTGACGAAGGCCCTGGCCGTCTCCTCCGGCCGCTTCCAGTAGCCCTGGAAGATATTGGGACCACGGATGGCGATCTCACCCGTCTCGCCGGGCGGCAGGACGCGGCCCGGGTCGTCCAGCGAGACCACCCGCATCTCGATGCCCGGAAGGGGCACGCCGATGCTGCCGGCGCGCACCGGCGCGCCGTCCCAATTCGGCTGGCTGGTGCCGGCGGGCGCGGTCTCGGTCATGCCCCAGCCACCGCTGATGCGCTTGCCGGTGATGCGCTCGAATCGCGCCGCCACCTCCACCGGCAGCGCCGCGCCACCGGAGGCCGCGGTGTGGAGCGAGGAGAGATCGGCCTCGTCGATCCGCGGATGGTTGGCCAGGGCGATCCACATGGTCGGGACGCCGCACATATCGGTGGCCTTCCGCTCCTCGATGTCGCGCAGCACGGCATCGGCGTCGAACCGGGCGTGCAGCAGCATCTCATCGCCCCGTTTGATGGACATCAGCAGGTCCACGGTGAAGGCGTAGATGTGGAACAGCGGCAACACGCAGATGACACGCCGGTGCCGCTTCACCGCATCCGGGCCTCGCCCGCCACCCCAGAGCCCATACTGCGCGCAGGCCGCCGTCAGGTTGCCATGGGTCAGCATGGCGCCCTTGGGCAGGCCGGTGGTGCCGCCGGTATACTGCAGCAGCATGATATCCTCCGGCCGGACCTCCGGCAGCCTGGCCGGTGCGGGCGCCGAGAGCCAGTCCTCCAGCCGCAACGCGCCCGCCGGCACCGGGGCGGAGGGCGGCCCCGCTCCCCAATGCGCGTCGTCGCCGACCACCAGCGCCCCGACCAGACCCTGTCCCCGCAGCGCGGCGGCAAGCTTCAGCAGCCCCTCATGCGCCAGCGTGACCAGCACCCGCGCACCACTGTCCCTCAGCTTATGGATGATCGTCCGCGGCGCATCGATCGGGGAGAGTTGCGTCACCCGGATGCCGGCCAGCGCCGCGCCAAAGACCACCGCTGGGTGGAAAGCGGTGTTGCCAACCAGCAGCGCGATGCCGTCCCGCGCCGTCGGCAAGGCCAGCAGCGCGCCCGCGACGCGCTGCGCCATGGCCTGAAGCTCGGCATAGGTGATCGCCGTGTCGCGGTAGCGGATCGCGGTGCGCGGCCCGTACTCCGCTGCGCTCCGCGCCAGCAGCCCGCCCAGCGTCCCGGTCTCGATGGGCGAACCCCAGTCGAGGCCGGGCGGATAGACCGCTTCCCAGGCAAAAGGCCGACTCATGGCCATCAGACCTTGGCTGCACCCTTCAGCGTGGCGAAGCTGCCGCCCTCCTTGGCCAGCTTCTCGATCAGCGCCGCCGGCTTGAGGTTCGGATCGCTCGTCGCCTCGGCATATTGCGCCAGCTTGTCGCGCACCGCCTTCAGGCCCAGCCGGTCGGCGAAGAACATCGGGCCACCACGGAAGGCCGGCCAGCCGAAGCCGTTGACGAAGATGACGTCGATATCGACGGGGCGATAGGCGATCCCCTCCTCCAGGATGCGCGCGCCCTCATTCACCATCGGCAGCAGCACACGCTCCAGGATCTCCTGATCCTCGATCTTCCGCCGGCGCACCTGCATCTTCTCGGCCATGTCGAGGATGATCTGCTCGACCTGCTTGGACGGCATGCGCTTGCGGTTCTCGTCGTAGCCGTAATAGCCCTTACCGGTCTTCTGCCCGAGCCGGCCGGCAGCGACCACGGCATCGGCGATCGGCGCGACCGTGCCGCGTGCCTTGCGCACCGCGGCACCGATATCGAGGCCCGCCAGGTCGCCGGTGGCGAGCGGCCCCATGGCCATGCCATAGCCTTCCATGACCCGGTCGATATCCTGCGGCAGGCAGCCTTCCAGCAGCAGCTTCTCGATCTGCGGGCCGCGCTTGCCGGTCATGCGGTTGCCGACGAAGCCGTCGCAATTGCCGACCAGCACCGGCAGCTTGCCGATGCGCTTGCCGACCTCGGTCGCCGTGGCGATCGCGGTCGCATTGGACGCCTTGCCTTTCACATTCTCCAGCAGGCGCATGACATTGGCCGGGCTGAAGAAATGCATGCCGACGACCAGTTCCGGCCGCCTGGTCGCGCCGGCGATCTGATCGATGTCGAGCGTCGAGGTGTTTGAGGCGAGAACCACGCCCGGCCGCGCCGCCTTGTCGAGGCGGCCAAAGACTTCCTTCTTGACATCCATGTTCTCGAACACCGCCTCAATCACGAGGTCGGCCTCGCCCACCGCCTTCTCGAAATCGGTGCTGCCGGAAAGCAGCGCGCGGCGCTTCTCATATTCCGCCTGCGACAGACGCCCGGAGCTGACGGTGCGCTGCCAGTTGGCCTCGCAGCGCGCGAGACCCTTCTGCAGCGCCTCCTCGGACGTCTCGACGATCGTCACGGGCAGGCCGAAATTCGCCGCGGACATGGCGATGCCGCCGCCCATGGTGCCGCCGCCGATGACCACCAGCCTGTTCACCGGCAGGGGCTTCGCATCCGCCGGCAGGTCGGGGATGCGCTGCGCCTCCCGCTCCCCGAAGAAGATGTACCGCAGCGCCTGGCTCTGCTCGCCCTGCACGAGGCGGGTGAACTGCTCCCGCTCGACATTCAGCCCGTCCTCGAAGGGCCGGGTGAAAGCGGCACGCACCGCCTCCACGCAGCCCTTCGGGCTGTCCTGGCCGCGGCTGCGCGCGGTCAGTTTCTTCGCCGCCTCGTCGAATTTCGCGGCGTCGTAGCCGGCGATCCTGTCCTTGCGGTCCCGCGCCAGGGTGAACTGCTTCCCCGCATTCTCGCGCGTCCAGGCAACCGCGGCGTGCTCCAGGTCGGACCCCGTGCCGTTGGGCAGGACCGCATCGATGAAGCCAAGCTTCTCCGCCTCCTCGGCCGGGACCGGCTCGCCGGAGACGATGAGGCGCAGGGCCTCCATCCCGATCAGCCGAGGCAGGCGCTGGGTGCCGCCGGCGCCCGGCACGAAGCCGCGCTTCACCTCCGGCAGCCCCACCTGCGCGCCCGGGGAAGCGACTCGCGCATGGCAGGCCAGCGCAAGCTCCAGCCCGCCGCCCAGCGCATTGCCATGGATCGCGGCGATGACCGGGATCTTCGACTGCTCGATGGCATCGAAGACCTCGGGCAGGGAGGGTGGCTTCCGCGGCTTGCCGAACTCGGTCATCTCCGCGCCGGCCGAGAAATTGCGGCCGGAGCCGATCAGCACGATGGCCCGCGCGCCCTCCCGTGTCGCGGCCTTGATCCCGTCCAGCAGGCCGGCCCGCACCTCGGTACGCAGGGTGTTCACGGGGGGGTTGGCGATGCGGAGGAGGTGCACGTCACCATTGCGAACATGCTCGACGAATTGCGGCTCTCCGGCCATGGAACATCCTCTCCGGACAGGTGTTGTTTTCGGGTCTGGCGTTGCGCGGCAGTCTCGGGCCGGGGCCGGCCTGCGTCAACCGGCGCCGCCGATGAGTCCCACCTGCTGCAACGCGGCATAGAGCACCGCGACAACCAGCAGCACCAGATAGGGGCTTGCCCCGCGCAGCAGCGCCACCGTGCAGGCGGCCAGCACCGCCAGTTCCATCCAGCCTGCGCCATCGGCCTGCAACAGGGTGAACACGCCGGCGAAGATCAACCCGACCGCGATGGGCGCCAGGCCGCGCTCGATCATCTTCCGGGCCGGGCTGTCGCCCTTCCGGCGCCACCAGTGCCCCACGGCGAGCACGAGGAAGGTGGAGGGCAGGTACAATGCCAGCGCCGCCGCCAGCGCCCCGGCGAAGCCGGCCGCCTGCCAGCCAACCAGCGCACAAATCAGTGAACCCGGCCCCGGCGCGGCGCGGGAAATGGCGAAGAGATCGAGGAATTGCGCATCCGTCAGCCAGCCATGCACCTCCACCGACTGGCGCTGCATCTCGGCGAAGATGGAAGGCCCGCCGCCGAGCGAGACGAGGGAGAGCGGCGCGAAGACCAGGATGAGGGCGAGCAGCCGGTCAGGCATGGCGCGAGGCCCGCCATGCCAGGGCGATGCTCGCCGGGATCAGCACCAGCACCACAGGGATCATGGGCAGGCGCAGCACCCCGATGGCGAGGAAGGTGAGCCCCGCCATCACCCAGGGCCAGGCCCCCCGCATCCGTCGCGCCGTGCGCAGGCCAACGGTCAGCGAATTCGCCAGCCCTGCCGCCGCGACCCCCGCCAGCACCACGCCAAGTCCCGCAGCACCGCCCGCCCAGCCATACAGCAGCGCGAGTCCCAGGATGAACAGGAAGGGCGGGCCGAGGATGCCGAGAAAGGCCATGGCCGCCCCCGGCCAGCCACGCAATTGCTGACCGATATAGAGGGCGAGGTTCACACTGTTCGGGCCAGGCAGCACTTGGCCGAGCGCAAGCCCGGCGAGGAAGCTTTCCTCCCCCATCCAGTTGCGCTTCAGCACCACCTCCCGATGCATCCAGCCCGGCAGGCCGCCGCCGAAGCTCGCCAGGCCGAGCGTCGTGAAGACCCGGAGAATCTCGGGGAGGCGCGCCTGCGGCCGGGGAGTGTCGGACACCGTGTCGATCCATGCTGCCGGAGGCCTGCTTCTCCCGCGCCGCCGCGCGACTGTCGAGGCCGCCCCGCCACCGCCACGAAGGCGCCGCGGGATGGCCGCAGCGGTGGCGCTTCCTGGCGGCATGACTGCGATGTCCCGCCTGCGCCCTGCCCTGCTCGCCCTCGCCGGTGGCATGTCCCTCGCCGGCTGCGTCTATGTCGAGCGGCCGGCCTACGATCCTTATGCCCATGCCGCGCCGCTCGGGCCGAATGCCGGGACGGGCGCGGCGGTCGGCGCGCTGGCCGGCGGCCTGATCGGAGGCGCGGCCTCCGGCCGGCATGACCGCGGCATCGGCATCGTCGGGGGCGCGGCGGCCGGTGCGCTGCTCGGCGGGCTGGTCGGCAGCGGGATCGACCGGGACCATGCGGCGCAGGCGGAGCCGCCCTACCCGGCGCCCGGCTATGGCCAGCCCTATGACCAACTGGGGCCGGACCACCGGGCACTGCCACCGGTCCATGGCGCACCGAAGTCCTGGCCGGACGAGCCGCCTGCCTACCGCAACTGGTAGGACGGGCAGGCCGATTGCCTCTACCCGGTCCTGATCGGCAGGCCGGGCACACCGGCAGTGTCGGCGGCTGATGCGCTCTCCACCGCCGCCGTGGCCGTCGCGCGGGTGCCGTTCAGCCGCGCCGTCGGTGCAGCGCCAGCATGGCGCCACCCGCCAGCAGCCCCCAGAAGGCGCCGCTGATACCGAGGACCGTGAGCCCGGAGGCGGTGGTGACGAAGGTGATCACCGCCGCCTCCCGCATGCCGGCATCGGCCAGCGCCGCCTGCAGCGCGGCAGCGAAGGCACCGAGCAGCGCGAGCCCGGCGACTGCCTGGATCAGGATGGGCGGCGCGGCACCGACGAAGGCCGTCGCGGTGCCGGCCAGCAGGCCGAAGACCACATAGACCGCCCCCGCCACCACCGCCGCCTGCCAGCGCCGTGCCGGATCCGGCTCGGCATCCGGGCTGGCGCAGAGCGCGGCGGTGATCGCAGCAAGGTTCACCGCATGCCCGCCGAAAGGCGCGGCGGCCAGGGTGAACAGCCCGGTGGTGGTGAAGAGCGGCCCCGGCGCGGGCCGGTAGCCGTTGACGTTCAGCACCGCCATGCCGGGGATGTTCTGCGAGGCCATGGTCACGAGGAAGAGCGGTAGGCTGATGCCGACCATGGCGGAGAGCGAGAATTCCGGCACCACCAGCAGCGGCGCCGGGCCGGCGGCGCCGAGCAGCCCGGCCGGCAGATCGATGGTGAGAGCGATGGTCGCCACCATGACCAGCACCGCCGCCGGCACCGCCATCAGCCGGTTCAGCCGCGCCACCACCGCCCAGGCGATGACGATGGCAAGGCCCGCCACGGGTGCCTCGGCCACCGCCTTCACAGGGGCGAGGCAGAGGCCGAGCAGCACGCCGGCCAGCATGGCATTGGCCAGCGGCGCCGGGATGGCGGCGACGCCGCGGCCGAGCGGCTTCCACAGCCCGGCGAGCACCACCAGCGCCCCCGTCACCAGGAAGGCACCGACCGCCATCGGGAATCCCCCCGCCGGCATGGCGGAAGCTGCCAGCAGCGCCGCCCCGGGCGTCGACCAGGCGACGCTGATCGGCATCCGCCGCCAGAGGCTGAGGAGGATGCCGCAGAGCCCCATGGCGATGGACACGGCCATGAGGCCCGAGGCCGCCTGGGCCGGGCTGGCCCCCATGGCGGTGAGCCCCTGCAGGACGACGGCGAAGGAGGAGGCGAAGCCGACGAAGCCGGCCAGCAGCCCGGCGGCGAGCGCCGGGGCCGAGAGGGAGGCGATCATGCGGGGCGTGTAGCAGGGCGCGCGCGCCGGCGCTGCCCGCCGCCGGCTCAGCCGGCGGCCGCGATCAGCGCCGGGTCGATCTCCAGCCCGAGGCCCGGCCCCTGCGGCACCGCGACGAAGCCCTCGCGCGGGATCAGCGCCGAATAGGGCGGCGCGGCGAGATCGGCGAAATAGTATTCCAGCGGCTCCTCCACCGCGGCCGTCGCCAGCAGGTGCAGGGTCGCCAGCAGGCCCGGCCCGAAATAGGGGCAATGCGGCACCAGCGCGACGCCGTGCTGCGCCGCCAGCGCGCGGACCTGCAGCATGGCCGAGAGCCCACCCATCTTGGTCACGCTCGGCTGCACCACATCCACCGCGCCGGCGGCCAGCATGGCGTCGATGCTCTCCGGGCTGCCGAGGCACTCGCCCGCGGCGATGCCGACGCCGCCCGCCGCGCGGATGGCGGCGATGGCCGGGAAATCCTCCGGCGGCCAGATCGGCTCCTCCACCCAGCGGACATTCATCCCCTGCACCGCCCGGCAGAAGGCGGTGGCCTTATCCACGGTGTCCCAGGCGCAATTGATGTCGAGCATCAGCGGCACCGCGTCCGGTGCCGCCGCCCGCGCGGCGCGGATGCAGCCGAGATCCACCTCATGCAGCTTGCCCTGCCGGTAGCCGCGGGCGATCGCCTCCGCCGTGTTGCGCGAAACGAGCGCCGGGTCGCCATAGCGCAGCAGGCTGGCATAGGCCGGCACGCGGTCCCGCCTCGCCCCGCCCAGCAGCGCATGCAGCGGCCTGCCCGCCGCCTTCGCCGCGATGTCCCAGAGGGCGATGTCGATGCCCGACAGCGCGGAGGTCACCGCGCCGTTGCGGCCGAAATTGTGGAAGCGCCGGTGCAGCCTGCGCATCACCCCGGCGATGTCGCGCGCATCCTCCCCGATGCAGGCCGGGGCGACCAGTTCCCGCAGCGCCTGCGCCGTGGTCGGCACCAGGGTGAAGCCGAACCCCTCTCCCCAACCGGTGATCCCGGCCTCCGTCTCCACCCGCACCAGCAGCGTGTCCATGTTGCGCAGGTGCAGGTTGCCGCCCGCGCCGGCCGGGTTGCCGTAGCTGAAGGCGCTGCTGAGCACATGGCCGGTGACCGCGGTGATGCGCATGGTCCGGTTCTCCCCCCCTGTTCGGCGATCCTCGCAGGGATGGCGGGGCACCGGAAGGCCGGCGTGCGAGACGCCGGCAACAGCGCTCCCCTGTTCCCGCGGCGCGGGCGCTCCATCCCCACGGTCCTGGAGATGGACGCATTGTGCCCTTCCGGTGCGGGGCTTCATTCCCCTCCCCTTCGCCCTGCGCCAGCCGGGCATTGCCGGCAGCCGAATGAACCGCCTAGGCTCCCGCCGGATGGGCGCGCGCAGACGCGCCCGCGGGAGGAACCAGGAATGAACCGTCGCATGCTCCTCGGCGGCGCCGCCGCGCTGCCCCTCTTCCATATCCTGCCAGGACGTGCCCAGGGGACAGGAGCCGGCCAGATCTCGGATGGCGTGGTGAAGATCGGCGTGCTCAACGACATGACCGGTGTCTTCTCCGACCAGCAGGGCATGGGGGAGGTCGTGGCCGCCCGCCTGGCGATCGAGGATTTCGGCGGCCGCGTCCTCGGCGCACCGATCGAGTTGGTGCATGGCGACCTGCTCAACCGCCCGGATGTCGGCATGGGCATCGCCCGCCGCTGGTTCGACCAGGAGAAGGTCGACATCATCACCGGCGTCGGCAATTCCGCCGTGGCGCTCGCGGTGCAGACGCTCTCGAAGGAGAAGCAGAAGATCGTCATCCCAATGTCGGCCGCGACGACCGACCTGACGGGCAAGGATTGCGGCCCCTGGACCGCCCACTGGCTCTACGACAACTTTTCGGCCGCCAAGGGCCCGGTGACGGCGCTCTACCGCAACGGCAAGACCAGGTGGTTCTTCGTCACCTCCGACTATGCCTTCGGCCATTCGCTGGAGGCCAATGCCTCCGCCATCCTGCGTAGCCTCGGCGGCAAGGTGGTGGGCAGCGTACGCGTGCCGCTCGGCGAGACCGACTATTCCTCCTACCTCATCCGCGCCGCGGCTTCCGGCGCGCAGGCCGTCGGCATCTGCGCCGGCGGCGCGGACATGATCAACATCGCCAAGCAGATGGGCGAGTTCGGCCTGATCCGCCGCGGCATCGTGCCGGCGGCGCTCAACTGCTCCATCACCAATATCCGCTCCATCGGGCTCGAGACCGGCCAGGGCATGGTCTATGCCGAGAGCTACTACTGGGACCAGAACGAGGGCACGCGCGCCTTTGCCGAGCGCTTCCGGAAGCTGCACGGCCGGCCGCCCACCGCCTTCCATGCCGGCTCCTACGGCGCGGTCATGCACTATCTGAAGGCGGTGCAGGCGGCCGGGACGGATGCGACCGCGCCGGTGATGGCGAAGATGCGCGAGATGCCGATCAACGACTTCATGACGAAGGACGGCCGCATCCGCGAGGACGGGCGCGTGATTCGTGATGTCTACCTGATGCAGGTGAAAGCCCCGCGCGCCTCGAAGGGCGAGTGGGACCTGCTGGAGGTGACGGAGACCATCTCGGGCAATGATGCGTTCCGGCCGATGGATCAGGGGGGCTGCCCGCTCGTGCGCGCGTGAGGCTCTGCGGGCACCCCGTCGCGCAGTGCGCGATGGGGTGCCCTTGCCCCTTTGGACTCCCGCCGCGGCCGGCAGCCCGGCCCCGGACCCCGGCCTGGGTCATACCAGCCCGCATAAACCTTGACCTGTTCCAGTCCGGCGCTTGCAGAGGGCAGGAATGGGTCAGCCAAAATGCGGGTCGGTATCAGTCGATCCTGATATTGGCGCGGCGGACCACCTCGCCCCAGCGCTCCATCTCGGCGGCGATGAACTGCACGGCCTCCTCCGGGCCGCCGCCGATGACGCGGGCACCCTGGGAGAGGAAGCGCTCCGCCAGTTCCGGCTGCGCCAGGGCGCCGCGCAGCGCGGCCGAGAGCACCGCCATCCGGTCCGGCGGCAGGCGGGCCGGCGCGATTAGCGCGTACCAGTTCTCGACCTCGACGCCCGGGAGGCCCGCCTCCGCCATGGTCGGCACCTCCGGCAGCACCGGGGCGCGCGCCGCGGCGGCCAGGCCGAGGGCGCGAAATTTCCCCTCCCGCACATGCGGCAGCAGCACCGGCAGGTCGAGGAAAGCCATGTCCACCTCATTCGCCATGAGCGCGGTGATGGCCGGCGCCGCGCCGCGATAGGCGACATGCACGATGTCGATGCCGGCCTTCAGCTTCAGCAGTTCGGCCGCCAGATGCGGCGTGCCGCCCGGCCCGGTGCTGGCGAAGGTGAGCCTGCCGGGCTGCCGCCGCGCCATGGCGAGCAGGTGCTCCAGGCTCCGCACCTCCAGCCCCGGCCGCAGCACCAGCAGGGAGGGCACGCCCGTCACCATGCCGACCGGCGCCAGGTCTCGCCGCGGGTCATAGGGCAGGTTCGGCACCAGGCTGACATTCACCGCGACCGCGCCGGTGGAGCCGAGGGCAAGTGTCAGCCCATCCGGCGCCGCCTTGGCCACCGCATCGATGCCGACCGTGCCGCCGGCGCCCGAGCGGTTCTCCACCATCATCTGCTGGCCGAGCAGCGTGCCCATCGCCGGCGCGAGGAGGCGCGCCGCCATGTCCACCGGCCCGCCCGGCGGGAAGGGCACGATCAGCCGCAGCGGCCGGTCCGGGAAAGACTGCGCCCCTGCGAGGGCCGGCAGCACCAGCGCCGCGGCGCCGAGCCCACGGCGCGTCATCCTCATGCGCGACACCGTTGTCCTCCCCTGTTGGTTATCCGCAGTGATGAAAGCCGCCTTCCGGCAGCGGCGCCAGCATGAGGATGCCAAGCAGGTCGAAGCCTGTGCCGCCCGGCGCGATGACGAGGGCGGCGCCCTCGGGGAAGGCGCGGCCGCCCACCGCCTCCCCTGCCACCAGGATCGCGGGCGTGCGATGGCCGATCAGCACCCGATTGGTGCCGGGCGGCACCGGCTCTGCGAACAGCCGCCGGTGCTCGGCCAGCACCCGGTCCAGCCGCCCGTCGGCATAGTCATCCGCCAGCAGGCTGTCCGTCACCTGCACCCGCGCCTTGCCAAAAGCGAGTTCCGCCGTGTCCCGCGCGCGATAGACCGGGCCCGCCAGCACCGGGAGCTGGACCGGCACTCCGAGCTCCTCGAGCCGCGCGCCGATCCGCACCGCCTGCGCCCGGCCCTCCGGCGCCAGGTTGCGCTGCCCGGCCCGGTCGCCGAGGCGGTAGCTGCAGTCGCAGGGCTCGCCGCGCGTATCGGCATGGCGGAGGAACAGCACCAGGCCACCGGCGCGCAGGCGCCCGATCAGCGCCATCCCCTCCGGCGCCTCGACGGAGACCGGCCGCAGCCGCGCCTCCGCCGCGGCGAGGACAGGCAGGACCAGCAGGGGCAGGCTGCGGCGCGGGACGGGCAAGGCTCTTCTCCGCCGGGGGGCGCGGCGCGCTTGCCGCGGGACAGGGATCGGGCCCATCACATGGGCCATGGCGGGGAGGATGTCATGACGGATGCGCTGCTCGCGGGCGACACCGCGCTGGTCACGGGGGCCGCCAACGGCATCGGCCGGGCGATTGCCGAGGCCGTGGCGGCCGAGGGCGCGCGCGTCGTCCTCGCCGACGTCAATGCCGAGCAGGGCGAGGCAGTGGCCACGGCGCTGCGCGCGGCCGGGCGCGACGCCCGGTTCATCGCCGCCGACCTGTCGGCGCCCGGCGGGGCGGAGTCGCTATTCGCCGCAGCGGAGGCTGCGCTCGGCCGCGTCAGCATCCTGGTCCACTGCGCCAGCCCCCGCCGGCAGGAGGGCGAGACGGCGCTCACGGTCTCGGCCGAGGCCTGGCAGCGGATGGTGGCAGTGAACCTGGAAGCCGGCTTCACCCTCGGCCAATTCGCCGGGCGGCATATGCGGGACACGGCGGCCGCCGGGCCTCGCGGGCGGATGGTCTTCGTCACCTCCCTGCATGCGGAGAGCCCACGCAACCTGCCGCATTACAGCGCCAGCAAGGCCGGGCTGACGATGGTGATGAAAGAACTGGCCCGCGCCCTCGGCCCCTTCGGGATCCGGGTGAACGCCATCGCGCCGGGGGCGATCGTGGGCGGCGGCTTCCAGGCCAATCCGGAGCTGGCGGCGAAGATCGCCCTCGGCCGGCTGGGCGTGCCGGAGGATGTGTCGCGCACCACAGTCGGGCTGCTGGCGGAGCGCTTCTCGACCTATGTCACCGGCACGACGGTGGTCGTCGATGGCGGGCTGGCGCTGCACAACTGGATCGCGCCGCCGGCCTGAGCCGAAGCCGGGCCGGGGTCCGGGGCCGGGCCGCCGGCCCCGGCGGGGGCGCGGGGGCAGATCCCCCGCGCTTCTCGGGTCAGAGACCCGCCTGGCTCACGAACTTCGTGTTCAGATAGGCCTCGATCGCCTCCGACCCGCCTTCCGAGCCATAGCCGCTGTCCTTGATGCCGCCGAAGGGCACCTCGGGCAGGGCGAGGCCCAGGTGGTTGATCGTCATCATGCCGCTCTCGACCTTGGATGCGATGGCATTCGCGGTCTTGGCGCTGCGGGTGAAGGCGTAGCTGGCGAGGCCGTAGGGCAGCCGGTTCGCCTCCTCCACCACCTCGTCGAAGTCCTTGAAGGGCGCGATCATGGCGAGCGGGCCGAAGGGCTCCTCGTTCATCATGCGCGCATCCTTGCCGACACCGGTCAGCACGGTCGGCTGGTAGAAATAGCCCTTGTTGCCGATGCGCTCGCCGCCGGTATGCACTTCGGCGCCCTTCTGGCGGGCATCGGCCATCAGGCCGTCGATCCAGGGGATGCGCCGGTCATGCACCAGCGGGCCCATCTGGGTCCCCTCCTCCAGCCCGTTGCCGACCTTCACGGCCTTGGCCGCGGCCACGAACTTCTCGACGAAGGGTTCGTAGAGCTTCTCCTGCACCAGGAAGCGCGTCGGCGAGACGCAGACCTGGCCGGCATTGCGGAACTTCGCTGCCGCCAGCGTCCTGGCCGCGAGGTCGAGATCGGCGTCGTCGAAGACGATGGCCGGCGCATGGCCGCCGAGTTCCATCGTGACCCGCTTCATGTGCTGGCCGGCCAGCGCCGCCAGCTGCTTGCCCACCGGCGTCGAGCCGGTGAAGGTCACCTTCCGGATGACGGGGTGCGCGATCAGGTACTCGCTGATCTCGGCCGGGTTGCCGAAGACCAGGTTGCAGACGCCTGCCGGCAGGCCGGCATCGATGAAGCAGCGGATCAGCTCGGCCGGGGAGGCCGGGGTGTCCTCCGGCGCCTTAACGATGATGGAGCAGCCGGTCGCGACCGTGGCCGAGAGCTTGCGCACCACCTGGTTGATCGGGAAGTTCCAGGGCGTGAAGGCGGCGACCGGCCCGACCGGCTCCTTCACCACGAGCTGATAGACGCCCTCGGCGCGGGCCGGGATGACGCGGCCATAGGCGCGGCGGGCTTCCTCGGCGAACCAGTCGATGATGTCGGCGCCGGCCAGCGTCTCCATCTTCGCCTCGGGGACGGGCTTGCCCTGCTCCACCGTCATGATGCGGGCGATCTCGTCGGCGCGGCTGCGGAGGATATCCGCCGCCTTGCGCATCAGCCTGGCGCGCTCGAAGGCCGAGACCTTCTTCCAGGTGGCGAAGCCCTTGGCCGCGGCGTCCAGCGCCTCGTCCAGGTCGTCCTTGCCGGCATGCGCGACGGTGCCGATCACCTCCTCGGTCGCCGGGTTGAGGACCGGGATGGTCTTGCCGGAGCGGGCGGCGCGCCACTCCCCGTTGATGTGCAACTGGACGTTCGGATAGGCCATCGACGATCTCCTCCAGCCCCGGCCTTCGGCCAGGGGCGCTTTGGGGGGCGCACTTTGGCCGCGCGGCCGTCCCGGGGCAATGGGGCGGCCGGTGCCGCCTCCCGCAAGGCAGTGCCGGCCGCCCGGCGCGGCGCGCTCAGACCAGCCCGCGCAACCGCGCCGCCAGCGCATCCTGCTGTGCCGCCAGCATGGCGGCGTAGCGCAGCGCGAGCAGGCGCGAGGCCTGGGCAAGCTCCGCCCGGAAGGCCGCGCTGTCCCGCCAGGCGCGCATCAGCACCACGATCTCAGGGATCTCCGTGGCGCAATGCGCGGGGTGCTCGGCCGGCAGGCCGGAGAAGGCATGCCGCGTGCCGAGGATCGGCTGCCCATAGGCCAGCGCCTCCACCGTCTTGATCTTGAGGCCGGTGCCCGGGACCATCGGGTTCAGCACGCATTCGACGGCGTCGTAGAACACCGAAGGCTCCGGCACCTGCTCCAGCCGCAGCGGCGCGCTGGCGAGCGAGAGGTCCCGCCGCTGCAGGATCCGCCCGGCCAGCAGCCAGGGCAGCCCGGCCTCCCCGGCCAGCGCGGCATCGAGTGCCCGGACCGAGGTGATGTTCCAGGGATTGACGCTGCCGAAATAGCCGAAAGGCGCCCGGATGGCGCCGGCCGGGCGCGTCTCCAGGAAGCGCAGCGGCGGCATGTGGCCGAGGGTCTCGACCGGGGTCGCGCTGCGGCCGCGCAGCACCTGCGCCTCATCGCCCTGGATGGCCAGGACAAGATCGGCGCGGGCCAGCCCCCGCCCTTCCTCCGCCGTGGTGGTGAAGAACCAGGAGGGGTCGATGCCCGCCGCCTGCGCCACCAGATGGCGGTCGCCGAACAGGTCATGGGTATCAATGATCCGGAAAGCGTCGGGCACCCCCTCCAGCACCCGCGACATCCAGACATAGTTCACCAGCACGGCATCATAGCGCCAGCGCCGCTGCAGCGCCGCCGCCTGATCGACCAGGCTGGCATCGCACCAGTCATCCAGACCCCAGGCACCGGGGAAGCGCATCGGTCCGGTCGGCACCGGCGGCACGACATGCAGGGCATGCCAGAAGCCGGCTATGGCCTCCCGCTGCGCCGGCGTGCAGCCCTCGGTCGCGTAGTACAGGAAGTCGCAGACTACCCCGCGCGCCATCAGGGCCGCGCCGAGCGCCTGGATGCGCGCCGAATTGCCCTGGTCCGCCGGGTGGGAGGGCGCCGGGGAGACGATCAGCAGGCGGGGCGCGCGGCTCATGGCCCGACCTCGAGGCCAAGCAGGACGAGGCCGGGGGGCGCCCCTTCCGGCAGGGCGAGGCCGACGATGCTCGCCTGGTCGGGTCGTGGCCGCACCGGGGCCTCCAGCACGCAGATCTCCCCGTTCATCCGGCATTGCGTCTGATCCAGCCACCGGCCGTCCAGGAACAGGGCGGGCGGGCGGGCCGGGGTGCCCCCCCGCAGCCGCAGCCAGGCGGGCCGCGCCGGCAGGCCGCTGAGCAGCAGCCGCACGCGCCGCGCCGCGCCGAGCGGCAGGGCATCGCCCGATGCGAGTTCGGGCAGGTCGTGCAGCAGCGCATCGGCCGGCAGGGCCAGCGGCGGCAGGCGTTCCGGTCCCATCGCCAGCATGCCGAGGCTGGAGCATGCCGAGGCTGGCAAGGCTCGGGGAAGCGACCCGCCCGCCCACCTGCCACCCCGCGCTGCCGCCAAGGCTGGCGGCCAGATGATGGGCCGCCCCATGCAGCCGGTCGAAGAGCCGCGCGACCGCCTCGGGCGGCACCAGCAGGTCCCAGCGCTCGATCCGGGCAGCGCTGCCGCCGAGCAGCATGATCCGCCCGCGCTCCGGCCCGGGCGGGGGCGGCATGCCCTCCGTGCGGCCGCGCCGGAGGATCATCGCCCCGGCTTCCAGCCACGGCGTCAGCGCGGGCGGTGGCGGTCGGTCCAGCACCAGCAGCATCGGGCGGTCGGTGACCACCGGCGCGTCGTCATCCGCGTTCCCCCCCACGCCGAAGACCGGCAGCCCGGCCGGCCCCTGGCGGAAGCGCCGCAGCAGCGCCGCCTCGGCCGGTGCCAGGGCGGCGGGGTCCGCAAGGCCGCAGCGCGCCCCGGGCCACCAGGGCAGGACCGGCCAGGCAGGCTGGCCGAGATCGAGCACCGCCGCCTCCGGCAATGCCTCCCGCAGCAGGCAGGCCAGCACCGGCGCCGCGCTCATGCCGGCCATCCCAGTTCGAGGTCGAGCAGCAGCCCGGCGCGCGGCGCCGTCTCCACCCGTGCGGCACGCAGCCGGGCGCCGAGCGGCAGCATCTCCGCCAGCAGGGCGGGGCGGTCCAGGGTGAGCTGCGCGAGCGCCCCGAGATCCGGCATGGCGAGCAGCAGCCGGCAGGCGCCCTGCCGCCTGGCGAGCGCCGCGGCAACGGTCCTGGCCTGCAATTGCGGCCCGGCCTCCACCACCAGCAGCGGCGGCGGGCCGGCGGCGGGCGGGCCGATGACGGGTCGCCCGAGCGACTCCTCGATCACCGCGCGGTAGCGGGCCGCGACCGTGGGCAGCGCCATCTCGGCGCGCGCATGGCGTCGGCCGCGCTCACCGATCTCTGCGGCCTGCGCCGGCGTCTTCGCCAGGGTCAGCAATGCGCGCGCCAGCAGCGGCACCGTTTCGGTCAGCGGAATCTGCAGCACCGCGTCGCGCGGCAGCTCGGCATAGGCGGCGGTGTCCGAGACGATGCAGCAGGTTCCGGCGGCGAAGGCGCGGGCGAGCGAGCCCGAGCTCTCGCCGGTGGAGGGAAAGCGGAGATTCACCAGCACATCCGCGGCAGCAACGTGATCATCCAGCGCGACCTCATCCAGGTAGCCGGTGACGCCCGCGCAACCGGCCAGCGCGGGGCGCTCCGCGATCGCCGCGCTGAGTGCATATTCCTCCGCGCGCTCCGCGCCGGCATGGATCCAGCGGAGCTGCGCGCCGGCACGGCAGGCGATGTCGAGCGCCTCGATCAGCCAATCGAAGCGCTTCGCGGCGGTGGCGAAGCCCGCGGTCAGCACGAGGAACTCCTCCTGCCCGATGCCGAGCCGCGCCCGCGCCGCAGACCGATCCGGCAGCACGGCCGGTGGCAGGAAATGCGGGATGACTGCGACATGCGCCGTGGCGTCGGGCCCATGCACGAGACGCAGGCGCTGGCGCGCGTATTCAGAATGCACGATGACGGCGCGCGACCTGGCCAGCGTTTCGCCGGCGAGGTCAAAAAGCAGGTGGTTCGCGCGGGTCTGCAGCCCGAGTTCGTGCTGGTGCCGGCCATACACCGCCGACAATCCCGGCAGCGCGGCGAGCATGCCGGCGCGGATCGATGCTGCATCCTCGCCAGCCGTCTCGTACAGGTAGAGCAGCCCGGGATCATGCAGCGTGACCACGCCCGGCACGCGGCGCATGGCCTGCAAGACGAAGCCGTGGCCGGGGTTGTTGCCGATCTGGTGCAGCACGCGCGGCCCGGCATCGCGATGCGCGAGCACTGCATCCACCACTGGAATGCCATCCGGTGCGCGGCCCAGCCAGTCGTCGCAGGCGGCGCGGCAGTCGTAATGCGCGGCAAGCGAGCCGAGCAGGACATGGGCGTAGTCTGCGATCCCGTTCCGCTCCGGCGGCAAGGGCGTCCATACGGTCAGGCCGTTGCGCGCATCCGTCATTGCGAAGAGGAATATCCTGATCGTGGTTTGTTGGGGCGGTTAATGCGCCCCCAGGTTCATGTCCAGAGAATGGATTATCTTGATGAAGTCAGCGGCGGCGTGGTAGCCGCCTTCCGCATGGACGGTATCCCTGTTCGTTCTTTCCCGTTTCTTGCGATTGGATTGAGCCAGCACGGGCTCAGCCTGCGCACCATCCGGCGCATCGAGCGCGCCGCGCCGCTGCTGCTGCTCTGCCGCGGCATCGAGGTCGGGCGGCTCGTGCTGGACGGTCCGGTGGCAGAGGGTACCGTGCTTGAAGTGCCCATGCCGCGCGTGCCGCGTGTGCCGCTGCCGGTGGAACTGCGGCTCTCAACCGCGCCGGACGGTCCCGACCTTGTGGCACCCTGGCGCATCGAGAGCGCGGCAGCCGCGCTGTCGCTGCTGGGCCCGCCCGAGGTGACGATCGAGGATCTCCGCCTCGACCACGGCATCCTGCGCGGCACCGCGCGCGAGTTGCGCAACGGCCTGCTGGACCCGATCATGTTCGCGCGCATCAACGGCACCGGCGCGCGCATGGCGACGGTCGAGGAGCCGGTCGCCCTGCCGGAGGGCGGCTGCGCCTTCCGCTTCGCGCTACCGATCCTGCCGACCGACCTCTCCGAATCCGGCCTGTCGGTCGACCTGCACCTGATCGGCCTGGATGCGCCGGTCGCGCATTTTGGCTGGACCCGCCAGGGTATCGGTGCGGCGGAACGGCGGCTTGCCGAGCTGGAGGCAAGGCTCCGCCAGATGGAGGAGGAGCAGGCGGCGCAGCAGCAGAACACCCAGGCGATGCTGCGGCGCCAGTTCTCCGTGCAGCAGGAACGCATCGACGCCTTCATCGCCGCCGCCGCGACGCTGCTGCTGGATCGCCTGGCGGTCGTGCCCGGCCAGGAGCAGGACGCGCTGCGCTCCCTGCTCGACTCCGCTGGACCGGGAGGCATGGGGCAGCCGGCACCCGACCTCACGGCGCGGCAGGTGATGGTGGCGCCGGAGGATGGCCTGTTCGGCGCCGGCTGGCACCGGGAGGAAGTCTACCCGACTGGCGCCTTCCGCTGGATGAGCCCGCGCGGGCTGCTGCTGAACCCGGCCCCGCAACGCCCGCTGGCCGCCATCACGCTTGAGATCTGCCACCTGTACAAGGCCGCGGCCCCCGCCCTGACCGCGATGCTGGACGATGTCGCCGCCGAGCTGGCCGTGATCCCGCAGGAGCATGGGGGCTTTGCCGTGCGGATCGTCCCCCAACCGGCCCGCAGCCGGTGAGGCTGGCGCGCCTCGCCAGCCTCACCGGCGGCAGCCCGGCCGAGGATGGTGCGAGCACCGACCGGCGGGTCCTGTCCTTCGCCGTCTCCCGCGTGCTGTTCGACTACGCCGATTAGCAACGGGCGGCAGACCTCCCGATCTCTGCCGCCCGGCATCGCGCGCAGTTTGCCCTGAGGCGCCGAGGATCCGCCGCTGCGCGCTACAGCGGATTGCGTTCATATCTGAACGTCCATCCGCTGGTGCTCTTTGTTTTTCGAGCAGATTCAGGCTCCTGGGCGTTCACGCCCGTCCGCGATCTGCTCTAGGCACCAGGATCATGCACGGCCGCCGGCAAACGAGCCGGCATGGGCGACCCGCCCTGACCGCCCCGGCACGCCCGCTTGGCACGCCCGCCCGGCGCGTTGACCCGGCCGGGCTTTGGGCGGAGTTTCCCCGGCGACAACCCATCGAGGGGGAAACGGCATGGAGCTCAAGGGCATCGCGGCGCTCGTGACCGGCGGCGGCTCGGGACTCGGCGCGGCGACCGCGGAGGCGCTGGCCGCGCAGGGCGCCAGAGTCGTCGTGCTCGACATGCGGGCGGAAGCGGCCGAGGCCGTCGCGGCGCGCATCGGTGGCGTGGCGGCGGCAGGCGATGTGGCCGATCCCGCGGCGGTCGAGGCCGCGCTCGATGCCGCGGGGAAGCTTGGACCGCTTCGCCTCGCCGTCTCCTGCGCCGGCATCGCGCCGCCGGCCCGGGTGGTCGGGCGGGACGGGCCGCATGATCTGGCGCTGTTCGAGAAGGTCATCCGGGTCAACCTGATCGGCACCTTCAACGTGCTGCGGCTGGCTGCGGCGCGGATGCAGCGGACTGAGCCCGCGGGCCCGGATGGCGAGCGCGGGCTGATCGTCAACACCGCCTCCATCGCCGCCTATGAGGGCCAGTTCGGGCAATGCGCCTATGCCGCCAGCAAGGCCGGCGTGGTCGGCCTCGCCCTGCCGGCGGCGCGGGAGCTGGCGCGCACGGGCATCCGGGTGATGACCATCGCCCCTGGGCTGATGGAGACGCCGATGCTGGCCGGCCTGCCGGACCCGGCGCGGGAGGCGCTGCTGACGCTGCCGCTCTTCCCCAAGCGCCTGGGCGAGGCTGCGGATTTCGCCCGGCTCGTGCTGGCGATAGCGGCCAACCCCATGCTGAATGGCGAGACCATCCGGCTGGACGGCGCACTCCGGCTGCCGCCGCAATAGCGGTGCCGGGCGGGCGCAGCGATCGCCCCGGACCACCCGGGGCGGAGCGGGTGGAGGCGCCGGCCGGGCTTGCCGCCGCGCTCGTCGCCACCACCGTGGCGCAGGCGCTGGCGACGCTCACGGTCTTCATCCTGCCGGTCCTGGCACCAATTGCGGCGCGGGACCTGGGCGCGGCACCGCACTGGGTCGGCTGGCAGGTTGCCTGCGTCTATGTCGCGGCCAGCGCCACCTCCCTGCTCTCGGCCGGGGCGCTCAGGCGTTGGGGACCGGCGCGCTGCACCCAGATCGCCCTCGCCTCGGCCGGTGCGGCCTGCCTGCTGATGGTCCTGGCCGGGCTGCCGGGCGCGGTGCTCGGCTCCTTCCTCATCGGCATCGGCTACGGGCTGACCAACCCGGCCGCGACCCAGGTGCTGGCGCGCCTCGCCCCGGCCGGGCGGCGCAACATGGTCTTCGCGGTGAAGCAGACCGGCGTGCCGATCGGCGGGGCGCTGGCCGGGCTGCTGCTGCCCTCTCTGGCGCTTGCCTTCGGCTGGCAGGGCGCGGTGCTCGGCATTGCGCTGCTCCTGCTGCTGGCCGCTGCGGGCTTCGGCCCATTCCGGCGGCACTGGGATACGGGGCGCGACCCGGCCTGGCCGCTCCGCGCCGGGGTCGGCGGCGGCGTCCGGGCGCTGCGGGAACGGCCGGGGCTGCCGGGCCTCGCCCTTACCTCCGCCCTCTATTCGGGATTCCAGCTCGCGCTGGGGGCCTACACGGTCACCATGCTGGTCGAGGAATTCCGCTGGAGCCCGGTGGCAGCCGGTGCGGTCGCCGCGGCCTCCCAGGCGATCGGCGCGGCGGCGCGGCTGTTCTGGGGGCTGGTGGCGGATCTCTGGCGGGACGGCCTGCGGACCCTGTCGGTGATCGGGCTCGTCACCGTCGCGGGCGGGGTGCTGCTGCCGCTCGCGCTACCCTGGCCGGAGGCCGCGGTGATCGGGCTGCTCTGCGTGCTTGGCGCCACCGCGGCGGGCTGGAACGGCGTGCTGATGGCCGAGGCCGCGCGGCTGGCGGCACCCGGACGCGCGGGGGATGCGGCGGGTGGCGTGCTGGCCGTGGCCTTCGCCGGCGTGGTGGTGGGCCCCTCGCTGCTCGGCGGGGTGGTGGGTGCCGTCGGCTCCTATGCCCAGGCCTTCACCCTGCTGGCCGGCCTGCCAGCGATCGGGGCGGTGATCGCCTGGCGCACAGCCGGACGCGACGGCTGATATCGGGGCAGAGCCGATGTGGCGGCGGCCAGGACAAGACTCATATCGGCCGGCAGTCGTCCGATCCTGCAGCGGATTGCGTTCATATCTGAACGACAATCCGCTGCATGTCATTGTTTGTAGGGAAGATTCACGCTCCCCGACGTTCACGCCCGTCCACGATCCGCTCTAGCCCTGCCCCGGCCCTCACCGTTCATATTCGGGTAAGTTGCAGTGTGCGCCAGCGCACATATCATGCCCAGCACACGTGCCATTGAATTCCCAACGCGATCGCCGCGGCACGCCCGGCGGTCAATGTCTGGGAGACATATATGGTCGATCATGGCCTGATGGATGTCGAACCTCCGCGGCGCTCGCGACGCGGCCCGCCACCCCGGCTCTATGTGATCGCCCGGCAGTCGCCAGTTCCCTGGCTGCGCCTGCGTCGCCTGGGCGAGGCGGACCGCGCCGCCCTGATCGCCCATCTGCAGGACCTGGCCGCGGTGGAGCGGAAGGCGCGCCACCGCGTCGGGCCGGAGGCGGCGGCGATCAGCGCCTGCTGTGAGGCGCTCGACTTCCGCTCGGCCATCATCTTCGGCGCCATTGCGGGCAATGCCGTGATCGCCGCCGCCTGCGGCGCGCGGGGGACGGAGGATGTGGAGGTGGTGGCGACCGAGGATGCCGCGTACCGGCAGCGCAATCTCGCCGCCATGCTGGTCCAGCAGGTCCTTGGGGCACAATCGGCGACCGATCAGCCAGCGGGTGACATGGGCGAGGCTGGCAGGGCCCTGCTCGCGCTCATGCGCCATCTCGGCGTCCCCGCCACCTGGCGGTCGGAGGAGGTGGCGGCCCTCGCCTGATAGCCGCGAGCCGGCCTCCGGGCCGGCGGCAGGATCCCGCGCCGCCCATCTCGGGCCGCCATCACGGCGTCCCGCACCCCGGCCAGGGCGGCCGCCCGCCCCGGCCGTGGCGCCGGATCAGGCCGCGGCCGACGGCTCCGCCGCCACCACCACGCCCTCGGCCGAGAGAGCGGTGATCTCGGCGGCGCCGTAGCCCGCCTCCGCCAGCACCTCGGCATTGTGCTCGCCCATCCGCGGCGGCTGGCGCCGCAGCGTCACCCGGGCGCGGTCCTCGCCGAATTCCAGCGGCAGGGCCGGCAGCCCGACCTGCGCCCCGCCGCCGAGCGCCGAGATCGCGGTCTGCAGCAGCCCGCCCCCGGCCAGCAGATGCGGGTCTTCGAACAGGTCGGCCGGCTTGCCCACCGGGGCCCAGGAGATGCCGGCACCCTCGCAGAGCTGCTCGACCTCGGCCTGGGGCATGCTCGCCAGCGCCTCCTGCAACGCCGGGATCAGCCAGGCGCGCTCCTTCGCACGCTGGGCATTGGTGGCGAGGCGCGGATCCTCCGCGAGCTGCGGCAGCCGGAAGGCCCTGGTGAAGCGGGCCCATTGCTGGTCGCTGGTGACGCCGATGAAGAGCTCGCCATCGGCGGTCCCGAACACGTCGTAGATGCCCCAGGCGCCGCGCCGGGCCGGCATGGGCGGCGGCGGCTCCCCGGTCGCGGCCAGGCCGGCCATGTGGCTGCCCATGAGAAAGACCGCGCTCTCGAAGAGGGAGGAGCAGACGCGCTGCCCCTGCCCCGTCGCATCCCGCTCCCGCAGAGCCGCCAGGGTCGCGGTCACGCCGAAGACCGCGCCCAGGATGTCGATGATGGAGGCGCCGGCGCGCAGCGGCCGTCCGGGCGGGCCGGTCATGTAGGCGAGGCCGGACTGGAACTGCACCACCTCGTCCAGCGCCGGGCGGTGCTCATAAGGCCCGGCGAGGAAGCCCTTCAGCGCCAGATAGACCAGCCGCGGATTGACGGTGCGAAGCTGCTCCCAGCCACAGCCGAGCCGCTCCATGGTGCCCGGGCCGTAATTCTCCAGGACGATGTCGGCCTGCGCGACGAGGCGATGCGCCGCCGCCTGCCCCTCGGGCCGCTTCAGGTCCAGCGCCAGGCTGCGCTTGTTGCGGTTGAAGGTGGCGAAGAAGCCGGAGGCGAAGCCGGGCAGGCGCCGCGTGTGGTCGCCGGCCGGTGCCGGCTCCACCTTCACCACATCGGCGCCGAGATCGGCCAGTAGCAGCCCGGCGCAGGGCCCCATGATGGTGTGGCTGAACTCCAGGACGCGCAGGCCCCTCAGCGGCTGGGGACTCACGTTCCGCGCCTCCGAGGTCCAACCGGTGCCCTGCATCGCCGGAAATCCTTCCGGCGCTCCACGATCGGACGCACTCATGCCGCCTTCCGCCGGAAGGCGTCGAGGCTGCCGGCCCGCAGCAGCTCGGAGGGGAGCTGGTGACCGACGATGCGCTCGGCCAGCCGCCCGACCTCGATCAGCGCGTCCAGATCCACGCCGGTCGCGATTCCCATCTCCTCACAGAGCAGCACCAGCTCCTCCGTGCAGATGTTGCCGGCGGCGCCCTTCTGGCCGGCGAAGGGGCAGCCGCCGAGGCCGCCCACCGTGCTGTCGAATTTCGTCACGCCGAGCTTCAGGCCGGCATGGGCATTGGCGACGGCGAGGCCGCGCGTGTCATGCAGGTGCAGGCCGATGCGCAGCTGCGGCCAGCGCTCCCGGACCGCGCCGATGCCGCGCTCGATCCGGATGGGCGTCGCCCAGCCCATGGTGTCGGCCAGCGAGACATCGGTGATGGCGACGCCCGCCTCCTCGGCAATGGCCAGGCCATCGGCGACGGTCTGGACCACCTGGCCCGGGGAGACATCGCCCTGGTAGTTGCAGCCAAAGGCGGCCATGACGCCGAGGCGCGTGACCGGGATGCCAGCGGCCAGATGCACCGCCGTCTGCTTCCGCATCGCCTCCAGGTTCTCGGCATGGCCGCGGTTGAGGTTCTTGCGGGAGAAGGCATCCGAGGCGGCGAGCGAGATGGACCCGGTCATGCTCAGCCGGTCGCGGAAGGCGAGCGCCCGGTTCAGCCCGTTCTCGTTGAACCAGAGCGCGGCATACTGCACCCCGGGCCTCGGCCGGAAGCCACCCGCCACGGCTTCGGCATCCGCCCAGCCGGGGACCAGGCGCGGGTTCACGAAGGAACAGATCTGGATGTGGCGCAGGCCGGTCTCGGCCAGCGCCTCGATCAGTGCGATCTTGTCGGCGGTCGGGATCGGCCCGGGCTTGATCTGGAAGCCCTCGCGCGGGCCTTCCTCATGGATATCGACTTGGGCGGGCAGGTCGGACACGGGCGTCCTCCGGTAGCGTGATCTGGCCGCGAGAGTGGCGCGGCGCAGGCCGGGGCGCCAGGGGGCGCCCCGCATCCGGCGGGGACCCGTCTTGCCGCCTCGCCCCGCCCCCGGCACAAGGCGGGAGAGCCAGGAGGAGACCGCAGGATGAGCGCCGCCGTGAAGACCCGGGACGAGGGCAGCCTGCCCACCCTCTCGATCAGCGGCAGCCGCGCCACGCTGCAGCTGAACCGGCCGCAGGTGATGAACCGCATCCAGCCGGAGGACATCGCCGAGATCCTGCGCCTGCTGGCGGAGGTGGAGGGGAACAAGGATATCCGGGTCCTAGTCATCGCCAGCACGGGCAAGGCCTTCTCGGCCGGCGCGCATCTCGGTGACATGGCGAAACAGGCGGAGGCCGGCGGGATCAAGGACACCGGCGGCGCCGGCTTCGAGGACATGATCAACCGGCTCGAGATGCTGATGATCCCGACCATCGCCCGGCTGCATGGCGGCGTGTATGGCGGCAGCACCGACCTCGCCCTCGCCTGCGATTTCCGGGTCGGCGTGACGCCCGCGACCGTCATGTTCATGCCGGCGGCCCGCATCGGCGTGCATTATTACGAGAGCGGGCTGCGGCGCTACGTCTCCCGCCTCGGCTTCAACAATGCCAAGCGTCTTTTCATGCTGGCGGAGGAGCAGAGCGCCGAGGAGCTGCTGGGCATCGGCTACCTGACCGACCTGGTGACGCCCGACGCGCTCGATGCCCGGATCGACGCCATCGCCAACCGGCTGGGCGAGCTGGCGCCGCTGGCGGTGCAGGGCGCCAAGCGGGCGATCAATGAGATCGGCCACCAGGCGCTCGATGTCGCGGCGCTGGAGACGCGGATCGCGGTGGCGAAGGACAGTGAGGATATCCGCGAGGGCCTGGCGGCCTTCAAGGAGAAGCGGAAGCCGGTCTTCAAGGGGCGGTAGGGCAGGTCACTCAACCGCAATTCGCCATGCCCGGCCTTGACGCGGGCATGCTGCGGAAAACCTCTGGTCGGGTGACGGGCTGGCCGGCCCGGGTCCCGAGGCGCGGGGGCGGCAGGGTGCCGCTCCGCCGAATGAAGCGGTCGGATCCGGGGCCGGACGCGGCCTGATGGCGGCCTGACACACTGGGCGGGGTGGCGTGCCGGGAGGACGGGCGCGACCGGGACGAGGAAACGATGGACGAATATGATTGTGTCGTGGTCGGCGCCGGCGTGGTGGGGCTCGCTGTCGCGCGCGCCCTGGCCCTGGCGGGCCGCGAGGTGCTGGTGCTCGACGCCGCCGAGGGCATCGGCACCGAGACCTCCTCGCGCAACTCCGAGGTCATCCATGCCGGCATCTACTACCCGGCCGGCAGCCTGATGGCGCGTGCCTGCGTCGCCGGCAAGCACATGCTCTACGACTACTGCCGGGAGCGCGGGATCCCGCACGCGAATTGCGGCAAGCTGATCGTCGCAACCGATGAGGCGGAGGCGGAGAAGCTCACCTCCATCCAGGCCCGCGCCGCCGCCAATGGCGTGCCCGACCTCACGCTGCTGACGCGGGAGGAGGCGCTGGCCATGGAGCCGGAATTGCACTGCACCGCGGCGCTCCACTCGCCCTCCACCGGCATCATCAACAGCCATGCCTACATGCTCTCCCTGCAGGGGGATGCGGAGAATGCCGGCGCGGTCTTCGTCTTCCATGCTCCCGTGCTGGGCGGCCGCGCCACCGAGGAGGGCGTCGTCATCGAGGTGGGCGGCGCCGAGCCCATGGCGCTGCGCTGCCGGACGCTGGTGAATGCCGCCGGGCTGCACGCCCCGAAGCTGGCGCGCGCCATTCACGGCATGCCGAGCCAGCTGATCCCGAACACCTATTACGCCAAGGGCAACTACTTCACCCTGACGGGCAGAAACCCCTTCTCCCGCCTGATCTACCCGGTGCCGGTGCCGGGCGGGCTCGGCACCCATCTGACCATCGATCTCGGCGGCCAGGCGCGCTTCGGGCCCGATGTCGAATGGGTGCAGGAGATCGACTACGAGGTCGATCCGCGCCGCGGGGACAGCTTCTATGCCGCCATCCGCCGCTATTGGCCGGCCCTGAAGGATGGCGCGCTGGCGCCCGGCTATTCCGGCATCCGCCCGAAGATCGTCCCGCCCGGCGCGCCGGCACAGGACTTCACGGTGATGGGCCCGAAGGAGCATGGCGTGCCGGGACTGGTCCATCTGTTCGGGATCGAGAGCCCGGGGCTGACCGCCTCGCTGGCCCTTGGTGACCTTGCGCGAGACGTCGCCAGCCTTGAGTGAGAAGTTCGGGAAAAATCTCAGTAAAGTACTGTAAGCTCCTGAAAATATGGCGATCCCCGCCTCCGTTCTGCCTCGCACTTGTCATCGGACCATGCGAGAAGGACGGGTGCCGCCGAGGCATGACTCGGCGGCAGACTGCACAGGGATTCGCGCGTGCCGCACCGTCTGGACCTTCTGACCTATCTGACGGGTGAGCCCGGCCCCGGCGTCGCCAGCCCTCGGGTGGGCGACCCTGTGGAGCTTCGCATCCTGCAGGGAGGCCGGATGATCGAAGCCTATTCCGCTGCCGGCCAGCGCCTGGGCCGGCTGCCGCCGGCCGAGCGGAACGTCCTGGCGGGGCTGCTGCCGGCCGGCCGCCTCTCCTTCCCCGGCCGGATCGCCGCCCTGGTCCCGCGCCTCCGGCAGGAGGGTGCCGGGCGCAACCATATCCAGGTCAGCGCTGGATAAGGTCCGGCGTCAGGTCCCCGGCCGCTCCGCGTTCGGGAAGAAGAGCCTCTCGCCCCCGATCCGGTAATCGGCGATTGCCGCCTGGCCCGGCGGCCCGACCAGCCAAGCGACGAAGCGTTCGGCCTCCGCCGCCTTCACATGCGGGTGGCGCGCCGGGTTCACCGCCATGACGCCATATTGGTTGAACAACTGTTGGTCGCCCTCGACCAGGAGCCGCAGGGACTGCCGGTTGCGGAAGGCGAGCCAGGTGCCGCGATCGGCCAGCAAATAGGCCTCCTGCGCCGCCGCGGTGTTCAGCGCCGGCCCCATCCCCTGCCCGACCTCCCGGTACCAGGCGCCGCGGCCGGTCGTTGGGTCGAGCCCCGCCGCCTGCCATAGCCGCAGTTCCGCCGCATGGGTGCCGCTGCGGTCGCCTCGGGAGATGAAGGGCGCCCGCGCCGCCGCGATCCGCCGCAGCGCCTCTGCCGTGTCGCGCAGGCCGGCAATGCCCGCCGGGTCGGCTGCCGGGCCGAGCACGACGAAGTCGTTGTACATGACGGCGTGGCGCGGCCCGCCGAAGCCCTCGGCGACGAAGCGCTCCTCCGCCGCCCGGTCATGCACCAGCACCACATCCGCATCGCCGCGCCGCGCCACGTCCAGCGCCTGGCCGGTGCCGAGTGCGACCACGCGCACGCCAATGCCGGTCGCGCGGGTGAAGGCCGGCAGCAGATGGGCGAAGAGCCCAGACTGCTCCGTGCTGGTGGTGGAGGCCAGGGTGATGACGCGCTCCTGCGCCGCTGAGGGCAGCGGAGGCAGAAGGAGAAGCGTGCCCAGCAGGGCGCGGCGGAAGAGCGTTCCCATGATGCACCATGATGACGCCGGCAGCTCCTCCCCATAAGGCCATCCGTGCTTGACGCAGTGCCGACTTTTGCCGGATTCTTCCGTCCGATGCCGGATGTGTTGACCCTGCGGGAGGCCGCCGCCCGGCTCCGCCTCTCGGAACGCTCGCTCTACGCGCTGGCACGGCAGCGCCGCGTGCCGGCGGCGCAACTCGGCGGCAAATGGCTCTTCCCGCGCGCCCTGCTGGAGCGCTGGCTGGCCGCCCAGGCGGATCCGCCAGGCCTGGAGCACCGGGCCGCCCCGCCACCCATCCTCGCCGGCAGCCATGACCCCCTGCTCGACTGGGCGGTGCGGCAGTCCGGCTGCGGCCTGGCACTGCGCGGTGGCGGCAGCCTCGACGGGCTGGAAGCGCTGGCGCGCGGCGAGGCCATGGCCGCCGGCATTCATTTGCTCGATCCCGACAGCGGTACCTTCAATGAACCAGCGGTGCGCGCGGCGCTGGCCGGGCGGGGTGCCGTCGGCGTGGTCTGGGCCTGGCGGGAGCAGGGGCTGATCGTGCCGCCCGACAATCCCCTGGGCCTCGCCACGGTCGCCGACTTGGCGCGGCCGGGCCTGCGCGTCATCGGCCGGCAGCGCCGGGCCGGCAGCCATGCCCTGCTGCTGCACCTGCTGGCGGAGGCGGAACTGCGCCTCGACCAGCTCGGCTTCTTGCCGGAGCCAGCGATGGCGGAGGACGAAGTCGCCGCGGCGGTGGCGGAGGGCCGGGCGGAGGCCGGCTTCGGCATCCGGGCCGCGGCAGCCTCCCGCGGGCTGGGCTTCCTCCCCCTGCTGCAGGAGCGGTTCGACCTGGTGATGGACCGGCGCGACTATTTCGAGGCGCCGCTGCAGGCCCTGCTGGTCTTCACCCGCAGCCCGGCCTTCGCGGCCCGCGCCGCCCGGATGGGCGGCTACGACACCAAGGCGACCGGCAGCATCGCCTTCAGCCTGTAGCCGGACCGGCTCAAGCGGCACGCAAGACTTCGGAGATTTGCCTGAAGCTGATCGCGGAGGGGCGCGAATCTGCCCTAGAACCAGCGACTTACAGCGGATTGACATTCAGACATGGACGCAATCCGCTGCCATGCACCGCCCGCCCCTCACCCGCCCGGCAGCTGTGTCAGCGCCCGGCTCTCCAAGTAATCCAGCCGCGCGGCATGGTCGTCCGCCCGGCAGACCATCAGGCTGCAGACTCCGACCGCCTCAGCTCCCGCCCCTGTGGCAAGGCCCGGCTCGATTGAGATCAGGAGGTCGCCGCCGCTCCCGGCCGGCACGACCAGCATGGCGAAGAGCCGTTCTCCCGCCCGCGCGTCGAAGCGCTGCAGGATCGGCGGCAGCCCGCCTTCCCGCCCAGCCCGCAGGCCAAAGCGGCAGGGTGCGTCCGGCGCCTGGACCTCCAGATAGACCCGCAGCGCCGCTGGCCCGGCCTCGGGCGGCAAGGGCAGGCGCAGGCGGCTCTCGCCGGGCCGGGCCCAGACGCCCCAGGGCTCGAGAGGCGACCAGCCCGGGCCCCCCCGCAGCGCGTCGGCCACGGCCATGGCGGGCAGCGGCTCCGGCCCCGGCAGCAGGCGGATTGGATGCGCTTGGCCGAGCGGCAGGTCGAGTCGCGCAAGCGGCGCCGGCAAGTCGGCGGTCGCATCCGCTGTGGCATCTCTCACGACTTGCGCGGCAATCTCGGCCCAGGAGCGCAGGCGCACCTGCTCGGCGATCCGCGCTTCCAGCCGCTGCCGATGATCGGCATCCGAACTCAGTGAACGGACCTGCTCAACCAGTTCCGGCTCGCTGTTCGGCGCAAAGAAGACCGCCCCGGCCGCGCCCGATTCGCGGAGGCCGGAATGGTTGGGCACCAGCGCCACCTTCCCATGCGCCAGGCTCTCGGTGACCGGCAGGCCCCAGCCCTCATAGAAGGAGTTGTAGAGGGTGAAGAGGCAGTCGCGGTACAGCCCCTCCAGCACCGTATCCGGTACGTTGTGCAGCAGATGCACCTTGGCCCGCAGGATGGGCGAGCGGGCATGCAGCCTGAGCGCTTCCTCCGCCAGCCAGCCCTGCTTGCAGACGCAGACCAGGTCCGGCACCGCCTCCGCGCCGAAGCGGCGGACCAGGGTCAGCCAGGCCTGGAAGACCAGCAGGTGGTTCTTGCGCGACTCGATGGTGCCGACATTCAGCACGAAGGGCCGGCCATCGCGCAGCAGGGCGGGCAGCGGCGCCGGCTCGGGTATAGCCGGCGCGGCATCCAGCGGCACGACATGGCAGGGGATCTCCCGCGCCGGCAGCACCAGGCGCGACAGGCGGCGGAAATCCTCCCGCGTGCAGTCGGAGTTCACCAGCACCGCATCGGCATGCAGGCAGAGGCCGGCGAACCAACGGGCGAATTCGCCCACCAGCTCCTCGGCGCAGTGCTCCGGCACCACCAGCGGGATGCAGTCATGCAGGAAGGGGATGTAGCGCAGGCCGAAGCGCGCCTTCGCTTCCCGCACCCGCCGCAGATATTCGGGCAGCCACCAGGAGGTGCCGAGATTGACCAGCGCGCTGCCGGGGGCGAAGTCCAGCGCCGCGCCGCCCCGCAGCAGCGCCTGCACCTCCTCCACCGCCTCCCGCCAGGCCGGGTCGGCGACATCCGTTCCGGTCGCCGAGAGCGCGGCGAGGCGCTGGAAGAGCTCGGCCGGTACCGGCTTCCAGGCGCCCGTCGCCGGGTCGAAGGCGGTCACCGCGACGGGCCCCCTGTCGCCGGCCGAGAGCGCCTCCCGGATGATGTTCAACTGGACCCGCTGGATGCCTGTGGGCGCGCGGTTGTCCCGGAAATAATCGAGCAGGTCGGAGGCGTCGAAGACCAGCGCGGTGCCGGCCGGGGACGGGGTCGGCCCGGCAGGCGCGGGTTCGGCCGCGGCAGGTGCGGCGGGCGCCGGCACCTCCGGCGGGTCGCCCGCCATCAGCTCGCGCCGGGCATGAACATTGCCGGGCTCTAGCAGCCCGTCGGACTTACGGCGCTGACCCAGCCTGGGTAGATTCCGAGGGCAGTTGATCGCTGGCCCAAACCCGGGACCATCCTCACATGAGCAACTTCCGCCTGGTTGACCGCGACACCGGTTTCCTGCTGCCGCCGTCGGTGGACGAGTGGCTGCCGGAGCGGCATCTGGCGCGGTTCGTGGTGGAGGTGATCGA
>JAESGY010000123.1_pt1 | contig 66018 bp, 73 predicted proteins | sample 9269841 | NCBI WGS metagenome assembly JAESGY01 (sample SAMN17022865, study PRJNA683097) | algae metagenome | isolation source: Spirirestis rafaelensis WJT71-NPBG6 and co-occurring heterotrophs from... | place: USA: Pinto Wells, Joshua Tree National Park, Colorado Desert, CA | collected 2006-08-15 | reverse complement strand
TGCCGGTGCCGGGGGGGCCGACGAGCAGCACGCCGCGGGGGATGCGGCCGCCGAGGCGCTGGAATTTTTGGGGATCGCGCAGGAATTCCACGACCTCCTGCAGGTCTTCCTTGGCCTCGTCGATGCCCGCCACATCGTCGAAGGTCACGCGGCCATGAGCCTCCGTGAGCAGCTTGGCCTTGGACTTGCCGAAGCCCATGGCGCGCCCTGCGCCGTTCTGCATCTGCCGCGACAGGAACACCCAGGCGCCGATGAACAGCGCGATGGGCAGGATGTTCATGAGAACCGCGATGAACCAGGGGGTCGAGTCCGATTGCGGACGGGCGGTGATCTGCACGCCCTTCTGCTGCAGCTTCGACACCAGCATGGGGTCGCTCGGCGCATAGCTCGTGAAGGTGCGGCCGTCGGTGTAGGTGCCGCTGATCTCCGGGCCGGAAATGACGACGCTCGTAATGCGCCCGGCATCGGCCTCGTTGAGAAGCTGGCTGTAGGCGATGTCGCTGCCGCCGCCCCGTTGGCCTGGGCTCTGGAAAAGGGTCACGAGCGCGAGCACCAGGAGGAAGATGACAACCCACAAGGCGAAGTTGCGGAAATTTGAATTCATCGGATCAGGTTCTGCCCCAGAGGGAGATGAAGCGTGAGGACATCTCCCCGCGCGGCTAAACTCAATGTAGGCACACCATCCCCCCTTGCCAAGGGAATGCGGCGTGCATGCGGCGTCATCCGAGCGACTTGGCCAGGGACCTGACGATTTGGCCGGGAGAGTGGTTAAGTTACTTGGCTAGGTTAAGGTACTTGGCTAACGACCCCGCCGCCGCGCCGGTTCCGGCCGGATCAGGAGCTTTCCGGACCGGTCGAGCTGGACGAGGGCTCCCGCGAGGGTGAGGCGCAGGGCCGCCCCCTCGCGCAGAGCCCGGCGCAGGCGCTCCGCGCAGGCCTCGCGCCGTTGCAGGCGGCTGTTGTCGAGAGGAAGGCCCGCCCGGCTCAAGGCCAGCTCCAGCACCCGCACGACGATCTCGAAGGGCTCCTCCGCGAGGGGGCGGGCCTGAAAGGACAATCCGCCAGCCACCCCAAGGGGCCCGGCCCCCTCGAAGGCCTGCAGGGCCTTGGCCTCGAGGGCCTCGTCGGCCTGCCGCATCCTCTCGGAGAAGCGGACCAGGCGCTCCACTGTCAGGCCCTCCGCGGCCAGGAGCGGCATGATCCGGCGCCAGCGGACCCGCTCGAAGCGCTCGTCGGCGTTGGAGGGGTCGGAGACGAAGGGCCAGCCCTGCGCCCGGCAGAGATCGAGCAGGGCTTCCTTGGGCCAGTCCAGCAGGGGCCGCAGGTGGCGGAGGCCGCTTCGGTCCCGGTCCCGGCGCATCCCCGACAGGCCGGTCAGGCCCGAGCCCCGCGCCAGCCGCATGAGCACCGTCTCGGCCTGGTCGTCCCGGGTATGGGCGGTGACCAGATGGGAGGCCCCCTCCTCCCGGGCGCATCGGACCAGGAGGCCGTAGCGCGCCTCCCGCGCGGCTTCCTGGATCCCGGTCCGGGGCTTCTCGCCGCTCCAGGCGAGGGTGCGATGGGTCAGTCCCAGGCTCGCGGCCTCGCGGGCGACGAAAGCCGCTTCCTCGGCCGCCTCGGGCCGCAGGCCGTGATCCACCGTGGCGACGAGGATCGGCGCGCGCCGGCCCGCCCCGCTCCAGCGGGCCAGGAGATGCATGAGCGCCATGGAATCGGAGCCGCCCGACACGGCGGCAAGGATGCCGCTCGCCCGGTCGAGGGGGGCAAAGAGGGCTTCGAGAACATCGTCCGCAGGATCGCCGCCGGGGGGCAAGGGAGCGGCCACGCTGCGCCTCGACCTCAGCGGATCAGCCGCACTTGTTGCGCTTCTGCTCGCGCTCGGAGCCCTGGCGCACGGGGGCCGGGGCCTGGGGATACTTGCGGTCGAGCTCGGCGAACACCGCGCAGGCGCGGTCGCGGGCGCCCAGGCCGTTCAGGGCCATTCCCAGCTTCAGGAGCGCGTCCGGGGCCCTGGCGGCATTGGGGTGCTCGGCCGAGAGGTTGAGGAACTGCTCCGCGGCCTCCCGGTAGCGGCTGCGCTGGAGATAGGATTCGCCCAGCCAGTAGGTCGCCTCCGGCACCAGCTTGTCGCGCGGGTTCGACTGGAGGAAGCGGCGAAAGCCCATCTCGGCCTGATCGTACTGCTTCTGGCCCAGATACCCGTAGGCCGCCTCGAAGTCCGCGCGGGGATCGCCGACGCTGGTGGCCGCGACGCTGGGGCCGGGGCGCGGGGCGGGAGCGGGCTGGGCCATCCCGGCCACCCGCCCGGGCGGGTTCAGGTCCGTGGGGGCGGCGTCCAGGGTCTCCTCGTCCTCCTCGATCAGGTTCCCGATCCCGGACATGGCCCCGCTCGGCATGGGCATCGCGTCGGGAGCGGCGGCCAGGGGGGCGGAGGGGGGCGTCGAGCCGAGGGGCCGGGGCGCGCCGGGGGCGTCCGGATTCTGGGACGGGTCGAAGAGGTCGCTGCGGCGCTGGGGCTGCGGTTGCGGCTGGGCCTGAGGCTGCGCCGGGCGAGGCGGCGCGGCGGCGGGAGGCGCAGACGAGGGCCGGGACGCGCCCCGGCCTCCGCTCTCCTGGAAGCGGAATTCCACGTCCTCCTGGAACTTGCGCAACTGCTCCCTGAGCTGGCGGTTCTCGTATTGGAGCTGCTCCACCTGCCCGGACATCTGCCGGAACTGGCTCTCCAGCCGGTTGAGGCGAACGATCGCGTCGGCGGCGTCCTGCGCGGCGGCAGGCCCGGCCAGGGCCGCGGCAAGGACGAGGAGGACGATCAGGGGTCGGAACATGCGAGCTACCATCAGGGCTTCAGGTCTCGTGAGCTTTGGAGGCGTCGGACGACGGTGCCGATAACACAAAAGCGCCGCCCCTGCGAGAAGGTGCGGCGCTTTCCGATGTCACATGGGAGCTTGCGCCCCGGGAGGCCTAGGACCCGGCTCCCCCGCTGAGCACCGTCACCGCGCGGCGGTTCTGGGACCAGCAGGAGATGTCGTTGCACACGGCCACCGGACGCTCCTTGCCGTAGGAGACGGTCTTGAACCGGGCGGCGTTGACGCCCCGCGACACAAGGTAGTCGCGCACGTTCTGGGCGCGGCGGGCGGAAAGCGAGAAGTTGTATTCGCGGGTGCCGCGCTCGTCCGCATGGCCCTCGATGAGGAAGGCGTAGTTGGGATAGCGGGAGAGCCACTGGGCCTGCTTGTCGAGGGTGGCGGTGGCCGTGGGGGTGAGATCGGTCGAGTCGGTCTCGAAGAACACCCGGTCGCCCACGTTCACCACGAAGTCCTGGGCGCTGCCCGGGGTGGCGGCCCCGCCGGCCCCGAAACCGCCGGCGGCCCCGTCGGCCATCCCGTCCTTGTTGGAAGAACACGCCGCCGCCCCGAGGGCGAGGACGATCGCAGCGGCGAATTTGACGGCGCGCAACGTCATCATGGGCAATACTCCTTACACATACGTCTGCCGAACGTTGTGTACTTCATAAGCGCCGGATGGTTAAGAGAGGGTTCCGGCCGCCCCGCAACGGCGGCCGGGGATTAAGGTGGATCATAGCCAAGTTGTGGAACCTCCGCTTAGGGTTAACGGAAGGTAGCCGCAGGGGCGATCCTCCTCCGGCCCGACGCGCGCCTTCCTCACGGCGCAGGTCGACTTCAGGGCTTTCTGCCCTAGGGTAAGGCTGGAGCGAGGGGAGCCCACCCCTTCTTTGACGGGTCCAACGGCGCATCACGTCGGCTGCGACGTGACGCCGAATGCCGCTTTTGCGCGTTAACAGGGCATGGATATCATGACGGCCCAGCCCGGGAGCTCGGTGCGCCCCTATCGCGAAGCCCTGGACGAGCTCCGGATGGAGCGCGCCTTCTCGCGCATCGCCGACAGCGATCTGCGCCAGGGCAACGCCGTGGCCCTGCTCCGCGACTCCAGGGAAAACTACCCCGCCTGGCTCGAGGCGATCCGCTCCGCCCGGCACGTGGTGCATTTCGAGAACTTCATCATCGCCGACGACGAGAGCGGCGAGCTGTTCGCGCAGGCCTTCATGGAGCGCGCCCGGGCGGGGGTGCGGGTGCGGGTGCTCTACGACTGGCTCGGCTCCTCGTTTCGCGCCCTGCCCTGGTTCTGGCGGCGCCTGCGCGAGGCGGGGGTCGAGACCCGGGTGTTCAACCGGCCCCGGCTGACGGACCCGTTCTGGATCCGGCGCGACCACCGCAAGCTGCTCACCGTGGACGGGAGCATCGGCTTCGTGTCGGGCCTGTGCATCTCCGACAGCTGGGTGGGCAAGCATTCCGAACCCTGGCGGGACACGGGCATCTCGCTCAAGGGGCCCATCGTGGCCGACCTGGACGCCTCCTTCGCCGAGAGCTGGAACCTGGCGGGCAAGCGGGCGCTGCCAAAGGAGGCCCTGACGAATCCCGATCTCGTCCCGGCGGCGGGCCCGGTGGCGGCCCGGGTGATCTCGGGCAAGCCCGGCATGTTCCGCACCTACCGGGTCGACCAGTTCATCGCCGCCACCGCCCAGCGCAATCTCTGGCTCACCGACGCCTATTTCGTCGCCACCACATCCTACGTGCAGGCGCTCGGCGAAGCGGCCCGGGACGGGGTGGACGTGCGCCTGCTCGTGCCCGGATCGAGCGACGTGCCCGCGCTCCAGCCCGTGGTGCGGGCGGGCTACCGCTCCCTCATCGAGGCGGGCATCCGGGTCTACGAGTGGAACGGCTCCATGCTGCACGCCAAGACCGCCGTGGCGGACGGGCGCTGGGCGCGGGTCGGCTCCACCAACCTCAACATCGCCAGCTGGGCCACCAACTGGGAGCTCGACGTGGTGGTGGAGGATGCGGCCTTCGCCGGGGAGATGGAGGCCATGTATCTGGAGGATCTGGCCAACGCCACCGAGATCGTGCCGGGCTGGCAGTCCCGCCGCCGGCAGGCCCGGAACATGCGCTCCCGCCGCGACCGCCCCAACAAGAAGGGCGGCGTCCGCCGCCTCGCCGCCGGGGCCCTGGCGCTCAGCAGCAGCGTCGGGCGGGCCATGAACTCGCGTTCGCTCACGGCCACGGAGGCGAGCAGCATCGCCATCATCGGCGGCGCGCTTCTGGCCCTGGCCGCGCTGATCACCGTCTTTCCGGTGCTGGTGGTGTCGCCCGTGGTCATCCTGCTGGCCTGGATCGGCATCGCGCTTCTCATCCGGGCCTTTCGCCTCAAGCGGCGGGTGCGCCTGCGGCGGCGCAAGCTCGACATCCGGCGGCGGCTGGCGAAGATCAGGGAGCAGGAAGCGTCCCCGACCGAGTGACCGAAACCGGCCGCCAGGCGTGGCGTTGACGGCTGGGCCTCCACAGGAGGCAGCCCTGCGCCTCTGAAGAGGAGATGATGATGGCCACCATCGGGACGACCCCCGGCACCCCCGGCTCCTTCGACCGCACCCAGGCGATGAGCGCGCTCCTGGCCCAGAACTGGTGGGCGATCGCCCTGCGCGGGGTCTTCGCCATTGTGTTCGCCCTGATCGCCTTCTTCTGGCCCGGGGCGACCATCCTGTCCTTCGTGCTGTTCTTCTCCGCCTACATGCTGGTCGACGGGGTGTTCGGCATCGTGGCCGGGGTCAGGGCCGCGTCCAACCACCAGCGCTGGGGGCTCCTCGTCCTCGAAGGCGTCCTCAACATCCTCGTGGGAATCGTCGCCTTCCTGATGCCGGGCCTGACCGTGGTGTTCTTCGTCACCCTCATGGCGGTCTGGTCCCTGATCACCGGCATCGTGATGATCGTCGCGGCCTTCAAGCTGAACCCGGCCTTCGGCCGCGGCTGGCTTATCTTCAGCGGCATCGTGTCAGTTCTGTTCGGCGTGGCGCTCCTGATCGCCCCGCTCGTGGGCGCGGTGGTGCTGACCTGGTGGCTTGGAGCCTACGCGCTCGCCTTCGGCATCTCGCTCCTCGTCCTCGCCTTCAAGCTGCGGGGACGCAGGAGCCATGAGGGCGGCGCGGTGGCGTCGCGGGGCGCTTGAGCGAAACGGGGCGCCTCGCGCGCCCCGCTTTTCATTCTATTACCGGGCCTCGCTGAGCAGCGGCGACCAGGTCGGGTCCGACGCGAAGGTGGGCGTGGGAACGGGCTGCTCCACCCGGCCGGTGATGTCCACCATGTAGAGCTTGCCGCCCGCCTGCCCGCCCGGATCGCGGAAGAACAGGATGTACTGGCCGTTGGGAGCCCAGGTCGGGCTCTCGTTGTGGAAGCCCTCCGTGAGGATGCGCTCGCCGGAGCCGTCCGGCTTCATGATGCCGATGGCGAAGCCTCCCGCGCGCTGCTTGGTGAAGGCGATGTAGTCGCCCCGCGGCGACCAGGCGGGCTGCGAATAGGAGCCGTCGCCGAAGGAGATGCGGCGCTGGTTCGAGCCGTCGGCGTTCATGGCGTAGATCTGCTGCTTGCCGCCGCGATCGCTTTCGAACACGATCTGGCTGCCGTCCGGCGAGAAGGACGGCGAGGTGTCGATGGCGGCCGTGGAGGTCAGGCGCGTGGTGGCGCGGGAGCCCAGATCCATCATGAAGATGTTGGCGTTGCCGCCCTGCTGCAGGCTCATGACGATCCGCTGCCCGTCCGGCGCGAAGCGCGGGGACGACGCCATGTCGGGGAAGTTGCCGAGCACCTGGCGCGAGCCGGTCTCCAGGTTGATCACCTGCACCCGCGGCTGCTGCCCCTCGATCTGGGCCGAATAGGTGATGTCCTGGGTGGCCGGCGAATAGCGCGGCGTCACCACGGAGCTGTCCCCTTGCGTCAGGTAGCGCACGTTGGCGCCGTCCTGGTCCATGATGGCGAGGCGCTTGCGGCGGTTCTCCTTGGGGCCGGATTCGTCCACAAACACGATGCGGGTGTCGAAGAAGCCGCCGAAGCCCGTGATCTTCGAATAGACCGCATCGGAGATGATGTGGCCGACGCGACGCCAGAAATTGCCGTCGGTCACGTATTGCTGGCCGGTGAGCTGCTGGCCGGAATCGATGTCCCACAGGCGGAACTCCGCCTTGAGGCGGCCGGACGGGTCGCGGGAGACGCGGCCCGTCACCAGCGCCTGCGCGCCGGCCATCTTCCAGGCGTCGAAGCGCGGGGCGGCGTCGAAGGACGGACGCTCGGGAAAGCGCGCCTTGTCGAGGGTCGCGAAATAGCCGGAGCGCTGGAGATTGTTGGCGATGATCCCCGCCACCCGCTGGCCGAGATCGCCCTCGCCGGAGAAATCCGCCACGGCGATGGGCATGGGCTGGAACTGGCCGCCGGGCCCCACGCGGAAGCTGAGCTGCGCCTGGGCCGAAGGCGCAAGCGCCACTATCGGAACCACAAGGGCGAGCGCGACGAGAAGACGGGAGAAAAAGCGAGTGATCATGAGGTCATGTCTCAAGCGTGATGGTTTTGAGAGATCAGGAGAGATCGAACTGGACGTTCAAAACCTTCCAATCCGAATAGAAGGGGGTGAACTGGGCGGGAACGCGGTAGGGGGCGCAGCGCCGAACGGCCCGCAGCGCCGCGTCGGCCACCGCCCGCTCGGCGTTGGTCGCGCCGGCTCGGATCACGCTCGGCTCGGCCGCCAGCGTGCCATCCTGATTGAGACGAATGTCGAGAACAGGCGGAGTGGTGTCGCCTCCTGAAGCACTGATCGGAGCCGTGTAGCAGCGCTGAATCTGACTCTGCAGGAGACCGACCAGACCATCGCGCATGCTGGGGTTGAGCTTCGCCGCCGACCCCGTCGCGGTGCCGAGCGAGGCGGTCTTCTGGACCTCCGCTCCGGTCGCGCCGGTGGACTGGCTCTTTTCCTTGCTGTCGAGGAACTGCTTCAGGTCGCCCATGTCGAGCTTCTTGGCGAGTTGCGCTTCCTTGCGGGCCTTGGCCTCGGCCTCTTCCTTGGCCTTGGCGTCGGCGATCTTCTTGGCCTCGGCCCTGGCTTTCGCCTCGGCTTCCGCTTCCGCCCTGGCTTTGGCCTCCTGGACGGCCTTCGCCCGCGCCCTGGCCTCCGCTTCCGCCTTGGCTTCAGCCTCGGCCTTGGCCTCGGCTTCGGCCTCCTGCTTGGCCTGCTCGGCGGCCCTGGCGCGCTCGATGGCCTCCGCCTCGGCCTTCTCGATCTGCTTTCTTTCGGCTTCCGCCTTCGCCTCGGCCTCGGCCTGGGAGGGCTTGGGCGGCGGGGGCGGAGGCTGGGCCGCGACGGGCTCCTCCTTGTCGGCCACCTTCATCTCTTCCGGGCGCTTCGGGGGCGCGGGCGCATCGCGCTTGTCCTCGCCCGGATCGCGCTGCTCGGCCTTGTCGGCGACCCGGTCGGCGCGGGGCTTCGGATTGGGCTGCACCGCCTTGGCGGTGGTCTCGCCCTTGGTGATCTGGGAGAACTGGTTGTCGGTGATCACCTCGACCGGAATGCCCTCCTGCGCCTCGGGGAATTCGCTGGCGATGGACAAGCCGAACATGGCGGCGGCGACGAGCGCCACATGGGTGACGCCCGAGATCCAGACGCCCGGTTCTGAGGGGTTGAAAGTCAGCTTCAACGCCACGTGGTTTGCCCCTTGCCCTTCATCCCGATCAGCGCTGATCGGCCTCCGTCACGAGCGCGACGCGCTTGTAGCCGGCGGTTGTCACGATCGCCATCACCTGTGCGACGCGGCCGTAATCCACCTTCTTGTCGCCGCGCACGAAGATGCGCTCGTCGAAACCTTGCTTGGCCGCCTCGTGGAGCTTGCCCACGATGGCCTCGTCAGTCAGCTCCGTCTCGCCCAGGAAAACCTGGCCCGTGGCCTTGATGGACAGGGTCACGGGCCTGGCGTCCGAATTGAGGGGCGCCGCCTTGGTCTGCGGCAGGTCGAGGGGCACGCCGGCGGTCATCATCGGGGCGGCCACCATGAAGACGATGAGCAGCACCAGGATGACGTCGATGAACGGCGTCATGTTGATCTCGTTGATCGCGCCGCCGCGCCGGGTGCGCCTGCGCCGTCGTCTGCCTGCTCCTGCCGCGCCTGCCGTCATGGCCATGGGGTCACTCCTTTCAGGCCGCGTGCGCGAGGCGCTCGTCGACCTGGCGCGACAGGATGGCGGAGAACTCGTCGGCGAAGCCTTCGAGACGCGACTGCAGCTTGCTCACCTCGGACTGGAGCTTGTTGTAGGCCAGCACCGCCGGAATGGCCGCGAACAACCCGATGGCCGTGGCGAACAGGGCCTCGGCGATGCCTGGCGCGACCACCGCGAGGCTGGTGGTCTTGGAGGCGGCGATGGACGTGAATGAGTTCATGATGCCCACCACCGTGCCGAAGAGGCCGATATAGGGGCCGGCCGAACCGATGGAGGCCAGGATCATCAGGCGGGAATCGAGCCGCTCCACCTCGCGCTGGATGGTCACGTCCAGCACCTTGTCGATGCGCTGGGGCAGGCTCTGGAACGAGCGGCCCGAGCCCTCGAAGGAGCGCTTCCACTCCCGCATAGCGGCCACGAACACGGCGGCCAGCCCCGTGGCCGGGCGGCTCTGGAGGGAGCGGAACAGCTCCTCCAGGGACTGGCCGGACCAGAACACGTCCTCGAAACGGTCCATGGCGCGCTTGGTGCGGGAATAGAGCAGGGTCTTGTCGATGATGATCGCCCAGCACCACACGGAGGCGGCCAGAAGCCCGATCATCACGAGCTTGACGATCAGGTGCGCCTGCCAGAACAGCCCGAACAGGGACATGTCGTGCGCCACAGGGGCAGCCTGGGCCAGATCAGCCGGATTCATGATACCTCGCCCTCGCTCCTCGAGCCGCCCTGGAAAGCCCCAGGGCCCCTTGCCGCATGGTGCAGGAAAATCTTGTTATCGTATCACTGCTCGTTCGCCCCCGAATCTGTCGAAAATAAGGGCGGAGGCGCGATACGGCCCGAGATCGTCCCACATGGAAGCCTGTTAGGCACCGGGTAGGGTTAAGGCTTGGTTTAAGCGGGACCCCAGGGCTCGAAATTCGCGGCGGCGCCCGCCGCGAAGACCTTTTGCCGCAAGGCGCGCAGAGCAGGCCGGGCCGTCAGTTCCGGCCGGGCAGCCAGGGCTCGCAGGATCGGCCGTCCCCATCGGCATCGTGCCGCCGGTAATATCCTGGCTGCCCTGCAAGGGACGGAGCCAGGCCGACCGTTCGGGCCGCCTGGCAGTTGGGAAAGGCAGCCAGATGCCTGAGGGTCGCGAGGGGAGGCCACGGACTCCAGCTCATCAACGCCCAGGTCAGGAGAAAAGCGCCCGCTGCGAGCAGCACCGGAAGCCGGGCGCTTCGGATCAGACGCCTCAACCGCATGGCCTGAGCTTGCCGACGGGACACCGCCTGGAAGCGCCGCTTGAGCCGCTGCGCCTCCCGTTCCGGATCGCGACCTTCGTGGACGAGCCACCCCCTTGGCAGAGCCCTCATTCCACCTCCCCCTTGCGGCGGCAACGATAGCGTGACGAAAGGGAATGGTTAAGCTGGCGCTCCCGCGTTATTCACCTTCCATGGCGTTTCGCATGGAATCGGGAATCCGGGTCGCCCGGCCCTCCCGGGTTGCGGCGACCAGGACTTCGGCCGTCACCAGGGTCTCGTCCTGGCGCATGATGGCCTGGGCCAGTCGAAGGGTCGCGCCCCGCAGCTCGATCACCGTCGTGACGACGCTCAGCTCGTCGTCCATCCGCGCGGGCTTCTGGAAGTCGATCGTCATGCGGCGGACCACGAAGGCGAACCGCTCCCGCTCGAACAGGTCGGCCTGAGACACGGCCAGGGACCGGACGAGCTCCGTTCTTCCCCGCTCCATGAACCGGACATAGCTGCCGTGATAGGCGAAGCCGCTGAAATCCGTGTCCTCGAAATAAACCCGGACGGTGAGTCGGTGAATCACGAGAGGCCTCCTGCGCGGACGTTAGGGTCTTGCCGGCCGGCCCGCCAAACGGAAAATGACCCTCTATGCGGGGCCGACGTCCCTCGGTTGGCGGGAGGCGAGGCCGCACGCCCGGTCAGGCATCCGGGTTCAAGGTTCGATCGGGTTGGAGCGCCCCATGAGGGCTTTCAGATGCCCCACGAGCGCATCGGGATAGACGGGCTTGGCGGCGAATACCGCCGAGGGAGGCAGGTCCCCTTCATCGGGGAAGGCCTTGCCCGAGATCACCAGCACGCCGACCTTGGGCCAGCCCTGCGCCACGAGACGGGCGAACTCGAAGCCGTCGAGGGAGCCGGGCATATCGACGTCCGTGAGAACGACGCTCACATCCTTCCGCCCCCTGAGCATCTCGAAGGCTTCGTCCGCATCCGCCGCCTCCAGCACCCAGAAGCCGGCCTCGCGCAGGATGTCGACCTGGGTCAGGCGCACGAGGGGTTCGTCCTCCACGAGGAGCACGACGGGCTGGTCGAGGATCGGGGCGCGCGGCTTGACCTTCATAGGTCCGGGAACGAGCGTCGTCCGAACCGGGTTCCCTCGGACGGAGGCGAGGACCCGCGAGTCCCATGGGAAGCTCCTCCCCGACGGATCAGGGATGCGCAGCCGTAAGCCAGGGGGCACGGCCAGGGCCGTGCCGCAGCAACCGCTTCAGCCCTGCCTGTTCGAGCCCGCATCAGGGGCAGCGCGAGACGGACGCGGGCTCCTGGGGCTTAGCGCTCGGGATCCTTGGAGGAATAGACGTTGGGGCCGGAGGGCGGGGTCGCCGTTCCGGTCGACGTGGTTCCCGTCGTTCCCGCTCCGGTGGTCGTTCCCGTTGCCGTCCGGTCCAATCCGGCCACTCCGGAGGCGGTTGTCGCGCTTCCCCTCTTCCTCATGAAGTACCAGATGGCGGCGCCGATCAGCGCCAGCAGAACCAGAAAGCCCAGCCAGCCCATTCCGCCGCCGTCGTTGGCGGCCGGAGGCGCCGTTGCGGGAGCCGTGGTCTGGGCGGAGGCGACCGAGGACACGAGAAGGAAGGCCAGGGTGAAAACGCGCTTCATGGAATTCTCCTTCAGATCGACAGGACCAGAGAACCTTGAGCGCACGAAAGCTGCCTCGCTCTGAGAATTCTCACGGGTGTGCTCCTCGCTCTCATGAACGGGGAGATGGTTTTCGAAGGGGGCAGGACCCCGCCAGGACTGCTTCGAACCTGACGGCTCCAGCCCCGCAAGGCCTAGCCGCTTTGCTGGAGGCGCTTGGCCAACAGTTGCTTGGCGCGGTCGGCCCGCTGCTTTTCCTGCTGTTGAACCTCGCGGAAGAAGCTGGCGAGATCCTGATCGCCACCGGCGTCGCCGGCGTATTTCTCGTACAGGTCCGCTCCCTGGAGGGCGTGATACAGAACGCTGACGAGATTGTAGGTGGCGTCTTTGGTGCCAGTCTTGTCGGCCATGAGTAAGCCTCCTCTGGTGACGAAGACCCTAGGGCGCAATTCCTGGCCGCCTGGAAGGTTCCCTCGCAGCCCCGGCCGCCGTGAGCGCTTCAGGGGGATGCCGGATCCACCCCAAGGAGCCTCACCCGCCCGGAACCTGGAAACCTTGACCACGTTGCCTTCACAAGCAGGGGGCGGGAACATGCCACAGGTCGGGACAAGGCTCGTCGCGTTGGTAAAGCCGTGCGGCATCCTGGCGGTGGCGCTCGTCGTCCCGTTCGCGATCGGTGCGGCGCCCGCGCGAGGCCAGGATCTTTTCGGGTTCTTCCGCGCCTTCGCCCCACCGCCGGCAGCACTTCCAACCTACCAGCCCTACGATTATCAGCGCAGCCCCACGCCGGAGCGGCGGAGAACCCATGCGCGCCCCAAGCCCGCCCCCGTGGAGCAGGCTGCCGTCAAGAAGCCTATCGAACCGAGATCCCCCGGCGAGATGGACAATCCGGTTCCGGCCCTTCTGGCGGACAGCACCTTGCAGGCGGGGGATCTCGTGATGTTTCCCGACGGTCTGCGGGTGTTCACGGGGCGGGCGGGAAAGCAGCACAGCATGGCGGACTTCAAGCCTTTGGCGCAGGCGGGAAAGGCCCTGTCCCGCGCGACGCGCAAGCTCGTCGCGCACCTGCTTCCAAGCGAGAACCCGGCCTGGAGCATGGATGGGTTGAAGGCCGGCAGCAAGCTCGCGGCCAACGCGAAGGATGTGGCGACGACGGGAAGCGTGAAGCGGACGGGAAGCCGCGACGGCTCGCGCTACCGCTGAGAACCAGCCCGCAGGACATGCCCCTCCCCGTCCGCATCCCGGGCGCGGGCCGGCCTTCCGCTCAATGGCGATCCGTATCTGAGGGCTGGTCGGCGAGCCTCTTGATCTCGAACACCGCAGCGGTGACGAAAGCCGAGACGACGAGGATTGTCAGGATCCTGCCGAAGGACCCATCCAACACCCCGGGATTCATCCCGATGAGCGGGATCATGAGCAGCGCCGGAATCCCAAGGGTAATGGCAGCCAGGATGTAGATCGGGTTGGCTGATCCTTCGGGCTTGCGAATCCCTTGGGGCCTTCGCCGGGAGATGCCGCGTGTCCATACCTTCGCGCGACCGGAGGCGGCGTGCAGTCGAGGGCTCCACGCTTCGATGGCGGACGGCTTCATGTGAGGCTCCGTTGCTTGCCTGTAACAGGGAATGGCCGATGAACCTAAGCTGTACCCGCAATATGGCGCAACCGTGGAGTCATCGAACGCAGCAGGCGGCTCTCACCTCTCCTCGCTCCTGGCCTCCGCCGCCGTCCACAGACCCAAGATCACGTCAGGGTCGGTGATCCTGAAAAGCTCCTCCATGCACAGGCCGGTGGAGAGGCCGTATTGCAGCATCTTCTGGCGATCGGCCTCGAAGGTCTTGGCGTCCGCCCATTCGGGCCTTGCGTCGATCAGAGCGCTCATCATCCTCCAAACCCGATGCGAATGTGATGGGCCGAACATCGTCGCCGCTCCCGTTCGAGATCCATGTTGCGGGTTGATGCCATGGAATCTAGAACGAAGAATGAACAAGGAAATCGGCTCTCCGGCTAGAGTCGTTTACCGCCCGAAAGGCAGTCCTCTCAGGAATCCGGTTTCGAGCCGATGGAAGACCGGATCAGAATGGGATGCGCTGTCCGTCCCAGGCGAACAGCCGGCCGCTGTCCGCATCCGTCAGGGCGTCGACCACGTCCAGCAGACGCCCGGCCGCATAGGCGGGAGAAAACAGCTTCGCGGCCTCGACCCCGGCCTGGAAAGGACCGCTCAGGGCCGTATCGACCGTGCCGGGGTGGAGAGTGACGCACACGGCTTGCGGCTTCTGGCGCTTCAGCTCGACGGCGCAGGTCCGCACCAATTGGTTGAGGGCGGCCTTGGAGGCCCGATAGCCGTACCAGCCCCCCAGGCGGTTGTCCTCGATGCTGCCGACGCGGGCGGACAGAACGGCGAAAATGCTTTTGCCCGCCTTGGGCATCAGGGGAAGCATGTGCTTGGCCACGAGCGCCGGACCGATCGCATTGATGCGAAAACTGCGGGCGAGATGCTCCGCGCTCAGGGCGCGATAGGTTTTCTCGGGCTGGAGGGCGGCATCGTGGAGCAGTCCCGTGGCGACCAGGATGAAGCGCAGGGGAGCGCCCCCGGCGAGGTGCCCCGCAGCCTCCGCGATGCTGGCCTCGTCCTCGATGTCGATCGTTCCGGCCGCGATGCCGGGTGCGCCTGTGTGGGCGCCCGATCGCGAAAGCGCATGGATCGTTTCAAACCCGCCGCCCGCGAGCAGATCGGTGACGGCCGATCCGATGCCTCCCGAAGCACCGACGACAAGCGCCCGCGCCGGACGCTCGAGACTGCCCAAAGGGAAGGAGGAAGGAGGCATCACGTTCAAAAGCCCTGCCTGGAGCGGAAAGAGAACAGGTCCGTTCGCTTCGGGCGAAACGACGCCATCCTGCGCCGCGCCGCCCGGGCTACGAACGAATCCTGCGGCGGGTCACTCGTCCCCGTCCCCGGTGAACAGCCCGAACTGCGCCGCCGTCTCGCGGCTGGGCTCCGGGAGGCCGAGATGCTTGAAGGCGTGGGGGGTCAGGACCCGTCCGCGCGGGGTGCGCTGCACGAAGCCCTTCTGGATCAGGTAGGGCTCGATGATGTCCTCGATGGCGTCCCGGGGCTCGGAGAGCGCGGCCGCGATGGTCTCGATCCCCACCGGGCCGCCGCCGAAGGACACGGCCACCATGGTCAGGTACTTGCGGTCCATGAGGTCGAGGCCGATGGGGTCCACGTCGAGGAGGCGGAGCGAGTTGTCGGCCAGGTCGCGGGTGACGGTCTGGGCCCCCTCCACGATGGCGAAGTCGCGCACCCGGCGCAGGAGGCGCCCGGCGATGCGGGGCGTGCCGCGGGAGCGGCGGGCGATCTCGTTCGCCCCGTCGTCGCTCATGCTGAGGCCCATCACCCGGGCGCCGCGCCGGACGATGAGCTCCAGCTCGTCCACGGTGTAGAATTCGAGCCGGATCGGGATGCCGAAGCGGTCGCGCAAGGGCGTCGTCAGGAGGCCCGCGCGGGTGGTCGCCCCCACCAGGGTGAATTTCGGCAGCTCGATCTTCACCGAGCGGGCGGCCGGGCCCTCGCCGATGATCAGGTCGAGCTGGTAATCCTCCATGGCCGGATAGAGGATTTCCTCCACGGCCGGGTTGAGCCGGTGGATCTCGTCGATGAAGAGCACGTCGCGCTCTTCCAGGTTGGTGAGCTGCGCCGCCAGGTCGCCGGCCTTGGCGATCACCGGGCCGGAGGTGGAGCGGAAATTGACCCCGAGCTCCCGGGCCACGATCTGCGCCAGGGTGGTCTTGCCCAGCCCCGGCGGGCCGACGAAGAGCACGTGGTCGAGGGCGTCGCCCCGGGTCTTGGCGGCGTTGATGAAGACCTGCAGGTTCGCCCGCGCGGCCTTCTGGCCGGTGAAGTCGGCAAGCGACATGGGCCGGAGCGACGTCTCGGCATCGTCCTCGCGCTTTTCGGGGCTGAGCAGGCGGCGGGAATCGGTCAAAGAGGCTTACCTTCCAGGGGCTTCATATAGGTGAAGCTATTCTAACACGCCACCTTCGATAAGATCAAAACGGGAACAATCAGCGGGCGGGGCATCCTAGATCTAGGCATGGTGGGAATGATCCCAGCCCTGGCTGGAAAACCGTGCACGCCACAGGCGCGACAGCTGCCAGCAAATCAGGGTGGGGATGAGGCAGATAGCTACCGAAAGCAACAAGCTATCGAAATACAAGGCAAAGATGATAGCAAACGCCAAACCCACAATGAGGCCCGCCGCCGCAAGAGGGAGCCATTTGAACCGCCACCTTGCCTCAATAACGGCAACGATTGCGCCGACGACAAGGGCGGGGATGATCCCGAGCAAGTAGGAAAAGGGAAAAATGAGGAGAAAGGAGACCATATCAGGCATAAGACGGCCGTGCCTCAGCCAGTACTCACCTGCAATCCAGACGAGAAAGACGGCATAGCCGATGGGCGGCCCGAGAAGGACGAAGATCAGGAGGGTCCGCACAGCGGAGGCTCTTCGTGCACCGGCTGCCATTCCCGATTCCTCCGCCTGACCTGCTACACTCTAACGTGCGAGTTCCCGCAAGCCCAGCCGGATCAGGGTCTTGGCCTCGGCCTCGTCGCCCGCCTGCTTCATGGCGGCGGCGACCGCGGCAGACGCCTGGACCTGGGGATAGCCGAGATTGACCAGGGCCGAGATGGCGTCGGTGACCGGGGCAGGCGCGCTCCGGTCCTCCACCGCGCCGGTGAGGCGGATGAGGGCGGGATCGACGCTGGAGAAGGCCGGGGCCTTGTCCTTGAGCTCGGCCACGATGCGCCCGGCGAGCTTGGGGCCGACCCCGGGCCCACGGGTCACGGAGGCCTTGTCGCCGGTGGCAATGGCGGTGGCGAGGGCCCCAGGGTCGAGCACGGACAGGATGCCCAGCGCCACCTTGGAGCCCACCCCCTGCACCGATTGCAGCAGCCGGAACCACTCGCGCTCCGCGTCCGAGCGGAAGCCGAAGAGGCGGATCATGTCCTCGCGCACATGGGTCTCGATGGACAGCACCGCCGCCTCGCCGGTGGGCGGCAGGTTCTGGAGGGTGCGGGAGGAGCAATGGACCACGTAGCCGACCCCGTGCACGTCGAGGATCACGAAATCCTCGCCGTAGGAATCCACCACGCCCTTGAGTTTGCCGATCACCCGCGTGCTCCTTTTCCTGTCATTCCCGGCGAGCGAAGCGAGGGAAGGGAATCCATTTGGTAGCGTAATCCTCTGCCCGATCCCCTTCCCGGCCCTTCGGGCCGCCGGGGATGACACGGGCGTTTCTGTAGCACCCTAAAGGCTCGCGGCCAAAGCGCGGGCCTTGCGGTGGTGGGCGTGGGCGATGGCGATGGCCAGCGCGTCGGCGGCGTCGGCCTTCTTGAAGTCCGCCTTGGGCAGCAGGATCCTGACCATGGCCTGAACCTGGTCCTTGTCGGCGTGGCCCACGCCCACCACGCTCTTCTTGACCTGGTTGGCGCCGTATTCCGCCACCGGAAGGCCATGGAGAGCCGGGACCAGCAGCGACATGGCGCGGGCCTGGCCGAGCTTGAGGGTCGCCTGGGCGTCCTTGTTGACGAAGGTCTCCTCGACGGAAACCTCGTCGGGGGTCCAGGTGCGGATGACGTCCGTGAGCCGGTCGTAGAGCTGCTTGAGGCGCAGGGCCAGTTCCAGATCCCCGTCCGAGGTCACGACCCCGCAGGCGACGAAGGAGAGCTTCGTCCCCTCCACGGTGATGATGCCCCAGCCCGTGTTGCGCAGGCCGGGATCAAGGCCGAGGATTCGGATCGGTTGGCTCAACTTAAGTCCTCTCCCCTTAAGCGGGAGAGGGTGGCCCTCGCGTTAGCGAGGGTCGGGAGAGGGGCCGCCCGTGACCCAACTCCCCTCTCCCGGCTCACTCCGTTCGCCACCCTCTCCCGCTTAAGGGGAGAGGGCAAGGTTTACCCCGCCATCTTCTGCATCAGAGCCTCGGAGAGCTCGAAATTGCCGTAGACGTTCTGCACGTCGTCGTGCTCTTCCAGGGTCTCCATGAGCCGCATGAGCTTCTCGCCGGCCTCGTCGTCCACGGCGACCGGGGTCTGGGGCTTCCAGACCAGCTTGGAGGCCCTGGGCTCGCCGAACCTTTCCTCCAGGGCCTTGGTGACCTCGTTGAGGGAGCCCTGGTCGCAATAGACCTCGTGGCCGTTCTCGCCGGAGACCACGTCGTCGGCGCCGGCCTCGATGGCGGCTTCCAGCATGGCGTCCGCGTCAGTCGCCTCGGGGGCGAATTCCACCAGGCCGACCCGGTCGAACATGAAGGAGACCGCCCCGGTCTCGGCGAGGTTCCCGCCGCTCTTGGTGAAGTAGGAGCGGATGTCGGAGGCCGTGCGGTTGCGGTTGTCGGTCATGGCCTCGACGATGATGGCCGCGCCTCCGGGACCGTAGCCCTCGTAGCGGATCTCCTCGTAGTTCTCGCCGTCGTTGCCCGCCGCCTTGTTGATGGCGCGCTGGATGTTGTCCTTGGGCATGTTCTCGGCCCGGGCGGCCAGGATCGCGGCGCGCAGGCGCGGGTTCATGTTGGGGTCGGGCATGCCCATCTTGGCCGCCACGGTGATTTCGCGGGCGAGCTTGGAGAAGACCTTGGACCGCACCGCGTCCACTCTGCCCTTGCGGTGCATGATGTTCTTGAATTGTGAATGTCCGGCCATCCGGGCCTCCGAAGATGCGGCCGAGGGCGGCTTTTGGGATCAAGCGCCCGTCAGGCCGCAAGCGTTGACGATGGCAGGCTTATAAGGCGGCAAAGGGCTCGAGGCCAAGCCCCCAGGGCGTGTTTTGAAAGGTGCAGCCGGCAGCCGCAACAAGTCCGCTTGGCTTCGGCTGTGTGGCGCCGAACCCGCTGGATGGAGCTTTCAGCCGATGACGTTCAAGCCCCTCTGCCGTGTAGGCTCAATTTATTGAGGTTCCTCTGACCAATGATAGTAAATTACCAATACAGATGTCAGAAAACACAAGATCCAGAACAACCCGGGCAGTATTAACTTCAGTAAGAGATGCTCTGCTCCATATCCAAGCCCTAAGCTGTTATATGGAAGCCTGGCAAGGAAGCCAAGCGCGGCAAAGAATGACCAGTAATACAGCACCATACGATAACCGGAGCATTCCTTGCTGTATTTCCTCAAGCCATCGAGAAATCGTTTCATTGCCTGCCGCTTCCAAACCCTCCCTTTTGAAACGCTTCCCTCGCGGCAAAAGATCCATTGTTGCAGAAGGCAATCCTGCTTCGGCAAGAGCCCTTGTTAGAACCCGAGCCAGGCGCTCATGCTGGCGAACCCCGCCACCATGAGATGGTAGGAGGCCCCCAGCACGGTCGCCGTATAGGCCAGGCCGGCCAGACCCAGAAGGTAGCCGGCGATGAGCAGGTAGCCGTCCTCCTCCATGATGGCGATGGAGGCGATGACGAGGGCAATGGAGGGCGGGAAGTTGGTGCCGGGAAAGGGGATGAGCACCGACAGGGCCACCAGAACGGCGAAAAGGCCGATGACCCGGTCGCCCAGGGGCCCGAAGAGCGGGCACAGGCGGGGCTTGCAGTAGCTCTCGAGCTTCTGGAGCCTGGGCTCCGCGATGTCGATGAGGCGCTTGAACTTCGCCACGGAAACGGTCTGCCGCAGGATGAAGCCCGGCAGCCAGGGGCGCTTGTGGCCCAGCATCATCTGAAGGCCGAAGATGAGAACCGGCGTGCCGACCAGGCCCGAGATGCCGGGGACGTTGGGCACGCAATTGGGCAGGGAGAACAGGATCAGCACGAAGCCGAAGGCGCGCTCGCCGAAGGCCTCGATGATCTGGCCGATGGTGATCGATTCGCCCTTGGCCTCGTCAATCACGGCCCGCAGGACGACGGAGGCACTGTGGTGCTCGTGCGCCCGGTGAAACTCGCTCTCCTCGCGATAGATACTTTTCTTCGCACTGGTCGTCTCTGTATCGAGGTCCACCGGTCTCCTCCGTGACGGGACAGATGGGAACGCAACCGCCCCACGCCAAGGGACAGCTTGGCCGGAGAATGCGGAGAGTCAGTCCCAGAAGCGCGGCCAGGTTTCCTCGAGATGGGGGCCCAGCCGCAGGGCCGCCGCCCGCACCGCGAGGCCGGTCCGGTCGTCGGTCTCCACCGCGATGCCGCAGAGGGAGCCCTCGCCGAGCGCCGGCTCCATGCGGGGGCCGGGGGTCTTCTGGAGGAAGCGGCGGATCGATTCCTCCTTCTGCATCCCGAGCACGGAATCGTAGTCGCCGCACATGCCCGCGTCCGACATGTAGGCGGTGCCGCCGGCCAGGATCCGGTGATCGGCGGTAGGCACGTGGGTATGGGTGCCCACCACGAGGCTCGCCCGCCCGTCGAGATGGTGGCCCATGGCCTCCTTCTCGCTCGTGGCCTCCGCATGAACGTCGATGATCGCCGCATCGGCCACCTGGCCCAGGGGACAGGTCTCCAGCTCCCGCTCCACGGCCGCGAAGGGATCGTCCAGGGGGTCCATGTAGAGGCGGCCCATGACGTTGACCACCAGGACCCGCTGGCCGGAGGGGGTGTCGATGAGGGTCGCGCCCCGCCCCGGCGTGCCCGGCGGATAATTCACCGGGCGCAGGAGCCTGGGCTGGCGCTCGATGAACACCAGGGTCTCGCGCTGGTCCCAGGTATGGTTGCCCAGGGTCACCGCATCGGCCCCGGCGGCGAGGATCTCGTCGCAGATGGCCTCCGTGATGCCGAAGCCCCCGGCCGCGTTCTCCCCGTTGATGACCACGCAGTCGAGCCGCCAGCGGTCGCGCAGGCCGGGCAGGCGCTCGATCACCGCTTGGCGGCCCGGCCGCCCGACGATGTCGCCGAGAAAGAGAAGACGCATGGCAGTCCTTTTAAGGGCGCTTAGTCCGGATGAGCTCCGATTCCGTCACGATCAGGTCGAGCATCCGGTCATGGGGCTCCACCGGAACCTCTTCGATCTCCTGAACCGCATAGGCCAGGCCGATGGTCAAGACCGGATGCTTCGCGTCGAGGGCCGCGATGGCCCGGTCGAAATGCCCCTTGCCGTAGCCGAGACGCGCTCCCCTGCGGTCGAAGGCCACCAGGGGCACCAGCAGGGCGCTGGGGAAAACCTCGGGCGCGTCCGGTCCCGGCTCGCGCACGCCGAAGCCGCCCTTGATCAGCACGTCGCCGGGCCGCCACAGGCGCCAGCTCAGATGGGGATGGATGATCTGGGACAGGGCCACGTCCTGCCCGCGGTCGAGGAGCGCCTCCATGAGCGGGCGCGAATCGACCTCGCTGCGGATCGGCCAATAGCCGCCCACGGGGGTCAGGCTCTGGAGTTCGGGACAATCCAGGGCGCGCCCGGCGATGCGCCGGGCGGCATCCTCCCGGAACGCCTTTTCGAGGGCGTCGCGGCGCGAGAACCCCTCGCTGCGAAGCCGGTCCTTGAGTTCGGGAGGGGGGAGAGATGTCATAGGGTGCGGAGCCACAGAAGCCGTCGGAGAAGCGATCCCGGGAACCTACAAAGTAGGTGGGCGCCATATGTTCCGGTCCAGGGACCGGGCAGGGACAGCTCCCATTGGGATCGATAAGGCCCCGGGGAATATGAACTCCTAACGCGCCCCGCAGCCCCGCCTCTCCTATGTAGGGGTGAAGGGCCCCGAGGGGAAGGGCCGATTTCCGATATGGCCAAAACGATCCGTCAGCATTTGATAAGTCTCAAATCCGTAATAAAGTTACAGTAAATAGCGGCTCCCGTTCCGAGCACTGTGAGGGTTTGCAGCTTGGTTTCCACTGATAGCAACTCGACGGAGAGACCCAGGGATTTGTCTGTCCTTATATTCACATTCTTTTGGCCGCCCATTGGTTTTCTTGTTTTCCTACTGCTTGTATCAACGAATGTTCTCATTGATCCGGCATTTTGGACCAGCTTAGTAACCGCTCCATATCATGAAAGCATCGGATTGTTTCTGAGCGTTATAGGAACTTTGATATCAGGAATTCCAACGAGCTACATTTTAGGCGTTATCCCCGCCATCTTGGCAGGCAAGGTCACATCATTCATCGTGAGAACCGACGGCAGGTTTGAAATCATCCTGGTTGCTTTGACCGGCCTGCTGACGGGACTTGCCTACTGGTTATTCATGGGGGTGATGTCAGGAGACTTGATCTCGGGAGAATGGACAGCAAACGGAGTCTGCAACTACGCCATAACGTGCCTTGTACCGACCATAATTTGCTGGATTCTTGCCCGAAAAGCGCGGAAGAGAACACGTGTGACTTCTTAGCTCTGCTACCGGCAAGCGAAAGGTCTTCGAGAGAAGGCGACGTTGAGAAGCGTACACCCTTATCGAGCCCTCCGCTCAACGAGGCCCCCGCCGGTAATGGTAGCGGTAGGCCTCGTCCCGGAAGCCGAGCCTTTCATACAGGGCAGCGGCCGGATCGTTCTCCGCCAGCACAGGCACGCAGGCTCCGGTGGCTCCATGCCGGTCGCGCGCCCAGGCGAGGATCGCCGAGATTGTCCTGTGAGCCAGGCCCCTGCGCCGGAAATCCGGGTCCGTCGCCACCGAGTTCACGCAGACCATGCCCCGGTGGACGGCCCCGAAAGCCACGGCGCCGAGCCGTCCCTCCCCGACGGGAACGGAGGCGAAGACCGCAGGGACCGCCAGGGCCTCCAGGATCGCCCGGTGGGTTCTCCGCTCGGCCTCGCCGCGCCCTTGAAGCCCTGCAAGGGCGTGGAGCCAGTCATCCCCCGGCAGGCCCTCCTCCAGGCGGACGCCGTCCTGCGGCAACAGGCTCGCGTCGGTCAAATTCATGGAAAGGAGGCGCGTCTCGCCTTCCGGCGGACCGTAGCCCCTCTCGTCGAGCGCATGGCCCAGGGACGGCGGCGCCGTGGAGGGAATGCAGAACAGCGTCGGCAGGCCTTGGGCGGCGTAAAGGGCCTCGCAATAGCGGATCTTCCCATGGAGCGGCTGCACCCCCGCCGAGAGCGGGTGCACGGAATTCGTCCTTCGGGTGAAGCCCCTGGAAAAGCGCACGAGCCAGCCGTCGAAGACCACCTCGCGAGGGGCCGGCCAGCCGTTCAGGCAGGCTTCCTGGATGCTTTGGACGGAGTGGGTCGCCGGCCCCATGCCTGCAAGGCTACCCCTGCCCCGGGGCGTTCAGGCTGCGCGCGAGCTGCTCGATCCGCTCGGCGGCCCTTTGGACGCTGCCCGCGAGCCTGGCCTCCATGGCCTGGGTGCGCTCGTCCCCGGCGGACGCGAAGCGCCGCAGGTCGGCGAGCTCGGCCTCCATGGCGGCCATGCGCTTCCTCATCTCGTGCATCTCGTCCTCTAAGGTGATGGCCGCCATGACATGAAGGCGCATGTCGCCGATCTCGCCGAAGGCCCCGCGCATCTCCTGGATCTTGGCGTCGAAAGAGGCCGCAAGCCCTTCCAGATGCCGCTCCTCGCCCTCGGCACAGGCGATCCGGTAGGTTTTGCCGGCGATGGTCACCATGACCTGGGGCACCGTCAGTTCTCCTCCGGCTCGTGTTGGCCGGCCTCCACCAGCACGGTCTGAACCACGCCGATGGCCTGGCGCACGCGCCGGCTCACGTCGTCCGTGGCGGCCTCGAAGCGGTGCAGGCGGGTGAGCGCCCCGTCGAGCTCCAGGGCCAGGCGCGCCCGGTCGTCCTGCATGAGCTGGAGCTCGGTCTCCAGGCTGCCGCGCCGCCTGTCGGCCTCCAGCCGGCGGGAGACCGAGGCTTCGAGAAGCCCCAGGGCCCCGTCGAGCCGTTTCATCGCGTCGTCGAGCATGGGAGTCATCGCGCCTCTTGGAATCGCCCCTGACACTAGGCCTGCGGGCGGAGGCGGGCAATCTCCTTGGCGGATTACTCCCGCTTGCGGTCTTTGACTCGCCCCTCCCCCGTGTTAAGGAGCCCACGCCCTTCCAGACAGGCCGCCCAGGGCCTCACGACTCGTGGATCACGCCGTGCTCAATCTCGTCTCCGCCGATCGCGTCACCCATTCCGATCTGGCGAACGCCGTGCGCGTCCTTGCCATGGACGCGGTGGAACAGGCCAAATCCGGCCATCCGGGCCTGCCCATGGGCGCCGCCGACATGGCCACGGTGCTGTTCACCCGGTTCCTGAAATACGACGCCACGGACCCGACCTGGCCCGACCGCGACCGCTTCGTGCTCTCGGCCGGCCACGGCTCCATGCTGCTCTACGCCCTCCTGCACCTCACCGGCGTGAAGGGCATGACGGTCGAGGAGCTGAAGAACTTCCGCAAGCTTGATTCCAAGACCCCGGGGCACCCTGAGAACTTCATGACGCCGGGCGTCGAGACCACCACCGGCCCCCTGGGCCAGGGCATCGCCACGGCGGTGGGTTTCGCGCTCGCCGAGCGGATGATGAACGCCGAATACGGCGACGGCCTCGTGGATCACCACACCTATGTGCTGGCCTCCGACGGCGACCTGATGGAGGGCATCAGCCAGGAGGCCATCGCGCTGGCGGGCCACCTGAGGCTGAACCGCCTGATCGTCCTGTTCGACGACAACGGCATCTCCATCGACGGGCCCCTGTCCCTCTCCGACTCCGTCGATCAGGTGAAGCGCTTCGAGGCCTGCGGCTGGCGGGCGGTGCGCGTGGACGGCCACGACGAGAAGGCGCTTCGGCGCGCCCTCTCGCGGGCTCAGAAGTCGGACCGGCCGACGCTCATCGCAGCTAAGACCACCATCGGCTACGGGGCGCCCAAGAAGGCGGGCACCTCCAAGGCCCACGGGGAGCCCCTGGGGGCCGAGGAGCTGGCGGGCGCCAAGGCCGCCATCGGCTGGAGCCATGCGCCCTTCGAGATCCCGGACACCATCCGCTCCGCCTGGGCCAAGGCCGGCAAAAGGGGCCGCCGCGAGCGCAAGGCCTGGGCCGAGCGCCTCAAGGCCCTGGAGCCGCAGAAGCGGGCCGAGTTCGAGCGCCGCCTCAAGGGCGTGCGCCCCGAGGGACTGGCCGACGCCGTCGCCCGCCTGAAGGACCGGCTCGTGGCCGAGCCGCAGAACGTGGCCACCCGCAAGGCCAGCGAGATCGCCCTGGAGGTGATCACGGAGGCGGTGCCGGAGCTGGTGCTGGGCTCGGCGGACCTGACGCCCTCCAACAACACCAAGACCAAGAACCTCACCGCCATCTCGCCCGGCCATTATGCGGGCCGCTACATCCATTACGGCATCCGCGAGCACGGCATGGCGGCGGCCATGAACGGCATCGCCCTCCATGGGGGCCTGGTGCCCGCCGGCGCGACCTTCATGGTCTTCACCGATTACGCCCGACCCGCCATGCGCATCGCGGCCCTGGCCGGCATTCCGGCGATCTACGTGATGACCCACGACTCCATCGGCCTCGGCGAGGACGGCCCCACCCACCAGCCGGTGGAGCACCTGGCGGCCCTGCGCGCCATGCCGAAGCTGCGGGTGCTGCGCCCGGCGGACGCCATCGAGACCGCCGAATGCTGGCAGATGGCCCTCGAGCGCACGGACGGCCCCACGGTGCTGGCGCTCACCCGCCAGAACCTGCCGCAGGTCCGCAAGGACGGCGGCTCGAACAACCTGTCGGCCACGGGCGCCTACGAGCTGTCGCCGGCCAGCGGCAAGGCCCGCGTCACCATCTTCGCCTCCGGCAGCGAGGTGGAGATCGCGCTGGCGGCCCAGCGGCTTCTCGATGAACAAAGCTTCGCCGTTCGCGTTGTCTCGGTGCCCTCGCTCGACCTTTTCCTGGCCCAGCCCGAGAAAATCCGCGCCCGCATCATCGGCGACGCGCCGATCAAGGTTGCGGTGGAGGCGGCGGTGCGCTTCGGCTGGGATTCGGTCATCGGTCCGGACGGAATTTTCGTCGGAATGCATGGGTTTGGCGCAAGCGCGCCCTACAAGGATCTTTACAAGCACTTCGGCATCACCGCCGAGGCCGTGGCCGAGAAGGTCCTCAGAACGCATAATCTGTGAGTCTCGAAACCGGTTCGAGCCTCGCCTCACAAGGGAGCTAAGACGATGACGGTGAAGGTCGCGATCAACGGGTTCGGTCGCATCGGGCGCAACATCCTGCGGGGGATCGTGGAAAGCGGCCGCAAGGATATCCAGGTGGTCGCCATCAACGACCTCGGCCCTGTGGAGACGAACGCCCACCTTCTCCGCTTCGACTCCGTCCATGGCCGCTTCCCGGCCGACGTGAAGGTGGAGGGCGAGTTCCTGGTGGTGGACGGCCAGAAGATCAGGGTCACGGCGATCAAGGACCCGGCGACCCTGCCGCACAAGGAGCTCGGCGTCGACATCGCGCTGGAATGCACCGGCATCTTCACCTCCAAGGACAAGGCCTCGGCGCATCTGACCGCCGGCGCCAAGCGCGTCATCGTGTCGGCTCCCGCCGACGGCGCCGACCTGACCGTGGTCTACGGGGTCAATCACGACAAGCTGACCCGGGACCACATGGTCATCTCGAACGCCTCCTGCACCACGAACTGCCTCGCGCCCGTCGCGAAGGTGCTGCACGATGCGGTGGGGATCGAGAAGGGCTTCATGACCACGATCCATTCCTACACCAACGATCAGCCCACCCTCGACCAGATGCACAAGGACCTCTACCGCGCCCGCGCGGCGGCCCTGAACATGATCCCCACCTCCACCGGCGCGGCCAAGGCCGTGGGCCTCGTCCTGCCGGAGCTCAACGGCAAGCTCGACGGCTCGTCGATCCGCGTGCCGACCCCGAACGTCTCCGTGGTGGACTTCAAGTTCGTGGCCAAAAAGGCGACCACCAAGGAGGAGATCAACGAGGCGATCAAGCGGGCGGCGGAGCAGGAGCTGAAGGGCATCCTCGGCACCACCGACCAGCCCAACGTCTCGTCGGACTTCAACCACGACCCGCACTCCTCCGTGTTCCACCTGGATCAGACCAAGGTGATGGAGGGCAACTTCGTGCGCGTCCTGTCCTGGTACGACAACGAATGGGGCTTCTCGAACCGCATGGCGGACACCGCCGTGGCCATGGCGAAGCTGATCTGACGGGAGGCCCCCATGACCGCCTTCCGCACCCTCGACCAGGCCGACCTCAAGGGAAAGCGCGTTCTCGTCCGGGTGGACCTCAACGTCCCCATGGAGAACGGCAGGATCACGGACGCGACGCGCATCGAGCGCGTCCTTCCCACCCTCCGGGAAATCTCCGACAAGGGCGGAAAGGTCATCCTTCTCGCCCATTTCGGCCGCCCGAAGGGCCGCGATCCCAAGGAATCCCTACGGCCCGTGGCGGAGGCGGTCTCCGGGCAGCTCGGAAAGCCCGTGGCCTTCGCCGATGACTGCATCGGCGAGGCTGCATCCAACGCCGTCAACGCCCTGAAGGACGGCGAGGTGCTCCTGCTCGAGAACACCCGCTTCCATGCGGGCGAGGAGAAGAACGATCCCGCCTTCGTCGAGGCGCTGGCAAAGCTCGGCGACCTCTACGTCAACGACGCCTTTTCGGCGGCGCACCGGGCCCACGCCTCGACGGAAGGACTCGCCCGGGCGCTGCCCGCCTACGCCGGCCGCTCCATGCAGGCGGAGCTCGACGCCCTGACCAAGGGGCTGGAGGCGCCCAGGCGCCCGGTGGTGGCCATCGTGGGCGGCGCCAAGGTGTCCACCAAGATCGACCTGCTGGAAAACCTCGTCACCCGGGTGGACGCCCTCGTGATCGGCGGCGGCATGGCCAACACCTTCGTGCACGCCACGGGCCTCGGCATCGGCAAGTCGCTGGCCGAGAAGGACCTGGCGGCGACGGCGCTTCGCATCATCGAGAAGGCCCGCGACGCCAACTGCGCCATCATCCTGCCGGTGGACGGGGTCTGCGCCTACGAGTTCAAGGCGGGAGCCGAGAACCTGACCTACGGCATCGACGCGATCCCGGAGGACCGGATGATCCTCGACATCGGCTCCCAGTCGGTGGAGCGGGTCAACGCGGCCATCAACGACGCCGCGACCCTGGTGTGGAACGGCCCCCTCGGGGCCTTCGAGATCGCCCCCTTCGACCAGGGCACGGTGGCGGCGGCCCGCCATGCGGCCGAGCGCACGAAATCGGGCAAGCTGGTGTCGGTGGCGGGCGGCGGCGACACGGTGGCGGCCCTCAACCATGCTGGCGTTGCGGAAAGCTTCACCTATGTATCCACGGCAGGCGGCGCCTTCCTCGAATGGCTCGAAGGCAAGTCGCTGCCCGGAGTGGAAGCCCTGAGGGCTTAAGGCCGCGTTGCCCGGCGAGGATTAATCCGTCTTCGCCCCGGCCCACGCAACGGCTTGAGCTAGAGTTCAGCTTCGGCTCCTTTCAAGAGCAAGATCAACACGGAGGACAAGATGGCGCGCATTACCCTGAGGCAGCTTCTGGATCACGCAGCCGAGCAAGGCTACGGCGTACCGGCCTTCAACATCAACAACATGGAGCAGGCGCTCGCCATCATGGCGGCGGCCAGCGAGGTGGATGCGCCGGTGATCATCCAGGCGAGCCGCGGCGCGCGCTCCTACGCCAACGACGTCATGCTCAAGCACATGATGGACGCGGTCACCGAGATCTATCCGCAAATCCCGGTCTGCGTGCATCTCGACCACGGCAACGAGCCCGCCACCTGCATGACGGCGATCCAGGCCGGCTTCACCTCGGTGATGATGGACGGCTCCCTCAAGGCCGACGGCAAGACCCCGGGGGACTGGGACTACAACGTGGGCGTCACCCGCACCGTGGTGGAGATGGCCCATCTCGGCGGCATCTCGGTGGAGGGCGAGCTCGGCGTGCTGGGGTCCCTGGAGAGCGGCATGGGCGAGGCCGAGGACGGCCACGGGGCCGAGGGCAAGCTCAGCCATGAGCAGCTCCTCACCAATCCGGATGAGGCCGTGAAGTTCGTGGCCGAGACCAAGGTGGATGCGCTTGCCATCGCCATGGGCACCTCGCACGGGGCCTACAAGTTCACCCGCAAGCCCGACGGCGCGATCCTGGCCATGCACGTGATCGAGGAGATCCACAAGCGGCTGCCGAACATGCACCTGGTGATGCACGGCTCCTCCTCGGTGCCGCAGGACCTCCAGGACATCATCAACCAGTACGGCGGCAAGATGCCCCAGACCTGGGGCGTGCCCGTGGAGGAGATCCAGCGCGGCATCAAGCACGGGGTGCGCAAGATCAACATCGACACGGACAACCGCATGGCCATGACCGGCCAGATCCGCAAGGTCCTGTCGGAGAATCCGGGCGAGTTCGATCCGCGCAAGTACCTGAAGCCCGCCATGGAGGCGATGACCAAGCTGTGCAGGCAGCGCCTGCAGGACTTCAACACCGCGGGCCAGGCCTCGAAGATCAAGCGGGTGTTCACCCCCGCCGAGATGGCCAAGCGCTACGCCTCCGGCGAGCTCGACCCCACCTTCGGCTCCAGCCGCCAGGCGGCGGAGTAACCGATCAGGCTTTCGCCTCATTCATGATCGACAAGCGGGGCCTCGCAAGACGGCCCCGTTTTCGTTATGGAGGGCTGCCTTTCATCTCTCTTGATCCGTGACCCATGGCCGAGCCCGCCTCCCGCCTCTATCTCATCACCCCCGTCCTGGAGGATGCCTCCTTCGCGCCCCGGCTCGCCGAGGCCTGCGCGACCGGAACCGTCGCGGCCGTTCTGCTGCGCCTCGCCGGCGCCGACGAGCGCAGCCTCACCAACCTGGTGAAGGCCCTCGCGCCCGCCGCGCAGGAGCACGGAGCGGCCCTGATCGTCGCGACCGAGGGCAAGGCGGATCTTGCCGCCGTCGCGGCCCGGGGCGGGGCGGACGGGGTGCATGTTGCGGGCGATCCGGCCCAGATGCGCGAGCTTCGCGAGCGGCTCAAGGACGGCCGCGCCATCGGCGCAGGCCAGATCCGCACCAAGGACGAGGCCATGAGCTGGGGCGAGGCCGGGGCGGACTACCTGCTCTTCGGCGAGCCGCGCCCGGACGGCTCCCTGCCCTCCCTCGACGGCGTGGTGGAGCGGGCTGCCTGGTGGGCGGAGATCTTCGAGACCCCCTGCGCCGCCTATGCCCCAGGCTTTGACGCGGTGGGCGAGCTCGCCGCCACCCATGCGGAATTCATCGCCCTCGGCGATGCGGTCTGGTCCCACGAGGCCGGCCCCGCCGCTGCCGTCAGGGCCGCCGCGGACATTCTCGGCCGGCAGGAGGCCTCGCGCTGATGCGGCTCTCCCGAACCAAGCTCTCGTGGGTTGCCGGCGCGGTTCTCCTCGCGGCGTCCGCCTCCCTCGGCCATGCGGCCGAGCCCGATCTGGCCTACGGGGCCTATCAGCGCGGCCTCTACCTCACCGCCTTCCGGGAGGCGACCCTGAGGCTGGAGAAGAACCGGAACGACGCCGCCGCCATGACCCTCCTGGGCGAGCTCTACAACCAGGGCCTCGGGGTGCCGGCCGACCCCAGGAAGGCGGCCGAGTGGTACCGGCTGGCGGCCGCGCGGGGCGACGCCAATGCGCTGGTGTCCCTCGGCCTCATGGCCCTGGAGGGGCGCGGCCTCGACAGGAACCAGAACCAGGGCAGGGCCTGGCTGGAGGAGGCCTGCGCCAAGAACAACCCGGTCGCCTGCCACAACCTGGCCCTGCTCCTCCTCCCCAGCGGCGCCGAGGTGGATCTGGAACGGGCGGCCGAGCTCCTGCGCAAGGCTGCGGACGCGGAGATCCCGGACGCGCAGCATGCCCTGGGCGTGCTCTACCTGAAGGGCCGCGGGGTGGACCGGGACGCCTCCGAGGCCGCCCGCCTGTTCGAGCGCGCGGCCAGGAACGGCAGCTCCGTGGGCGAGGTCGAATACGCCATCCTGCTCTTCAACGGAGAGGGCGTCACCGCCAGCGAATCCGGGGCCGCCCGCTATTTCCGCCGCGCCGCCGCCAAGGGCAACGCCATCGCCCAGAACCGCCTCGCCCGGCTCCTGGCGGCGGGACGGGGCGTGCCCCAGAACAAGGTCGACGCCGCCGCCTGGCATCTCCTGGCCTCCGCCCAGGGCCTGAGCGATTCCTGGCTCGACAACGCCCTCAAGGACCTGACCGCCGACGAGCGCACCCGGGCGGAGCGCCTTGCGGCGGAGCGCCTCGGGGCGCGCTGAGCACGCCGTCCCGGCGGCCCTCCCATGGATCAATCGGATGGATCATTTGGGCGGCCCCCCGGTTGATCGAGCTTGATCGCTTGACGTTCACCCCTCCCGTGGTCCATCGACCACGTTCCCGTCGAACCGCTCTTTGCCAATTGCCAATCCTTTTCTTGCCAGGACCGCCCCGATGATCCGCTCGCCCCTCATGACTGTCATGACCGATGCCGTGATGAAGGCCTCGCGCTCGCTCAAGCGCGATTTCGGCGAGGTCGAGAACCTGCAGGTGTCCCGCAAGGGCCCGGGCGACTTCGTCACGGCCGCCGACCGCAAGGCGGAAAAGATCCTGCGCGAAGCCCTGGAGAAGGCCCGCCCCGGCTACGGCTTCATCCTGGAGGAGAGCGGGGTGATCGAGGGCACGGACACCAGCCACCGCTGGCATGTGGACCCCCTCGACGGCACCACCAACTTCCTCCACGGCCTGCCGCAATTCGCCATCTCGGTGGGCCTGGAGCGGGACGGCCAGATCGTCGCCGGGGTGATCTACGATCCCGCCAAGGACGAGCTGTTCATCGCCGAGAAAGGCAAGGGCGCCTATCTCAACAACCGCCGCATCCGGGTGGCGGCCCGCAACGAGCTGGCCGACGCGGTGGTGGCCTGCGGCCTGCCCCATATCGGCCGGGGCGACCACGGCCTGTTCCTGCGCGAGATGGCGGCCGTCATGGGCCATGTGGGCGGCCTGCGCCGCTGGGGCGCGGCGGCCCTCGACATGGCCTACGTGGCCTGCGGGCGCTTCGACGGCTACTGGGAGCGCGGGGTGAATTCCTGGGACATCGCGGCGGGCATTCTCATGATCCGCGAGGCGGGCGGCTACGTGTCCGACGCGGACGGCGGTCCGAACCCCCTGGCCACGGGCTCCATCGCCTGCGGCAACGAGATCGTCCATCGGGACCTGGTCAAGGCGCTGAAGACGGCCAGGGGCTGACGTTGGGGCCGATATTTCTGTTCGCGTCTCCCCGAGACCCAAGCGCCACGCTTGATCCCTCGGTCCTGTGCGGCCACATTAGCACCACCCCGAAGCACCAACACGCAGGATAACGATGGCGGACCAAACCCTTACCCCACCGCGGATCTACCTGATCCGCATGGCGGTGTTCCTGGTTCTGGCGGGGTTCGTCGCGTTCATTCTCTACCGGCAGATCTGGACCGCCTTCCAGGCCAATCCCGGCCTCAACGCCCTCATCCTGGGGGTGATGTTCATCGGCATCGTGCTTGCGATCCGGCAGGTCTGGCGGCTCTTTCCCGAGGTGCGCTGGGTCAACACCCTGAAAGACGCCGACGACGCGACCCTCGCCCCCCGGCCTCCCGTCCTGCTGGCGCCCATGGCCACCCTCATGGGCAACCGCGTGGGCTCCCCTTTGTCGGTGGCCGCCACCCGCTCCCTGCTCGACTCCATCGGCGCGCGCTTGGACGAGAGCCGGGAGATCGTGCGCTATCTTGCGGGCCTGCTGGTGTTCCTGGGCCTGCTCGGCACCTTCTGGGGCCTCATCGACACGGTGGGGTCGGTAGGGCGCATCATCGCGTCCCTGAGGACCGGCCAGGACACGGCCGTGCTCTTCGACGAGCTGAAGAACTCCCTGGCCGGCCCCCTCCAGGGCATGGGCCTGTCCTTCTCCGCGTCCCTGTTCGGCCTGGCGGGCTCCCTCGTGGTCGGCTTCCTCGATCTCCAGGCGGGTCAGGCCCAGAGCCGCTTCTACACGGAGCTGGAGGACTGGCTCGCCATGTCCACCACGGATGCGCCGGCGGAGGGCCCCGCGCGCTCCGGCACCCCGCAGGAGCTGATGGTCGCCATCAGCCGGCTCACCGCGGCGGTCAACGAAGGCGGCGGGGGGCGCTCCGCCACCCAGGCCATGGCCAACCTGGCCGAGGGCGTGCAGGGCCTCGTGCAGCACATGCGGGCCGAGCAGCAGATGATCCGCGACTGGGTCGAGGCCCAGGCCACCCGCGAGAAGGAGCTGAAGCAGGTTCTCGACCGCATCTCCCGTGAAAGGCTGCCCTGATGCCCATGTCGACCACGGGAGGCCGCCGGCGCGGGCGGGGAGGCCAGATCAATTACTGGCCGGGCTTCGTGGACGCGCTCTCCACCCTGCTCCTGGCGATCATCTTCCTGATCTCCGTGTTCACGGTAGGGCAGTTCTTCCTGTCCCGGGAACTGTCCGGCCGGGACACGGTGCTCGACCGGCTGAACCGCCAGATCTCCGAGCTGACGGACCTGCTCTCCCTGGAGCGGTCGAGCCGGCGCTCCGCCGAGGACTCCCTGAGCTCCCTGCAAACCACCCTGCAGGCCAACGAGGCGGAGCGGGCGCGCCTGCAGAACCTTCTGAACAGCGGCGGCGCAACCCAGAACCGGGCGGCGGAGCTGAACACCGCCCTGGAGACGGAGCGTCAGGCCACCGGCCGGGCCCTGAGCCAGGTGGAGATCCTGAACCAGCAGATCGCCGCCATGCGCCGGCAGCTGGCGGCTCTGGAGGAGGCCCTGGCGGCGTCCGAGACCCGGGACAGGGAGAGCCAGGCCCGCGTCGCCGATCTCGGCAGCCGCCTCAACGTGGCCCTGGCCCAAAGGGTGCAGGAGCTGGCCCGCTACCGGTCCGACTTCTTCGGCCGCCTGCGGCAGATCCTCGGCAACCGGCCGGACGTGCGCATCGTGGGCGACCGCTTCGTGTTCCAGTCGGAGGTGCTGTTTCCGGCGGGCCAGGCCAGCCTGCGGCCGGAGGCCTCCGGCGAGCTCGACCGCATCGCCAGCGCCCTCGTGGAGCTCGAGCGCCAGGTGCCGCCGGACATCCCCTGGGTGATACGCGTGGACGGACACACGGACCAGCGCCCCATCGCCACGTCGCAGTTTCCGTCGAACTGGGCCCTGTCCTCGGCGCGGGCCATCGCGGTGGTGCAGGCGATGATCGCCAGGGGAGTCCGGCCCCAGCACCTGGTGGCCGCGGGCTTCGGCGAGTTCCAGCCCCTGGACACCGCCACCACGGAAGAGGCCTATTCCCGCAACCGGCGCATCGAGCTCAAACTGACCGAACGGTAGGCCGGAGGGGGCTCAGGCCTTGCCGAGCGCCCGCGCCACGTCCCGGACCTGAACGCCCACCCGCTTGACCGCGTCCATCAGCTCGGGGCGCGAGACGTTCCATTTGTCGGACCAGAAGCGCAGCTCCCAATCCTGGTGCAGATTAATGCGGGACGTGTCCTGAAAATGCCGTCTGCTGAAGCCGGTAGCCATTCCTGATCTTCCACTTTGAACCGATCGCGCCGGTTTTCATGTCAACGGCGGAGCGGGGGCATCGGTTCGGGAGTACGACCTATTCGGCGGCCAGGGAGTGTTCTTCCGCACCTGTGAACTGGAGGCGGGCAAGCCGCGCATAGAGGCCGCCCTGGGCCAGAAGCGCCTCGTGGGTGCCCTCCTCCACGATCCGGCCCCCATCCATCACCAGGATCCGGTCGGCGGAGCGCACGGTGGCGAGCCGATGGGCGATGACCAGGGTGGTGCGCCCTTCCATCAGCCGGTCGAGGGCCGTCTGCACCTTGCGCTCGCTCTCCGCGTCGAGGGCCGAGGTGGCCTCATCGAGGAGCAGGATCGGTGCGTCCTTCAGGATCGCCCGGGCGATGGCGAGGCGCTGGCGCTGCCCGCCCGACAGGGTCACCCCGCGCTCGCCGATCGTGCTGGCATAGCCCTGCGGCAGGGCCTGGATGAAGCCGTCGGCGGAGGCCAGAACAGCGGCCCGGCGCACCTCCTCCTCGGTCGCGTCCGGGCGGCCGTAGCGGATGTTGTCCATCACGCTCGCGGCAAAGATCGTCGGGTCCTGGGGGACGAGGGCCATGCGCGCCCTGAGCGCGAAGGGATCCGCCTCCGGGACCGGAACCCCGTCCACCCGGATCGCGCCGCCTTGGGGATCGTAGAAGCGCAGGAGCAGTTGCAGGACGGTGCTCTTGCCCGCCCCCGAGGGGCCCACGATCGCCACCCGCTCGCCCGAGGCGACGGAAAAGCTCAGGCCGTGGAGGGCGAGCCTGTCGCTCCTGGCCGGGTAGGCGAAATGCACATCCTCGAAGGAGACGGTGCCGAGGGGCGGCTCCGGCAGGGGCCTGGGGTCCCGGGGCGCCTGGACGGCGGGCCTCGCCTCCAGGATCTCGCCCAGGCGCTCCGCCGCGCCGGCCGCCTGGGACAATTCGCCGTAGACCTCCGAGAGCTGGCCCAGCGAGCTTGCGGCGAAGACCGCATAGAGCACGAATTGCGACAGCCGCCCGCCGGTCATGGCGCCCGCCAGCACGTCCTGCGCCCCGTACCAGAGCACGGCCACCACGCTGGCCGAGACCAGGAAGATCCCCGTGCCCGTCAGCAGGGCCCGCATGGTGGTGGAAAGGCGCGAGGCCTCGAAGGCCTCCTCGGCGGCGGCGGCAAAGCGCGAGGCCGTCAGGCTCTCCATGCCGAAGGCCTGCATGGTCCGCACCGCCCCTACCGCCTCCGCCGCATAGGCCGAGGCGTCGGCGAGCCGGTCCTGGGCCGCCCGCGAGCGCCGCCGCACGGCCCGGCCCGAGAAGACCAGGGGCAGCACGATCACCGGAATGGCCAGCAGGACCAGGGCCGAGAGCTTCGGGCTGGTGACGATCATGAGGGTCACCGCGCCCAGGAACAGGAACACGTTGCGCAGGGCGATGGAGACCGTGACCCCGAAGGCGGCCTTGACCTGGGTGGTATCGGCGGTGAGCCGCGACACGATCTCGCCGCTCCTGGTTCGGTCGAAGAAGGCGGGGTCGAGGGAGGTGAGATGCCGGAACACGGCCGAGCGCACGTCCGCCACCACCCGCTCGCCCAGGGTGATGACCAGGTAGTAGCGAAGGGCGCTGGCCAGGGCCAGGACGCTCACCACCACGAGCAGAAGGGCGAAATAGGCGTCGATGTAGCCCCGGCCCTGATCCGTGAAGCCGAAATCCACCACCCGGCGCACGGCGATGGGCACCACGAGCGTCGCCCCGGAGGCCACCATGAGGGCGGCCAGCGCCGCCGCGATCCGGCCCCGATAGGCCAGGCCGTAGGGGACCAGGGGCTTCAGGGCTCCCAGCGCGGCCTTGGGGCGGTGTGGTCCTTGGGGCAAATCGGCCATTGCAGCTTTCGTCTGGCGGCTTTCGTCGGCGGAATGACCGCCTCGAGGGGTTTAGCACCCTTCCCCCGGCTTGTTTCAAGGTTCCAGGTGAGGTATAGGCGCGCAATCATCAAGATTGAAGGCTCACAGGCTGCGGGCCGCCGGATCTGGCTGGCCGCGAGAAGGACTATGGCAATGGCGCGCAAAGAAACCGATCATCCCGACTACCACTTCATCAAGGTGGTGATGACCAACGGCACCGAGTACACCACCCGGTCGACCTACGGCAAAGAGGGCGACACCCTCAACCTCGACATCGACCCGAACACCCACCCGGCCTGGACCGGCGGCCAGCAGCAGCTGCTCGACCGCGGCGGCCGCGTGTCGCGCTTCAACACGAAGTTCGGCAACCTGGGCATCGGCGGCAAGAAGTGATCCTGCGCCTGGCGCAAGGCTTCGGGCCCTGCAAAAGCCCCGCTCCGGCGGGGCTTTTTCTTTGTCAGTTCAGTTCTTTGTCAGTCCAGGGCTCCGAAGGCCCGCTCCAGCAGGCCGAGCTGGGCGGCCACCGGATTGGCGGGGCCGGAGGGCGGGGCAAGCTCCGCCCCGGAGATCAGCCCGTCGAGGTGGAGGATCCGGGCGTGGAGCCGCATCCCGAGGCCGATGAGCTCGCGCAGGCGCGGGGGCAGCGCCTCGTATTCGGCAACGCCCGCAGCGTCCTGGGCGGTCATGCGAACCCGGTTCTTCTCGACCTGGGCCTGATCGGCGGTGATCTCCCCGTCCGCCACCGCCCGCTGGAGCAGAAGCCATGAGGCGATCTGCATCAGGCGGGTGGTCAGCCTCATGCTCTCGCTGGCGTAGGCGAGGCCCGCCTGGCGGTGGAGAAGCCGGGAATCCTCCCGGCCGGGGCCGTCGAGATAGGCGGCGGTTTCCTCGACCAGCTCCATGCCCTCCTGGAACAGGGCCCTGAAAGCCTCGGAACCCACGAAGCTCCGCCCGAACCGCACCGGATCGGCGTCCTGTCTGATGGCATCCGGTTCATCCACCCACCGTCTCCCAAGGCTCTGTCAGGGACGCATTATAGGACAGGCCGGGGCCGGACGCCCCGCTCACCTTTTCTTAAGGTTAAGCGGCAGGCCGCCGAAAAAATAAGGCCGCCCCCGGCGGCCAAGGTCGTAACAGCGAGGTGTCGAAGGGAGTGGCAGAAGCCACTTGGCATCCGGACGGAGAACCGGACGCCTCCATTCATCCCCTGGAAACCTAAAAAAGTCCGTTGAAGGCGCCGCCGGGGCGCTTTCGTCGAATCAGCCCTGACCGAGCTTGAAGAAGGCGCTGGCCGCGGCGCGGGACTTCTCCTTGGCTCTCCTCGCCTCCGTCAGGCGGGCGATCTCCCGCTCGAGCATCTCGATGCGGTCATCGATTTCATCGATGGACAGCATCGACAGGTCCTGGCCGACCTGCGGCCCGGTCAGGATCTCGCGCGGCTCATCGGCGAAGGGGTCAAGGGCCATGGCATCGTCCTCCTCAAGCGTTCGTCGAAAAAAGGGTAGTCCCGCAAATGATCTTTGCCAATGTTGGCGATATCGCGGGAGCTTGGCCAAAACAGGGAGAAACAGGGCGGAAGACACGCGGGCGGGCTCCGAGGGATGAGAGCCCGCCACCAAAGGGGGAGGCTCCTGCCCGTGCGGGGAGCCGCGATCCGCCGGAGGATCGCCCCTGCGCCTTTAGAATTTGCAACATCGCGCCGCGATCCCTATAATCACCCCGTTTCCCTCACAATGTGAGACGAGATGCTCCGGTCCGGCCGGGTCGGAGCGCGAGAGAGTTTTGCCGTGCGGCGCCGATGGTCCGGCGCCCGGCCTGAAGGAGGTTCGCCCCATGTCCCAGGGACCGCTGATGCCGAAGGCGACGGCCGTTTGGCTCGTCGAGAATACGTCGCTGTCGTTCGAGCAGATCGCCGATTTCTGCAAGCTTCATCCCCTCGAGGTGAAGGGCATCGCCGACGGCGAGGTTGCGGCCGGCATCAAGGGCCTCGATCCGGTGACCACGGGCCAGCTGACCCGCGAGGAGATCGAGAAGGCGCAGGAGAATCCGGCCCACCGCCTCAGGCTTGCCGAAACCCGGGTGAAGCTGCCGGAGCAGAAGCGGGTCAAGAAGGGGCCGCGCTACACCCCGGTGTCGCGCCGCCACGACCGTCCCAACGCGATCCTCTGGCTCCTGCGCAACCATCCCGAGCTCAAGGACGCGCAGATCATGCGGCTGGTGGGCACCACCAAGACCACGATCCAGCAGGTTCGCGAGCGCACCCACTGGAACTCGACCAACCTCTCGCCCATGGATCCGGTGACCCTCGGCCTCTGCTCCCAGATCGACCTGGATTTCGAGGTGCAGCGCGCCGCCAAGGACCGCCCGCAGGTGGAGCCCCAGGCCACGGGCGGCACCCTCATGCCGGCGGAGGTCTCCACGGCCCCGCCCGTTCGCGACGAGCCCTTCGCCGACATGAGCCGCCCGAAGCCGGTCAAGGAGGAGGCCATCGACGTCCACTCGGTCTTCGCCAAGCTCAGGCAGCTCAAGCGCGACAGCGAGAACGAAGAGTAGGATCGTTTCAGGGGCCCTTGCGGGCCCCTTTCTCTTGCGGGCTCCCGCGCTCCCTGAAGCCGGGCCTCGGGCTTTAGGCGCGTCCGGACAATCCCCGCGTCTGCAGCGCCTCCCCGATCTCGTCAAGGATCGCCGGGTCGTCGATGGTGGCGGGCATGTTCCACTCGTCCCCGTCGGCGATCTTCTTCATGGTGCCGCGCAGGATCTTGCCGGAACGGGTCTTGGGCAGGCGCGGCACGGTGATGGCGAGCTTGAAGGCGGCCACGGGGCCGATCCTGTCGCGCACGAGGCCCACGAGTTCCCGCTCGATCTCGGCGGGCTCCTGGCGGACGCCGGATTTCAGCACCACGAAGCCGCAGGGCACCTCGCCTTTCAGGGAATCCTTGACGCCGATCACCGCGCATTCGGCCACCGCCGGGTGGGAGGCCAGAACCTCCTCCATGCCGCCGGTGGACAGGCGATGGCCGGCCACGTTGATGATGTCGTCCGTGCGGCCCATGACCCAGATGTAGCCGTCCTCGTCGAGATAGCCCGCGTCGGAGGTGTTGTAATAGCCCGGATAGGCGGCGAGGTAGGATTCCCTGAAGCGGTCCTCCGCCTGCCACAGGGTCGGCAGGGCGCCGGGGGGAAGCGGCAGCTTGATCACGATGGCCCCCATGGTGTTGGGCGCGACCGGCTTGCCGCCCTCGTCCAGCACCGCGAGGGCGTAGCCCGGCATGGGCACCGTGGGCGAGCCGTACTTGACCGGGAGCGCGCCCAAGCCCAGGGGATTGCCGGCGACGGGCCAGCCGGTTTCCGTCTGCCACCAATGGTCGATGACCGGCACCTTCAGGATGGTCTCGGCCCATTGCACCGTATCGGGATCGGCGCGCTCGCCCGCGAGGTAGAGGGCCCGGAAGGAGGAGATGTCGTATCGCTTCAGGAGCTCCGCTCCCGGATCCTCCTTCTTGATGGCGCGGAACGCCGTGGGCGCGGTGAACAGGGTCACCACCCCGTGCTCGGCGATGACGCGCCAATAGGCGCCCGCATCCGGCGTGCCCACGGGCTTGCCTTCGTAGAGAACCGCCGTGCAGCCGTGCAGGAGCGGCCCGTAGACGATGTAGGAATGCCCCACCACCCAGCCCACGTCGGAGGCGGCCCAGAACACCTCGCCCGGCTGCACGCCGTAGAAGTGGCCCATGGACCATTTGAGGGCCACCATGTAGCCGCCGTTGTCGCGCACCACGCCCTTGGGCCTGCCGGTGGTGCCGGAGGTGTAGAGCACATAGAGCGGGTCGGTGGCGGCCACGGGAACGCAGTCAGCCTTCCTGCCCGCCGCCCGGGCCCGCGAGACCTCCTCCTGCCAGTTCCGGTCGCGCCCCTCCACGAGGGAGCATTCGAGCTGCGGCCGCTGCTGGATCAGGCAGGCGTCGGGCTTGGCGGCCGCAAGGCTGATCGCCTCGTCCAGCAGGGGCTTGTAGGGGATGACCCGGGCGCCCTCGATGCCGCAGGAGGCGGAGAGCACGGCCTTGGGCTTGGCGTCGTCGATGCGGGTGGCGAGTTCCTTGGCGGCGAAGCCGCCGAACACCACGGAGTGGATCGCGCCGATGCGGGCGCAGGCCAGCATGCCGATCGCCGCCTCCGGGATCATGGGCATGTAGATGATGACCCGGTCGCCCTTCCGGACGCCCATGCCCTGGAGCACGGCGGCCAGCGTCGCCACCTCGTCCTGCAGCTCCGCATAGGTGATGGTGCGCTTCGAGCCGGTGACGGGGCTGTCGTAGATCAGCGCCGCCTGATCGCCGCGGGCGGCCACATGCCGGTCGACGGCATTGTGGCAGGTGTTGCAGAGGGCGCCGACGAACCAGCCGCCATAGGCCCCGGCGCTCGGGTCGAACACCGTGTCGGCAGGCTTGATCCAGTCGATCTCCCGCGCGGCCTCCTGCCAGAAACCCACCGGATCGGCGGTCCAGCGCGCATAAACCTCATGGTAGCGGCTTTGGGTCGACGGCATGGCGATTTCCCCGTGTACTGACCGCATGGGACTTGCCACATGGGGCTTGCCGCATGGGACTTGCGTGGCTCGATGTGGTAGCAGGCAAACGCGCCGTGGTCACGGCGACTTTCGGCCAGTCGACTTTCGGCGAGTTCCCATGATTACCGACCCCCTGTTCTATGCGGCCGCCGTCCCGGCCGTCACGCTGCTGGGCCTGGCCAAAGGCGGCTTCTCCGGGCTCGGATTGCTCTCCCTGCCCCTCATGGCCCTGGTCACATCGCCGGTGCAGGCGGCGGCCATCACCCTGCCGATCCTGATCGTTCAGGACGTGGTGTCCGTCTGGGCCTATCGGCACTCATGGGACCGCCGCAACATCCTGATCCTCATCCCGGCCGCGATCCTCGGCATCCTCACGGGCTATTTCCTGGCCGCGCGGGTGTCCGATGCGGCGGTGGCGCTGGCGGTGGGGGTGATCTGCGTGGCGTTCGCCCTGCGCCGCCTGGTGCTGGAGCGCGGCGCGACGCCGCCCAAGCCAGCCCCGGCCGACCTGCCGCGGGGCATCCTCTGGGGCTGGATCACCGGGTTCACCAGCATGATCGCCCATGCGGGCGGGCCGCCCTTCCAGATCTACGTGATGCCCCAGCGCCTGCCGCGGGACGTGTTCGTCGGCACCGGCGCGGTCCTGTTCGCGCTCATCAACTGGATCAAGGTGCCGCCCTATCTGGCCCTCGGGCAGTTCACGACGGAAAACCTCGCCACGTCCGGGGTCCTGTTCCCGGTGGCCATTGCCTCCACCTGGGCGGGAGTCTGGCTGGTGCGGCGGGTGCCGGGGGAGCGGTTCTACACCCTGGTCTACATTCTTCTGGTGTTCGTCGGGGCCAAGCTCATCTTCGACGGCAGGGTGGCGCTCCTGTCGGGCTCCGGAGGCCTTTGACCGCCTCTATAACAAAAAGCCGCCGCTTCGGGAGGAAACGACGGCTTTGAGATGGGATCTTGTAAGGGGTCGTCGTGCCGTCAATGCACCGTCGATGCCGAGCTTCTCAGTTTGGTAATCTCATCCTTGAGCTGAAGCTTCCTCCGTTTCAGTTCCGCCAGCCTCATGTCATCCATGGACGGTCGGTTGAGGACATCCTGGATCTCGCGCTCGAGCGCCCGGTGTCTCCGTTCAAGCTCCGTCAGATGGTTCTGCAGCGGCATGTCAGTTCCCTCCTATGCGATCTACTGACATAAACAATGTGACAGACAGAGTGTGGCGAGTCGAAGGCGAAATTTGCAGAATCGAGAGGAGAAATCGCATCGATCCGCTTGCCCTCCAGGGGGCCCCGGAGCATAATTTCGCCTCTCGCCCGGGCGCCAGAGCGGAACGGGCCTTCTGGATCATTTTCAATGAACGAATTGGCTGAACTCGAAGCGGAATTGGCGCGTCTGAAGCAGGAGCACCGCGATCTCGATACGGCTATCGACGCCCTGGAAAGCATGATCGCCGGCGACCAGCTGCAGGTCCAGCGCCTCAAGAAGCGCAAGCTCGCCCTCAAGGACCAGATCATCCGGCTGGAGGACCAGCTGACCCCCGACATCATCGCCTGACGCAACAGCCTTGCCTGCCGTCCAAGCCTTGCCTGCCGTCCAAGCCTTCGTTATTCCCGCCCTGACCTCGAAGCCGGAGCCGCGCCATGGCGGGAACCCTCGTTGCCATCATCATGGGCAGTCAGTCCGATTGGGCGACCATGCGCCATGCCGCCGAGACCCTGGACGGCCTCGGCATCGCCTATGACGCCCGCATCGTCTCGGCCCACCGGACCCCGGACCGGCTCGTCGCCTTCGCCAAGGGCGCAAGGGCGGAGGGCTTCCAGGTGATCATCGCCGGGGCCGGCGGCGCGGCGCATCTTCCGGGCATGGCGGCCGCCCTGACGCCGCTCCCGGTCTTCGGGGTGCCGGTGGAGTCGAAGGCGCTCTCGGGCCAGGACAGCCTGCTCTCCATCGTGCAGATGCCCGCGGGCATCCCGGTCGGGACCCTCGCCATTGGCCGGGCCGGGGCCGTGAACGCAGCTCTTCTCGCCGCCGCCGTTCTGGCGCTCCATGACCCCGCCCTGGCCGGGCGCCTCGACGACTGGCGCAGGCGCCAGAGCGAGAGCGTGGCCGAGCGCCCCTCCGACGAGGGCGAGAGCCGATGATCCGCCCCGGCGGCACCCTCGGCATTCTCGGCGGCGGGCAGCTCGGCCGCATGATCGCCATGGCGGCGGCGCAGCTGGGCCTGAGGGTTCATGTCTACGCCCCCGACGAGAACAGCCCCGCCTTCGACGTGGCGGCCGAGTTCACCCTGGCCCCTTACGAGGACGGGGCCGCCCTGGTGCGCTTCGCCAAGGCGGTGGACGTGGTGACCTACGAGTTCGAGAACGTGCCCGGCGAGACCGCCGCCATCCTGAGCGTCCACGCGGCCCTCGCGCCCAACGCGCAGGCCCTGGCCGTGTCCCAGGACCGCTTGCTGGAAAAGAGCTTCATCGCCGGCCTCGGCATCCCCGTCGCGCCCTTCGCAGCCTTCTCGAACGAGGCGGAGCTTGGGGAGGCCCTCGGGCGCATCGGCAGGCCCGCCGTGCTCAAGACCCGGCGCTTCGGCTATGACGGCAAGGGTCAGGCGATGATCCGCCCTGAGACCGATCCGGCCGCCGCCTGGGCCGAGGTCGGACGCGCGCCCGCCATTCTCGAAGGCTTCGTGCCCTTCGAGCGGGAGGTGTCGGTGGTGGCGGCCCGCACGGCCTCGGGCGCCTTCGCGGCCTACGACCTGTGCGCCAACGAGCACCGCCACCACATCCTGGACAGGACGCGGGTTCCGGCCGGGGTTTCCCGGGAGACGGAGGCGCGGGCCGTGGCCATCGCCCGCTCCATCGCCGACGCCCTGGACTACGTGGGGGTGCTGGCGGTCGAGCTGTTCCTCGTCACCGGAGACGGGGAGGAGCGTCTGGTGGTGAACGAGATCGCCCCCCGGGTTCACAATTCGGGCCATTGGACGCTCGGCGGAGCCGTCACGTCGCAGTTCGAGCAGCATGTGAGGGCCGTGTGCGGCTGGCCCCTGGGCGGGACCGCCCGCCTCGGCCGGGTGGAGATGGAGAACCTGATCGGGCGCGATGCGGACGAGTGGGAGCGCATCCTGGCGGAGCCCGGAGCCCGTCTTCATCTCTACGGCAAGGCCGAGGCCCGGGCCGGGCGCAAGATGGGGCATGTGACCCGGGTTTTCCCGGAAGAGGCCTGAACCTTTTCAAAACAAGGCCGTTGTCGCCTTGGACCGGCGCTTTTCTCGGAAGCGAGTCTGGACAGACAAGGCTCGTTCTGATATCGACGCCAGCCAGATTGAGGTGCGCAGGACGCGCCTCCTTTGCTTTTTTACCACAATCGAAACGGATCAATACGAGGAATTCGCGTGCAGGTTCTTGTCCGGGATAACAACGTCGACCAGGCGCTCCGCGCTCTCAAGAAGAAGATGCAGCGTGAGGGCATCTTCCGCGAGATGAAGCTTCGCGGCCATTACGAGAAGCCCTCCGAGAAGAAGGCCCGCGAGAAGGCCGAGGCCGTCCGCCGCGCCCGCAAGCTGATCCGCAAGCGCATGCAGCGCGAAGGCCTGCTGCCTTCGAAGCCCCGCCCGACGCCGGCAGCCCGCTAAGCTCTTCAACGAGCCCAAGATCGCCGATCGGTTGTGAACCAGCGCCCCTTCGCGCAAGCGGGGCGCTGTTTGCGTTTGTGGGGCGGCAGCCCTTCCCCGGAAGCGGCGCCGGGGCGGGTCGCCCGCGCCATTCTCCCGGGCCGCGCCTTTCTGATGCCTTGTTTCACGGCTGTTAAGGTTTATCCGCAAGAGTGCCGCTTCCTGGTACCCGAGTTTAAGAAGCTGGAGACGAAGGTGTTCGCCCCATCGATTCGCCGTTTTGCCCCCTTGAGCCTGACCCTTGTCGCCCTTGGCCTCTCCGCCTGCGGCACCACCAGCAGCGGCCCCGCCCAGCGCATCGCGGTGGTGGAGGAGGACACCCAGGGCACCAGCAAGGTCAACATCGCCTCGCTGTCCGACGTGATCCAGCGCAACCCGAGCGATCCCGGCGCCTACAACACCCGCGGCGCGGCCTATGCCCGGCTCGGGCGCTACAGCGACGCCATGACCGATTTCACCAAGGCGGTGCAGATCGACCCCAATTATGCGCCGGCCTATGCCAACCGCGCCCTGGCCCTGCGCCAGACCAACCGCAACGACCAGGCCCTGGCGGATTTCAGCCGCGCCATCGAGGCCGACCCCAATTACGGCCCGGCCTATATCGGCCGCGCCAACCTGCTGCGCGCGCAGGGCAACTTCCAGGAGGCCCTCAACGACCTGAACATGGCGACCCGCCTGCTGCCCGAATCCGCCGAGGCGCTTCATTCGCGGGGGCTGCTCTACCAGCGCCAGGGGATGCACCCCCAGGCGATCCTGGACTTCGACGCCACCATCGACCGCAATCCCTTCGTGGCCGCCCCCTATGCGGCCCGCGGCCAGAGCCTCGTGGCCACGAACCAGTACGACAAGGCCATCGAGGACTTCAACGCGGCCCTCAACGTGGACAACAAGGACGCCGATTCCTGGGCCTGGCGCGGCGTCGCCTACGAGCGCAAGGGCGACCGCCAGCAGGCGGCCGAGAGCTACCAGCGCGCGCTCACCATCGACAACGCCAACGCCATAGCACGCCAGGGCACCTCAAGGCTCCAGGGCGGGGGCGGGGGCCTGTTCCGGTCGTGATGGCTTGCGCCTGAGGAGGGATGCGGCATGAAACCCGCCTCCCCCTTGCTTCGATCCATTGAGGACATCGCAGGGATTCTGGAGGCGCATGCGGATTTGCATGCGCTTCTTTGCCATGTGGAGACGCTTGGCCTCCCGGATAGCTGGGTTGGCGCAGGCTTCGTCCAGAACTCCGTATGGGATGTTCTCCACGACAGCAGGATCGACGCCTCACGGCTCAACGATATCGATGTGATCTTCTTCGACCCCTCCGATGTGGGCGAGGAACGGGAGGCCGATCTGGAGCGCCAGCTCCGCCAAGTAGCGCCGGGCTTCGCATGGTCGGTGAAGAACCAGGCCCGAATGCATGGGCGCAACGGCGATAGGCCCTACGGCGACACCTTCGACGCCATAGCCCACTGGCCCGAAACCGCAACTGCCATTGCGGCGCGAAGGGTGCAGGGACGGATCGAAATCATCGCTCCTCACACGATCAACGATCTCCTCAACCTGATCGTGAGGCCGACGCCAGCCTTCAGACACAAGATGGACGTCTACCGTCGCCGGGTGACCGATAAGAACTGGCCGGCCCGATGGCCGAAGCTGACCGTTCTGACGACGTAGGAAGACCGGTTACTGCTGCTTCGACATGCTCTGAAGCACATCGTCCCGAACTTGAGCCGTGCAGGGCTCCCCGCCGATGGCCTGCAGAACCGAGCCTTGCTGCCAACCATAGACGATGCCCAGCAGCTTCATCTGCTCTTCATTGAGCTTCACGACATGACGATAATGGCGCATGAGAGGCAGGTAGACCTGCCGATCCCATGGCAGTCCGCACTTCTCGGCAAGGGCCGACAGAGTGGCCGAGGCGGTGATGCGACGGGCGTCCGTCCGTGAGAGAGGAGGCTTTCCCGACGGGAGCGTGTTGACGATCAAATCGTGGATCTTTTCGACGCTTCGATCGGTCAGATACTGGCCTGGGTCGTACTTGCCCGAGGCTGCGACGCCCTCGCCCGGCCCGAAGAGAACCCCGACCGAGCCTACTGCAACAAGCAAGACCCGGTGATGAGGGCGCATGTTGGCTCACAAGCGAATGGCAATGCAACTTTATAATATATGACGCTTCAGGAAGTGCAAGGTAGAGCGTCGGGCCAGCCTCACAGCTCCTTCTTCATGATCGCCACATAGGGCTCGAAGCCGAAATTGCGGTAGGTGCGCTCGGCCTTCTCGTTGGCGACCAGCACTCCGATGACGAGGCGCTTGAGGCCCTCGGCCCTGGTCAGCCGTTCGGCCTCGGCCAGGAGCATCCGGCCGATGCCCCGCCCGCGCCAGTTCTCGTGCACGACCAGGTCCGTGACCGTGCCGTGGCGGCGGGTGCCGTCGGACATGTAGGCGGCGTCCTGGTCCAGGGAGAAGCCCATGGCCCCGACGATGACGCCATCCTCCACCGCCAGGATGATGCGGCCGTTGCGCTGGGAGAGGCGCTGCATCAGCTCGCCGTAATAGCCCTCGGCGCCGCCGTAATCCCGCCGCCGGTCGCCGGTGAGATCCGCCTCGTACACATTGAGCTGGTGGATCAGCGCGACGACCGCATCGCGGTCCCGGGCGAGCGCAGGGCGCAGGGTGATCGTCATCGTGGCCTCCACATGAACAAGGCCGGTCCTGCGACCGGCCCTGCTCGAATCGATTGGGCGTCGGGGATCAGACGAGATTCTTGAGGATCTCGTCGACCATTTTCTTGGCGTCCCCGAACAGCATCATGGTGTTGTCGCGGAAGAACAGCTCGTTCTCCACCCCCGCATAGCCGGAGCCCATGCCGCGCTTGATGAACAGCACGGTCTTGGCCCGCTCCACGTCGAGGATGGGCATCCCGAAGATGGGCGAGGCCGGGTCGGTCTTGGCGGCCGGGTTCGTCACGTCGTTGGCGCCGATCACGAAGGCCACGTCGGCCTGGGCGAACTCGCCGTTGATGTCCTCGAGCTCGAACACCTCGTCATAGGGAACGCTGGCTTCCGCCAGGAGCACGTTCATGTGGCCGGGCATGCGGCCCGCCACCGGATGGATGGCGTATTTCACCTCGACGCCCTCGGCCTTGAGGGTGTCGGCCATCTCGCGAAGGGCGTGCTGCGCCTGGGCCACCGCCATGCCGTAGCCCGGCACGATGATCACCTTGGCGGCGTTCTTCATGATGAAGGCGGCGTCGTCCGCCGAGCCCTGCTTCACGGGCCGGGTTTCGACCGCCCCCGCGGGACCCGCGGTCTCGCCGCCGAAGCCCCCGAGGATCACCGAGATGAACGAGCGGTTCATGCCCTTGCACATGATGTAGGACAGGATCGCGCCGGAGGAGCCCACCAGGGCCCCGGTGATGATGAGCGCCAGGTTGCCCAGGGTGAAGCCGATGCCCGCCGCGGCCCAGCCCGAGTAGGAGTTGAGCATCGACACCACCACCGGCATGTCGGCGCCGCCGATGGGGATGATGAGCGTCACGCCGAGCACGAAGGACACCAGCACGATGAGCCAGAACGCCGCATAGCTCTCGGTGCGGATGAAGGTGACGAGCAGGACCAGGAGCAGGACGGCGAGGCCGATATTGATCAGGTGCCGGCTCGGCAGCATGATCGGTTTGCCGGACATGCGCCCGTCGAGCTTCAGGAACGCGATCACCGAGCCCGTGAAGGTGATGGCGCCGATGGCAACGCCCAGGGCCATCTCGAACAGGGACCCCCCATGGATGGTGCCCTCGGCGCCGATGCCGAAGGCCTGGGGAGCATAAAGCGCGCCCGCCGCCACCAGAACCGCCGCGAGGCCCACCAGGGAGTGGAAGGCCGCCACGAGCTGGGGCATGGCCGTCATGGGCACGCGCCGGGCGATCACCGCACCTACGCCGCCGCCGATGGCGAGCCCCAGGATCACCAGGGTCCAGCCGCCGAACCCGTCCGGGGGCTGCACGAACAGGGTGGTGAGGATGGCGATCCCCATGCCCACCATGCCGTAGAGGTTGCCCTGCCGGGAGGTGGTGGGATGCGACAGGCCCCGGAGCGCCAGGATGAACAGGACGCCGGAGACGAGGTAGAGGATCGACGCAAGGTTGGCCGACATCGCCTCACCCCTTCTTGCGGTACATGGCGAGCATGCGCTGGGTGACCAGGAAGCCGCCGAAGATGTTGATGGAGGCGAGGATCAGGCCGATGAAGCCCAGCGACCGGGCCCAGATCGGGCCGTCGCTCAAGCCCGGCCCGGTGTTGACGCCCACCGCCAGCAGCGCCCCGACCACGATCACGGACGAGATCGCGTTGGTCACCGACATGAGCGGCGTATGGAGCGCCGGCGTCACCTGCCAGACCACGTAATAGCCCACGAAGATCGCCAGAACGAAGATGGCCAGGCGAAACACGGTGGGGTCCACCGCCCCGTGGGTCACGGCGGCGGCGGCGGCTCCAGCCGCGTCGGCAACCTGATCGGCAATGGCCTGGGCCCTGTCGGCCGAGAGCCGGGCGGCCTCGGCTGCGGCTCGCGTCTGCTCGACGGCCTGGTCGGGCGTGAGTGTTGCCATGGTGTCCCCCTTGAAGGTTATGCGGCCGGCTGGAATGCGGTGTGGACGATGGCGCCGTCGCGGGTCAGGCAGGTGGCCTTGACGAGTTCGTCGTCCCACTTCACCGCAAGACTCTTGCTCTCCTTGTCGACCAGCGTCTCGACGAAGGAGTAGAGGTTCTTGGCATAGAGGAGCGAGGCCGTGGCGGCGAGCCGCCCGGGCACGTTGAGATGGCCGACGATCTTGACGTCGTTGTGCTCCACCACCTGTCCGGGCTGAGCCACCTCGCAATTGCCCCCGCGCTCCACCGCGAGATCGACGATCACGGAGCCTGGCTTCATGGCCTCCACCATGGCGCGGCTGATGAGCTTGGGGGCCGGGCGGCCCGGGATCAGGGCCGTGGTGATCACGATGTCCTGCTTGGCGATGTGGGCGGCCACCAGGTCGGCCTGCTTGGCCCGGTACTCCGCCGACATCTCCTTGGCGTAGCCGCCCGCCGTCTCGGCCTGCTTGAACTCCTCGTCCTCCACGGCGACGAACTTGGCGCCCAGGCTCTCCACCTGCTCCTTGGCGGCGGGGCGCACGTCGGTGGCCGTGACCACCGCGCCCAGCCGCCGGGCGGTGGCGATGGCCTGGAGGCCGGCGACGCCCGCTCCCATGACGAAGACCCGGGCCGCCGGAACGGTGCCGGCGGCGGTCATCATCATGGGCATGGCGCGGCCGTATTCGGCGACGGCGTCGATCACCGCCCGGTAGCCGGCGAGGTTGGCCTGGGAGGAGAGCACGTCCATCACCTGGGCCCGGGTGATGCGGGGCATCAGCTCCATGGCGAAGGCGGCGACCCCTGTGTCCGCCATGGACCGGAGGGCGGCCTCCTGGCCGTAGGGGTCCATGATGGCGATGAGAACCGCGCCGGCCTTCGCGCCGGTCAGTTCGCCCTCGCCCGGACGGCGGACCTTGAGGATGAGGTCCGCGTCCCGCAGGGCCTCCTCGGCCGTGGGGGCAACCGACGCGCCGGCGGCCTCGAATTCCGAATCGGGGATGCCCGCCTGTAGCCCGGCCCCGGCCTGCACGGTCACGCTCGCGCCGAGCGCCTTGTATTTCTTGACCGTTTCGGGGGAGGCGGCGACGCGGGTCTCCACTCGGTCGGTTTCGGAGAGAACGGCGATCCGCATGCGTCACCCCTGCTGTGGTTCAGCTGATTGTCTTTCCGGGGCGGGAGGCCCCGGAGCATGGTTCTCAAGAGAGAAGAATTCTCAATAGAGGGCAAGAGCCAGGAGAAGGAGAATACCCACCGCTGCCGGAGCCCGCACCCCGATGGCCGGAGCGACGGCTCCCACGGCCCCTGCGGCCAGCGAGAGGATCACGCCGAAGATCGCGGTCAGCCAGGCATGCTTGATGCCGCCCACGGCCAGCGCCAGCACGTGGCAGAGCACCACGGCGGTGCCGATCTCGGCAAAGCGGACGAAGCCCTGGTAGGTGGACTCGTGGGTCGGTCCATCCATGTCCGGGCTGTAACCCCCATGCGGCGCATGTTTTATATCGTCCATCAGTCAAGTGCCCTGTTCAGCAACGGTTCTTAACGGCTGCGTTTAACGCAAGCCGTCGGAAGCCGCAATCTTTCCAATGGATTCACGGCTCATTTTATGAACGCCCGGCGGCATCACTTGATCCCCAGGAAATCCCGCCACTGGGGCAGGCAGACCGTCTCGTAGTCGTATTTCTCCACGGCGATCCGGCGGGCCTCCCGGGCCATGGCGGCGGATTTCTCCCTGTCGGCAAGGGTCTCGCGCACCCGCTCCACCAGGGCCCCCCCGTCGAAGAACGGGAAGAGCCGGCCGTTGACCCCGTCCTGGATGATCTCGCGCACGGGGGCGGTGTCGGAGGCGATCATCCGGCATTCGAGGGCCATGGCCTCGATGGAGGACCAGGACAGCACGAACGGATAGGTCATGTAGATATGGGCGGAAGAGATCTGCAGCACCCTGACGAACTGGTCGTAGGGGAGATTGCCCACGAAATGGACCCGCGACCAGTCCACCGGGCGGGGGATCTGCGACTTGAAATGCTCGAACCAGGATTTGCCGCCCGGGGCCGGGCCGGAATAGCTGTTGCCCTTGCCGCCGATGACCACCACCCGCAGGCGCGGGTCGATCTCCAGGAGATCCGGCAGGCTGCGCATGACCACATGGGAGCCGCGCATGGGCTCGATGTTCCGGCTCACATAGGTGACCACCGGAACGTCCTGGCCGAGCCTCGGGCCGTCCTTGCCGACCCGCAGGAAGGCGGCCGGGTCGGGCTTGAGGCTGCGGGTATCGATGCCGTCATGGATGACCGCGATCCGGTCCCGCAGGTAGGCCGGGAACGTATCGCGCTGATAGAAGGTCGGCGCGACGGCGAGATCCGCCGCATCGAACGCGCCGAGCTGCATGGCGTTCTTGATCCGCAGCTTCCAGATCGTTTCCACGTTGTGGGTGGAGTATTCCGGATCGAAATCCAGGTCCTGCCCCTTGGCGGCGTAGTAGTATTCGAAATAGGCCACGTGGCGGGCATCGGGCCAGACGTCCTTGAGGAACAGGTTCTCGCCCCAGCCCGTGTTCACCACCACCACGTCGGGATGGAAGCCCTGCTCGGCCAGCTGCCGGGCCCGGTGGGCGACCCCGTAGGCCCGCCGCAGGCGGGGAATGACCGGGGAGTACCGGTTCTGGAAGGGCTCGTCCTCCGGTCCGGGAACGGCGTTGTAGGAGAAATACTTGATGCCGGGAAACCGGCTTTCCTTGACCATGCCGAGGGCGACGACCTCGTGCCCCTCCCGGGCGAAGGTCGCCGAGAGACGCTTGAACTGGCCCGGAAAGTTCTGGTGTACGAATGCGATCTTCATCGGCGGCCCCTGACGTGATCCGAGCCCTCTAGGGCCGGATCGCCCCACAGGCAACCTCATTACAGGGGAATCGGCAAGCCTGACGCTCTCAGGGCCTCGTTCTGCTTCTGCTCCAGGGCGTCGAGGGAGAAGCGGTCGATCTCGGCCTCGAAGAGCCGGTGGTAGTTCAGCTCCGCCTTGAGGTGCAGGAACACCGCGCCCAGCCCCACCGCCGCCCGGTCCATGAAGACGAATTCCCGCGGCACCGTGACCGGTCCCTTCTCCTTGAGGGCCTTGTGCACCTCGAAGGCCTGGCGGCGGCCGTACTCCCCGGGCTTCACCCCGTCGGCCACCGTGCGGGTCCGGTCGTCGAGGAGCGGCGCGTAGATGAAGCGCGCCCAGATGTTGAGCACGTCGATCAGCTCGGACGACAGGTTCTTGAATCCCCAGGTCTCATAGGCGTGGACCACGCGGGCGCGGTCGTCGTGCAGGAGCCCGCGGTAGAGGTCCACCACCCCGCCCACGAATCGCGGGTGGAAGATGCGGACGCAGCCGTAATCGAGCAGGTTGATGCCCCTGGGCTCCCCGCCTTCGGAGAACACGGTGTAGTTGCCCAGATGCGGATCGCCATGGATGACGGCCGCATGGCTGAACGGGTGCCACCAGGCCTTGAACATGGCGATGGCGAGCCGGTTGCGGATCTCCGTCGGGGCCTCGGTGAATTGCAGGATCTTCTCGCCCTCGAGCCAGCCCAGGCTGAGGAGGCGCTTGGTGGACAGCTCGGGGTGGACCGCTGGCACGCGCACATTGTCGATGCTGGCGAGGGCTCCGGCGTAGAGCGCCGCGTGCTTGGCCTCGCGCTCGTAGTCCAGCTCCTCCCGCACCCGCTCGCCGATCTCCTTGAAGATCTCGCGGGTGTCGATGGCCGGGTCCATGCGGCGATGGAGGGCGAAGACCAGTTCGAGCTGGCTCAGATCCGCCTCCACGGCGGATTGCATGTCCGGGTACTGGAGCTTGCAGGCGAGCGGCGCGCCCTCCCTGGTGGCGGCCCGGTGCACCTGGCCCAGGGAGGCGGCGGCGGCGGGGTTGAGGTCGAAGGAGCCGAAGCGGCTCTGCCAGCCCGGGCCCAGCTCCGCCTGCATCCGCCGCTTGACGAAAGCCGCTCCCATGGGCGGCGCCTCGCTCTGGAGCTTCTGCAGCTCGGCGGCATATTCCGGCGGGATGAGATCGGGAATGGTGGCGAGCAGCTGCGCCACCTTCATGATCGGCCCTTTGAGGCCTCCGAGCGCCCCCGCCAGGGCCGCGGCGTTGGAGGCGTCGCGGGCGTCGCCCCCGAACAGCCGTGATCCGGCCATGCGGGCGGCGACGCCGCCCATGTTGGCCCCCACGCGGGCGTAGCGGGCGGCGCGGGCGGAGAAGCGGTTGGCCTCGCGGTCGGACTCGGACATCAGGCCGCCTGTTCCATGGCTTCGAGCTCGCCGATCAGCCGCTCGATCATGGAAAGTCCGATCTGCCAGAAGGACGGGTCGCGGGCATCGAGCCCGAAGGGCGCGAGCAGCTCCGAGTAATGCTTGGTGCCGCCGGCCGCCAGGAGCGCGAAGTAGCGGTCCACGAAGCCCTCGTTCGAGCGCTCGTAGACCCCGTAGAGGGAGTTCACGAGGCAGTCGCCGAAGGCATAGGCGTAGACGTAGAACGGCGAGTGGATGAAGTGGGGGATGTAGGTCCAGAAGGATTCATAGCCGGGCCCGAGGCGGATCGACGGGCCGAGGCTCTCGTCCTGCACGGACATCCACAGCTCGCACAGCTTCTCGGCGGTCAGCTCGCCGTTGCGGCGCTCCAGGTGCACCTTGCGCTCGAAGGAGTAGAAGGCGATCTGGCGCACCACCGTGTTGATCATGTCCTCGACCTTGGCGGCCAGCATCGCCTTGCGCTGCACCCGGTCGGTGGTCTGGTCGAGCAGGCGGCGGAAGGTGAGCATCTCGCCGAACACGCTGGCGGTCTCGGCAAGGGTCAGGGGCGTGGGCGCCATGAGGGCCCCATTGGGGGCGGCCAGAACCTGATGCACCCCGTGGCCCAGCTCATGGGCCAGCGTCATCACGTCCCTGGGCTTTCCCTGGTAGTTCAGGAGCACGTAAGGGTGGGCCGAGGGAACGGTGGGATGGGCGAAGGCCCCCGGGGCCTTGCCGGGGCGCGTGGGAGCGTCGATCCAGCTCTCGTCGAAGAAGCGACGGGCGATCTCGGCCATGCGGGGCGAGAAGGCCGAATAGGCGGACAGAACCATCTCCCGCGCCTCGTCCCAGGCGATGGTGCGCTGCTCGACCCGAGGCAGGGGCGCGTTGCGGTCCCAATGGTCGAGCTTGTCCTTGCCGAACCACCCGGCCTTGAGGGCGTAGTAGCGGTGGGACAGGCGCGGATAGGCCTCGCGCACGGCGGAAACCAGGGCCTCCACCACCTCGCGCTCGACCCGGTTGGCGAGGTGGCGCGAATCCGCCACGTCCTGGAAGCCGCGCCAGCGGTCGGAGATCTCCTTGTCCTTGGAGAGGGTGTTGGTGATGAGCGTGAAGGTGCGCAGATGGGCCTTGAAGGTCTTGGCCAGGGCGTCGGAGGCATCCCGGCGCAGGGTCTCGTCCGGGTCCTGAAGCTTGTTGAGGGTCGGCTCGATGGGCAGCTCCTCGCCGCGCACGGTGAAGCGTAAGGAGGCGATGGTCTCGTCGAAGAGGCGGTTCCAGGCGGAGCGCCCGGTCACGGACTTCTCATGGAAGAGCTTCTCGATCTGGTCGTCGAGCTGGTAGGGCTTGTCCTTGCGCAGGTCCTCGATCCAGGGGCGGTAATGGGCGAGGGGCTCCTCGTCCATGGCCTTGTCCATGACCTCGTCGTCGATGCGGTTGAGTTCGAGCCCGAAGAACAGAAGCTCGCTCGAGGCCGCCGTCAGGCGCTCCTGGGTGTCGCCGTAGAACTTCGCCCGCACCGGGTCGGTGGTGTCGCCGGAATAGACCAGCCCCGCATAGGACATGATGCGGCCCAGAAGGTCCTCCAGCGCCTCGTAGCGACGGATGGCCCCGGCCAGGGCCTCGGCCGCCCCCTCCCCCCGCGCCAGCCCGTCGAGCCGGCCGCGATAGGCCTCGGCCATGGCCCTGCACTCCTCCTCGGCCCGGGCGAGATCGCCCTTGAAGGCCTGGCTGTCGATGCCGGGATAGAGATGGGACAGGTTCCATTCCGGCAGCAGGCCGAGATCGGCCTGGGCCGCGCCCGTGGAGGAGGGGTGGTGCAAAGCGGAAGCTTTCTGGAAGGTTGCGGGCATGGTCCGGAAGGAAGTTCGAGAGCAGGGTCACACACATATTGGCCGCCTGCCCCTCCGGATCAACCCGATCGGGCTTGGGCGTGACCTTTCAGGGCAGAGCGTGATGAAGCCGGTTTCCGCCTGCGACGGCGCTCCCGGGAATGCGGTCGATCCCTCGTCGTTCCGGCCGAAAGGCCTTTTTCCAACGGCCGCGGATTCCCGGCTGATCCGGTTAGCCCTGCATGATCAGCCACATAGGCCCGCCGTTCCCCTCGTTCCGTGATGGGCCGCCCACCGCCTTAACGAAAATTGAAAGAACTTGGCCGTCATGATGAAGCCGCTTGACGTGTTCATGCGTTAAGCTAGGCCGGAGTGCTCCGGCGCACGGCCAGAACAGAATCAAACAAGGAGGATCCTGGTCCTCCGCACATCGCGACAGGGAGCAGGGTCATGCGTGGCTTGCGCAAGACGACAATCTGGCTGGGTCTCATCGGATCCGTCTCCCTCCTGCCGCTCGCCGTCCGGGCGGACGAGGGCGTCCAGGGCGCCGCGCCGGACCGGCTCCAGCCCGTTCTCATGGAGGAGGCCGCCGAGCCCTCCTTCCATGACGTGGCAATCGAGCGGGCGCCGGCCCGGAACGCCGCCCGCATGGACAGCATCCCGCTTCCGGAGCCCTCGCCCGTGACCATCACGGCGGGAGACCTGAGGCCCGCGGACGGGTTCGACATCCCGCTCCCCGATCCGGCCGTCATGGCGCTCACCCCGTCGGACTGGCTTCGCGTCGCGGTGGAAAAGCGCCTCGCGGACGATGCCGCCATGCGGGAGCTGCGCCTGGACCGGCGGGACCGGGACGCCCTGTCGGCCTTCTACATGCAGGCCGGGCGCCCGGCGCTCTGGGTGCAGGACGGCGCCTGGTCGTCCTCGGCGCTTGCGGTGATGGGACGCCTGAAGGCGGCCGGCGAGGAAGGCCTCGACCCCGCCGATTATCCCCTGCCCGATGGGGCCTTGAACAAGGCCTCGACGCCGGCGCAATGGGCCGAGGCGGACCTGAAGCTCAGCGTCTCCGTCATCCGCTATGCCCGCGATGCCCGCGGCGGCCGCATCGACCCGTCCCGCCTCTCCCCGCTGGTGACGCCCAAGCTCGACATTCCCGATATCGCAGCGGTGCTGGCGGCCCTCGCCTCCGCGAAGGACGCGGGCGCGGCGCTGGCCGCCTTCAATCCGCAGCACCGGGGCTATCAGGGCCTGAAGGCGCAGCTCGCCCGGTTGCGCGAGAGCCACCCCACGCAGCCGAGCCTGCGCGTGCCGAAGGGCCCGTCCCTGCGGGTCGGCATGAAGGATCCGCGCGTGCCCCTGATTCGCGCCCGCTTCAATCTGGCAAGGCACCACGAGGATCAGAATGTCTACGACGAGCGGATCGCCTCGGCGGTTGCGGATTTTCAGAAGACGAAGGGCCTGCCCACCAACGGCGTCCTGACCCCTCAGACCGTGGCCGCGCTCTCCGGACCCTCCGTCGCCCAGCGGGAGGCCGACCTGATCGCCAACATGGAGCGCTGGCGCTGGCTGCCCGCCGATCTCGGGCCGCGGCACATCTTCGTGAACGTGCCCGAATTCCGCCTGCGGCTGATGGAGGCGGGCAGCGTGGTCCATCAGACCCGCGTCATCGTGGGCAAGCAGGAATCGCAGACGCCGATCTTCTCCGAGAGCATGAAATATCTCGTGGTGAATCCGTCCTGGACGATCCCGCCGTCGATCATGAAGAAGGAGATCCTTCCGGCGCTCGCCAGCGATCCCACCTATGCGGCCCGCAAGGGCTACCGGATCATCCGCAGGGGCAATCAGATCTCCGTGCAGCAGCCGCCGGGCGAGCGCAACGCGCTGGGCTTCCTCAAGTTCATGTTCCCGAACCAGCACGCGGTCTACCTGCACGACACGCCGAACCGCAATCTCTTCTCGGCCAGCAGGCGCGCCTTCAGCCACGGCTGCGTGCGCGTCGAGCAGCCCTTCCAGCTTGCGGAGGAGGTTCTGGGCCAGGACGGGAAATGGTCGGAGCAGAAGCTGCGCGGCCTCATCGGCAAGGGCGAGCGCTACGTCTATCTGAGCCGCCCCCTGCCCGTGCACCTGACCTACTTCACCCTCGCGGTGGACGAGACCGGCGAGCTGAAGACCTTCGAGGATCTCTACGGCCTCGACCGCAAGGTCCGCACGGCCCTGAGCCTTGCCGAATAATCTCCGTCCCGAACCGTTTTTCCCCCGCGGCTTAACCCCAAGGTAACCGTCTTCGACAAAGCTCCTTTCACTATAAGGACGCCGCATCCGCGGGCGCGGCAGATCAGAAGACGAGTGTCACAGTGAGAGTATTGCGTACGGGCCGCTTGGCGCTTCGCGCCGCAATGGCGGCCCCTTCGAGGGGATTCGGCCGCATCGGCATCGGCCTTGCGGCTTTTCTGGCCGTGATGGTGGGCGGGGTCCGCGGCACGCAGGATGCGGTGGCCAACGGCGATACGCGAACGCTCACCTTCTACCACAACAACACCAAGGAAACCCTCACCGCCACCTTCCGGCGCAACGGGCAGTACGATCAGGCCGCCTTGCAGCAGCTCAACTGGTTCCTGCGCGACTGGCGCCGGGACGAGCCCACCCGCATGGACCCGCGCCTGTTCGATACGGTGTGGGAGGTCTACCGCGAGGTCGGATCGAGCGGGCCGGTGCATGTGAATTCCGCCTACCGCTCGCCTCAGACCAACTCCATGCTCCGGCGGCGCTCCAGCGGGGTGGCCAAGAACAGCCAGCACATGCTCGGCAAGGCCATGGACTTCTATCTGCCCGACGTGCCGACCGAGCGCCTGCGCGCCGCCGGCATGAGGCTGCAGAACGGCGGCGTCGGCTATTATCCCAACGCCTACACGCCTTTCGTTCACCTGGATGTGGGCAGCGTGCGCGCCTGGCCGCGCATGACCCGCGATCAGCTCGTGCGCCTCTTCCCGGACGGCAAGACCGTGCACGTCCCGTCGGACGGGACGCCCCTGCCCGGCTACGAGGAGGCCCGCGCCGAGGTTCTCGCCAAGGGCGGTACGGTGGCCGGCTACAGCGCCTATGCGGATGCGGGCGAAGGAGCCGCGCAGCCCCGCCGCAAGAGCTTCTGGGCCACCCTGTTCGGCGGCAGCGACGAGGACGAGGATGCGGAGGAGATCCGGGCCGCGTCCCGGCCGGGCCGCTCCCTCTTCGCGTCGCGCCGGGCGCCGTCGAGCAACCCCCAGAACTATTACGCGAGCGACGCCAATTCGTCGGTCTATGCGGTGCTGCAGCCTGCCCCGGCGCAGCCGGTCATGCGCCAGGCTCCCGTCGCGCAGCCCAGGCCCGAGCCGCCCGCCCCCGCCGTGGTGGCCGCCATGGCGCCGGCCCTGCGGGAGGAGCTTTCGCCTCCGCCGCCTCGGCAGCAGCCCACCCGAATCAGCGGGGCGCCGAGCACCGTGGAGACCCCGGCCGGCCCGTCCCTGGCCTGGCAGCAGGGGGCCGAAAGCCAGAGCTCCGGCCTCTCGATGCCCAAGGGCATGGCCTTTGCGCCGATCCCGCCCCGCCGTCCGGATGCGGATGAGCCGGACGAGCCCGTGGCTCTCGCCTATGTGCCGCTGCCGCCCGCCCGGCCCGGCTCCCCGTCCGCGGGCAACCCGATCCCGACCCTTGCGGAATTGCGCGGCTCCGTCGCGGTGGCGGCCGTCGGTCCGACGTCCCAGGTTCCGCTCCCGCCGCCTCGCCCGGATGCGCGCCCCCTGGTCCTTGCCTCCGCCAGCCCGGCGGACATCCGCATCACGGGCTCGACCCTCAAGGATCCGCTCAGGGACCCCGCGCCGAAGCCCCTCGCGGCCCCCGAGACCGGGGCGTCCTCCAACGCCAGGAAGCCGCCGATGACCGCGCTCAGCGCCCTGATGTCGGCCGAGCCCAGCCTGCATATGGGCTTCTCGTCCAGGCCCGTGGGCGATCTGGCGACGAACCGCTTCACCGGCCCGGCCGTGAAGCCCCTGTCCGTAGTAAGATGATGGGGGCGGGGTGAGCCCCGCCTCGCCGCCTCCGGCGGCCCCTTCCGGAAGAGCCTACCAAATAATGTTTACCCCGCCCGGGCCGTTGGAGTAGCCATCCGGAAGCAAGATTATTGTCCTGCTGGCAAGTACTCTCAATCGTCATCTCAGTGAGGCTGACGATTATGACCTTGATATTCGCCTGCACCGACGAGGCGTTCCGCAACGGAGTCCTGCCCATGGCCTTCCTTTGCAAGGTCGAGGCGGTCGCCCACAACGACAATGTTGCAGCCTGGATGCAAACCGGAGCGCGCCGCCGCCTGCCGCTCCCCACCGCCGCCGCGCGGGTTCCGGTCGCGCCTGCCCTGGTGGCCGGGTCCGGCGGCCGCAGGGGCATGAAAAAGGCCCTCCGCCGCAAAGCGAAGGGCCTTGGAAATCTCCACCCGGCCGAATATCCGGCGGATGATTATCCCGCCATTCCCAGCGCCTGCATGTAGAGTTCGAGGATCGCCTCCTCCTCCTGGCGCTCGGCGTAGTCGCGCTTGCGCAGGGAGATGATCTTGCGGAGCACCTTGGTGTCGAAGCCGTTGCCCTTGGCCTCGGCGTAGACGTCCTTGATGTCGCCGGCGATGCCGGCCTTTTCCTCCTCGAGGCGCTCGATGCGCTCGATGAAGGCCTTCAGCTGATCGGCTGCGACGGATTCGGTCTGGAAGGCTGCGTCGTCCATGAAAGAAGCCCCTGGTTGATGGCGTTGGCGCCAGTGTTAGGCGGATTTGGTTGACGCCGCTTTAATGCCGGGGCTCGGGCTTCTCGAAGGCTTCGCGCTGCGCCGCCGTAGCCTCGGTCTGGTGGCGCTCCTTCCACTCCTCGTAGGGCATCCCGTACACATGGGCCCGGCTCTCCTCCTTGGTGAGGGCGACGCCGCGCTCGTCGGCCGCGTCCTTCAGCCAGTTGGACAGGCAGTTGCGGCAGAAGCCCGCCAGATTCATCAGGTCGATGTTCTGCACGTCGGTGCGACCGCGCAGGTGCTCCAGGAGCCTGCGGAAGGCCGCGGCCTCCAGTTCCGTCCGGGTTGCAAGATCCATGTCGTTCATCAGCCCTGTCCTCGATGACGCCGCAGGCGCTCTCGCGTGCGGGACCCATAATGCTGCGGCACGCGGAGCGCCTCCTGCGCCGCCAGGGGCCCGAGGAGGCGGGCGAATCGCCTTGCCCATTCCTCCGCGCCCCCCTCGTCGGCGATCAGGTCCTGCCGGATCTCGATGAGGGCGTTGGCGAGCCCCAGCACCGTGGCGTGGCGGTCCACCGTATCGCCCGCAAGCGCCCCATCATAGGGCTCGTTGTCGCCCACGACGAGTCCGCTCTCGGCGCTCAGGCCCTGGAGCAGGGGCCGGGCGAAGCGGCTGTCCGCGTCCCACAGGATGCCCACGTGCCAGGGGCGCGGCCAGCCGCGCCAGACCGGCGTGAAGCTGTGAACGGTGGCCACCACGGGCGGATGCCCCGCCGCCAGGGCCCGGCGGATCGCCGCGGAAATCGCCGCGTCATAGGGATCGTAGAAGCGCGCGATGCGCCTTTGGACCTCGGCCTCGTCCACCCCCGCGTTGCCGGGGATCACCGCGCCGTCGGAGAGCCACATCACCAGGGTGGGATCGTCCCGCCCCCGGTTGGGGTCGATGATCAGGCGGGAGAACCGGGTGAGGATCGCCGGGGCCCCGAGGCGGCGGGCCAGGGACCGGGTCACGGCGGCGGCCCCGATGTCGTAGGCGATGTGGCGCCGGAACTCGGCCGCCGGCAGGCCCAGGTCGCCCAGATCCGGCGGCACCGCGTTGGAGGCGTGGTCGCACAGGATCAGGACGCCCGATTCGACGGCGCCATCGATGAATTCGACGGGACAGGGCTCAAGGGCGGGGCTGGCGAGCTTGAGCGCGGCGGAAGCAGGCATGGGAATAAACGGGTCGGAGGAGAATCGATTCAAGGGTTGAAGAAGAGCCTTAACCTGCCCTACCAAGGCTGACAACGCGACCATCCGCGCTGCGATCCGCGAAAGCCTTCATGCCCTCCACCTCCACCCCTGCACGCGTCGACGCGGGCTTCGCCCCGGCTTTTGCCGCCCTGTGCCTGGGGGCGGTGGCCATGGGGATCTCGCCCATCTTCGTGCGCTTCTCGGCGGCCGACGTGGGCCCTTTCGCCAGCGCCTTCTGGCGCGTGGCGCTCGCCCTGCCGGTCCTCTACGCCTGGATGCGGATCGAGGAGGCAAGGGCGCCCGCAGGCGCGCCCCGGGCCTCCTTCACGAGGGCCACGGTTCTCAGCGGCCTCGTCTTCACGGGCGACCTCTTCGTCTGGCACCAGTCGATCCTCAAGACCACGGTGGCCAACGCCACCTTCCTGGCCACCATGGCTCCGCTCTTCGTGGTGCTCATCGTGTGGCTCGTGATGAAGCAGCGGATCGCCCGGGGCACGGTGGCGGGCCTTGCCCTGTGCCTCCTCGGCGGCGCGGCCCTGATCGGCCAGAGCCTGCAGATCGACCCCGCCCGGCTCGAAGGCGACCTCTACGGGATCATGACGGCCGTGTTCTTCGGCCTCTATTTTCTCACGGTGGAGCGGGCGCTCCGGCACGCGGGCGCCGCCCGCGTCACCTTCGAGGCGGGGGTGATCACCGCAGCCGCCCTCTGCGTGATCGCCAACGCGCTCGACCTGCGGGTGCTCCCGCAAACCTGGCAAGGCGTGGCGGCGCTCACCGCCATGGCCCTCATCAGCCATGCGGGCGGCCAGGGGCTTCTCGCCGTGGCGCTGGGGCGCCTGCCCTCCGTCTTCTCGTCCCTGGTGATCTTCCTGGAAGCCGTGGCCGCCGCGGTCTTCGGCTGGGTCCTTCTCGGCGAGGCGCTCACCCTCGTGCAGGCCCTGGGCGGCGCGCTGATTCTGTTCGGGATCTGGACGGCCAGGCCCCGGGGGAAAGCTCCTGTCGGGTGAGGGCTCATGCCCCTCCGCCTCCGCCGAACGGGCGCGCCCCGGGACGCCGGCCTCCCCGGACTTGAGGAATTTTAGCAGACCGGAGGCGCATCATTTATGCCCTTGGGCCTTGATGCGCCGCCCCTTCTGGTCAACAACGTTTCGCCACCATTCTCGAAGCATCCTGCAACTTCATCCCTTCTCCCCATCGGCCGAATCAAGATCCATGAAGGACATCGCTTTCATACGGGCTCCGCGCCGGCGTCGAGGCCTCGGACTCGCGGCGATTCTCCTGGGCGGAGCCTTTCTGGCCGCGGCTCCGGCGCGGGCGGATCTGCGCCTGTGCAACCAGACCTCGAGCCGGGTGGGCATCGCCCTGGGCTACCGGGACGCCCTCGGGTGGGTGACGGAAGGCTGGTGGAACCTGAACGCCCGCGGCTGCGAGACCCTGCTCAACGGGCAGCTCGGCGGCCGCTTCTATTATGTCTACGCCATCGACTACGACCGGGGCGGCGAATGGAGCGGACGCTCCTTCATGTGCACCCGGGAGCGGGAATTCATGATTCGGGGAACCGAGGACTGCCTCGCCAGAGGCTTCGACCGCAGCGCCTTCTTCGAAGTCGATACGGGTGAACAGAAAAGCTGGACCATCCAGCTCACGGAAACGAACCGCCCAGGGGGGCAATGAGATGAGACGCGCGCGGCGCACGAAAATTCTGGCGACCTTGGGGCCAGCCTCCGAATCCCCGGAGATGATCGCCAAGCTGTTCGAGGCAGGCGCCGACGTGTTCCGCCTCAACATGAGCCACCTGCCCCGGGAGCGGCTGAAGGAACGGGTCGAGATGATCCGCTCCGTGGAGGCGAAGTTCAAGCGTCCCATCGCGATCCTGGCGGATCTCCAGGGCCCCAAGCTGCGCGTGGGCGGCTTCGAGGGCGACGGCGCCATGCTGGTGCCGGGCCAGACCTTCACCCTGGACGAGGACAAGACCCCGGGCAACGCGGATCGCGTCCACCTGCCCCATCCGGAAATCCTCTCGTCCCTGGAGCCCGGCCACACGATCCTCATCGACGACGGCAAGCTGCGCCTTCGCGTGAAGAGCGTGAAGCAGGGCTCGGCCGCGACCTCCGTGGAGGTTGCGGGCCGGATCTCCAACCGCAAGGGCGTGAGCCTCCCCGACACGGTGATCCCCGTGGCCGCCATGACCGAGAAGGACCGCTCGGACCTGGAAGCGGCCCTGGACGCGGGCGTCGACTGGATCGCCCTCTCCTTCGTGCAGCGCCCGGAGGACGTGGCCGAGGTGAAGAAGGTGGCGCGGGGCCGGGCGCTGGTCATGTCCAAGCTGGAAAAGCCCCAGGCCATCGCCCGCCTCGACGAGATCATGGAGATCTCCGATGCGGTCATGGTGGCTCGCGGCGATCTCGGGGTGGAGATGCCCCTGGAGCGGGTTCCCGGCATCCAGAAGCGCATCATCCGCCTGGCCCGCCGCCTCGGCAAGCCGGTGGTGGTGGCGACCCAGATGCTGGAATCGATGATCACCTCGCCGGTTCCCACCCGCGCCGAGGTCTCCGACGTGGCGACCGCCGTCTATGACGGCGCGGATGCGGTCATGCTGTCGGCCGAGAGCGCCTCGGGCCAGTACCCGGTGGACGCGGTCTCCACCATGAGCCGGATCGCCGAGGAGGTGGAGCAGGACCAGAACTACTGGTCGATCATGCGCACCCTCAACACCGAGCCCGAGGCCACCGGATCGGACGCCATCGCGGCCGGCGCGCACCAGATCGCCGAGACGCTTCACCTGAAGACCATCGCGGCCTGGACCTATTCGGGCTCGACCGCCTTCCGCATCGCCCGCGAGCGGCCCAACACCACCGTGGTGGCGCTCACCCCGAGCCAGCACACCGCCCGGCGCCTGGCCCTGGTCTGGGGCGTGCATTCCATCCGGACCAAGGACGCCAGCGACATCGACGACATGGCGTTCCGCGCCTGCAAGTTCGCCGTGCGCGAGGGGTTCTCGGGGGTGGGCGAGCGCGTCATCATCGTGGCGGGCATGCCCTTCGGCACGCCGGGGGCCACCAACATGGTGCGCATCGCCTTCGTGAACCAGGAGCACGCCGCGAAGGCTTAGGGGTTTTGGCTTAGAGGCTTCTCGCGGGCTCGTCCGCGGCCGGCGCGACCCGCCCGGCCAGGGCCTCGATGGCCGAGAGCACGAGATCCTGCCTGGCATATTGCGGCAGGTGTCCCACCCCCGGCAGGACGATCAGCTCCGCGCCCGCCACGTCGCGGGCGAACGAGCGGCTGTGGAGATCGGTCCAGACGATCTCGTCCCGGTCCCCGCCCATGACCACCACCGGCAGGCGGATCTCGCCGTAGCGGGCGCTTTGCCGGGTGACCGCGTCGTGGAGCACCGCGATGTCCCGGGCATTGGCGTGGAAGGCCCCCGGCCGCAGCACCAGGGGAATGAACGCCTTCTCCAGGAACCCCAGCGGCACCGGCTGCGGCGAGAAGCTCTTCTGCGCGGCGGAGCGGAAGAGCACCAGGCCGATGGGAATGGCAAGCGTGCGCGCGAACAGCCAACCGAGCGGCGAGGCGGTGAGGCGGTTGTACCAGGAGATGTACCCCCCGGGCCAGGGATGGGTCACCCCCGAGAGAATGAAGAGCGCCCCGGCCACGTCCGTATGGTCGAGGCCGAAATGCGGCACGACCGCGCCCGACCAGGAATGCCCGGCGATGACCGCGTTCCTGACCCCGAGCCGGCGCAGGGCCCCTGCGATGACCGCCGCCTGCCAGGCGGGCTGCGCCCCGCCGATCCCGCGCCTGCGCCGGCTCCAGCCGTGTCCCGGCCGGTCGAAGGCGATGACCCGATAGCGCGGCGCAAGGGCGGAGCCGAGCCCCAGCATGGCCTCCACGAGGTTCGACGTGGCCCCGTGCAGGAGCACGATGGTTCCCAGGGGCTCGGCGCCATCGGGCCCGCGCTCGATGTAATGGAGCCGGCAGCCCTCGATCTCCATGAACCGGCCGGTGGCCGGATAGAGCCTCTCGACCCGGCGGGTATGGGCCCAGGTGAAAACCGCCCCGAGGACGAGCACCAGCGCCAGGACGGCGGGGACGAGGAGGATCAGGTTCATGCCCGGGCGCGGATCAGAGGGACTGGCCGTCCACGTCCGGGGCGAGACGGGTCACGATGGTCTGAACGGCCGAGAGCTGAGGGTTGATCTTGAGGGCCCGGCGGTAGGCCTCCAGCGCCCGGGCCTTGCGGTCGGACGCCATGAGGATATGGCCGAGCCCGGTCCAGGCGTTGAAATGGCGGGGCTCCAGCTTCAGCACCCGGTGCAGATCGGCCATGGCGGCCACCGGATCGTCGAGCTGATAGAACACGGTGGCCCGCTTGTACCAGGCCTCGGCCCAGTTGGGCTGGAGGGTGACCACCCGGTCGAGGAGCTCGACGGAGAGCGCCAGGTCCTTGGACCCGAAGGCTTCGGCGGCGCGGCTCAGGAGGAGGTCCGCCGTGTCGGAGCCGGAGCGGGCGAAGCGCCGCTCGATGAGGGACGAGATGCCCTCAGCCTCCCGCTCGGACTCGGCCTTGGCCAGGCGCTCGAAAAGGTCGTCGAGGCTGGAGGGGCGCGGGGCCGGCTTGGCCGGCGCGGCCTGCTCCTTGGGGCGGGCAGCCTCCTGCGCGCCCAGGGGAGGTGCGGCCAAGGTCAGCATTGCGGCGAGCAGGCACGCAAAAAAGCGCATGCCGGGATTCTAGGACCCCGGCATGCGTCGTCAATTCATAAAAACGTGCGCGGCATCGCCGCAGCGAACGTCAGCCCTGGCGGGCCTTGTAGCGCTTCTGGGTCTTGTTGATGATGTAGACCCGGCCCTTGCGACGAACCAGCTGGTTGTCGCGGTGACGGCCGCGGATCGACTTCAACGAGTTACGGATCTTCATATCCGGTCTCC
>JAESGY010000120.1_pt1 | contig 67270 bp, 62 predicted proteins | sample 9269841 | NCBI WGS metagenome assembly JAESGY01 (sample SAMN17022865, study PRJNA683097) | algae metagenome | isolation source: Spirirestis rafaelensis WJT71-NPBG6 and co-occurring heterotrophs from... | place: USA: Pinto Wells, Joshua Tree National Park, Colorado Desert, CA | collected 2006-08-15 | reverse complement strand
GATCAATGATCATGCACGGGAGAGGTTGATCCAGGCTACGAACAATGACGTTCTGCCTGCCACGCTCCTAGCGGCCATCCCGAAAAACCTGTGCCCGATGCAGCTCCTGCCCGCGAATGGCTAAGGCCAGGTCCGTTACGAACATATGCGCCCCTTGCGCGTGCTCCAGCCGGTATTCCGGCAGCGTGCGCCTGCGATCCTTGAGGCTGTGGTGGGGCCAACGGCGAAGGCCAGCCTGGTCTTGGTCGCCTTGCGGGCGCCAGAGCACAGCGCGGAAAGTTTGCGTATGGTGAGAAAAGATGGCGGAAGCCCGCCGGACCCGGCGCCGTCCTTCGGCGAACCGATCCTCAGTGACAAATGCGATCGATTGCGCGTAGCCTCGGCAAAATACCTCGAAGCTGGCTGAAGCGCTTTTCATGATCCCATGGTCCCTCATCGACACGGCAAGGATTCCTGGTGAAGGCAGCGAGCTTCGCCTCAAGAGGCGGGGGACCGAGTTCTCCATCATGCTGGGCGCCATTGAGCTGATGAACAGTCGCCTGAGTGGGTCTGAGGAGGCGCTGGCCAAGTTGTCCTGCCGGAGGATCCAGAGCCGTCGGCGGCCCCAGGTTCTCCTCGGTGGGCTCGGCATGGGCTTTACGCTCCGCGCTGCGCTTGCCGAACTCGGCTCAGACGCTCGGATTACCGTGGCCGAACTGGTGCCTGCGGTTGTGGCATGGGCCCGAGGTCCCATGGCTGAGATCTTTGGTGACAGCCTTGCAGATCCACGAGTGATCATCCATGAAGTGGACGTGGGCGAGCTGATAAGGTCCGGTCGTTCGACTTACGATGCCATCCTGCTCGATGTTGACAACGGCCCCGAGGGGCTGACGCGCAGAGCCAACGATGGTCTCTACGACATGGCAGGGTTGAGCGCTGCCGAAGCGGCGCTCACTCCCGGCGGCATACTCGGCGTTTGGTCATCGACCCCCGACAGAGACTTCACCCACCGGCTTCACAGAGCCGGCTTCGCTGTGGAGGAAATCAAGGTGCGGGCGAATGGAACGCGCGGGGGCGCCCGGCATGTCATTTGGATGGCTGCGAAACGAGACGGACAGCCAAGCCCTTGACCCGCGCGCGGGACAAGGCACGATAGTCCTGCGGAAGCGCACCTGACGGGGTACAGAGGACTGACAATGGCGACTGGCACAGTGAAGTGGTACAATGAAACAAAGGGCTACGGCTTCATTCAGCCGGATAACGGCGGCAAGGACGTTTTCGTCCATGCCACCGCCTTGGAGCGCGCCGGCCTGCGCGGTCTGGCTGAAGGTCAGAAGGTCTCCTATGACGTCGAGTCCGACCGCCGCACCGGCAAGGAATCGGCCGGCAACCTGAAGACGGTTTGATCCAACTTCGGTGACCTACCCGCAACAGAGGCCGCTCCGCACCGGAGCGGCCTCTTCGCATTCTACCCTGTAGCTTGGGGAATTACGCTAATTTCTGGCTCCCCGTCGTCGGATGACCTACACTTGGCCCCTGCGATCGAGAGGACATACATTATGCGACAGGGTCTGAGCCTCCTCTGCCTTACGGCTGCCTCCATGCTGGCGGGCGCCGCACAGGCGGCCCCTTACATGATCGTGGGGAATGATGAGAAGCTGGTTTGGGACGATCAGGGCAAACCTGTTCTGTCCGCGCCCGGCCGCGACAGCGTGTTGATCCTTGACCTGGCAGAACCCGAGGCTCCCAAGGTCGTGGCGAACCTGCCCGTCAAGAACTCCATCGTCGGCCCGCCGGTCAACCTCGCCATCACGCCGGACGGGGCGCTTGCCCTCGTGGCCGACTCGGTCAACGTGACGAAGGATGGCGAGGCCCTGAAGCAGGAGCCTGACAGCAAGGTCCACGTGATCGACCTGAGGGCGAACCCGCCTCGCCTCGTGACCTCCCTGACGACCGGCAAGCAGCCTTCCGGGCTCGACATCTCACCCAGCGGGGATCAGGCGCTGGTGGCCAACCGCGGAGACGGGACTGTAACTCTGCTCTCAATCCGCGGGACTGAGGTGGTCATCGCAGACACCGTGGCCCTCGGGTCTCCCGCCGATCAGGTCGCCCATGTGGCCTTCACTCCTGGTGCCGGCAGGGCGCTGGCAGTGAAGTTCGCCAGCCACAAAGCATCGGTTATCGAGATCAAGGATGGCAAGCTCGCCTACAACAAGCTCGACCTGCCGACCGGACTATGGCCCTACAATGTGGCGGTGGCGCCATCCGGCAAGATCGCGCTCACGGCGGACAACGGCAATGCCGGAGCCTCGGACGGCAGCGTCGATACGGTGAGCGTCATCGACCTGGAAGCCAATCCTCCCCGCATTGTTGACCGGGTCGTGGTCGGCGATGGACCGGAGGGGTTGGCAGTCAGTCCTAGGGGCGATCTTGCCGTCGCCGCGAACCTGCGCGGCGGCAACTCGGCAAAAACAGCTTACTTTTATAGTTCAACTGGCACGATCTCGCTCCTGAGGATCGATGGCAAGCAGGTGACCCGCCTGAGGGACATCGAGGTGGGTGGACTGCCCGAGCCGGTCTGCTTCACTCCAGACGGCCGCTATTTATACGTTGGCAACTACCTCAGCCAGGACTTCTCCATCCTGAAGGTGGACGGCAGCGAGGTGGTGGACACCGGCAAACGCTTCAAGGTCCCCGGCCACCCGGCCTCGGCGCGCGTCAGTGCTCGTTGACCGAAAGCCTGCCCTGCAATCTGCGTCAGCCATCGGCCTCGTCAGACCGCGACTCCAGCCGAGGTGTCCCGTGCGGATCCGAGCGCGATGCCAAGCCTACGTAGCCGGTGGCTTCGGCTTGGGAGCACTCGGATCCCGTTGAGGGATCCCATCAACCGTTCGGACGGCTTCTGAGCGGGCGATCAGTTCGTGTCACCATGCAATCGCTCCGACTCGTGTTCGTACGTCAGGGGATCAGTGGGGAATGCCAGCGGCAAACCCGTTGCTGCCTGGAGTGCCTGAATTTCGGCCAGAGATGCAGCGACGCTGAACTTGGGCTCGGGCTTCATGCGACGAGAAGGGGTGATCCATGAGGGTGATAGCAACTGCATCCGTATTCCTTGGGTTAACAATCCCAGCGAATGCTGCCTCGATACCTGGCCCTGGAGCTTCGAGCTGCCTGAAGTTTGCGCTCGACTACACCAAGAACCCACCCTCGGAAGAACAGTACTTCATCTGGGCCCAGGGCTACATGAGCGCCATCGTGATGATGGCCCCACGGGGTGTCGACGATACCCTCGACCTCTTGCCGGCGTCATACCCGAAAGAGAGCCAGCTGGCTTGGATCAGGAGTGTCTGCGCGCAGGATCCGCAGAGGTCCTATGCTTATGCTGTCCGGGTTCTCTACCGTCACCTGGGCGGCAAGGCTCTCGATTGACCCTGACTGCAAGGATCCCTCGGCTCGGCGCAACGTCCCGGCGACGGGCGAGGAGTCACACGATCGCTTGCTGCGTCGTGATGCGCAGCAATCTTCATGACCATCTCTGGAGCCTCTTGCATCGAGTGCATCCGCTGAGCCGTCGGTCATCGGCAACTCGTCTCGTCCACGACTAAACCAGGTGCTGGGATTCACACTTTCTCGGAAACGCCCCATGATGGAGGTTGGTGATTTGCCCTGGACCGCTCCTTATGCCCACTTCTCCTCAGAGGCCCCTTCGAGCCCACCAGCAGGCCCTTACAGGTCTTGTCGCTGCAATGGCATTCGGCGAAGCGCCGGAGGTGATCGACATCCTGGCTGCGGTGACGCCTGGCGGCGGCAAGTCCCTCCTTCCGGTCATTGCCGCGGCTCGCCTCATCGAGGCCAACAAGGTCGAGAGAATCTGCTGGGTCGTGCCCCGGGACAGCCTGCGCCTCCAGGCCGAGGAGGCCTTTGCCGATCCGGCTTGGCGCGCCGCGCTGGACCACTCTCTGTCAGTGCGCGCGGCCGACAATGAGCGGAACCCCAGCCGAGGGCTGGCCGGGTACGTCACCACCTACCAGGCCATTGCGGCGGCCCCAGACCTGCACTTGGCTGAACTGCGCCGCCATCGCACCCTGCTCGTCGTGGATGAGGTGCATCATCTTCCCACCCTCGGCGAGTATGAGTCACCTGCCCCTCAATCGTCCGGCCAGGCTCCCGACCTAGGCGAGAATGCCTCGGCCTGGAGCCGGGCGCTGCTGCCGCTTCTCGAATCCGCATCCCTGCGCCTGCTCCTCTCAGGGACCTTGGAGCGGGCAGACGGCCGGCGGATCCTTTGGCTGCCTTACCGGACCGGGCCGGAGGCCGGCACGCAGGAGGTCGATCTGGATGCGCCCGGCTGGGCCGTTATCGGCTACACGCGCGCGCAGGCGGTCGCCGAGCGAGCGGTGCTTCCCGTCACATTTGGCGCCCTTGATGGCGAGGCGAGCTGGCTTCAGGCGGGGAGAACGGCAGCGGAGGACGTCCGGCTCGGCCCGCATCGCCTGTCCGGACCTTACCCGATCGAAACCACCCGCCCTGCCCTGTTTACAGCGCTGCGCACTGGCTTTGCCCGCGAGTTGCTCCAGGAGGCCTTCAGGGCCACGCGCAACCTTCGGGCACGCCGACGTGCCGAGCGGGAGCTTGCCATTGGGGAGACCGCCCGCGGCCTGGGCAAGCTGCTCGTGGTGGCTCCCGACCAGCGCAGCGCCCGACGCTACTGCGAGATGCTGCGAGGCTGGATGCCCCATGGACAGGCCGAGCGGGAGGTGCGGCTCGCCACTTCGGATGAACGGGATTCCCCAGCAGTCTTGGCGGCCTTCCGTTTGACGGCGGAGCCGGCGATCCTTGTCACAGTGGCCATGGCGTATGAGGGCCTTGACGCGCCGGAAGTAGCGGTGGTCGCCGCCCTCACCCACATCCGCAGCAGGCCCTGGCTTGAGCAGATGATCGCGCGATCCACGCGAGTGGATCCAGATGCCGGCGCTTACGAGAGCCAACGCGCTCTGGTATTCCACCCGGACGACCCGCTGTTTGCCCGTTTCCGCCGCAGCATCGAAGCCGAGCAAGGGACGCTGACCCGTCAGCGCCTGCGGCGCGCCGAGGCAGGAACGCCGTCCTGGCTTGCCGAGCATCTTGCGGCGCACCGGGATGAGGGCGAAGGACGCGGCATCACGCCCCTGGAGAGCAATGCCCTGGGTCTGCGCTTTGCGACACTCAAACCAGGTCCAGTCTTTGTTGAAGCCCGCCAGGGGCGAAAGGAAGATCCGGCGCGTCCCACTGAGCCGCCGTCCGCGACGGAGCGGCGCCTGCGGTCCCGCATTGGCGAGGCGGTGGCCGCTCAGGCTATAGAGGACGAGGCGGGATTGCAGGTGCCGCACACCGGAGAGGGGCTGTATCATCGCTATAATGCGGTGCTGAAGCGGGTGTTCGGCGGCAAGGGGCGGGCCCAGATGACCCTGCCGGAACTCGAGGCCGCTCTGGCTTGGCTCGAGCGCAATCGCCTTCTTGATCACCTCCACCTCTTGGAGGGGGACCCGCGCTACGCCTGGACGGCGGTTCGGCGGCGCCGCTCAGTCGGGAGCCAGAGACTTCCGCATTCCGGATCAGGTCCTGTCGGTCGAAGATCCCAGGTGTGAGCCGGGGATTGTGCGCCCAACAAGCCTGTGTAGACAAAGGCGATGTTTAAGGTTGCTCTGCAAAGGCCTGCTCATCTGAGCAGCTCACGCGGTGCTGAAGAACCATTCGTAGATCCCGTTTGCCAACAGACGGGGCCGGGCTGATCCGACCCCGTCCGCATCTGCCGCGGTTAGCCTTTCACGAGGGAGCAGCCGCCTTCGTTCAAGGGCCGGAAGGCCTGATCAGCCGGAATCGTGGCGAGCTGCTTGTAGAGGTCCCAGGGAGCCTTCGATTCGCTCGGCTTCTTCACCTCGAACAGGTACATGTCATGGATCTTGCGGCCGTCGGGGCGGATCACGCCCTTCCCGAACAGCGGATCTTCGGTTGGCATCTCCTTCATCTTGGCCATGATCTTTGCCGTATCCTTGTCCTTCAAGGCTTCGACGGCCTTGAGGTAGTGAAGCGCACCAGCGTACACGCCGGCATGAACCATGGTCGGCATCTTGCCCCCATGCCTCTCGGCGAAGCGCTTCGACCAGGCTCGTGTCTGATCATTCTGGTCCCAGTAGAACGCCTCGGTCATCACCAGGCCTTGGGACACCTGAAGGCCGAGGGCATGAACATCGGTGATGAAGACGAGAAGCCCCGCGAGGCTCTGGCCGCCTTGGACAATCCCGAACTCCGCCGCCTGCTTCATCGTATTGGTGAAATCCCCGCCTGCATTGGCAAGCCCGATAACCTTGGCTCCCGACGATTGCGCCTGCAGGAGGAAGGATGCGAAGTCCTGGCCCGGGAAGGGATGGCGCACCGTTCCGATAGTCTTGCCGCCGGCCTTTGTCACCAGAGCAGAGGTATCGCGCTCAAGAGCATGCCCGAACGCATAATCCGCCGTAACGAAGAACCACGTGTTCCCTCCCCGCTTGACCATGGCGCTGCCAGTCCCGTTCGCGAGCGCCCAGGTGTCGTAGGTCCAGTGGACAGTATTGGGCGAGCACTGTGATCCGGTCAGATCCGAGGTGCCGCCGCCTGAGTTGATCAAGATTTTGTTTTTCTCCCGGGCAAGTCCGTTTATCGCGAGCGCCACTGACGAGGTTGGAACATCGAGAATGACGTCGACCCCTTCCTGATCGTACCACTGCCGGGCGATGCTGGCACCGATGTCAGGCTTGTTCTGGTGATCTGCCGCGACGATATCGACCTTGATGCCTTTCTCGGTGGCCTTGAAGTCTTCGACGGCCAAGCGGGCCGCAACAACCGAACCTTCGCCGGTCAGATCCGAATAGACACCCGATCGATCATTCAACACCCCAAGCTTGACGGATGTCTGCGCCTGTGCGGCGCCTGTCATGGCGACGGCGATCAAGGCGCTGAGAACATATTTCGTCTTCATTGTTTCCTCCCATTTTCTAGACGTGTATCTTACGTACACCTGCAAAAAATGGAAACTCGACGAAATCGGCGCATCATGGCCTGCTGGCGAAACACCCGGAAGCCTCGTCAGACCAGGAACTTGCGGACAGCCACGGTTCAGAACTGTGGCCCGTCGCTCGCCCGGCCCTAATCGGCTTAACTCATGATAGCAATGGCGGCGGCTCCGCACTGCCTGTAATCCGCCAATATCACCGTTTCTCGCTTGGAAGAACCCAATGCGCCTGTTGCCCATGCTGTTGGTGTCCTTAGCTCTCTCCGCGTGCGTCTCGCCCGCAGTACAGCAGCAGACCCAGCCCGTCCCACCCGCGAATGTGGGCGATACCCGAGCCATGGCTGCCGCGCCGACCCCGCCAATCGCCCCTGCGCCTTCCAATGCGAAGCGTATCGCCTTCAACGGGGCCGGCGGATACGTCCTGCCCGATGGCACAACAGTGCCAGGGGACGGATCGGGCGGGTTCCGGTTGCCAAACGGAGCCTACGTTGCCCCTGACGCAACAGGCGGGGTGACGCTGCCGAATGGCACCAGATGCACCTCGGACGGCGCGCGGGGATACCTTTGTCCATGATGGGCGAACCCCGGGATAGCCACGACGGGCGGGTGAGCTTGGGTTCTCTCGCGGCCAGCTTCTTTTCGTAACCCGATCAGGAGCACCCCCATCTGACGGGAGAGGTCCACTCCGGGTCAGGCAGTGACGATCCACTCCTCTCCAGGAACGTCCGCTGCTCCTTGCTGGTGCGGACACTTGGTCCACCTCCGGGAAGTGCCAAGAGCCGTCCTTACTGTCGGGCCCCTCTGGCGTCTGCGTGGACGGCGGACCGGATTGCCGGCGGATCGTCGAGAAGCGACGGCCGGGATGGGCCCTCGTGTAAGGTACCTGAAGATGTTCGAACGTCTTCTGGACAGCCCAGGCCGGGAGTGTGCCCTCGTATTTCCGGAAGTTCGGGACAGACCCGCTCCGAGGAGGACTTCCTCGAGAGCATCTACCCCTGAGCAGGCTCAATTCGGCATCGAACCGGCGAGCTGCGCTAGGCTGCCTGCCAGCTCATCGGTACGGAATGGCTTACTGAGTCGGGGCAGGTCGGGCGCAATGCCCTCGCTCTCAGCATAGCCCGAGACCACAAGGACCGGCGTTCCCGGGCGCTCCGCGTGGACGGCGCGGGCGAGGTCCGCGCCGCTCATACCGGGCATCAGATGATCGGTGACAAGCAAATCAGGGCGCAAGCCATTCTGCATCAAGCGCAGAGCTTCCTCAGCGGATGCCGCTTCGACAACGGAGTAGCCGAGGTCGCTCAGCATGTCGGCCGTGCTCATGCGCACGAGATCCTCGTCATCGACTAAGAGCGCGGTGCCGAGAGTCACAACGCTCGGTACAGCTCCAGGGGGCCCATCCACCGGCTGAGCAGGCGCGTCGGTCACTGGGAGCCAGAGTTCAACATCCGTGCCTATGCCGAGCCGGCTCTGGATCGTGAGCGTGCCCCCGAGCTGGGAGGCAAGCCCATGCACCATCGACAGGCCGAGGCCCGTGCCCTTGCCAATTCCTTTTGTGGAGAAGAATGGCTCAACCGCTCGGGCGACCGTCGCCTCATCCATGCCGATCCCAGTGTCGGCAACCGACAGCCTGACGTATCGTCCGGGGCTCAGTTTAGAGCGGTGCCCGCCCCGGATCACTTCCTCGGCGGCCGTAATGCGAAGCGTGCCCCCGTCCGGCATTGCGTCACGCGCGTTCACGCCGAGGTTCAGGAGCGCCATCTCCAGTTGGTTCGGGTCGACCATCGCGGCAGGCAGATCCTGGCCAATCTCTACTGCAACCCGGATCTGCGGTCCTGTGGTACTGGACATCAGGTCCGCCATGCCTGCGACCAGCGTACCGATGTCGATGGGGCTGGACTGGAGCGGCTGGCGGCGGGCGAAAGCCAGAAGCCGCTGGACGATCGTCTTGGCGCGCTCCGCGGACTGCATCGCCCCGGCAATCAGCCGCTGCTCGCGCTCACCGCCCAAGGCTCTTCGTTGGAGCATGTCGAGGGAACCGACGATGGGGGTCAGCAGATTATTGAAGTCATGCGCCACGCCGCCCGTGAGCTGGCCTATCGCCTCCATCTTCTGCGATTGTCTCAGCGCCTCCTGCGCCTCCTTGAGCGCAGTGACGTCGCGCCCCTCCGCAACCAGGAAGGCGGGCTTGCCACCCTCGCCGAGCACGGGCTTCAGCGAGAAGTCCACGATGGCGCGCACCTCGCCCGCTCCGCGCATCTCGTGCTCCCCGCGCACCGTCTCGCCGCCAGCGGCGCGCTGGATACCGGCTTCGACCGTGGCCTGGAGCGCCGGGTTGCCGCGCATGGGCGCGGCCAGCCAGAACGGCTGACCGATGATGTCAGCGGGCTCGATCTGGCTCCAGGCGAGCGCGGTCCGGTTCACCTCGACCACCGTGCCGTCGGGCGTCAGCAGCGCCATGAACTGCAGGGCCGAGTCGAAGATGCCCCGGAAGCGGCGCTGGCTTTCGGACAACTCGGCGGTGCGCTCGGCCACCCGCTGTTCGAGCGTTTGGTTGAGTTCACGCAGGCGCTGCTCGCCCTCGCGCAGCGCGTCCTCCGCCAGTCGGCGCCCGGTCAGATCCTGCGCGATACCTGCCGCCCGGACGACCCGCCCTGAGGCGTCGCGGATCGGAAAGCCCACGTCCCAGATCCAGCGCACCTCCCCATCGGCGCGCACAATGCGGTATTCGTTCGTCAGCTGCTCGCCGGTCAGCAGTCTGGGCAGGCAGGCGACAACCGCCTCCCGGTCGTCGGGGTGCAGGAAATCGGCCCAGCGCGCCAGGTTCTCGAGCACACACTCGCGCGGCTCGCCCCAGATGCGCTCAAAGGCGGGGCTCAGATACTCGAGGCGTCCGGTCGCGGCGTCGATAATCCAGAGCGCGTCGGCCGCCGCTTCGCCGAATTGGCGAAAGCGCTCCTCGCTGATCCTCAGCGCCGCCTCCGCGCGGGTCCGCTCGACCGCTTCCCAGGTCCGCTCGGCCACGGCCTCGATCAGTTTGACCTCGGCGTCGGTCCAGGCCCAGGGCCGGTCCTGGTGGACGTTGAGGTTCACGGCGAAGCGGCCGTCCTTGAACAAAGGCACGCTCACCAGCGCCCGGACCATGATCCTGTCGAGCGCCGCAAGGTCGTCCTTCGTGGAGGAGTCGAGGCGCACGTCCTCGATCCGCAGCGTTCCGCCCGCCCGAAGCCGACTGACGAGCGGCGCGCCGAAGTCGCTCAGGCGGATCTCGTCGGGCAGGCGCGGCGCATCGCCGGCGACCCACTGGCCACGGACGAAGGCGTGGTTCTCGGCTTCCTCGATTTCCGCATAGGCCACACGGATCGCGCCCAGCCGCTCGCCGAGCACATGGGACGCCTCCGCGATGATCGCCTCCGGGTCACCGAGCGTGCGGACGGCATCGCCGAGCCCAAGCAGGAAGCGCTGCCGCTCCTCGCTGGTGCGCAGGGCGGTCTCCGCCCGAACCCGCTCCGTGACGTCATAGCCCTCGATGAAGATGCCGCCGACCGCCCCGTCCGCATCCCGTACCGGCTGGAACACGAAGTCGACCAAGCGCTCGTCCACAGGCGTGTCGGGCGTCGCCTGCATGGCATAGGCGGCGCCCATCGAGGTGAAGGCCTCGCCGGTCAGGTAGACTCGGTCGAGAAGGCTGACATAGCCTTGTGCCGCCGCGTCGGGCAGCGCCTCGGCCACCGTCTTGCCCAGCACGTCGCGGTGGCCGATCAGCCGCTGGTACGCCGGGTTCGTCAGCTCGAAGCGGTGCTCCGGCCCCCGCAGCATCGCCATGAAGCCGGGCGCCTGCTCGAACATGCGCTCCAGCCGCTCGCGCTCGGCGACCGCGCGCCGGTCCGTGAGCACCTTGGCCGTCGTCTCAGTGCAGGCGCAGAACATGCCCGCAACCTCGCCGCTCTCGTCGCGCACCGGCGAGTAGGAAAAGCTGTACCAGGTGTCTTCCGGGTAGCCGTTGCGCTCCATGACGAGGTAGAGGTCCTCATGGAACGTCGCCTCGCCTCTGAGCGCTTTTGCGACCAGCGGCTCGATGTCGGGCCAGATCTCCGACCAGACCTCCTGGAACGGCAGACCGAGGGCGCGCGGATGCTTTCCGCCGAAGATCGGGGCGTAGCCGTCGTTGTAGAGGAAGGCGAGCTTCGGCCCCCAGGCAACGAACATCGGGTAGCGCGAGCCGAGGATCAGCCCGACTACCGAGCGCAGGGACTGCGGCCAGGTCTCGGGCTCGCCGAGGGGCGAGCCCGACCAGTCGTGAGCCCGCATCAACGTGCCCATCTCGCCACCGCCCACAAAGTAGTCTGGGCCGGCAGGGGACATGGCCTTACCGTGCATAGGACCTGTTTGGTGCAGGAGCGCCACTCTTGCGCTCGTCCCGTCGTTGCCGCTTGTGCAGCAGGCGTAAACCGGAGCGGATCGCCGCGCTGGCGTTCCGGTACTGACCCGAGGCGGCCTGGGCGCGAAGGAACGCGTTCAGCTCGGCCTTCAGGGAGACGTTTCGGGTCGGATCTGTAGGCATGCCGCACCGTCACACGAAGCCCAAAGGTTGTCAAAGACTGGCGCTGATGCTCGCCTTCGGTGCCCTAGGGGCCAACGAGCAAGAGGTGGCCCAGCCGAGCCGTCACCGACCGCGCGGCTTCCTTCCCTTGGACTTGGCCATCATCTGCTGCATGGCCGCCTCCGCCTGCGCCCTGGCTTCCGCATCGTGGTTGAGGCTGCGCACCTCCGAGGGTTCGTCCTGATCATGCAAGCCATTCTTGCGGGCCCGCCACAGCTTCGCCTGGGTGGCTGTCGTCGCTGCTTTGGCCAAGCTCTCGAGCCGGTCGAGCCGAGGCGTGCTGGCCTCAACCTCATTCTCGCTCCGCTCGTCGTCCTGCGTTGGTCGGCTCGCCATGGGTTCGCTTCCTGGTAGAGGTAAGGGCCTGTCGTTGCTCTCTCGTAGCCAGCAACGGCCGGTCAGGCAATCTCTTACCGGTTCAGCACCTGCCGAGCGGCTCAGAGCTAGGCAAGCTTGCTCCATAGGTTATTTCCGTCAGAGTTACGGCAATCCATAGGTATAGCGAGGACAAGCCGCCACATCTCGGCCAAGATTGTCCCGAACCGTGACAGTCCAGTGACACCTGGTGGAGCGCAAGATACCCACGAACGAGCCGTTTCCTCTCGATCTCTTCCCAGCCAGGGTGAGAGAAGCCATCTTGGCCGAGTTCAACGGGAGACATCCCACGAATATGCAGGTAGCCCGCGTTTCGGATGCACGGTGGTTGAGCTGCCCACGCATCGGCCCAGCCATGCTGGCCAGATTGCGTAGCGTGGCGCGAAGCGCCTACTAAGGGGGACGCGTGTCGCCGTTGGCATGCATGACGGACATTGAACTGCTGGGCCGGTATGAGCTCCTTCAGGACAGGCTTGAGCGCATCCAGGCCGAAATCAACGCAAACATCGTTGAACTCGGGGAGAGAGGGATCGTCCATCTGGGAACGACCATGCGGCCGTTCCGGAAATCCAGTGATCAGGCCGTTCATCAGGAGATCAGCTGACCCTCGTCACCCATCCTTCCATGCTGCCCAGGAGCTCCCTGCCGGAGGAGGATGCCTTTGCTCGGTGGATCGGCTCATACATCTGCCGCAGATCGTTGACCTCGCGCCTGATGAAAGCCCGACGCTCGTTCACCGGCAGGCTCGCAGCTTGCCGCGCGATTGTGCGCCCGAGCTTTAGAAAGCGCCTCGCCTCCTCCTTTGGGTCCACAACTGATCCTTCGACTGCGGGAGCGACTGCCCCCAGGTGCCATGCGTGGCATGAGCCCTTGCGATGGGCTGCAAGCTTTGACCCTGGGCCGCAGTCCCTGAAGGCAGGCTGAACAAGCCCTGGCTCGAAGTTCGTCAATCTTTGAGCAATCACGACCTCAGGGGACCAGGCGCGCCGAGCAGGGGCGCTGCAATCACCGCTCAAATCACAGCACGCGTGAGGATGAGCTCCAGCCATCAGCAGAGTACCGTCAGGTTGCTATGACCCGCGCCGAGGTGGCTGATCCCCACCGTCAGAATGCTCCGGTGGAGGGTACACCCGGTCGATCTCCATCGACACCCTCACGGTCAGAACCCGCTGGCGATGCTCGTCCGCCAACTCGACCGTCACCGCCCGGGTCTCACCCTTGGGCAGTCGGTCCCGGCCAGGATCGGCTGCCAACTCGGCCGCCGCGCGTTCGGCGCCATCCAGACCGTCGAACTCAAGGCCCCCATTGTCGGGTGTGAAGCTTGCCCCCTCTCGCACATCGAAATAGAAGCGCGGCACAGTGACCTCTCCGACCTGAATGGATGCCTTCCTAACTCAGGAGGAAGTACTTTGTTCGTCAATCCATGAAGTCGCCGAGAGGAAGTGGGCGGCCCTTTGCGCTGGCTCTTGCCTGCGAGCCTTCAGCCCGGACCGGGCCCCCACCCGCGCAGCTTGGGCCTCTTGGGATCAGAGCCGTTTCGGTGCCTGGAGTAGTCGTTGAAGCTGACCTGCACTGCAGTCGCCACTTGCGCGGAGGCTGCGGAGATATGGTGCGGAGGCTATAGACGGGCTGACGCAGAGGGTGACGTATTCCGGGCGAGAATGTCCGCCGGTCCAAGTCCCAGGTCGGCAAGATCAAGGAAGAGATCGGCTGTTGAGGATCCGCTCACATCTTGTCATTGGATCGATCTAGGCTTTGCTTCGGTTTGCTCCATATGGTTTCCGGGTTATTTCAACCGTAGCTGAAAGCGATCCTGGTATGGCAAAGCTCGCGCTGTATGTGCCCCTGCAAGCCCAGTCGGGCAAGGAGGAAGAAGCGGCGGAGTTTCTGCGTTCGCTTTTGACCCTCGCTGAGGAGGAGCTCGGCACGACGACTTGGTACGCGCTGCGGTTCGATCAGAATACGTTCGCGATCTTCGATGCTTTTCCGGACGAAGGCGCCCGGGATGCTCACCTGGCGGGCCAAGTTGCGGTGACGTTGATCCAGCGAGCTCCCGACCTCTTCGTTGATCCTCCTGAGATCCAACGATTGGACATCCTCAGCTACAAGCCTCATCGAGGGGGGTAGGCCGGCTCAGGAGCTTTCCACCTCCCTACGATGAGAATACCAGACGCGTCCTCGCGTGGAGGTCGTCGACCGCCAGGCGATCATGACATCAGGCGGCCCGCTGCAGCAGGGCCGCCGCGATGGGCGCAAAGGCCGCCGCCACGCGCCATGTCAAGCGACGTTATCCAGCCCCGTATTGGCAATTCTGCGGGCTAGGCGGCCTCACGCGCGCAGCCGAGCGCAGCAATCTAGCCTCCGGATCGAGCGGACAAAGGAAAAGCTCCAGGGTTGCGTTAGATCAAAGTGCCGTTCCGCAACCTCTGCCATTCTCGCACAGCACTCCGGAGGCAACGATGGGATTGGCGGCGGCAATCAGGAAATGGCGCTCACGCTGGGTGCAGACCCATGAACTTGGTTGCCTTGGTCGAGACGAACGAGAGGCGCTCGCTCGCGACATCGGACTTTCACAGGACGCGCTGGAAGCTCTGGTGGCGCGGGGTCCAGGGGCTGCGGCCGAGTTGCCACGTCTGATGCACGCTCTTGGTCTTGCTCCTGAGAATACAGAGAACATCCACCCCACCGTCATGCGCGATATGACCGTCGTCTGCTCCGGCTGCCTGTCCAAGAGCCGCTGCCGCAATGATATCGACTGCGGCTGGGCGCCTGTGGTTCTGCGGTACTGCCCGAACACGAGCGCGATCAAGGCGCTCCATCGGGAGAGATACGAGCTGACCCTGCCGCTCGATCCTCCGTGACCTCCGAGGAAGCCGCGCAAGTCAAGGGCTCCCCGAGCCTGGAATACCCGGGCGGACCTCAGGTTCAATCGCTCCGGAGCGGCGCTCGATCGGCCTGCCCGCAGGTTTCCGGCCTTCACCCATTCCTAAACTGTTTGGTGATCAAATCGGGATTGCCGGGGAGAGTAAGGGTGGGGCGGGATGAATGCGCGACGATTGCTCACTACACTGGCGGTCTGCTCGCTCGCATGGGTAGTCCGTGGATGTGCCATTGGTCCGTGGGAGCAGCAGGAGGAGACGGTGAATGGCATCCCTCCCCCCGTTGTGACCGGCGAGAGGATCAGACGGCACTCACAGCCCGAAGAAAAGGCGGAATTGAAAAACGGCAGGGCGAGCCCGTTGCCGAGGACCCTTGAAACCAAGTCCCTGCCGAAACAACCGCCGCCAGACCAGGCTTCAGGACCGGGACCGCAACCCAATTCTGCCAAGAGACGTTGGAACGATCCTGATGCTGAGAGCGGACCGAGGCAAGAAACAGCGCAGGAACCGGCGCTCCAACCCAGACCTGCTCCGTTAGAACCTCAACCAACGCCAGAACCCCCATCATCGCCTGCCCCAGAGACTGCACAGGAGCAAGGACCAGCGCCGGAACCGGCACAAACGGCGCAGGTGCCCGAGCCAGTCCTGGAGCCAGCGCCACCGCAAGCAACGGAGCCTCCAGCGCCACAGCCAAGCCTGGAGCCTGACTCTGAGCCGGTGGCTGCCCCATCTCTACTCAGGGCTCTTCCCGCGACACCTGACATCTTCTCACCGGAGCCCATATCTGAAAGACCAACAACCCTGTTTCTGCCCGACACTCGAGGTACCGGGTGGTTCGCCGAGGCATTCGAACACGGGCGACCTGAGGAAGCGAAAATCCCCCAACTGTTGCGGGAACCATCACCGCCACCATTGCGATCGGAAGAAGAGCCTTAGCAAGAGTGTGGCAATGCCAGTAGAACGGCTGCCCTTTTCTGCATGGGGCAACTTTGTGACAATGCAGGCGAGGAAGGAGCTGAGCGATGACAAAACCGCCCAACAGAACGCGATCCGCAGGTGATCCGTGGAAGACAGCCGAAACCGCTTTCAAAACAGCGACGACCAAGCCGGCCGCGCCAACACCGAAGAAGCCCTCTCTACCTGGCGTGAAAGAGATGGTGACCCTGCGCATTGACCGGGATGTTCTCGACTCCTTTCAGGAGGAGGGACCGGGATGGCAGGAGAGGATCAATGAAGCGCTGAGGAAAGCTGCGGGAAAATGAGCTTTGGTCTGCCCCAAACCTGCAGATTGGGGCCCCAGACCGGCTGCGCCGGATAGACATTGCGCGGAAATTCCGGCGACCGTATTGCGCTGTATGTCTCGCCGCTCCGAGCTAGGCTGGCTGCTAGCGGAGTGTCTGGATGAGAGCGGCATCGGGAAAGCACGTCTCAGGGCGATGGTTCTTTCCCTGCCACTGGCCAACAGCCGTCCGCGTTGCAAAACCGACCAGACCGTCAACCTTGCCGACGTCGTAGCCCTGCACTCGCAGGCGCTCCTGCATGCTCCGGATCTCGCCTCGCTTCATCGTGGCGATCGGAGCCCAGGCGCCCGTCAGGGCGGAGCCGCCGCGCAGCCGATCCGCAAGGTGCCCGATGAACAAGGCATAGACATCGGATTCATTGTATTGCTTGAGGACGTAGAAGTTGGCCGACACCAGGAACGCCGGTCCGAGGCGGCCAGCCGGCATCAGCAGAAAGACACCTGCGTCGCGACAATCTACCGGCAGAGAGGCGCCGTCGACGCGGGTCAGACCGAGCCGTTCCCACTCCTGCACCGCCCTGCCCTGCCGCGGCCCCTCCAACGTGCAGGAGATGTTTGCAGGAACGCGTACTTCGCTGCCCCAGCCCTGGTCTCGGTCCCATCCGTGTTCGCGCAGATAGTTGGCGATGGATGCCAGCGTATCCGGCACTGAGCGCCAGATGTCGCGCCGTCCGTCGCCGTCGCCGTCAACGGCATACCGGAGGAACTTCGACGGCAGGAGCTGCGGCTGGCCCATGGCCCCGGCCCAGGAAGACTGAAGCGTTTCCCCCGGCAGATGATCCTGCTCCAGGATCACGAGAGCGGCGAGAAGTTCCGGATAGTAGAGGGCGCTCCGGCGACCCATGAAGGCCTGGGTGGCCAGAACCCTGAGAGCCTGATGCCGTGGCACGACACGGCCGAAATGCGACTCGCGGCCCCAGATGGCCACGATGATCTCCCGCGGCACGCCGGAGCGTCGCTCGATCTCGGCAAGGGGCGCCGCCCATTGCGTCAGGAGGCTCGTCCCTGTCTTGGCAAGGGCCGCCAGCTGGTCTTGCGCAAAGTAGCGTTCGGGGCTCTGGAACTCCGCCTGGCGCTGGTCGTCCGGGACCATCTTTTGGCCAGGAGGCTGAAGCTCCGGGAGGGTCCAGTCGAGTGCGACCGAGGCAGTTGCGCGATCGAACGTCTGACGCGAGACGCCCTGCTGTTGAGCATCGGGCCAGACTGTCTGCCGCAGCCAGGCCTGGAACTCGGCCTTAGCGGACTGTCGCGCCTCCAAAGGCTGTGCCCGCGCAGGCGAGAGATCCGCTGCCGTGAGGGTGTAGAGGATCATGGCTATAAGAGCCGCGAACACGCGGTCTGCGTAACAGATCGGCATAGGCGTACCTTAAGCGAGAGTGGCTTCGCAGGGAATGCGGCTTTGCGGATTCGAGCATCCTCGTGGCGAGGCGGTGACGATTGCAGCCAAGCTGCCGCAGGGTGTCTGGTCTAGTCTCCCGTGCCGATACGCGCCCCGATTTCCGCGACCGACTTGGCCCAGAGGCGGGCGCAGGAGACCGTCAGGCTCATCTTCCCTTTGGCCGGGTGCTTTTCGCCTCTCCCGAGGGGGTGGGATTTTCGAACAGCCGTCGGCGGGCCCTGGCGAGGGGCGCATCCCAGCGGGAACCGAGCCCCATCACCCGCCGCTTTCCACATGAACACCCATCCGACCCCAGATCACGGGAGAGGAGCCCAGGATCAGGATCGCGCCGTTGATGGGTGGAGCTTCCGGTTGACGGCAGCATCCGAACATAAGACGAACGATTTGACCATCCTGTCCTCAGCCCTTATCTCCCGCGATCATGAGCATCAGACCCCTCGTCATCCTTCCCGATTCCAAGCTCCGCCTGGTGTCCGAGCCCATCAAGGACATCACGGACGAAATCCGCCGGCTGGCCGAAGACATGCTGGACACCATGTACGACGCCCCCGGCGTCGGCCTGGCGGCCATCCAGGTGGGCGTGCCGGTCCGCATGGTGACGATGGACGTGTCGAAATCCGACGACGAGCGCCAGCCCCTGGTGCTGATCAATCCCGAGATCACCTGGTCGTCGGAGGAGAAGCGGGCCTACGAGGAAGGCTGCCTGTCGATTCCCGAATACTACGAGGAGGTCGAGCGCCCGGACCGGGTGCGCTTCCGCTACACGACCCTCGGGGGCGAGACCGTCGAGCAGGACGCGGAGGGGCTGATGGCCACCTGCGTGCAGCACGAGATCGACCACCTGAACGGGGTCCTCTTCATCGACTACCTCTCCAAGCTCAAGCGCGACCGGGTGACCACCAAGTTCAAGAAGGCGGCCAAGCGCGAGGCCGGCGCATGAGCCTGCGCGTAGTCTTCATGGGCACCCCCGATTTTGCGGTGCCTACGCTATCCGAGATCGTCGGCCAGGGCCACGAGGTCGTCGCGGTCTATACCCGGCCCCCGGCCATGGCCGGACGCGGCATGGATCTGAAGCCCTCGCCGGTCCACAGGATGGCGGAGCGCTTCGGGCTTCCCGTCCTGACGCCGGGGTCCCTGCGCAAGGACGAGGCGGCCGAAGCCTTCCGGGGCCATGGGGCCGACGTGGCGGTGGTGGTGGCCTACGGCATGCTGCTGCCCAAACCCATTCTCGACGCGCCGGAACTCGGCTGCCTCAACCTTCATGCCTCGCTTCTGCCCCGCTGGCGCGGCGCGGCCCCGATCCAGCGCGCCGTCATGGCCGGCGACAGGGAGACGGGCGTCGCCGTCATGCGGATGGAGGAAGGGCTCGATACCGGCCCCGTCGCCATGGCGGAGCGCATCGCCATCGGGCCCGAGATGAACGCGGGCGAACTGCACGACAGGCTCATGGTGCTGGGGGCCGACCTCATGGTGCGGGCCCTGGCGGCCCTCTCGCGCGGGGCCTTGAGCTTCACGCCCCAGCCCGAGGAGGGGGTGACTTACGCCCACAAGCTCAAGAACGAGGACGCCCGGATCGACTGGACCAGGCCCGCCCAGGCGGTCCACGACCATATCCGCGGCCTCTCCCCCTTCCCCGGCGCGTACTTCACCGCCGATTTCGGCAGGGGACCCGAACGGGTGAAGGTGCTGCGCGCCGCCCCGGCCTCGGGATCGGGCGAGCCGGGGACCCTCCTCGACGCCGATGCGGCCGTCGCCTGCGGCGAGGGGGCGGTTCGCCTGATCCAGGTTCAGCGCGCCGGCAAGGCTCCCCTGGCGGCGGATGAATTTCTCCGCGGCGTGCGGCTGGGCCCGGGCGCCCGCTTCGCATGAGGTCCGCCGTGAGGATCCGCCCGGAGGAGCCCCAGGATTGGCCGGCGATCCGCGCCCTCATCGAGGCCGTCTTCGGTTCCAAGGCTGAGGCCGATCTGGTGCAGCGCCTGCGCGGGGACGGGGACCTCGTCCTGTCGCTTGCGGCCGATGACGACGGCCCCGTGGGCCACATCGCCTTTTCCCGCCTCGCCTTGCCGGAGACCCCCTCCGCGAGGGCCTGCGCCCTGGCCCCGCTGACGGTCTCCCCGCAGCGCCAGCGGCAGGGGATCGGCTCCGCCCTGGTGCGGGAAGGCCTGACGCGCCTCGCGCAGGGGGGCATGGACCTGGTGCTCGTCCTGGGGGAGCCGGATTATTATGGCCGCTTCGGCTTCGCGCCGGATTTGGCCAAACGCCTCATGACCCCCTACGACGGGCCCTGCCTTCAGGCGCTCGCCCTCTCCGAGAGGGGGAAGGCGGCTCGTGGCCCGGCCGCCTACGCTCGGGCCTTCGCGGAGCTGGGATAGCCATGCCCCGCTACAAGCTCGTGGTCGAGTACGACGGCACGCCGTTCACCGGCTGGCAGCATCAGACGAACGGCCTCTCGGTGCAGCAGGCCGTGGAGGACGCCATCGCGCGCTTTGCCGGAAGTCCGGTTCGGGTGCATTGCGCGGGCCGCACGGATTCCGGGGTGCACGCCACCCATCAGGTCATTCATGTGGACCTGGAGAAGGACTGGCGTCCCGATACGGTCCGGGACGCCGCCAATTACCATCTGAGGCCGAACCCGGTGGCGATCCTGTCCGCGCAGCGGGCGCCCGAGACCTTCCACGCCCGCCTCTCGGCCATCAAGCGGCATTACGTCTATCGCATCCTCAACCGCCGCGCCCCGCCGGCGATCGAGATCAGCCGGGTCTGGCATGTGGCCTGGCCCCTCGACCACGAGGCGATGCACCAGGCCGCGCAGTTCCTGGTGGGGCGGCACGACTTCACCACCTTCCGGGCCGCCGAGTGCCAGGCCAACAGCCCGATCCGCACCCTCGACCGCCTGGACGTGGAGCGGGTCGGCCACGAGATCCGCATCCACGCCTCCGCCCGCTCGTTCCTGCACCATCAGGTGCGCTCCATCGCCGGCACCTTGGAGCGGGCTGGAGCGGGGCGCTGGTCGGTGGAGGATGTGCGCGCGGCGCTGGACGCCCGGGACCGCAGCCGCTGCGGCCCCATGGCGCCGCCGAACGGGCTTTACCTCGTGGGGGTCGATTACCCTGATTAGCCCAGGAGGCCTCGCACCGCGCCGCCGATCAGGGAATTGAGCGCGATGCCGAACAGCACGATGCCGAAAGCTGGCAGGCTGGACAGCCCCAGCGCCGCCTTCGTGCCGAACCATTGCAGCCGCAGGATGATCACCGCGAAGGCAAGGCTGAAGATGCTGGCAAGCGCCGGCGTGGCCCAGCCCATCAGCAGGAGGATGGCGGGCACCGACAGGGCGAGCTGGCCGATCACCGTGATCCAGTTCGTGACGATCACGAACGGCACGTAGGCTCCCGTCAGCCGGAAGGCGCGCACCACCCAGATCATCGCCACCGGCAGGGCCACGAAGCTCATCACATGTCCGAGAGCGACCACGAGGTCGAGCCAGACATTGTCGAGGAGGGAATGGCCGGGCTGCGCCAGGCCGAGGCGAAGCCGCTCAAAGGCCAGGGACACGATATAGGCCGGCAGGGTCAGCCAGATCGCCGCGAAGGAGCGCCAGAAGCCGCGCTCGCTCATGTCGAAGGACTTGAGGCCTTCGGTCCTGCTGTTCAGCAGGTCGAGCGTTCCCCTGAATGAGCGATTGACCTCATCAGCCGTGACGATCATGAGCAGCCTCTTCCAGCAGCAGGTGCCGACGAAAACAGACCGGAACGGGAAAACGTTCCGGCCCCGATTCGACTTTAGTTGGATAAGGCTACGCTGAGGGTGCGGGATGGCACCCGGGTCGCTCCTGGAGCAGAAACTAGGAGTTCTTGCGTAGGCCGAGCCGCCTTGTCCCCTCCCCCTTGCGGGGAGGGGTGAGGGGTGGGGGTGGTGCGGCTGGGTGAGACAGTCAGAGAGAGGCGCTGTATCAGCCTTCGAGCTTATCTCTCGATGGGCAGAGCTTTGACCCTGCGACCCCCACCCTCAATCCCTCCCCGCAAGGGGGAGGGAAGAGCGCGCTCTATTCTGAAGACGATCCCCTTCCCTCGCTTCGCTCGCCGGGGATGACACTCACCGTAACCACAGTGTCATTCCCGGCCGGAGCGAAGCGGAGGGGAAGGGAATCCACCCAAGCGCCCTGCGCCTCCGCGATGCTCTTGAGAGGTGCGAACCCCGTCACCCCGTGAAATAGGCGTCCAGCACCTTGCGGTAGATGGCCGCGAGCCTGTCCAGGTCCGCCACGGCCACGCGCTCGTCGATCTGGTGCATGGTCTGGCCCACGAGGCCGAACTCCACCACCGGGCAGTGCTTGACGATGAAGCGCGCGTCGGAGGTGCCGCCCGTGGTGGAGAGCTTTGGGCGCAAACCCGTCTCGGCCTCGACGGCGTCGGCGATGAAGGCCACGAAATCGTTCGGCGGGGTGAGGAAGGCCACCGCGTTGGTGGGATCGACCTTCAGGGTATAGCGCACCGCATTGCCCGCGGCCCCTGCGAGGCGGCGGGCGATCTCCTCCTCCAGGCTCTCGGGCGTCCAAAGGTCGTTGAAGCGGATGTTGAAGGTGGCGCGCGCTTGCGCCGGGATCACGTTGGAGGCCGGATTGCCCACATCCACCGTGGTGACCTCGAGGCTCGAGGCGTCGAAATGCTCGGTGCCGCGGTCGAGGGGCTCGGCGAGAAGGCCGCTCAGCAGGCGCATCAGGCCGGGGATCGGGTTCTCGGCCAGGTGCGGATAGGCCACATGCCCCTGCTTGCCCTCGACGAGGATCCGGCCCGTGAGCGACCCGCGCCGGCCGATCTTGATCATGTCGCCCAGCCGGCTGGGATTGGTGGGCTCGCCCAGGATGCAATGATCGAAGCGCTCGCCGCGCGCCTTGGCCCAGTCCAGGAGCTTGACCGTGCCGTTGACGGCGGGGCCCTCCTCGTCGCCGGTGATGAGAAAGCCGATGGAGCCCGCAAAATCCGGGCGCTCGCGGATGAAGCCGAGCGCCGCCGCCATCATGCAGGCGATGCCGCCCTTCATGTCCACCGCGCCGCGCCCATGGAGCTCGCCGTTCTCGATCCTTCCGCCGAACGGGTCGTGGCGCCAGCGGCCCGCATCGCCCGGCGGCACCACGTCCGTATGGCCGGCCAACAGCAGGAAGGGCTCGCCTGCGCCGTAGCGGGCATAGAGGTTCTCCACGTCCGGGGTGCCGGGCTCTGAGAACACCGGCCGATGCACCTTGAACCCCGCCTCTCTCAGGACCTCTTCGATGAAGGCGAGCGCGCCGCCCTCCTCCGGCGTCACCGAAGGGCAGCGGAGGAGCGACTGGGCGAGGGACAGGGGGGACATGTCATGGGGCATGATGTCATGAAGCACGATGGTCCCGGAAATCAATCCCCGCAAGGCGCCTATGCGGCCATGCCCATGTCGTCATGACGGGGATCCCGTCCAAATCGGTTGGAGCCTCGCTTCCCGCGGATGAACCCGAACAGCAGCAGAACAAACGCTATCAAGGCCAATCCCGGACTTGCAAGAGTCAGGGAGGGGAAGGTCTGCTTCACCCACCAGACCCCTGCACCGATCGCAGCATAGCCTGCGAAGCCAAGCCAGCCGGTCAGGTCGCGATCATGGGCGCGCCTCACATGCAGCGACAGCATCGACATCACCGACAGGGCGGCTGCAACGGCAAGCACCCCGGTCTTGAAGGTCATGGCAGGCGCACTTCCACCAGACCTCAAAACCGCTGAATCGGTAATGAAGAAAAGTGTAAGCATGGCCAGGAGATTGACAACGATCCCGCCCCAGTAGACCGCGCGCCCGACTCGGCCAAAGAAACTGAAGAAAAGCTTCAGAAAGTTCATGCTTTCCCCCCACGACGTAAATTAACGTTATTATATCGTGGGATGTAGAGGATCGCCGTCAGTCCCGCAACAGCTCGTTGATCCCGGTCTTCGCCCGGGTCTGCGCGTCGACCCGCTTCACGATCACGGCGCAGGAGAGGGACGGCCCGGGCGTCCCATCCGGCAGGGGCCTGCCAGGGAGCGAGCCGGGGACCACCACCGAATAGGGCGGCACGCGGCCGACGAACACCTCGCCGGTGTTGCGGTCGACGATCTTGGTGGAGGCCGAGAGGAACACGCCCATGGACAGCACCGAGCCCTCGCCGACGATCACGCCTTCCACCACCTCGGAGCGGGCGCCGATGAAGCAGTTGTCCTCGATGATGGTGGGATTGGCCTGGAGCGGCTCCAGCACCCCGCCGATGCCGACGCCGCCGGAGAGGTGCACGTTGCTGCCGATCTGGGCGCAGGAGCCCACCGTCGCCCAGGTGTCCACCATGGTGCCCTCGCCCACATAGGCGCCGAGATTGACGAAGGAGGGCATGAGCACCACGCCGGGCGCGATATAGGCACCCCGGCGCACGATGCAGTTCGGCACGGCGCGAAAGCCCGCTGCCCGGAAGCGGTTCTGGCCCCAGCCGTCGAACTTGGACGGCACCTTGTCCCACCAGGCAGCCCCGCCGGGACCGCCCCCGATCACCGCCATGTCGTTGAGGCGGAAGGACAGGAGAACGGCCTTCTTCAGCCATTGCTGCACCTGCCATTCGCCGCCGGCCTTCTCGGCCACCCGGGCCCGGCCGGAATCGAGCAGGTTCATGGCCTCCTCCACGGCCTCGCGCACAGGCCCCACGGTGGAGGGGCTGACATTGGCCCGGTCTTCCCAGGCGGCGTCGATCGTTCGGGCGAGGTCGGTGGTGGACATGGGCAACTCGGGCAAGAGGGTTTCGGCGGGTTTCGGCGCCGCCTGATTAGCAACCCCGCGCCGCCCTGTCATCCGAAAGACATGCAGGGGAAAGCCATGCAGGAGAAACATGGGGGAAGCGCCATCTGTCACGGGCCGCTCCCTGCGCTACATGGAGCCTTAAGGGTTCCATCCGAGTTTCCACTCATGACCCCTGTCCGCGACATGCGCAGCGTCCTGTACGCCACCGCGATTCTGTTCGCGCTCGCGATCCTGGGCCTCCGCGGGGCCTTCATCTGGTTCGAGTACCGGGACGCCCTCGACCGGGCAAGGGCCGCCACCCAGGACCTCGCCCTTCTCATGGAGGAATACACCAAGAGGACCCTGGAGACGAGCGACCTGCTCCTGGGGGAGATCATCGCCTTTACCCGGCTGAGGGGCGGCGTCGGGGCCTTGAGCGAAACCGGCCAGGCCCGCCCGTTCCTGGCGGATCTGACCCGGCGATCCTCCGCCAGCGACCTCTTCCTCATCATCGACAAGGAGGGCAATACGGTGGCCGTCTCGACGGTGCAGCCGGCCTCGCCGGTCAGCTTCGCCGACCGGACTTGGTTCAAGGCCCATCGGGCGGGCGCGGAGACCTTCGTGGGCGCCGCCATCGTGGGCCGGATCGCCAACGAAATCCTCTACACCTATTCCCGGCGCATCCCCGATCTGAACGGAGAGTTCGACGGCATCGCGCAGGTGGGCCTGAGGCCCACATTCCTCCAGGAGATCTCCCGCCCCACCGCGTCCGACGCGGAGGACGCCACCCTCGGCATCTGGGGCCGGGAGGGCCGGGTCATCGCCCGTACCGGGCTCACGCCGGACCAGGTCTCGTCCAGCCTCGGCCAGACGTCGCTCTTCAACGAGCTGGCCTCGGTGCCCAGCGGAACATACCGCACCAGCGACATGGGGGACGGGGTCGAGCGGATCGTCTCGTTCCGCCGCCTGGAGCGCTGGCCGGTGACCGTGACCGCCAGCATTCCCGTGGCGACGGCGCTCGCCGCCTGGACGGCCAACCTCTACTGGAGCACCGCCATCATGGCCCTGGTGTTCATCGCGTTCGGGTGGCTCACCGGAATCGGCGTGCGGCTCAGCGGGCGAATGGAGGAAACCCAGCGGCAGTTGCAGCAGGCCAACTGGGATCTCGGCCAAGCCCTCGACGACAAGGTGGTGCTGCTGCAGGAGATTCACCACCGGGTGAAGAACAACCTTCAGGTGACATCGAGCCTGCTGCAGATGCAGGCCCGCCGCTTCGCCGACCCGAACGTGAAAACCGCCTTCCAGGAAACCCAGGACCGCCTGCGGTCCATCAGCCTGATCCACGACCTTCTCTACCGGAAGGAGCAGGACGGGATGATCGACCTCCGGGATTATCTCGGCCGCCTGCTCCAGGAATTGTCCGCCACCTACGGCGCATCGGCGCGGGGCATCGCCGTCGATCTCGACGCGGAGCGGATCGAGATCGACCTGAACCGGGGCCCTCCCCTCGCCCTGGCGGTGACGGAAGCCATCATCAACGCCTTCAAGCACGCCTTCGAGCCCGGAGGGGGCGGACGCATCTCCGTCTCGGCCCGGCGCAGGGACGATGAGATCGAGATCGTGGTCCGGGACACGGGCAAGGGCGTCTCGGGCGGCACGGAGAACGATTCCTCCCTGGGCATGAAGCTCATCCGCGCCTTCGCGGCGCAGCTCGGCGGAAGCTTCAGCCTGGAATCCGACGGAGGCGCGGTGTTCCGGCTCACGATCCCGGCCCGAGGCTGATCCTAGAGCTGCTTCCACTCCCGTGGAATCAGCTCTCGTCTTTGCTGCGCCGCATTTTTGCGGCGAACCGGACCCACTTCGCCGAAAAATGCTCTAGAACGACGTGCGCTGGCGGATCGCCGCCGACAGGGTGCCTTCGTCGAGATAGTCGAGTTCTCCGCCCACGGGGACCCCGTGGGCGAGCTTCGTCACCTTCACGGGCAGGTGGGCGAGAAGCTCGGTGATGTAATGGGCCGTGGTCTGGCCGTCCACGGTGGCGTTGAGGGCGAGGATCAGCTCCGCCACCCCCGGCTCGGACGCGCGCGCCACGAGCCGGTCGAGGTTGAGATGTTCGGGCCGCACCCCGTCGAGGGGCGAGAGCACGCCGCCGAGCACGTGATACTTGGCGGTGACCGCGCCTGAGCGCTCCAGGGCCCAGAGGTCCGACACGTCCTCCACCACCACCAGGATGGTGGGGTCGCGCTTGGGGTCGCGGCAGATGGTGCAGGGCTCGGAGGTGTCCACGTTGCCGCAGGACGAGCACACGACGATGCGCTCGTTGGCGACCCGCATGGCGTCGCTCAAGGGGTTGAGCAGGGTATCCCGCCGCTTGATGAGATGGAGCGCGGCGCGGCGGGCCGAGCGGGGGCCGAGGCCCGGCAGCCGCGCGAGCAGCTGGATCAGGCGTTCGATTTCAGGGCCGGCGACGTATTGGGCCATTCAGGTGCTCAAAACAGCTTAAGGCCGGGCGGGATCGGAAGGCCCTTGGTCAGGCTCTCCATGCGCTCCTGGGCGGCGCGGTCGGCCTTGCCGCGGGCGTCGTTCATGGCCGCGACGATGAGATCCTCCAGGATCTCCTTCTCGTCCGGGTTCATCAGGGACGAATCGATGCTGATCGCCTTGAGGCTTCCCTTGCCGGTGACCTTCACGGTCACGACGCCGCCGCCGGAGGTTCCCTCCACCTCGAGATTGTCCAGCTCGGCCTGGGCGTCCTGCAGCTTCTGCTGCATCGCCTGCGCCTGCTTCATCAGTCCCATGATGTCCTTCATGATCGTCTTCCTCGCTCAGGGTATCCTTCGCAGGCACGCATGCCGGCTCTGCATCAGAGAATGCGTTTCACAAAAAGCCTATAGGTCGTCGTCGGCTTCGGATTCATGCGCGCTGCCGGCGTCGGCCTCGCCGAGGATTTCCGCCTCCGCATCCTCGCCCGCCTTCTCGGCGCGCTCGACCACGTTGACGATCTGCGCGCCGGGAAACCTAGACAGCACCGCCTGCACGAGGGGATGGTTGGCCGCGCCCGCCTTGCGCTCGCGCTCGGCCGCCACGGCCTTCTCGTGAAGGGTCGCCTCGCCCTCCTCCGACGACAGGGCGACCATCCAGCGCTCGCCGGTCCATTGCTGGAGGGCGCGGGTCAGGTCGTTGGCGATGGTGCGGCTGCCGGTCTCCGTGAGGCTGAGCTCGATGCGGCCCTCCTCGAAGCGCACGAGGCGCACGTCGCGCTCTAGGGCCGCCTTCAGCACGATCTCCCGCTTCTCGCCGGCGAGCGCCACCACGTCCTCGAAGCGGCGCAGGCGCAGGGTCGGCTCGGCGGAGGGCTGCGGACGCGGCTGGGGCTGCGCCTGGGAGGCGGCCAGGGCCATCGTGCCGGAGGGCCCGTTGGGCTTGGGGGACGGGGCGGGCGGTCCGCCTGAGGACAGCGGCGCGCCCTCCTTGAGGCTGCGAAGGGCCTCGTCGGGCGTGGGCAGATCGGCCGCATAGGCGAGGCGCACCAGCACCATCTCGGCGGCCGCCACCGGGCGGTTGGCGGCCTGAACCTCGGGAATGCCCTTGAGCAGGATCTGCCAGGCGCGGGACAGGGTGCGCACCGACAGCTTTTGGGCGAAATCCGCGCCGCGCACGCGCTCGACCTCGGACAGGGCCGGATCCCGGGCCGCCTCCGGCAGCAGCTTGAGGCGGGTGACCACATGGGAGAAGGCGGCGAGATCCGACAGGATGACACCGGGATCCGCCCCCGCATCGTATTGCGCCCGCAGCCCCGCGAAGGCCGCCGGCACGTCGCCGCGCATGGCCGCCTCGAAGAGATCGATGACCCCGGCGCGGTCGGCGAGCCCCAGCATGTCGCGCACCGTGTCGGACGTGACCACGCCCGCCCCATGGGCGATGGCCTGGTCGAGGAGCGAGAGCGAATCGCGGGCCGAGCCCTCCGCCGCGCGGGCAATGGCGGCGAGCGCCTCCGGGTCGGCCCGCACCCCTTCGGCGTCGCAGATGCGGCTTAAGTGCGCCACCAGCTTGTCCGCATCGATGCGGCGCAGGTCGAAGCGCTGGCAGCGGGACAGGATGGTGACGGGAACCTTGCGGATCTCGGTGGTGGCGAAGACGAACTTGGCGTGGGGCGGAGGCTCCTCCAGGGTCTTCAGGAAGGCGTTGAACGCCTTCTCCGAGAGCATGTGGACCTCGTCGATGATGTAGACCTTGTAGCGAGCGGAGGCCGGCGAATAGCGGATGCCGTCGATGATCTGGCGCACGTCCTCGATGCCCGTATGGGAGGCGGCGTCCATCTCCAGCACGTCCACGTGCCGGGACTCCATGATCGCCGCGCAATGGACGCCCAGGCCAGGCATGTGGATGGTGGGCGCGCCGGAGCCGTCGGGGGTCTCGTAGTTGAGGCCGCGGGCAAGGATGCGGGCGGTGGTGGTCTTGCCCACGCCGCGAACCCCGGTGAGCATCCAGGCCTGCGGGATGCGGCCGGTGTCGAAGGCGTTCGAGAGGGTGCGCACCATCGCCTCCTGGCCGATCAGGTCGTCGAAGGTGCGGGGGCGGTACTTTCGGGCCAGAACGCGGTAGGGCGTGGCCGGCGCCGCAGGGGGCGCAGGAGAAAAACCCGGCAGGGCCGGCTCGTCGTTCAGGGGCGTGCCGGCTGTGGTTTCGTCCATATGCTGCAAGGCGTTAGGATCATCCTGGGGCGCCTCGGGAGGCGCCGGGGTGGGAGGCTGGACGAAGACCCGTTCGGTCTCGTTAGGGCTGCTTCCTTCCGGACCTGACCCGGTTGGCGAGTGAGACGTCCCTCGCCAACCTCCCACCCGCTATATGGCCGGATCGGCCGGAAAACGCAAGTTGGAAACGGCTGCCGGGAGGCGTCCTCTCCGCGCCCGCGCCGCGCCGGTCCGCTGCGCGGCGGACCCGCGCCCTTGGACCGCAAGCCCCTCGGCCATGGACCTCCGGAGGCGGGCGAACGGATGTCAAAGAGCACGTGCCTTCGGGCCGGGGCCTTTCGGCACCAGCCTGAAGGGTTGATCGAGGGGTGGCGCGAGAAGCGGTCCGGATCGATGTGTGTTGATAATGCTAGAGCCGGGTGGCCCTCGCGCACGGTTCTTTTAGGCAAACAGGCGACGCGACCCTGCCGATCGTCAGCTCAGGCGGGGCTCCTCTGAGGAAGCCTGGCCTGAAGGCAGCGGGCAGGCCCGGCGCGCAGCCTGGGCCTCTCGTCACAGGGGGTGCGAGCCCCTGCACGAGACCGTGCCCTGCCCCCACAGCCAACGACGCCTCGCGAGCGCGCCCCTCGGGGAACAGAACTGAGCCAGGATATAGCTTAGCTTGTGTGAGGTGCGGAATTATATACTTGACGTAGTAGAACGATATGCGACAATGTAGCTCAGAACGTGAGGCTGACGAGTTGGTAATCTCTAGGGATCGTCTTGCTGAAGCGATTGAGGCGGAGCTTTTTGCCTTTTTTTCTGACGCTCGCGTATCCGGGACAAAGCTTCAGCAAACGGACGTTGATTGGATAATTGGCGGAGTATTTCGTCGCGCGGAGGCTCGGGAAAACACTTCTCGTAACGCTTGAGCCGGGGGTCAACAAGGTCTCGGAAACGGGCAACAATCGTGGCTGTCTGTTCGAAATCACGGATGAGGTTTTGAAAATCCTTCTCTCGATAAACAAAGATTTTCGTAGGGTCGATCTCGCCACTTGGCCACTGATCCAGATCCATCATCAGATCAGGAGGAAGGCTAAAGAAATGCGTCTGCTGGGCATGAACGCCAAGAATGTGCTCGGGAGAGACCAGCAACAGAGCGTCGGGAACTTGGGGGGAAGTGCCCCACAAACCATGAGCGAATTTGTTGCGTTGTTCACTTGTGGTTCTTGCTACCGCGAGAACGGCCCCGAATATCTCAAGGTCGTCGGGGGACAAGACAGCCTCGGCAGCCGAGCTTAGGGCACTTCGCTGCGCCGCTGCGCTGGTGATCGCTGAAAACATGGCGAAAGCGGGCTTCACATTCGCGTCGAGCATTGTGACCAAGACTAACCCGAGCGCGTACTCGATATTTGAGGACCACCCGATTGCGACTGCGACCAGGTTGGCAAGATTGGGCTTCTGAAGAAGGCCATCAGGATTTATGGTAACCTCGTAAGGCTTGTCTTTGACGATCGAACTGAGAGGTTGAGGCATGTCGGGCTCTGACAAGGGCGGAATCTCTGACGAAGACGAGCGGCGCGATGAAGTTCTAAAGCGGATGCTCAACACCAAGCCGCAGAAGCACAAGGCTAAGCAAAATAGCCCAAAGGGCAAAAAGGCGACGAAGAATACAGCGTCGAAGTAATGGGCTTGCTAGACGGCGGGGTTATCATCGTCGGGCACTTCGTGCCACGGATTCCGCATGTAGATGGGTTTTTCCTCGACGGTTAGTCGAGAGCCGCACTCATGGCATTTTAGTTCTTCTCCAAAGTCCCATTCCCGCTCTCTTTGCAAGATGGATTTTCTTCCATGCTCATAACAGCGTGTACAAAGGCAATGCATGGGTGTGGTGCCGCGTGCCTCTTCTTTCAGCGCGTAGGCAAACACTCCGGGAGCCAAGGCGCGCAACTCATATTTCTTCTTCTCAGCATTCCATTCTTCAAGCTTAGCCACTTGTTCTTCAAGTTCGCGTACGCGCTCAATCAACGTCGCCTGCGCTATTTGTGCGGCGATGATTTTTTCTTGATGTTCTATGACCGCCGCGTTGCGAGTGGCAGCGTCGCTGATGTCCGTCAATCCCTTCGCACTATCGAGAAGGGTCTTGAAGGCGCCCAAGCCAGTAATCAGTTCACCCGCCATGCCGCTTTCTCCTCTTGCGCCAGCGCAGAAAGCGCCTCGCCTGACGCTTAAACTCGGGCCTCGTCAATCCGCCGATATGTGAGGCGCTTGCCATCAGCGCCCTTAAGGATGCGCTCGGCACGTTCGGCGTCGCCCACGCCTAGAGCGATACGGTTGTTGTAGCGGAAGTTAAACTCGGCAAGGTAACGGTGAAGGTGCTTCTCGGCACAGTGCTGATACACGCCCTTCATGCCACGCTTGAACACTCCGAAGTAGCCTTCGACCGTGTTGGTGTGAATGTCGCCGCGAACGTACTCCTTCTTGGAGTGGTTCACAGTCTCATGGGTGAAGTGCTGGCCGAGCGGCTTGTACCAACGGCCATCGTCACTGAATACAATCGCGCCAGGAGCGACGTTGGCACGAATGATCGGGATGAGTTCTCCGGCTGTGGTGCCCTCGACATGGAACAGACGAGCGGAGCCGCCGCGCTCAACGAGGGCGAACACGGTGTTCTTGTAGGTGGTGGTTCCGCTACGGCGCTTCTTGGGCTGGCCTTCAAGGCGACCGATGAACGTCTCGTCCACTTCGACGGTGCCGCCGTTGCTGCCGAGCGGAGGCGTCTCGGAAGGTTCCATGGCGAGGCGGATGCGGTGAGCCATGAACCAAGCCGTCTTGTAGGTGACGCCAAGCATACGGTGGAGCTGATGGGCCGAAATGCCCTTCTTGCTGGACGCCATCAGGTGAGTGGCGAGAACCCACTTGTTCAGGGCGATCTTGGAGTCCTCAAAGACGGTTCCAACCGTGACAGAGAACGGCTTGCGGCACTCGTTACACTGATAGACGCCGGGACGGTGGCTCTTGCCTTCCATCTTCTTGATCCGAGCCTGATCGACGTTGCCGCAGTGAGGGCAAACGGGACCGTTCGGCCAATGGAGGGCTTCTAGGTGCTCTCGGGCCTTGTTGGGATCGGTGTAGATGGGATTTGTGAGATCGACCATGGGACTTGCCTTGACCTGTTACTGTCAAAGCTATCTCATAACGTCTACTACGTCAAGTATATAATTCCGGTGAGGTGTCAAGAACAAAGTGAGAACATGTGCTGAGACGGCGTATCGCTTCTGACCAGGGCAGCGCGACAGGCTCTCCTCCCCCTTGTGGGGAGGAGGTGGAGGTGGGGGTGTTGGTGCCAGACCTTCAGAGGCTATCGCTCACACCCCCACCCTGACCCTCCCCACAAGGGGGAGGGAAAAGGAGGCGTGGTTCCGAGCCAGGGATTCCCTTCCCCTGCGAGGGCTTGCGCCCTCTCCGGCCGGGAATGACACTGAGGGTGTCAGGTCTGCTGTCATCCGCGGCGAGCGAAGCGAGGGAAGGGGATCGCGTGCAGGATGGGGCGCGCTCTTCCTTCCCCTCCGCTTCGCTCCGGCGGAGCGACACCCCCTCTCGTCATCACCGGCCTCGTGCCGGTGATCCCGATGGGAGAAGCACAGCGCCCCCGGGATCGGGATGCCCGGCACAAGGCGGGGCATGACCAAGAGGGGTCATTCCGCCTGAAGCGCAGCAGCGCCACGTGTCCCCTCTCCCGGCTGGGAGAGGGTCGCTCGTGCGAGCGAGACGAGGTGAGGGCAGGACGGCGCAGTGTGAAGCACTGCGCTTCATCTGCTCACCCCCGCCTGTGCTCTGTTTGAGGAATCGGCAGCTCGCCTCGGGAATGGAATGCCCGCACAGGCTGACAGCGGGCCGCAAGCTCGGTTACATAGCCCCATGACCTTTCAGCTCGATTCCCGGCTCGCCGCCGACACCATCCCGGTGGGCGATCTCGCCCTGTCCTCGGTCCTGCTCCTGAACGACGCCCGCTTTCCCTGGTTCGTCCTGGTGCCCCGCATCGGCGGCGCGAGCGAGGTCACGGATCTGACGGAGGAGCAGTCCGCCCAGCTCATGGGGGAGATCCGCATCGCCGCCCGGGTCATGATGGAGCTCTCCCGGCCCGACAAGGTGAATGTGGGGGCGCTGGGCAACATCGTGGCGCAGCTCCATGTTCACGTCATCGGGCGGTTCCGCTCGGACCCCGCCTGGCCCGGTCCCGTCTGGGGCCACGGCGTCCGGACCCCCTACCCTGACCACGCGGCGTCGGCCCTGATCGAGCGCGCCGCCACTCTTTTTGCGGCGGCCTGACCCATGACCCGACCTATCGCCTACATCGCCAACCCCCTCGTCCGCCACAGCGCCGAACGCGACCCGGAGGTTCTGGCCCGTTTCGCCGGGGACCCGGGGACCGCCATGGTGCTCCTGGCCGGGGACCTGCCGATCCTGGCCGCGGGAGAGCCTGGAACGGGGCTGCTGCCCGCCGCGGCCCTGAGCCGCCTGCCCGGCCACAAGGAGCAGGTCTTTCTCGGGGTTCTGGGCGACCGCCCGGTCATCGCGACCCTGGCGGCCCCCGAGGCGGCGGAGCTGTTCCGGGACGACCCGGCCTTCACGGTCGCCGACCTGCGCTCGATCGCCGTTCGCGGGCTCGTGCCGGCGGAGGAGCTCGGCCTGCTCGCCATGGCGAAATCCATGCTCGACTGGCACAACCGCCACCGGTTCTGCGCCCATTGCGGCGCGCCCACGGCGCCGGCCCAGGCCGGCTTCCGCCGCGACTGCGCCGCCTGCGGCGCGCAGCATTTCCCCCGCACGGACCCGGTGGTGATCATGCTGGTGGCCCGGGGCGACAAATGCCTGCTCGGCCGCCAGGCGCGCTTTCCGGAGAAGATGTATTCCTGCCTTGCGGGCTTCCTGGAGCCCGGCGAGACCATCGAGGCCGCGGTCAGGCGCGAAACCTTCGAGGAGGCGGGCATCCGGATCGGCGAGGTCCGCTATCTCGCCTCCCAGCCCTGGCCCTTCCCGTCCTCCATCATGATCGGCTGCCAGGCGGAGGCGATCACGGACGAGATCGATTTCGACCGGGAGGAGCTGGAGGACGCCCGCTGGTTCACCAGGGACGACATCCGCCGGATGCTGGAGGGCACCCACGAAAGCTTCGCCGCCCCCGCGCCCATCGCCATCGCCAACCATCTGATCCGGGAATGGATGAAGGGGTGAGGCGCTTATGCCCTCCCCCTTGCGGGGAGAAGAGCTTGCGCAGCGGGTGTCAATGGATCCCCTTCCCTTGCTTCGCTCGCCGGGGATGACACCACATCCTGTACCCTCAGTGTCATTCCCGGCCGGAGGTGACGCAGTCACCGCAGGGGAAGGGAATCCATGGCTGGGAACCACGCCTCCTTTCCCCTCCCCCTTGTGGGGAGGGTCAGGGTGGGGTGTGAGCGATAACCTATCAGGGTCCGGCGCTCACCCCCCCCACCTCCACCTCCTCCCCACAAGGGGGAGGAGAGTGCGTGCCTCTGACACGAGGGAAAGCGGTTTCTGGGAGCCCTGATCTCCCTCTCAGCCTAAGCGAGGGATCGGCTCGAAGCGGTAGGCCACTTCGGTGACCGTCTGCCCCCGCAGATCGAAGGATTGCTCGGGCCCGGGCCTGCCGCCGAGCGCCTCGTAGAAGCGGCGGGCCGGGAGGTTTTCTCTCAGAACCCACAGGCCGGCGGAGCGGAAGCCCTGCGCGGCAAGATGCTCGAAGACGCCGGTCATCAGCCTGCGGCCGATGCCCTGCCGCTTCACCCGGTCGAGCAGGTAGATCGCGAAAATTTCGGTCTCGGCGGCGAGCAGATCCGGGGCCTTGGCCCTCGCCGGCCCGCCTCGGGCGAAGCCCACGATCTCCCCGTCCTCCGCCTCGGCCACCAGAAGCCGGGCCTTCGGGTCCGGGTGCGTGAAAGCCCCCTGCCACATCCGCATCCGCTCCTCGACGGACATTCCGGCCAGCGCCTCCGGGGTCAGGAGGTCCTTGTAGGATTCCCTCCAGCCCTGGACGTGCGCCCGGGCGATTCCCTCCACATCGGCCTCGACGGCGTCGCGGATGCGGATGGTCACTCCGCCGCCTCCCGGATCTTCTCCCGGAACGGATCGGCCGCATAGACGCCGAGGATGCGAAGCTCGCGGGAGAAGAACTCCAGCTCCTCCAGCGCCCGCTTGAGGCCGGGGTCCTCCGGATGGCCGTCCACTTCCGCGTAGAACTGGGTCGCCAGGAATTCGCCTTCGAGCATGTAGCTCTCCAGCTTGGTCATGTTGATGCCGTTGGTCGCAAAGCCCCCGAGGGCCTTGTAGAGGGCCGCGGGCAGGTTGCGGACGCGGAACACGAAGGAGGTCACGGCGGGCCCCTCGCCGGCGGGGACCCATTGCGGCGTCTTGGACAGGATGACGAAGCGGGTGGTGTTGTGGGCCTCGTCCTCCACGTTCTCGGCCAGGATCCTGAGGCCGTAGATCTCCGCCGCCATGCGGGGGGCAAGCGAGGCGCGGGTCGGGTCCTTCCATTCGGCGACCTCGCGGGCGGAGCCTGCCGTGTCGCCCGCCACATGGGCCTTGAGCCCGAGCTTGCGGATGATCCGGCGGCACTGGCCCAGGGCGTGAACGTGGCTGTGCACGCTCCTGATGGCGCTCAAGCTCGCCTCCGGCAGGCCCATGAGCTGGAAATGGATGGGCAGGAAGTGCTCGCCGATGATGTGCAGGCCGGAGGTGGGCAGGAGGTGGTGGATGTCCGCCACGCGCCCGGCGATGGAGTTCTCGATGGGGATCATGGCGAGCCCGGCCTGCTCCTCGTTCACGGCAGCAAAGGCGTCCTCGAAGGTCGGGCAGGGCAGAACCTGCCAGTCTGGGCGGGCCTCCGAGCAGGCGATGTGGGAATTGGCCCCCGGCTCGCCCTGAAACGAAATCACCTTGTTCATGCTGTCCTCCGGGCGGCGATGATCTCGCGGGCCCTTTCCAGATCGTGAGGGGTGTCCACGCCGAGGGGCACGTCGTCCACCACGATGGCGTCGATCCGCATCCCGGCCTCGAGGGCGCGCAGCTGCTCCAGCTTCTCGCGTCTTTCCAGCGCGGAGGGCGATAGGCCGACGAAGCGCTCCAGGGCACGGCGGCGATAGGCGTAGAGCCCGATGTGATGATAGAGCGGGCCGTCCCCGTAGGGGGCGGTGGCGCGGGTGAAGTAGAGGGCGCGGAAGCGGCCGGGCGACACCGGGCTTCCCACCATCTTGACCACGGCCGGATTGGCCTTCTCCTCCTCCCGCTCGATCACGGCCACCAGGGTCGCGATGTGGACGGCGGGATCGGCCAGGGGAGAGACGGAGGCCGCGACGGCGGCCGGGTCGATGGTCGGGAGATCGCCCTGGACGTTCACCACCACGTCGTGCCGCCCCTCCGGGTCGAGCTTTTCCAGGGCCTCGAAGATGCGGTCGGAGCCGGAGGCGTGATCCGTCCGCGTCATCACCGCCCGCCCGCCGGCGCGCGCCACGGCCTCGGCGATGTCGGAGGAGTCCGTGGCCACCGCCACGGGCCCGATCCCGGCCTCCACCGCCCGGCGCCAGACATGAACGATCATGGGCTCGCCTCCGATATCCGCCAGGGGCTTGTTCGGCAGGCGGGTCGCGGCGAGGCGGGACGGGATCAGGACGATGGGATCGGACATGGCGCGTTCTGGGGCGAAAAAGGCTGCGGGTCCTTAACAAGGCGGGCCCCGTTTGTCATGGGCTGTTTGTCGGAGGGTCTTCAGGCCTCCCGCGAGGGACCCCTGCGGGACTTTCGGCGTTGAGGACCATGCTGCGACCATGAGGCTGCCGAAATCCGACATGACCCCATTGTCAAAACCCCATTTCTACGGCTAAGCAACGCCACGTCGCGGGCGCCCCGTCCGCGGCCTGGTTCCTTTGCGGTGATGTCGCCGGTTTACGATGGCGAGGAGAGCCTAATCCATGAATATCGAGACCAATAAGATCGCGGGCGCCGTCTTCGGCGCGCTCCTCTTCGTGGTCGGCGTCAACATCATCGCCGGCGGCCTGTTCGCGCCGCAGAAGCCTGCCGTTCCGGGCTACGACCTCCCGGCCCCCGAAGAAGGCGCGGCCGCCGCCGGCGCTGCCGCGGCGGCCCCGTCCGAGCCGCTCCCAGTCCTTCTCGCCAAGGCCGACCCGGCCAAGGGCCAGGCCGCGGCCAAGAAGTGCGCCGCCTGCCACACCTTCGAGAAGGGCGGCGCCAACAAGGTCGGCCCGAACCTCTACGGCGTCATCGGCCGCACCCTGGCCTCCCATGGGGGCTTCAACTATTCGGCGGCCCTGAAGGGCAAGGGCGGCGAGTGGTCCTACGAGGCCCTCGACCAGTTCGTCCACAACCCCAAGGGCTACGCCCCCGGCACCATCATGGCCTTCGCGGGCGTCGCGCGGCCCGAGGAGCGCGCCGACCTCCTGGCCTATCTGCGCACCCTGGCCGACGCTCCGGCCCCGCTGCCGGCGGCCCAGTAAGACGGTCCAGCCATCCAGCCTTTCATGAAAGCCGGGCCCAGCAGCCCGGCTTTTCCTTTGCGCCGTCCTGTTTTTGGCCCTCTCCCTTGCGCTCGCCCCATTCAGGACAAAAATGTAACCAGCCTAAAGACGCCTCGATCAGGAGACGCCGTGTGATCCGTTCCCTAGCGCCGAGCTTTCTGGCCGCCTTCCTTGCCTTCTCCCCCGCCGCGGCCCAGGAAGCTCCCTGGCGGCATGGGGCGGCCCTTCTCGGCGAGACGAAATACCCCCCGGGCTTCAAGCATTACGAGTATGTGAATCCGAACGCCCCCAAGGGCGGCCTGGTTCGGCTGGGAGCGCAGGGCACCTTCGACAGCTTCAACATCGTCGTGGCGGGCGTGAAGGGCACGCCCGAGCAGGGCATCGGCTTCCTCAATGAAACCCTGACCACCGCCTCCCTGGATGAGCCGAGCGCTTCCTACGGCCTCCTGGCCGAAGCGTTCTCGTATCCGGAGGACTATTCCTCCGTCACGTTCCGTCTTCGCCCGGAGGCGCGCTGGCACGACGGCAGGCCCGTGACGGCGGACGACGTGATCTTCTCCTTCGACACCTTCAAGGCCAACAGCCCGACCTACGCGTTCTACTACGCCAATGTGACCGGGGCCGAGAAGCTGGGCGAGCGCGAGATCAGGTTCACCTTCAACGAGAGGGGCAATCGCGAGCTGCCGCAGATCATGGGGCAGTTGACCGTGCTGCCGAAGCATTGGTGGGAAGGCGCCGCGCCGGACGGGCGCAAGCGCGACGTGACGCAGACGAGCCTTGAGCCGCCCCTGGGCTCCGGTCCCTACCGCCTCAAGAGCTTCGACGCTGGCCGCAGCGCCACCTACGAGCGCGTGAAGGATTACTGGGGCCAGAACCTCAACGTGAATGTGGGCCAGAACAACTTCGACGAGATCCGCAACGAATACTATCGGGACTCGACGGTGCTGCTCGAGGCCTTCAAGGGCGACCGCATAGACTTCCGCTCCGAGAACGTCGCCCGCAACTGGGTCACCGGCTACGACTTTCCCGCCCGCCAGGAAGGACGCGTGATTCTGGAGGAGTTTCCCATCCAATCCATAGGCGTCATGCAGGCCTTCGTGCCCAACCTGCGGCGGGACAAGTTCAAGGACCAGCGCGTGCGCCGGGCCTTCAATCTCGCCTTCGCTTTCGAGGAGGTCAACAAGACGACCTTTTCCGGCCAGTACATGCGCATCGCCAGCTACTTCCAGGGCCTCGAACTCGCCTCCTCGGGCCTGCCGGAAGGACAGGAGCTGGCCATTCTGGAACCCCTCCGCGACCGGGTTCCGGCCGAGGTTTTCGCCAAGCCCTACAAGAACCCGGTGAGCGATACGCCGGACGCCGTCCGCACCAACCTGCGCGAGGCGGATCGCCTCCTGCGCGAGGCGGGCTGGGAGGTCAAGAACGGCCGCCGGGTCAACGCCAGGGGCGAGACCCTGACCGTGGAGCTTCTCGGCGACCAGCCGAACGACGAGCGCTACTTCCTCCCCTATAAGAGCGCCCTCGACCGGCTCGGCATCACGGCCAGCGTGCGCATCATCGACGAGGTTCAATACGTCAACCGCATCCGCTCCTTCGACTTCGACATCATCACGGCCAACTGGGCGCAGACCCTTTCGCCCGGCAACGAGCAGCGGGAATTCTGGGGCTCGCAGGCCGCCAAGCGGGAGGGCTCCCGCAACCTTGCGGGCATCGCGGATCCGGCCGTCGACGCCCTGATCGACAGGATCATCTTCGCCAAGGATCGCGGCGAGCTTGTCGCCGCGACCAAGGCCCTCGACCGCGTCCTGCTCGCCCACGACTACGTCATCCCGCAATGGGGCTACGGCAAGCAGCGCACCGCCCGCTGGGACCGCTACAGCCGTCCCGAAACCCTGCCGCGCTACGGCGCGGCCGCCTTCCCCACCGTCTGGTGGTACGACGAGGCCAAGGTGGCCAAGACGGGAGCGCCGCGATGAAGGATGTCAGCCGCAGGACCATTCTGGGAAGCGGAGTTGCCGCGGCGGCGCTCTCGGCTTTTCCCCGCCTCGCCCTTGCGCAGGGCGGCGAGACCGAGACCCACGGCCTCTCCAGTTTCGGCGACCTGAAATACGGGCCCGACTTCCGGCATTTCGATTACGTCAATCCGGCGGCTCCGAAGGGCGGGACGCTGGCGATCCAGATCAAGCAGACCTCCGGCAACCAGAATTTCGACACCTTCAACACGCTCCACGTCTACGTGCTGAGGGGCGACGGCGCCGCCGGCATGGGCGGCACCTTCGACACCCTGATGGCCGGCTCCGGCGACGAGCCCGACGCCCTCTACGGCCTCGTGGCCAGGAGCGTTCGCGTGTCGGAGGACAAGCTCACCTATCGCTTCCTGTTGCGGCCGGAAGCGCGCTTTCACGACGGTTCGAAGCTGACCGCGAGGGATGCGGCCTTCTCCCTGAACATCATGAAGGAGAAGGGCCATCCGATCTACCGTGCGATTCTGGCCCAGATGGCATCCGCCACGGCGGAGGCGGACGATACCTTGAGGGTGCAGTTCACCCCCGAGCGCAGCCGGGACCTGCATCTCGTCGTGGCCGGCATGCCGATCTTCTCGGAGCGGTACTGGCAGGGCAAGGACTTCGAGGCGTCGACCCTGGAGGCTCCGCTGGGCTCCGGCCCCTACAAGGTCGGGCGCTTCGAGACCGGACGCTTCATCGAGTTCGACCGGGTGCCCGATTACTGGGCCAAGGACCTGCCCGTGAACCGGGGCCAGAACAATTTCGAGCATATCCGCTACGAATATTTCCGCGACCGGACCGTGGCTTTCGAGGCCTTCAAGAACGGCACCCTCAACTACCATGAGGAATACACCTCCCGGTTCTGGGCGACGAACTACGACTTCCCGGCCGTGCGCGAGGGCCGGATCAGGAAGGAGGAGATTGCGAACGACGCGCCGGTGCCGATTCAGGGCTGGTACTTCAACACCCGTCGGGACTCATTCAAGGATCCCCGCATCCGCGAGGCCATCGGGCTGGCCTTCGATTTCGAATGGACCAACGCCAACATCATGTTCGGCGCCTATCATCGGCAGACCTCGTTCTTCGAGAACACCGACATGAAGGCCGTGGGCAAGCCCTCTCCCGAGGAGCTGGCCCTGCTCGACCCCTTCCGCGACAAGCTTCCGGCCCTGGTCTTCGGCGAGCCTCCCGTTCCGCCGGTCTCCGACGGGTCGGGCCAGGACCGGCAGTTGCTGCGCCGGGCCGACGATCTCCTGCGTCAGGCTGGCTGCAAGCGCGAGGGCGGCGTGCTGAAGCTTCCGAACGGACAGCCCTTCACCATCGAGTTTCTCGAATCCTCCGGGTTCCTGCAGCCCCATACCCAGCCCTTCCAGGCCAATCTGAAGCGCTTGGGGATCGAGGCGCGTTCGCGGATCGTGGATGCGGCCCAGTATCAGCAGCGGATGAACAACTACGATTTCGATATGACCAGTCGCGCCCTCGGCAGTTCCGCGACGCCCGGGGACAGCTTGCGCACGGTCTATGGATCCGACGCTGCCCGGACGCCGGGCACCCAGAACATCGCCGGCATCGAGCATCCTGCCATCGATGCCCTGGTCGAGCGGATCGGCAACGCCCGGACGCGCCAGGAACTCGCCATCGCCTGCCGGGCCCTGGACCGGGTCCTGCGCGCCGGCCATTACTGGATACCCATGTGGTTCAAGGCCGATACCTGGGTGGCCTATTGGGACCAGTTCGCGCGCCCGGAGACCAAGCCGCGCTTCGGCACCGGCGCGCCGGGAACATGGTGGTACGACGCCGACAAGGCGAAGCGGATCGGGCGGGGCTGACCCTTGGACAGAGCAGCGACCACGCCCGCCGTCGCCGGCGCGCCCCGCCTGATCCTGCGCCTGGAGGGCCTGGCGCTCCTGGGGCTGGCCACCCTGGGCTTCGCCCATGCGGGGCTGTCCTGGTGGCTCTACGCCATCCTGTTCTTCGCGCCCGATCTGAGCTTTGCCGCCTACGCGGCCGGGCCGAAGCCGGGAGCCCTGGCCTACAACGCGCTCCATACGACCGTCGGGCCCGCGGCTCTTGCGGGGATGGGATTCCTCGTGAAGGATACGACCCTCTTGGATATGACCCTCTTGGCCATCGCCGCCGTCTGGGCGGCTCACATCGGGTTCGATCGCATGCTGGGCTACGGACTGAAATATTCTTCCGCCTTCGGCGACACCCATCTCGGCCGCATCGGCCGCGCGGGCGCTTGATGCTGGCCTACATCGCGCGCCGCGTCCTCCTCATGGTTCCGACCATCCTCGGGATCATGCTCATTTCCTTCGTCATCGTGCAGTTCGCCCCCGGCGGCCCGGTGGAGCGCATCGTCGCGCAGCTGCAAGGGCAGGCGTCCAGCGCCACCTCCCGCATCTCCGGCGGGGGCGGCGACCTCTCGGGGGGAGCGCAGAACGCCGGCGGGGGAGGCGCGGCCGACGCCTCCTCGTCCCGCTACCGCGGAGCCCAGGGGCTCGACCCGCAATTCATCAAGCAGCTGGAGGTGCAGTTCGGCTTCGACAAGCCGGCCCATGAGCGCTTCCTCAAGATGCTCTGGGACTATGCGCGCTTCGACTTCGGCAAGAGCTATTTCCGCGACATCTCGGTTCTGGAGCTCATCAAGGAGAAGCTGCCGGTCTCGATCTCCCTGGGCCTGTGGATGACGCTCCTGTCCTACGCCGTTTCCGTGCCGCTGGGCATCAGGAAGGCCGTGAAGGACGGCTCGTCCTTCGACATCTGGACCTCCGCCGTGGTGATCGTCGGCTATGCGATTCCGGGCTTCCTCTTCGCGATCTTGCTGATCGTGCTGTTCGCCGGCGGGTCGTTCTGGCAGGTCTTCCCCTTGCGCGGCCTGACCTCGGACAATTGGGGGCAGCTGTCGCTGTTCGGCAAGGCCGTCGACTACTTCTGGCACATCGCCCTTCCCATCACGGCCATGGCCCTGGGCGCCTTCGCCACCTCGACCCTGCTGACGAAAAACTCCTTCCTCGACGAGATCCGCAAGCAATACGTGCTGACCGCCCGCATGAAGGGCCTGTCGGAGCGGCAGGTTCTCTACGGCCACGTGTTCCGCAACGCCATGCTGATCGTGGTGGCGGGCTTTCCCGGCGCCTTCATCGGGGCGTTCTTCGCGGGCGCGCTTCTCATCGAGACCATCTTCTCCCTCGACGGCCTCGGGCTCCTGTCCTTCGAGTCCATCGTGAACCGGGATTATCCGGTGGTCTTCGCCAACCTCTACATCTTCTCCCTGGTGGGCCTTGCGGTGAACCTGATCTCGGACCTCACCTATACCTGGATCGATCCGCGCATCGACTTCGAGACCAGGGAGGCGTGAGATGAACGAGAACGTTCCCGTCGTCTCCCCCGCCTCGTCGCCGGTGGCCCCGCCCCTGCCGCGGCAGGGCTTCATCCGCCTGTCGCCGATCAACCGCCGCCGCTTCGACACCTTCAAGGCGAACCGGCGCGGCTACTGGTCGTTCTGGATTTTTCTGGTCCTCTTCGTCTTGAGCCTGTTCGCCGAGCTCATCGCCAACGACCGGCCCATCATCGCGTCCTACAAGGGCGAGCTGCTCTATCCGGTGCTCGTCGACTACCCGGAGGAGAAGTTCGGCGGCTTCCTGGCGGTGACCGATTACCGCGACCCCTTCATCGCCAAGGAGATCGAGGAGAACGGCTGGGCCGTCTGGCCGCCGATCCGCTATTCCTACAACACCCGCCGGCTCGACCCGCCGGTTCCGGCCCCCTCGCCGCCCACCTGGTCGCTCACCGACGAGCAATGCAAGCGCGAGGCCGAGGCCCGCGGCGGCACCGGGTGCCGGGACATCGAGTGGAACTGGCTCGGCACCGACGACAACAGCCGCGACGTGATCGCGCGGGTCATCTACGGCTTCCGCATCTCGGTCCTGTTCGGGCTGACGCTCGCCGGGATCTCGTCCGTCGTGGGCATCCTGGCGGGAGCCGTGCAGGGCTATTACGGCGGCTGGATCGATCTCCTGTTCCAGCGCTTCATCGAGGTCTGGACCGCGATCCCGTCGCTCTACCTGCTCATCATCATCTCGGCCATCATCACGCCGAGCTTCTTCGTGCTTCTGGGCATCCTGCTGCTCTTCTCCTGGGTGTCCCTGGTGGGGGTGGTGCGCGCCGAGTTCCTGCGGGCCAGGAACTTCGAATACGTGCGCGCGGCCCGGGCCCTGGGGCTCTCCAACGCCACCATCATGTTCAAGCACCTCCTGCCCAATGCCATGGTGGCGACGCTCACCTTCATGCCGTTCATCATCAACGGCTCCATCACCACGCTTACCTCCCTCGACTTCCTCGGCTTCGGCCTGCCGCCGGGCTCGCCCTCGCTCGGCGAGCTGCTGGCCCAGGGCAAGTCCAACCTCCAGGCGCCCTGGCTCGGGCTCACGGGCTTCTTCGTGATCGCCGTGATGCTGAGCCTCCTGATCTTCATCGGCGAAGCGGTGCGCGACGCCTTCGACCCGCGGAAGACGTTCCGATGACAGAGCCCCTGCTTTCCGTCCAGGACCTCTCCGTCGCCTTCCGGCAGGGCGGCGGCGACGTGCTGGCGGTCGACCGCATCTCCTTCGACGTCAGGCCCGGCGAGACCGTGGCGCTGGTGGGCGAGTCGGGCTCGGGAAAATCCGTCTCGGCGCTTTCGATCCTCAAGCTCCTGCCCTATCCGGCCGCCCACCATCCATCCGGGCGCATCCTCTTCAAGGGCCGGGACCTGATCGCAGCCGACGAGGACGAGATGCGCCGGGTGCGCGGCGACGACATCACCATGGTGTTCCAGGAGCCGATGACCTCCCTCAATCCGCTCCACACCATCGACCGGCAGATCGGCGAGATCCTGAAGCTCCATCGCGGGCTCTCCGACCGGGAGGCCCGCGCCCGCACCTTGGAGCTCCTGGAACTTGTCGGCATCCGCGATGCGAAGGAAAGGCTCGGGGCCTATCCGCACCAGCTCTCGGGCGGGCAGCGCCAGCGCGTCATGATCGCCATGGCGCTCGCCAACGAGCCGGACCTGTTCATCGCCGACGAGCCCACCACCGCCCTCGACGTGACGGTGCAGGCGCAGATCCTCAAGCTGCTGGCGGAGCTGAAGAGCAGGCTCGGCATGGCCATGCTGTTCATCACCCACGATCTCGGCATCGTGCGCAAGATCGCCGACCGGGTCTGCGTCATGCTGCAGGGCCGGATCGTCGAGCAGGGGACGGTCGAGGAGGTGTTCGGCAATCCGCAGCACCCCTACACGAGAAAGCTCCTCGCGGCGGAGCCGAAGGGCCGCGCCAATCCGGTGGCCGCCGACGCGCCGGTGGTGGTGGAGGCCGGCCCCATCAAGGTGTGGTTTCCCATCAAGCGCGGCTTCCTGCGCCGGACGGTGGGCCATGTGAAGGCGGTCGACGGGGTCTCCGTGCGCGTCCGCAGGGGAGAGACCGTGGGCGTGGTGGGCGAATCCGGCTCGGGCAAGACCACCCTGGGCCTGGCGATCCTGCGCCTCGTCGGGTCGGAGGGGCCCATCGTGTTCCTGGGCAACCGCATCGACGGCCTGCGCTCCCGCGAGATCCGCCCCATGCGCAAGGATCTTCAGGTGGTGTTCCAGGACCCTTACGGCTCCCTGTCGCCGCGCATGTCGGTCGCCGAGATCGTCGAGGAGGGGCTTCTGGTCCAGGGCAAGGGCCTGTCCTATGCGGAGCGCCGCGGCATCGTCGCCCGGGCCCTGCACGACGTGGGTCTCGACCCCGCCACCATGGACCGCTACCCGCACGAATTCTCCGGCGGCCAGCGCCAGCGCATCGCCATCGCCCGCGCCATGGCCCTGGAGCCGCAGTTCATCATGCTCGACGAGCCCACCTCGGCCCTCGACATGTCCGTGCAGGTGCAGATTGTGGAGCTCCTGCGCGACCTCCAGAAGCGGCGCGACCTCGCCTATATGTTCATCAGCCACGACCTGCGGGTGGTGCGGGCCCTGGCGAACCATGTGGTGGTGATGCAGAACGGCAAGGTGGTGGAGGAAGGATCGGCCGAGAGCATCTTCGCGCAGCCGAGGACGGAGTATACCCGCGCCCTCTTCGCCGCGGCGTTCAACCTCGAGACGGTTGGCGTGAACGCCGTCAGGGAATGACCCCCAGCTCTCGCAAGATGCAGGCGCACCCTCATTCCAACGGCCCCTCCCATCATCGTCACGGGCACCCTCCCGCGGGGGGCCATGGCCGCGCCTTCGCCATCGGCATCGCCCTCAACCTGATCTTCGTGGCGGTCGAGGCCTTCTACGGCTGGCTTGCCGATTCCATGGCCCTGCTCTCCGACGCGGGCCATAACCTCAGCGACGTGCTGGGGCTTGCCCTCGCCTGGGGCGCGGCGGTTCTGGCGGGGCGTCGCCGCACGGAGCGATTCACCTACGGCCTGCGCTCGGGCTCCATCCTGGCGGCGCTCTTCAACGCCCTTCTCCTGCTGGCGGCCACCGGCGGCATCGCGTGGGAATCCGTGCAGCGCCTGATCGAGCCCGCGCCGGTGGCGGCCGGCCTCATGATGGCGGTGGCGGGCATCGGCATCCTGGTGAACGGCTTCACGGCCTTCCTCTTCATGGGCGGCCATCACGACCTCAACATCCGCGGCGCGTTCCTTCACATGGCGGCCGATGCGGCGGTGTCCCTCGGCGTGGTGCTGGGGGGCCTCGCCATCCTCTGGACCGGCGCCGCCTGGATCGATCCCGCGCTCAGCCTCGCGATTGCGGCCGTGATCGTCTGGGGCACCTGGGGGCTGCTGCGGCAGTCCCTGGCGCTTTCGCTCCATGGGGTCCCGGGCGGCATCGCCCTGTCCGAGGTCAGGACGGCGCTGGAAGGGATGCCGGGGGTATCGGGGGTCCATCACCTCCATGTGTGGGCGGTGAGCACCACGGAGGCGGCGCTCACCGCCCATCTGGTCATGCCCGGCGGCCATCCCGGAGACCCCTTCCTGATCGAGGCCCGGCGCAGCCTGAAGGAGCGCTTCGGCATCGGGCATTCGACCCTGCAGGTCGAGGTCCATGCGGGCGGGCACGACCACGGCGACGATTGCCCGCTCGATCGCCAGAGCCCCCACTCCCAGGACCAGGACCATGACCATGAGGGCCACGATCATGGGGGGCACCCCCACGGCGGGAGGCCATCGCGTCTTTCGCCGTAATGCCCTATCACGGGTGATCCCGCTCGCTCCAAGGATGGATCCATGCCCCGCGCTCTTCTCATCGTGCTCGACTCCGTCGGTATCGGCGGGGCGGAGGACGCCGAAACCTACGGGGATGCGGGCGCCGACACGGTGGGGCATATCGCGGAAGGCTGCGCCGCGGGCCGGGGCGACCGGGAGGGCCTGCGCCAGGGCCCGCTCCATCTGCCGCATCTGACGGCGCTGGGCCTGGGCCTCGCCTGCGAGGCCTCCACGGGACGGATGCCGCCGAACCTTGCGCCTCGGGGACCCGTGGAGGGGGCCTGGGGCTATGGGGTCGAAACCTCCAGGGGGAAGGACACCCCGTCCGGCCATTGGGAGATCGCGGGGGTTCCGGTGGATTTCGACTGGGGCTACTTCCCCAACACGGTTCCGACCTTTCCGGCCGAGCTGACGGCGGCGCTCATCGATGGGGCGGGGCTTCCCGGCATCCTGGGGGACAGGCACGCCTCCGGCACCGCGATCATCGACGAGTTCGGGGCCGAGCACATGCGCACGGGCCGGCCGATCTGCTACACTTCCGTGGACAGCGTGCTGCAGATTGCCGCCCATGAGGAGACCTTCGGCCTCGAGCGGCTCTACGCGCTTTGCAGGATCGGGCGCGACCTCTGCGACCCCTACCGGATCGGCCGCGTCATCGCCCGCCCCTTCGTGGGCTCGCCGGAGGCCGGGTTCAAGCGCACCGCCAACCGCAGGGATTTCGCCACGCCGCCGCCCTCGGACACCATCCTCGACACCCTGACGGGGGCGGGCCGCGCCGTGGTCACCGTGGGCAAGATCGGCGACATCTTCGCCCACCGCGGCACGGGCCGGGAGGTCAAGCCCGACGGCAACGACGCCTGCCTGTCCGCCGCCCTCGAGGCCATGCGGGGCCTGCCCGACGGGGGCTTCGTCTTCGCCAATCTGGTGGATTTCGACAGCGAGTTCGGCCATCGCCGCGACATCCCGGGCTACGCCGCCGCCCTGGAGGCCTTCGACCGGCGCATCCCCGAGATCGAGGCTTCGTTAAGCGCGGGCGACCTCGTGATCATCACTGCCGACCACGGCAACGACCCTTCCTGGCGCGGCTCCGACCATACCCGCGAAAACGTGCCGATCCTGAGCTTCGGGCCCGCGGCAGGCTCGGGCAGCCTCGGCAGGCGCAGGAGCTTTGCGGATATTGGGGCCAGCGTGCTGGCGCATCTGGCGGTCCCCCATACGGGCAAGGGGACGCCCTGGCTTTGACCGGGCCGTCAGGCACCGCGCGATCTTCCCTCCCCCTTGCGGGGAGGGGACAAGACGGCGCACGGCGCTCCTTCCGGACAGTGCCTCGTCACAGCCAAGCTCGAAAACCCCGGCCATTGACGCCACCGCAACTTTGCACCACTCTTCCATAGATCGTTAAGGAGGCTCTCCGGACGATCTGTGGGGAGTCTTCCCGTTCTCGCGTGGAAGATCATTCATGAACTCGCCTAACCGCTCGACCCATATTCGGCTCACCTCTCACCCCGAGCCGAATGCGGCCACCATCCGCCATCCCATCAAGTGGGGCGCCAAGGATCCCAAGGAGCGCGGGCCGGTCATCGGCACCGTCACCAATCCGGCCGACCACAACGTGATCGGCGCCCATGGCGGCTCCTATTCCCTCTACAGGGCGCTGGCGATCTCCGCCCGGGCGCTCAACCCCCTGGCGCGGCCGGACCTTCACAACACCCATCCCACCGCCGAGATCGGCCCCTATCCGCAATGGTGCGAGCCGGGCAAGATCGTGTCCCTCGACCCCTGGGGCCATATGGTCGGGCAGATCTTTCATAGCGAGATTGCCGGCGGCCTGGATGTACGCCCCTCCATCGCGGTCACCAAGGCGCGCCTCAACATGCCGGAGATCCTCTCGGCCATGGGGCTGAAGCGCCTTAAGGCGGATGGCGGCGTGCTGCACGAATCCGGCGACATCTCGGTGACCAAGATCGCCGTCGATCCGGTCTGGCACCTGCCGGGCATCGCGGAGCGCTTCGGCTGCTCCGAGGGCGAGCTGCGCCGCACCCTGTTCGAGCAGACCGGCGGAATGTTCCCGGAACTGGTCACCCGCCCCGACATGAGCGTGTTCCTGCCGCCCATCGGCAACACCACGGTCTACGTCATGGGCGACGTGAGCCGGCTGAGCGACCCGAAGACCCGGATCGCCTGCCGGGTGCACGACGAGTGCAACGGCTCGGACGTGTTCGGCTCGGACATCTGCACCTGCCGCCCCTACCTCGTGCACGGCATCGAGGAATGCGTGCGGGAGGCTCAAGGAGGCGGCGTGGGCGTGATCGCCTATAACCGCAAGGAGGGCCGGGCGCTGGGCGAAGTCACCAAGTTCCTGGTCTACAACGCCCGCAAGCGGCAGGAGGGCGGCGACTCGGCCGCCACCTATTTCGAGCGCACCGAATGCGTGGCCGGCGTCCAGGACGCCCGCTTCCAGCAGCTCATGCCCGACGTGCTGCACTGGCTCGGCATCCGCCGCATCGACCGGCTCATGTCCATGTCCAACATGAAGTACGACGCCATCGCGGGCTCGGGCATCGAGGTGGTGGAGCGGGTGCCGATTCCGGCCGAGCTGGTGCCGCCGGACGCGCAGGTGGAGATCGAGGCCAAGAAGGCCGCGGGCTACTACACCCCCGAGGGCGCGCCGGATGCCTCCGAGCTGGGGCAGGTGAAGGGCCGCGACCTGGAGCGCTTTTAACCTTCCGCGCAAACGGCTGGGCACAGGCGTGCCGGGCAAGCCATGACCTATGCTATCGCTTCTCCGATGGAGAGCACCGGAGTCCTGCGTGACGGACCAGCCTGACCTTTCTTCCGATACCCAAGCCGCCCGCAGCCTCCTGTCCGCCGCGGCGGTGCGCGAGCGCGCGCACCAGATCCTCGCCCACGGCCTTGCGGGCCGCCTCCGGCATTTTGCCGTCGATCTCGGCCGCCTCGATGCTTGCGCCGACGAGGTGGTGGCGACGATCCGCGAGGCCTATCCCTCCCTCGACATCCCCTTCCATGCCCGCTGGCGCCATTTCGCGGCGGGCGGCCATGACCGCTGGGAGGCGGTGATGCACGGAGCCCCTTGGGGCAGCGCCGCCGATATGGCCCGCGCGGCCTTCGATCTCGCCATCGTGTCGGTGCTGCTCGATGCGGGCGCCGGCCCGCAATGGCGCTACCAGGAGGGCCGGACGGCTGAGACCTACGCCCGCTCCGAGGGGCTGGCGGTGGCGAGCTTCGACATGTTCGTGAGCGGCGCGTTCTCGATGAGGCCCCAGGACCCGTTCCGGGTCGACGCGGGCGCCCTGCTTGCCCTCACGGCGGAGGATCTTGCGGCGGGCTTCCAGGCCGGCCCCGGCAATCCCCTCGTGGGGCTCGAAGGGCGCGCCTCCCTTCTCAACCGGCTGGGCCGCACGGTGGCGACCAATCCGGACATCTTCGGGCAGGACGACGATCCGCGCCCCGGCGGCCTCTTCGACGTGATCGCGGCGACCGCCGGGGGGGACCGGATCCGGGCGACCTCGATCCTGGAGGCCCTGCTCACCTGGCTCGGGCCGATCTGGCCCGGCCGCATCGCCCTTGGGGGCGTCGATCTCGGCGATACCTGGCGCCATCCCCTGGCGGAGGCGCCGGACGCCACGGGGGGGCTGATCCCCTTCCACAAGCTGTCGCAATGGCTGTCCTATTCCCTCATCGAGCCCCTCGAATGGGCGGGGTTCACGGTGGCGGACGTGGATGGGCTCACGGGCCTGCCCGAATACCGCAACGGCGGGCTTTTCCTCGATGCGGGCGTGCTCGCCCTCAAGGACCCGGCCGATGCGGGCCGCCCGCACCCGGTGGATTCGCAGCTCGTGGTGGAATGGCGGGCCTTGACGGTCGCCCTTCTCGACCGCATTGCCGAGCCGATCCGGGCGAAGCTGGGATTCGCCGCAGAGGACTTTCCCCTCGCGAAAGTGCTCGAAGGCGGCACCTGGGCGACGGGGCGCAGGCTGGCCAGGGAGCGGCGCGGCGACGGCTCGCCCCCGCTGGGCGTGATCAGCGACGGGACGGTGTTCTAGATGAATCAGCATACGACGATCAAAGAGGAACAGAGCATGCAGGGCGTCACGGTGGTCGATCATCCCCTGGTTCAGCACAAGCTGACCCTGATGCGCGACAAGGAGCGCTCCACGAAGGGCTTCCGCCAGCTCCTCAACGAGATCGGGATGCTGCTCTGCTACGAGGTCACCCGCGACCTGCCCATGGAGCGCATCCGGATCGAAACGCCGCTCACCACCATGGAAGGGGCGCAGATCGCCGGCAAGAAGCTGGTCTTCGCCCCGATCCTGCGGGCCGGCGTCGGCTTCCTCGACGGGATGCTCACCCTGGTTCCCGCCGCCCGCGTGGCCCATATCGGCCTCTACCGCGATCCCGAATCCCTCCAGGCGGTGGAGTATTACTTCAAGGCTCCCTCCGATCTCGCCGACCGCATGGTGCTGGTGCTCGATCCCATGCTGGCCACCGCCAATTCGGCGGTGGCCGCCATCGACCGCCTGAAGGAGCGCGGCGCCAAGGACATGCGCTTCGTGTGCCTGCTCGCCGCCCCCGAGGGCATCGAGAAGCTGCGCGGCGCCCATCCGGACGTGCCGATCTGGACCGCCTCCATCGACGAGCGCCTCAACGACCACGGCTATATCGTGCCGGGCCTGGGCGACGCGGGCGACCGCATGTACGGAACGCGCTAGAGCCTCGGGCTTTCTCCCCTCGCCTCTCAACGAACGGAGCATCGCCTTGCGCTTCATCGTCGCCGACTGGGGAACGACCCGCTTTCGCGGCTATCTGATCGAGGACGAGACGATCCTCGACCAGGTCTCGTCCCAGGAGGGCGTCTCGGCCCTCCAGGCGGGGCAGCACCGGGACGTGTTCATGCGCCAGTGCGGGCGCTGGCTGGAGGCGGAGCCGGGGGCTCCGGTTCTCCTGGTCGGCATGGTGGGAAGCCGCGAGGGCTGGGTGATGGCCCCCTACGCCGCCTGCCCCGCCGGACCCGCGGAGCTGGCGGCCGCGATGATCCCGGTGGATCTCGGCCACGGGCGCAAGGCCCATATCGTGCCGGGCCTCTACGGCGAGCCCTTTCCCGGCGCGTCCGACGTGATGCGCGGCGAGGAAACCCTGGTGCTCGGCGCGGGCGTGGAGAACGGGCTGATCTGCTCGGCGGGCACGCACCCCAAGTGGATCGAGATGCGGGACGGCTGCGTCCGGCGCTTCGCCACCTTCATGACCGGCGAGATGTACGGGCTCCTGCGCGAGCATTCCATGATCGGCCGCCCGGCCACGGAGCCGGAGGACCCGGCGGGCTTCGATCTCGGCCTCGATGCGGCCGAGCGCAACAGCGGTCGCGATGGCGATACGCGGGCCGGCCTGCTTCATCTTCTCTTCGGCGCACGGGCCGCCGTGGTCTCGGGCCGCATGGCCACCAACCTGCTCGCCCCCTACCTCTCGGGGCTGCTCACGGGGGATGAGATCAACGGCGCCCTGTCCCAGTTCGGCCGGCCCGAATCGGTGACGATCCTCGCGGAGGAGGCCCGGGCCGACCTCTATGTCCAGGCCCTGGCCCGCCACGGCATCAAGGCCGAGGTCAGGCCCCCGCAACAGGCGCTCATCGCCGGCCTGGCGCGGATCGTGCGCCATCATTCGCAGGGGTGAGCTGCGCGTCTTCCCTCTCCTTTGCGGGAAGACAACCTGTCGCGCTTGAGGATGGATCCCCTTCCCTCGCCTTCGGCTCGCCGGGGATGACACCCGACTGGGACCCCTTGTGTCATTCCCGGCCGGAGGTGACGAAGTCACCGCAGGGGAAGGGAATCCACCTGCAGCAGTCGTTCTACGGATGCTCTCCCCTCACGGAAGCCGGCCGGGGATGACAAAGGCCCCTTTTCCCTCATACAACGTCCGCCTCGAACGATCTCCCCCAGCCGCCAGGTCGAAAACCCATGCCCCATCCTCTCCTCGCCTCCGCCGCCGAGTCCTCGCGCCCCGTCTGGCTCGTGACCGAGGGCACATGGTCCGGGATCGCCTCGGGGCTGCCGCAGGCCGCACAAGCCTTCGCGAAGGCGCAGGGGTTCGAGGGCAAGGCGGGAAGCCACTGCCTGCTGCCGGATCAGGACGGCAACCTTCTCGGCGTGGCCTTCGGCCTCAACGGGGAGGACGCCAGGCACAACGACCCCTTCCTGGTGGGCAAGCTGCCAGCCCTGCTCCCGGACGGGATCTACCGTTTCGAGACCCAAGCGCCGGACCCAGCCCTTGCGGCGCTGGCCTGGCTTCTCGGCTCCTACGCCTTCACCCGCTACCGCAAGCGCGCGGAAAAGTCGGTTCGCCTCGTGGCCCCAGGGGGCGTCGATGCGGAGGAGGTGTCCCGCATCGCGGAGGCGGTGGCCAGAAGCCGCGATCTCGTCAACACGCCCACGAGCGATCTCGGCCCCGACGGCATCGAGGCGGCGGCGCGGAGCATCGCGGAGCGGCATGGGGCGAACTTCACGAGCATCGTGGGCGAGGACCTGCTGCGGCAGAACTTTCCGATGATCCACGCGGTCGGCCGCGCCTCGGCGGTGGCCCCGCGCCTCATCGACTTCACCTGGGGCGACGAGGGCGCGCCGCGGGTCACCCTCGTGGGCAAGGGCGTCGCCTTCGACACCGGCGGCCTCGACATCAAGCCCTCCTCCTCCATGCTGCTCATGCGCAAGGACATGGGCGGCGCGGCGGCCGCCTTGGCGCTGGCCGACATGATCATGGGGGCGGGGCTGCGCCTGCGCCTGCGGGTGCTCGTTCCGGCGGTGGAGAACTCCATCGCGGGCAACGCCTTCCGGCCCGGCGACATCCTGCCGAGCCGCAAGGGAATCTCGGTGGAGATCGGCAACACGGATGCGGAAGGCCGCCTCATCCTGGCCGATGCGCTCGCCCTGGCGGACGAGGAGAACCCGGATCTCGTGGTCGATTTCGCCACGCTCACAGGGGCCGCCCGGGTGGCGCTCGGCCCGGAGCTGCCGCCCTTCTACACCGATGACGACGGGCTTGCGGCCGAGATCGCCCACCACGGCATGGCGGTGAACGATCCCGTCTGGCGCCTTCCCCTCTGGATGCCCTACCAGAGCCAGCTCGATTCCAAGTTCGCCGACATGAACAACACCGGCGGGCCGATGGCGGGCTCCATCACCGCCGCCCTGTTCCTGCGCCGCTTCGTGAGCGCCGCAAAGGCCCATGTGCATTTCGACATCTTCGCCTGGAACAGCTCCACCCGGCCCGCGCGCCCGGAGGGCGGCGAGGTCCAGGCGGCGCGGCTGATGTATTCCCTCCTGAAGGAGCGCTACGGCTCGCAAGGGTAGCAGCCGCCTGATCGGCCCGCAGGCTCCCGATTTTGCCGGGAAGCCATGGTCTTTCGTAAGATTCGTAACCACTTCCGCTGACAATGCCGGGCAACCGGATCGCCGCCCTGAGGACAAGCCGATGAATTTCGACCGCCGCATCACGCCCTTCCGCGCCGACCTCGCCGACGAGAGCCTGCGCGGGCAGGTGGAGGCCGAGCGGTTCACCACCGGCGTCGTCAGGCGCGTCGGCGCAGCCTTCGCGCCGCTCCACCGCCATCCCTCCCGGGACGCCCCCATGGACACCCAGGCGATCTTCGGCGAGAGCGTCACCGTCTACCACGAGCGCGAGGGCTGGGCCTGGGTGCAGCTGCACGAGGACGGCTATGTGGGCTACCTGCCGAGCGACTCCTTGGGCGATCCGGGCCCGGAGCCGACCCACAGGATCGGCGCGATCCGAACCTTCGTCTATCCCGGCCCCAACCTGAGGCTGCCCTTCGAGGGCTACCTGAGCCTCAACTCCAAGGTTGCCGTGACGGACCGCCAGGGCGACTACGCCCGGCTTGCCGGAGGCGGCTGGGTCTACGCCCCGCACCTCACCGGGCTCGATGCGCGGGAGGCGGACTACGTGAGCGTCGCCGAGCGGTTCCTGCATACGCCCTATCTCTGGGGCGGCAGGACGAGCCTCGGCATCGACTGCTCGGGCCTCGCCCAGATGGCGCTCGCCGCATCCGGCATCCGGGCGCTCCGGGACAGCGACATGCAGGAGCGGCAGCTCGGCGCGCCCGTCGAGGCGACGCCCGATCTCGCCGGCCTGCGGCGCGGCGATCTGGTGTTCTGGAAGGGCCATGTGGGCCTGATGATGGATGCGACGAATTTCATCCACGCCACGGGCCACAGCATGACCGTGATGATCGAGCCCATCACGGTTGCGGCGGAGCGCATCGGCCGGACGAGCTACGGGCCGATCACGTCGATCCGGCGTCTTTGACGGGAAACACCCCCTGGGCTGACGGCCACGGCGGGGCGCAAGCCCGACATGAAACCGACACGGCCTGTTGCTACAAGCGGGTCGTGAACGCGGGAGGACAGCCGATGAGCCCCTTTTCTCTTGGTCTGATGACCCTTGGCCTGGCGGCGCTTGGCCTCTCTGGAGCGGCCTCCGCCGCGGTGGCGGCCGACATCGACCGCAACATCATTGCCGAGCGCGTGACCAAGCTCTCGCGCGGCACGCAATGGAAGCCGGTCGCGGCGGTTCCGATCAATTTCCTGACCCACCATCCGCAAGGCATGGTGAAGATCGGCGACACGCTCTTCGTATCCTCCGTCGAAATCAGGACGCCGACCAAGCGCTTTCCGCAACCGGTGGACGGATATGACCGCGATGTGGGAGCAGGGGTCGGGCACCTGTTCAAGATCGACATGAAGGGCAACCTGATTGCCGGCATCACCCTGGGCGAAGGCTCCGTCTATCATCCGGGCGGCATCGATTACGACGGGCGCCATCTCTGGGTGCCGGTGGCCGAGTATCGGCCCAACAGCCGCTCGATCGTCTACCGGGTCGATCCGGAGACCATGAAGGCGGAGGAGATGTTCCGCTTCGCCGACCATGTGGGCGGGCTCGTGCGCGACACGGACGACAATTCCCTCCACGGGGTCAGCTGGGGCTCCCGCCGGTTCTATCGCTGGCCCCTCGATGCCAGCGGCAAACCGACCAATGCGGGCGAGGCCCCGGAAGCGCTCAGGAAACCCAACACGTCGCACTACCTGGATTATCAGGACTGCAAATACGTCGGAGGCCATCGCATGCTGTGCTCCGGCGTCACCGAGATGCGCACGGCGCCCGACGCGCCTCCGTTCCGGCTCGGCGGCCTCGATCTGGTGAGCCTCGCGGACGGCCGTCCCCTGTTCCAGACTCCCGTCCTGCTGTGGACCGCATCGGGCTTCGACATGACCCACAACCCGGTCTGGATCGAGCCGAGCGAGGCGGGCCTGCGAGGCTATTTCATGCCCGAGGACGACAAATCCGTGCTCTACATCTACGAGGTGGAGGTGAAATAGGCGTCCGGCGGCGCCGAAGCGCCATCCGATGACGCCCTAATAGCCCCGCGCCCGGTCCACCACGTTCTCGAAGGGCTCTCCGGCCTCGTGGCGGCGGATCTGGCCTGCGATGTAGCGGGCGGTGGCGTCCGGCTCGCTGGTGGCCGCATTGTGCGGCGAGATGGTGACGCCCGGATGCGCCCAGAGCGGGGAATCCCGCGGTAGGGGCTCGACCTCGAACACGTCGAGGGTTGCGGCCTTCAGGGTGCCGTCATCGAGGCAGGCGAGGATGTCCGCCTCCACCTGCAACCTGCCGCGCCCGGCATTGAGGAGGATCGGTCCGCCGAGCCTGCCGTCCCGGGCGAGCCCCCGGAACAGGCCGCGGTTCAGAATGCCGCGGGTCTCGGGCGTGAGGGGCATGAGGCACACGAGGATGTCCGTGCGGCCCAGGAACCCTGTCAGCCCCTCCTCGCCCGCATAGACCTCGATGCCCTCCGCCTGTTTCGGGGTGCGGCTCCAGGCGACCACGTCGAAGCCCATGGTGGCGAGCTTCCTCGCCGCGTCCTGGCCGAGAACGCCGAACCCCATGACGCCCACGCGCACGTCCGCGGCCTTGGGCGGCGCCAGGTCGAACTGCCAGCGCCTGGCGCGCTGATCCTCATCGTGCCGGCGCTGGTCGCGCAGGTGCATGAGGCAATGCATCACCACGTATTCGCTCATGCGGTGGGTGAGGTCGTCCTGCGCCACGCGCACGATGGGCGCCTCGGGCAGATCGGGATAGCCCATGAGATGATCGACGCCGGCGCCCAGCGAAAAGATCGCCTCCAGCGCCGGCAGGTCCGACAGGCTGCCGGGCTTGGGACCCCAGGTGGCCACATAGCGGATGCGGCTGCGGTCGAAATCCTCGCCGAGCACCAGGATCTCGCGATCGGGGAGAAAACGCCTGAAGCGCTCGACCCATGGCTGCGGGTCCCAGGTGAGAGCGACGAGCAGGCTCATGAACCGGCTCCGATGCGCTCGAGGATGAGGGAGCCCGACGCGGGCTGCTCGTCGCCGACCGCATAGGCGGCGCGAACGGCGCGGGCCGCAGCCTCCGCCGCCTCTTCGCTGCGCGCATGAACCATGGCGAGCGGGCGGGAGGCATCGACCGCCTCGCCGACGCCGGCAAGGTCCGTGAGCCCCACCGCATGGTCGACCGGGTCCTGCGGCCGCGTGCGGCCGCCGCCCAGGGCCACCACGGCGACGCCCACGTCGCGGGAGGCGATGCCCTGCACGGTTCCGGATCGCTCCGCATGAATGGGGCGGATCACCGGCGCGGCCTGAAGATGCTGCGCCGGACGCTCCAGGAGATCGGCGGGGCCGCCCAGGGCCGCCACCATGCGCTGAAAAATCTCCGCCGCCCTGCCGGACGCGATGGCCTCCTCGATCCGCTCGCGCGCCTCGACGATCTCGGCCGCAAGCCCTCCCAGCACCAGCATCTCGGCGCAAAGCTCCACCGTCACCTGGTGGAAGCGCTTCTCCCGGCGGCGGCCCGTGAGGTAATCGGCCGTATAGGCGACCTCCACCGCATTGCCCGCGGCGGAGGCCAGCGGTTCGTTCATGTCGGTGAGGAGCGCACTCGTGGGCAGGCCCGCCCCATTGGCCACGAGCACGAGGCTTTCCGCGAGGGCGCGGGCGTCGGCGGCATTGTCCATGAAGGCGCCGGAGCCGAACTTCACGTCCATCACCAGGCCGTGCAGCCCGGCGGCCAGCTTCTTCGACAGGATGGACGCCGTGATGAGATCGATGGATTCCACCGTGCCGGTCACGTCGCGGATGGCGTAGAGGCGCTTGTCGGCGGGCGCGAGATCGGCGGTCTGGCCGATGATGGCGCAGCCCACCTCGCGGGTCACGCGCCGGAAGGTGTCGATGTCGGGCTGGGACACATAGCCCGGAATGGAATCGAGCTTGTCGAGGGTGCCGCCGGTGTGGCCGAGGCCGCGCCCGGAGATCATCGGCACATAGCCCCCGCAGGCCGCAACCGCCGGCGCAAGGGCGAGGCTGACCGTGTCGCCCACGCCCCCCGTGGAGTGCTTGTCGAGCACGGGCCCGGGCAGGCTCCATTGCAGCACCTCGCCCGATTGCATCATGGCCCGCGTCAGCGCCACCCGCTCGGGCACGGACAGGCCGCGGAAGAAGATCGCCATGGCGAAGGAGGCGGCCTGCCCCTCGGAAACCGCCCCGGACGTCAGCCCCTCGATGAAGCCCTCGATCTCGCCGGCTTCAAGCACGCCGCCGTCGCGCTTGCGGCGGATGATTTCCTGCGGAAGACGCTTCATGTCAGTAGGCCCCGGAGGCCGCCGCGCCGGCGCGGCCCTCGACGGCGGCGAGCAGCGCGTCATAGACGCTGCTCGCCCCGATGCGGAACGTCCGCGGCGTCGCCCAGCCCGGCCCCATGATGCGGTCGGCGAGAGCGAGATAGAGCCCCGCATCCGCGACCGTGCGGATGCCGCCGGAGGGCTTCAATCCCACGGGACGGCCCGAGGCCTTGATGGCGTCGAGCATGATCTCGGCGGCTTCCGGCGTGGCGGATAGGGGCGTCTTGCCGGTGGAGGTCTTGATGAAGTCGGCGCCCGCCTCGATGGCGATGCGGCTTGCCGCGCCGATGAGGGCCGGATCCTTCAGTTCCCCCGTTTCCAGGATCACCTTCAGGAGGCGGTCCTGGTCGATCATGTCGCGCACGGCCTCCACCATCTCGGCGGCGACGGCTTGGTCGCCCCGGCGCACGGCCCCGTAGGGCAGCACGAGGTCGATCTCGTTGGCGCCGTCGGAGAGGGCCTCCCGCACGTCGTCGGTGATGCGGCTCACATCCTCGCCGCCGGCCGGGAAATTGACCACGGTGGCGATCCGCACCGGCGATCCCCTCAACCCGTCGCGGGCCCGCCCGACGAATTGCGGCCACACGCACACGGCGGCCACGGGGCCGCGGGGATCGAGGGCCTTTTTGCACAACGCATCGATGGATTGGTCGGTGCAGGTCTCCGTCAGATCCGTCAGGTCGAGGCAGCGCAGGGCGCGCCGGGCGGTTTGGGCATCGGACAGGTCAGGCATGGGGCAGCTCCGCAACGAAGGAACGGATGAGCGTCTTGAATTTCTCCGAGGCTTCCGCCGCCGTATCCTTCGTTTCCTGATGGGAGGGCGAAGCTCCCTCGATTCCGGCCGCGAGATTGGTCACCACGGAGATCGCCGCGACCCGCAGGCCGTAATAGCGCGCCAGGATCGCTTCTGGCACCGTGGACATGCCCACGAGATCGCCGCCCAGAGCCTGGACCATCCTGATCTCGGCAGGGGTCTCGAAGCTCGGCCCCGACAGCCAGGCATAGACGCCTTCCGGCAGCTCGATGCCGGCCTTCCCGGCGGCGCTCTGCAAAGTCTTGCGAAGGCCTTCGTCGTAAGCGCCGGTCAGCGACACGAAGCGGCCTTCCGTGTGATCGCGCAGCAGCGGATTGGCGCCCGACAGGTTGAGATGATCGTTGATGGCCACGAGGCTTCCCGGGCGGATGCGGGCCTGCACGGAGCCGGCCGCGTTGGTCAGCACGAGAACCGGAACGCCAAGCTCCCGCACGAAGGCCACCGGAACCCGCATGGCCCCCGCATCGCCCGTCTCGTAGTAATGCGCCCGCCCCTGGAACAGGAGCACCCGCCTGCCCTCCAGCATGCCGACCACGAGACGCCCCGCATGACCCGAGACGCCGCTTTTCGGGAAGTGCGGAATGCTCGCATAGGCGAGGCTGACGGGGTTTTCGAGTTCGTCGACAAGCGTGCCGAGCCCCGTGCCGAGCACGAAGGCCGCGTCGAAGCGGCCGTCGAAGCCGTGGGCGCGCGCGAATTCTGCTGCTTCTTGAACGTTCTGTTCCATTTGCGACACTAACAAACTTATCTCGCTCTCATCAGATCAGCTCTTTTGGGCGTGATGCAGAAGTATAAGTCATCGGTTGTTTCAGGGTGCTCGTCCGTCCACTGTGCCGCATCGGCGATCATCGTTTCCCGGCACACCTTTGCGGCTTCGCTAACAGAGAGATCGTGTAAACTTACGGTCCCTTGTGGGGCGCTCCCATGGCCCTTTCGACCGGAGACACGATCTTTGACCCAGCCTTCCCAGCCCAATACCAGAATCCCCTGAGCTTCGAACCAGTCGATAACCTCAAGAGCATACTGCAGAGGTAACACAACTTCCCTGTCAGAAATCGACCGCTCTCGAAATCGGTTAGGCAACCACTCCAAGCCCACTGACATATCTCTCAATTAGTGTTGTGATCTCTAGGAGCACTTTCACGCTTTTAGATTGTCGGGCCCGAAGGAGAAGGGCAACAGCTCTTCGAGGGTAAAGCTCCTCCGGATTCCCTCGGGCCCCGCGATGTGGATCGGCGTGTCGGAGGCCGCGAACTCGCGGATGCGCTGGCGGCAGCCGCCGCAGGGGGTGACGAGATTCTCTCCCTCGCCCATCACCACGACCGCGGCAATGCGGCTCTCGCCTGCGGCCAGCATGGCCGAGATGGCCCCGGACTCGGCGCAGGCGCCGACCGGATAGGCGGCGTTCTCCACGTTGCAGCCGGCGAAAACCCTGCCCCCCGGCGTCGCGATCGCCGCGCCGACCTTGAAGCCCGAATAGGGCGCATAGGCCTTGGCCTGGACCGCCTTGGCGGCCTCGAAAAGAGCTTCGATCGAGGGCATTTCAGCGCTCCTTCACATAGGGAACGCCGGACGCCCGGGGCGGGATCGCCGTTCCGATAACGCCTGCAAGCAGGATGACGGTCATGAGGTAGGGCAGGGCCTGGATCGCCTGCACGGGCACCTCGCCGATGCCCGGAAGCGAGAGGCCCTGGAGCTGGTTGGCGCCCGCATCGAGGAGCCCGAACAGGAAGCAGGCCCCCAGCGCCGGCCAGGCCCGCCACTTGGCGAAGATGAGCGCCGCAAGGGCGATGAAGCCGCGCCCCGCCGTCATGTTGGGCAGGAAGCCCGCCGCCTGGGCGAGGGCGAGATAGGCCCCGCCCAATCCGCAGAACACGCCTGCGAGAACCACGGCGATGTAGCGCAGGCCCGTGACCGAGATGCCCGCCGTGTCCACGGCGGCCGGGTTCTCGCCCACCGCGCGCAGGCGCAGGCCGAACCTTGTCCGCCCCAGCACGAACCAGGTGAGCGGCACCGCCAGCAGAACCATGTAGACCAGGGCCGAATGGCCGAAGAGCAGGCCCTCGAAGCGCTGCGCGCCTTCAAGCGGCGGCGTGCGCCCGCCCTGCCCGTACCAGGCGTTGCCCACGATGGCGGTGAGGCCCGCCGCCAGCATGTTGATGGCGACCCCGGAGACGATCTGGTTGCCGCGCTGGCTGATCGACGCAAAGCCGTGGATGAGGCCGAAGGCGATGGATGCGCCGATGCCCGCCAAGAGGCCGATCCAGGCCGAGTCGGACACATAGGCCGCGGCGGCGGCCGCAAAGGCCGCCACCAGCATCTTGCCCTCGAGGCCGATGTCCACCACACCCGAACGCTCGGACCACAGGCCCGCCAGGCAGGCGGCGAGCAGCGGGATCGAGAGCCGCAGGGCCGAGTCGAAGATCGTGAGGATGAAGCCGGGATCCATGGCGTCAGGCCCCCGCCAGCCCCCGGCGCGCCAGCACCCCTGCGACGGCGCGGCGGAACAATCCGTCCAGGGCGCCGGCGAACAGGATGATGATGCCGCCGATCACCACCACCATGTCGCGGGTGATGTTGGGCTGCTCGAAGGCCAGTTCCGCGCCGCCCTGGTAGAGGATGCCGAACAGGAGGGAGGCCAGGATGATGCCGGCCGGATGGGCGCGGCCCATGAGCGCCACCGCGATGCCCACGAAGCCGTAGCCGGAGGTGAATTCGAGCAGCAGGCGGTGCTGGTAGCCCATGAGCTCGTTCACCGCGAGGCCGCCTGCGAGCGCCCCCGACAGCATCATGGCGATGATGATGATGCGCGCGGGCGAGATGCCCGCATAGACCGCCGCGGTCGGGTTCGATCCGACCACGCGGATCGCATAGCCTAAGCGCGACCGATAGATGAGAAGCCAGACGAAATAGGCGGACGCCAGGGCCAGCAGCAGGGAGAGATTGAGCTGCGATGTGGGGATCTGGACGCCGAAGGCGGCGAAGATCTCGTGCATGAAGGGAATGTGCGACCCTTCCGGGAAGGTGCGCGTTTCCGGGTTCATGGATTGCGGCTCGCGCAGCACGTTCACCAGCAGGTAGACGATCAGCACGCTGGCCAGCCAGTTGAACATGATCGTGGTGATCACGATGTGGCTGCCGCGCCGGGCCTGGAGATAGCCCGGAATGGCGGCCCAGAGCGCGCCGAAGGCCGCCGCGCCCAGGATGCCCAGCGGTATCAGCAGAAAGCCCGGCAGGAAGGTCAGGTTGTTGAGCACAAGGGCGACGCCGAGGCCGGCGAGCGTCGCCTGCCCCTCCCCGCCGATGTTGAACAGCCCCGCATGGTAGGCCACCGCGACCGCAAGCCCCACGAAGATGAAGTCGGTCATGTAGAACAGGGTGAAGCCCAGCCCCTCCCCGGTGCCGAGGCTGCCCTGGATCAGGAAGCGGGTCGCGGTGAGGGGGTTCTCGCCGATCCCCAGCACCACGAGGCCGGCGACGAGAAAGGCCGCCGCCACCGAGAGAGCGGGCACCAGAACCGTGTCGGCCCAGCGGGGCAGGTCGATGGGAGCGCTCACGGGGAGCTGTCCGGCAGGAACAGGCGGCCCTGTTCGTCGAGGGGGAAGAACGGATTCCAGGCCACTTCCCACAGGTGCCCGTCGGGATCGGCGAAATAGCCCGAGTATCCGCCCCAGAACACGTCCTGCAGGGGCTTGATCGCCTTGGCGCCCGCCTTGACCGCAAGAGCGTAAACCTCGTCCGCCTCCTCCTTCGAGCGGGCGTTGTAGGCCAGGGTGATGGCCGCAAAGCCCGTGGGCCTGTCCTCCACATGGGCATCCCCGGCGAGATCGGCGCGTCCGAACAGGGCGAGCGCCAGCCCGTTCGCCTGGAAGAACACCACGCTGGGCTGGCTGGTCGAGGAGGCCGTCCAGCCCCACGCCTCGTAGAAGGCGCGGGCCTTGGGCAGGTCGGCGACGCCGAGCGTCACCAGGGTCAGGCGTGGTTGCATCATGCGGCCTCGTCCGTCACGCCGGCCATGAGAAGGCCGAGATCCTGCTCGTTGGTCTCGGCGGCCCGGCGCTCGCCGGTGAACTTGCCGCCGCACATGGTGAGAATGCGGTCGGACAGGTTCATGATCTCGTCGAGCTCCACCGAGACGAGAAGGATGCCCACGCCCGCGTCGCGAAGGGCGATGAGACGGCGGTGGATGAACTCGATGGCGCCGATGTCAACGCCGCGGGTCGGCTGGCCGACCAGGAGCACCTTCGGCTGGCGCTCGATCTCGCGGGCGAGCACGATCTTCTGCTGGTTGCCGCCGGAAAACTTCGAGGTCTTCAGCCGCGGCGCGGGCGGGCGCACGTCGTAGCGCTCCATCTTCGTCGCGAGATCCGCGATCATGCTGTCATGGCTGAGGATCGGCCCGCGCCCGAGCCCGGCCTCGTGGCTGAAGCCCAGGACGGCGCTCTCGAAGGCCGGGAAGGCCGGCACGAGCCCCATGCGAAGACGATCCTCCGGCACATGGAGCAGGCCGAGCTCGCGCATCTGGTGCGGATTGTGCTCGCCGGGGTGGATCTCGCGCCCCTGGAGCCGGATGGCGCCCAGGATGGGCCGGCGCATGCCCGCCACCGCCTCCAGGAGCTCGCTCTGGCCGTTGCCCGCCACGCCCGCGATGCCCACGATCTCGCCGGCGCGAACGGTCAGGGAGGCGTTGGCCACCCGCAGGACGCCGCGGGAGTCGATCAACGACAGGTTCTCGACTTCGAGCACGGGGGCGCCGGGCGCTTTTTCGGACTTCTCCACCCGCAGGAGAACGCGCCGCCCCACCATCAGCTCGGCCAGCTCCGGCGGCGAGGTGCCGGCGGTTTCCACCGTCGCCACCATCTCGCCCCGCCGCATCACGGACACCCGGTCCGTGACGGCCATGATCTCGCGCAGCTTGTGGGTGATGAGGATGACGGTCTTGCCCTGCTGCTTGAGGGACCGGAGCAGGTCGAACAGCGCATCCGCCTCCGGCGGCGTCAGCACGGCGGTGGGCTCGTCGAGGATGAGGATCTCCGCGCCGCGGTAGAGGGCCTTGAGGATCTCGACGCGCTGCTGGAGGCCGACCGACAGGTCGCCTACCGTGGCGTCCACGTCGATGGCGAGGCCGTAATCCCTTGAAAGCCGCGCCAGCTCGGCGCGCACCTTGGCCTCGCCCGCCCGCAGCAGGGCGCCGCCCTCTGCGCCGAGCATCACGTTCTCCACCACGGTGAGGGGCTCCACCAGCATGAAGTGCTGGTGGACCATGCCGATCCCGGCGCAGATGGCGTCGATGGGGGAGCGGACGGCGACCGAGGACCCGTTGATGCGCACCTCGCCGGAATCCGCCTCGTAGAAGCCGTAGAGGATCGACATCAGGGTGGACTTGCCGGCGCCGTTCTCGCCCACGATGCCGTGGATCGTGCCCCGCTCCACGCGAAAGCTCACATCCTTGTTGGCGTGAACCTCGCCGAAGCGCTTGTTGATGGCGACGAGTTCAATGGCGGGGAGCATCGGCCTCAAATATTCCGGCGGCGGTCGAAAACCGAAGGCAAGCAGGGGGCTTCAAAAACTCGGATGCCAGCCGAAAGGCTGGCATCCGCGATCATTCACGATCCTACATAGGGCACTTGGAGTCCGACATGTAGTCGTGCACCTTGATGGCGCCGGACTTGATGTCGGCGGCGGCCTTGTCGGCGGCGGCCTTCATGTCGGCGGTGATCAGCGCCTTGTTGTGGTCGTCGAGGGCCCAGGCCACCCCGTCTTCCGCGAGGCCGAGGTTCGACACGCCGGCCTTGAAGGTGTTCTTCTTGGCCTGGTCGAACACGTTGTAGGTGGCGACATCCACGCGCTTGACCATGGAGGTCAGCACCTTGCCGGGATGGAGGCCGTTCTGGTTGGAATCGACGCCGATGCCGAGCTTGCCCGCGTCGGCGGTGGCGCGCAGGACGCCGATGCCGGTGCCGCCGGCCGCGTGGTAGATCACGTCCGCGCCGCGGTCCATCTGGCCCTTGGCGAGCTCGCCGCCCTTCACCGGATCGGACCAGGCCGCGCCGGTGGTGCCGGTCATGTTCTGGATCACCTCCGCGTCCTTCTTGGCGTGCTTCACGCCCTGGACGTAGCCGCAGGCGAACTTGCGGATGAGCGGGATGTCCATGCCGCCCACGAAGCCGACCTTGTTGCTCTTGGAGGCCTGGGCCGCCAGGAGGCCGACCAGGAACGAGCCCTCATGCTCCTTGAACACGATGGACTGCACGTTCGGCTTCTCGATGACCGAATCGATGATGGCAAACTTGATGTTGGGGAATTCCTCGGCCACCTTCTTCAGCGCGGTCTCCTGGCTGAAGCCCACGGCCACGATGGGCGAGAAGCCGTCGCGGGCGAAGCGGCGCAGGGCCTGCTCGCGCTGGGAGTCGTTCTGAGGCTCGAAGTCGCGGTAATCGGTGCCGGTGTCCTTCTTGAACTTCTCCGCACCCATGTGGACGCCCTCATTGAAGGACTTGTCGAACTTGCCGCCGAGATCGTAGACGATGGCGGGCTTGAAGGCCGGCTGCTGCGCGAAGGCCGCCGTGGCGGAAAAGGCGAGGCCCGCAAGCGCGAGGCCGAACTTGGTGAATGTCATCGGCATTGTTCCCTGTAAGACGCGGGCTTGTTACCCGGTTGCCCTTGACGATGGCATGGCAAGGGTCACAACGCCAAGAGCCCTGTCAAGACGGCAGGGTTATTTCTTCGGGGAAGGTTGATGGGAGAGGCCATCGGGTCAAAGGTGGCGTCATGCCCCTGACATCGGACGAAATCGACCGCTACGCCCGCCACCTCGTCCTGCGGGACGTGGGCGGACCCGGGCAGCTGAGGCTGAAGGCCGCTCGCGTCCTCGTGATCGGCGCAGGGGGCCTGGGCGCGCCGCTGATCCAGTATCTCGCCGCCGCCGGGATCGGCGCCATCGGCATCGTGGACGACGACGCGGTGTCCCTGTCCAACCTGCAGCGCCAGGTGATCCACGGGGTTCCCGACCTCGGCCGCCCGAAGGTGGAGAGCGCGGCCGAGGCGGTCGGGCGGCTCAACCCCCACGTGACGGTGGAGCCCCACATTTCGAGGATCACGGCGGAAAACGCCCGGGCGCTGATCGGCCTCTACGACATCGTCGCCGACGGCTCGGACAATTTCGCCACCCGCTATGCGGTCTCGGATGCCTGCTTTCACATGAAGAAGCCCCTGGTCACGGCGGCCCTGGGCGGGTTCGACGGCTCCCTGACCACCATCCGGGCCCATGAGACCGCCCCGGACGGGCGGCCGAACCCCACCTATCGCTGCCTCTTCCCCGCCCCGCCCCCGGCCGGGGCGGTCCCCACCTGCGCGGAGGCCGGCGTTCTCGGGGCCCTCGCAGGCGTCATGGGGAGCCTCATGGCCCTGGAGGTGACCCGCGAGATCGTGGGCTTCGGGGAGGGCCTCGTCGGCCGCCTGCTGATGGTGGACGCGCGCTCCATGCGCTTCGATACGGTGCGGTACGGGTGGGATGAGACGAACCCCTTGAGTGGGACAAGCCCTTAGCCCTGTTCCCTTCAGCGGGGCGGCATCATGACTGAGGATCGTCTGGATCGAGCAGGGCAGCGGGGGAGTGCAACAACAAGCGTTGATCTACATTATGCTGTTGCATTAAGAAGATCAGGATGAAAGCACCTCATCCCCTTGAGATCCAGGAACAATGATAGCCTTGTCGAGATCACAGGATCCATGACATGGGTCCAATGCACATGTTGGGCCACGGGCTTTTCGTTGTTGTTGCCTCTGTTTTAGGATTTTTCTTGGGCTTGGTTATCAGCCCTCTAGGGTGTGTTGTCGCTTGAACTGATTGGATCGTCTTGCGTTTTGTTCCTCCGGGATGAGGTGGAGCAATGCTCAGCGATGCACAATGGGCCCTTCTGGAGCCCTTGATTGAGGCGTGCCGA